>Ga0134128_10004563_pt1 | contig 16917 bp, 19 predicted proteins | sample KB31754_FD_96462 | JGI IMG/M metagenome (GOLD analysis project Ga0134128, IMG submission 96462) | Terrestrial soil microbial communities with excess Nitrogen fertilizer from Kellogg Biological Station, Michigan, USA - KB3-175-4 | ecosystem: Environmental > Terrestrial > Soil > Unclassified ...
GAGTACTTCGGCTACATGGAGGCGTTCCCAGACCCGAAGGTGCACGACGATCCCATCGACGCGAGCGCTACCGGCTACAAAGAGCTGAATCAGCTGCGGCCGATCCTCGAAGTGAAGTGGTAGTCAGCTCAACTTGAGCTGCCCGAGCACCGCCGTCGGGTCCATCTTGACCGTGTACCCGACGACGCGTGCGGCGTGTGGCTCGTCTGGGTGACAGACTAAGACGGTCGGCAGGCGGCCGGTGTCGTCGAGGATCTCCCGCGCGGCCTTGTCGACCCGCTCTTGCAGCTCCATCGCCGCGAGCGCGGCGTCGGCGTCCATGAACTCCACATTCACGCCCTGATCGCGCCCGTGCCGCTGCGCCGCTGGAGCTTCTCTTTGAAGAGGTCCACCGGCAGCGACGTCATGCCCCCGTAGGCGCGCTCGCCGTCGTTTCGGTGCGCGAGATACGCGGCCTTCGCTTCGTGGGCGTCGCTGAACCCGATCATGGCCTTCTGCTCGTCGAGGCGCGTGTAGTCCGGCCCGCGCAGCTGATGGACGAGGTGGACCTCTTTCGCGTCGTCGCCGCGGGGACCGACGTAGCAGTCGAGCTCTTCGCCATCGGCACCGAGGTGGTCCTCGAGGAACCCGTAGTGGTGCTTCATGGACACGGACCCGGTCTCCTTGCCGTCCTCGTCGTGCCACCGGCGGATCGTCCCCGCCTTGTTCTCGATCGCGACGTGCAGGCCGTGCACGGTCATGCGGTCGACGACGTCGTGGCCGTCGTTCTTGACCTTGGGGTGGCCGATGATGCCCTCGACGCCCGGCGCGATCGTGATCGTGCGGAAGCTGCCCGGCTCGAACCCGTGCGGCGACTCCTGGCGGAAGCGCAGCGAGCCCGACGTCTCGCGCATCTCGCCGGCGGTCTTCTTGTTGCGCTTCAGCCATGACTGGGCGCGCTCCGGCGTGAAGTGCTGCTTCGAGAAGGCCAGCGACTGGAGCTGGGTGGCGTCGTTGACGACGACGTCGTGCGCCTTGAAGAACTCGACCTGGCCGATTCGCTCCATCGCCTCGGCCTTCGTCTTGTAGGGACCGCCAAGGTGCTTCTTTCCGTTCTCGGAGTAGACCTGCCAGCCGCCGTGTTCCTTGCGGAGGATGTCTCCCAGCGTGATCGCGTCGATGCTGTCATGGCCGCCGGCTCCCGCGGACGCCCCTCCCGCGCCGCCGCCGCCAGGGCCGCCGGTGCCACCGCCCCCCGCGGGCGCCGCGGGCTGGGGCGTGTTCTCGACCGCCTCGACCTTCGCGACGTCCTCGTCCGTCAGGCCGGGATAGGTGCGGTTCGTGCGTAGCGTCTTCGTGATCACGCTCGGCGCCACGGCGCCCATGTCGACGTACAGCTTGTCCCGCTGGCCCCGCTGGAGCTCGACGCCGGCCTTGTCCTTTTCGCTGGCCTGCTCGAGCGGGTTGAACGTAAACCTGAACTCCGGGGCCGGCTTCCCCCATGCCGACCGCTGCAGGACTTCGAGCAAAAGACGCAGGCTCGGGCGCAATGACGCTTCCTGCTTCGAGTGCACCTTCTCGTAGTAGGTGCTGCGCTCGTTGTCGCCCGTCGAGTTGAGACCGCCCGGCGACTGGCCGAAGAGCAGCGACACGGGATAGCCGGAAGCGCCCGCGACCTCGACCACGAAGCGCTGGAGCATCTCCGGCACGCCAGCGAACGAAAACGTCTTCCGCTCGTACTTGTCCTTCGAGTCGGTGATGAGGACGTTGAAGAGGCTCTTCGCCATCGCCATCTGGTCGAAGCGTTGGCGCAGGATTGCGTCGCCACCCGGCAGCGAGAGCTGCTCCTTCAGGTTCTCGATCCCGATGACGTCGGTCTTCGCGTCCCAGATCAGGGAGCCGGCGCCGCCGTGCGCGACGTCGAACCTGCGGACAGCGTCGTACGGTGCCTGCAGCACCGAATCATCCCATCGGGCGTTCGCGAGCCACCGCAGCTTGTCGACCGGAGCGCCGCCGAAGCGGACGGTCCTGGTCCAATGCACGCGTGCCGCCTCATAGCCGCCGACGACATCCGTCCGATTGTAGATGCGCGGGTACCCGAGCATCGACCCGGAGGCGGGGAAGCCCTTGAGACCGTCGAGCGGCACGCGGATGTAGTCGCCCGTATTCGCGCAGTACCAGCGATCGGCGACATCGAGGAATTGCAGGTCTCCCTCTCCGATCGTGTTGAGGTTCAATGGCTGATCGAGCGGCTGGTCTTTGATGCCGATGATCCCGACAGCGCCGCCGAAGAGGCGCCCCCAGCGCGTTCCCTCCGTTACGTTGCCCTGTAGGTTCACGCGCTCCGCTTCATCCGCGAGCTTCTGCGCGCCGGCGCTGTCGTTGTCGTGGTCTTTCCAGGTGGGTGTGATCCACTCGCGTGTCATGTCCTCGGTCATCAGGTCGACGATCTTCTGCGGCAGCCACGATCCGCTGTACATGTTCGACAGGCGGATCTGGCTCAGGGGAACGACGGGCGCGTAGATGCTGGTCGCGGTGCGATCCGTCAGCGTCCCCATCCCAGCGAGGAAGTTGACGATCCCGTCTCGGGCGACACCGAAGCTCGGCGCGTGGTCCATGACGAGGTGGCGGACCTTGGACATGATCTGCATCAGTCCACCGGGCGTCTGCCTGGTCATCTCGGCCGAGATGACCTCGGGGTCTAGTGCCTTCTGACTAGCCATGCTGGCCACTCCCATCCGTACCGTATCGGCGATCTTCTAACGCGCGACGGATTTTTCCGCCCGTTACGGGACGGACCGGCTTACCGTCAATGACGCGTCGAATGGTTTTCTCATTGGCCCCAACGTCCCTGGCTATCTTCTGGACGACAGAATTGGGAACCGGAGCTGTATACGGCTTCCGTCGCATGAACCAGTCGTAACAAAAGAACGGGATGATCCCGTACTTCCGTCGTTGCTAACGTAGCGATGGCCTAGTAACTCGGCGACCGTCATGGGGCTTGGGCAAGTTGCTCGATCTCTCGCGACTTCGGCCGGAGAAACCGGCGCGCGGGGGAATCGTGCGCCTGGACCCGAATGAGCCGAGCCCGCGCTGCGCGCTGCTCTACCTCGACCGCCTCGACGGCCAGATCAAGCGGCTGAAGAAAGACGGAACCGCGATCGCCGAGGCGCTGCGCTCGGAGTGGATCGGGCGTGACGCGGTCACCGTCGAGGACGCCGACAACAAGGGCAAGTCGGCGATCGAGCGCGCCCGGGCCGCATGGTCGAAGATCGACCCGAGCCCGACGGCTACGATCATCGTCAACGCCAACGCGATCGCCCTCGACGAGCAGATCAAGGTCTCCGTCGAGAAAGCCTTCGGCGTCAACATCGAGCGCTTCCTCGAGGACCGCGCCGATCTCGCGCAGGCCATGAAGTACGCCACGCGGGCGAACGTCGCGCTGATCAAGTCGATCCCCGATCAGTACCTCGACCTCATCGAGAAGGCCGTCGGCGAGAACTGGACCGCCGGCACGCGCTGGGAAACGCTGGCCGCGCGCATCGCCGAGATCGGGAACATCACCGACCGGCGCGCCGAGCTGATCGCCCGCGACCAGACGTCGAAGATGGCGGCAGCGTTCGAGACGATCCGCCACCCGCAGCTGGGGATCGAGCAGTACGAGTGGAGCGACTCGCACGACAAGCGCGTGCGGCACTCGCACCATGAGCTCGACGGACACGTCATCCGGTACGACGCGCCTCCGTACGTGGATGGGGAGTACGCCCATGCCGGCGAGCCCGTCAATTGCCGGTGCGGCCGGATCCCCGCGATCCGTTACGCGGGCGCGAGCGCGGCGCCGGCGCAGTACGCGGAGGCCGCGTGACCGTCATCGCCTCCGTTCGCGCCACCGACCACGGGACCGCCGTCCAGCTGATCACCGGCTGCCGCGCCGTCGACCTGATCGGTTCCGAGGGACTCACACAGCGCCGCATGACCCCCGAAGGGTTCATGGTGTCGCGGGCGAAGATCTCCCGCGTCGGGACGCAGAAGTACTACGCCCGCGAGCTTGGTCTACCAGGCATCGACGGCGACAGGCTGCTGATCGCCTACCGGCCAGCCAGCGAGGTGTTCCACCCCGATGCGATGAAGTCGTTCGAGCTCAAGACGCTCGCAAACGACCATCCTCCCGTTGACATCACCTCCGAGAACTGGGCGGCGATGGCCCGCGACGGCAAGTGCGTCGGCGACGTCCACGACATCCACCCCGAGGACAGCGAGCACCTCGGCGCCACCGTGGTCGCGCGCGACGCCGACATGGTGAAGGGCATCGAGGGCGGCAAGTCGCAGCTGTCCTGCGGCTACACGTTCGACGCCGACATGACGCCCGGCGAATACAACGGCGTCAAGTACGACTTCGTTCAACGCAACATCCGCGGCAATCACGTTGCGGTTGTCGACATGGCTCGCGGCGGCGTTGGTTGCCGCATTGGGGACCGCGACACAACGGTCACCTCCACCACACGGAGACACACGATGGAAACCACGCTCGTTCCAGTCACCATTGCCGGAATCACCTTCAACGTCGCTGCGACTGACGCGCAGAACGCGACCTCGGTCCGCGACGCCTATGACCGCCACGCCAAGCTGGCGAAGGACTGCAAGGACAGCCTGGAGGCGATGGAGGCGGCGCACAAGAAGGTCAAGGACGAGCGCGACTTCCACGTCAACGCGGCCGAGGAGCTGAAGGAGAAGCTCGGCAAGGAAGACGACGACGAGACCGCGTCGATGGGCGCCGAGAACAAGCGGAAGCACGTCGGCAAGGACGGGGAGCCCACTCTGATGGGCCTGCTGCTCGGGAAGCTCGCCGGCGTGCGCGGCTTCTACAAGGCGAAGCTGACCGACGCGCAGGCGAAGGTCACCGCGGCCGAAGCGAAGGCCAGCGATAGCGCCATCGAGGCCCGCGTGCAGGCTCGTGCGGTTGCCGTCCAGGGCGCGAAGAAGCTGATCGGCGACTCGTTCGTCGAGACCGGAAAGTCGCTCGAGACCATCCGCACCGAGGCCGTGGCGCACGTCATCGCCAAGGACTCCGCCCTCAAGGGGCAGGCCGAGGCGGGGCTCTGCGGCCTGGCGCTCGACAAGGCGCCCGCGGAGCACGTCGGGATCGTCTTCTCGACCCTCGTGGCCGCCAAGGGGACGACCGCCGCGACCGACGGCGCGAGCCGCGGCACGGGAAGCGACATCTTCTCGATCCTCGCGCACGACAGCGCCGAGGGGCGCCAGGACGCCGACCGGACCGAGCGGGACACCGCCCGCGCCGATGACGGACTCGAGGGCCTCGACGCCGTTTCGATCCTGAAGCTGCGCTCGCAGAACCACGGAAAGCTGCCCGGCAAAGACGCCGGCGTTTAACCGCCGCCCCACCACCACCAACAGAGGACAAGCACCATGCCCACTACTTCTTTGAACAGCATCGGCGGCCCTCTCTTCACCGTTGGCGTGAAGGGCGAGCTGGCCGGGGACCCCCGCGGTTACGACATCGACCCCCGCGTCGTTGACCTCGTCGTCAACGCCAACCTCGACGTCGGCGAGCCCGCATGCCTGGGCAACGCCACCACGCCGGGACTGATCGGGACTGTCCAGCCGGCCCTGTCCGGCGGCGTTCCGATCGGATTCACCGTTCGCGACCGCTCGAAGGTCGCGAACTCGTCAGGCGTCGTGTTGTTCCTCCCAGGCGACAGCATCGGCGTCCTCCGCCACGGGTACATCTGGCTGCTCGCGGCCGAGAACGTTACCCAGGGAACCCAGTGCATCGCCATCGTCGCCGATGCAGGTCTCGGCGAGGTTGGTGGCGTCTCCGCTGGCGCGGCAGACGGCACCACGCGCTTGGCGATCGGCGGCGCGTTCTGGCAGCAGACCGTCGCGTCCGGCGCGGTCGGTCTCGTTCGCATCAACAACTCGACGACCTAATCGGTCGGCATAAACCACTCGAAGGAGACAACGATCATGTCGGCCATTCGTTCAATCAGAGTTCTCGACAGCGTTCGAGGAAGCGTCATGGCGAAGGTGCCGGAGGCCCGCCTCCGGATCTTCGACCGCGCCATGCAAATCCACCAGGTGTTCCCGGAAGATTCGGGAACGCCCTACGGTCGCCCGCTCGCGCGGGACGCCGTGGAAGCGGGCGCGTTCACCATCGGGCAGCTCACGTACCTCGAGCAGAAGGCGATCGCTCGCTGGTACGACCCGATGATGTACGAGGAGATCCTCGGCGCGTGCATCGACTACTCCGCCGGCAGCTGGGCGAAGACGGTCGACTACCTCTCGATCGACGGCGTGGGCGTCGGTGAGTTCGTCGGGCCCGACCCGACCTACTTCCCGATGGTCGACGTCTTCTACGAGAAGGCCAGCATCCCGGTCGCGCAGGCCGTGATCGGCTATCAGTACACGCAGGAGGAGCTCCGCACCTCGGCGTACCTGAAGCAGCCGCTCACGGACAGCCTCCAGGTGCAGGCCGTCCTCGGCTACAAGCGCCACAGCAACTACGTGGCGCTGCTCGGCGACACCCGCAAGGGGTTCACGGGGCTCTACAACAACGGATCGGCCACCGCGGCGAACCGGAAGTCGGGCGCCGCGTGGGACTCCGCGACCGCGGACACCATCGTCAACGACTGTGTCGACATGTACGGCAAGTACGTCGCCGGCACGGCCAACAACGAGAAGCCCTCGATCATGATCGTGCCGATCTCGACGCACGCGCTGCTGTTGCAGCCGCGGTCGACGAACAGCGACACGACCATCAAGGAGTTCCTGGAGGAGGTCCTCGAGATCAAGATCATCCAGGACATCATCCTCGACAGCACCGCCAACGGCGGCCAGGCCCCGGGCTCTGGCACCACGAAGCGCGTCGTCATGGCGGCGCCGAAGAACGACAACGCCGTCTTCCACGTGCCGATGCCGATCACGTTCCTGCCCCCGCAGTTCCAGGGCATCCGCGTGTTGGTGCCGGCCGAGTACAAGCTCGGCGGGTTCGAGCTCCGGCGCGTCCAGACCGTTCGCTACATGGACGGGGTGTGATGGCGAAGGTCGAGAACACCGGCGGGCGGCGCGAGGTTCACTCGCTCCGCCCGGACGGGGCCGGCAACAGCCACTTCGTCTTCCCCTCCGCCGTCACGGTGGGCGCGAGGACGAGGAACGGCGTTGCCGAGATCCCGGACGACCTGCTCGATGAGCTGATCGCGAAGGACGACTTCACCAGAGGTCTGTTCGAGAGCGGGCAGTGCATCGGAACGTCGCCGGCGGCGGCGAAGATCGCCGATCGACTCGCCTCGGAGGCAGAGGCGAAGCGGGCGGCGGCGAAGGCCCAACACGATGCGGTGGTTGCGGAGGCTCAGGCCAACGCCAAGACCGAAGCCGCCCCCGCCGCGACCGAGAGCAAGCCGCAGGACGAGAAGCCCAGCGCCTGACGGAAGTGTGAACGGCCGCCGCCGGCTCTTAAGGCTGGTGGCGGCCTTCCACCTCAAAGGAGCAACGACATGGCGAAGATGATCAAGATCGGCAACCGCTCGAAAGCGCAGTACGACATCTATGGGCTTCCGCCCATCGACCCGAAGACGGGCGAGGTGAAGCTCGACGCGAAGGGCAAGCCGCTGGTGGGGGCTGGTCCCTACCAGATCAAGCCGACGCGTCCGAACAAGAGCGGCACGCTGGTCCTGGGGATCGGCGAGATCCCCGACGAGGTTCTCACCGCGCTGCTCGACAAGGAGCGGGGGGACGACTTCACCAAGGGTCTCTTCGGAGCGAAGGGCGGCATGGCGAAGCTGTTCCGCATGACGGACGATCAGGTCGGCGAGCAGATCGTCGCCCAGCAAGCGGCCGCCGCCGAGGACGCCGCGAAGAAGGCCGCCTCCGGCTTCTAAGGGAGCACGGTGGTCGTCGGCGACTTCAGGAAGGCATTCCCGGCGTTCGCCGACGCTACCGCTTGGCCCGATCCGTATGTCCAGACCACCATCACCCGATCGCTCAACTACTTCGACACGGGGCGGTGGGGCGTGTGGCTGACGGACGGGCAGGGCAACTGGGTCGCGCACGAACTGGCGACCAATCCCCCGCCCGAGAGCGGTCTCAGCGCCGGCACGGCCTCGAGCGATGGCGACGTGAGCAGCAAGCGCATCGGGTCCGAGTCGATCAATCGCGACTCGGGGCGCCTGAAGGCCCAGGCCGACAACCCATATCAGCTCACCAAGTACGGCCGGAAGTATCTCTGGCTCGCGAAGCAGGCAGGCGTCGGGGCCATCGTCGCCGGATCTCCATCCTGTCCACCCCTGGCACCCCTATGAGCGTCACCGTCAAAATCACCGGCAACGCCAACCTTCCCGGGCTCGATGCCCTGGCGAAGCGTCTTCGCGTGGGCGGCCCGATGCCGCGGGAGCTGGTGGGCGTGCCATCGGGCCTGAAGGACGAGGACGGGACCTCGCTGGCGCTGGTCGCGGCGCGGACCGAGTTCGGAGGCGTGGAGGAGCGGGAGGTCGAGTCCGGGCAATTCGGGCCCGCGCAGAAGGTCCAGCCCGAGCGGCCGTTCATGCGGATGGGGATTCGGTCGGGCATCCCCGAGCTTCGGCGGGTCGCGCGGCACGAGCTCGCCGCGTTGGCCGAGGGCCGCGGGACGATGACCGGCGTCCTCGATCTCATGGGCGCGGTCGGCGCCGGCGCCGTCAAGAAGTACATGGTCGGCGACCACTTCGCCCCCAACGCGCCGTCGACGATCGCCAAGAAGGGCTCGGAGCAGCCGACAGTCGAGTCCGGATCGCTCCGCCAGCAGATCACGCACGTTCCGGAGAACGCCTGATGCCGCCGATCGACATCAGCGAGCTGAACGGAGATGACGACTTCGCGGAGGTCATCATCCTCCGCCGTCCGGGCGTGCCGAGCGTCGGGAACGAGGGCGTGGTTACGCCGACGTACCTGCCCGACCAGAGGATCGTGGCCACGGTGCAGCCGGCGAGCGACGCCGACCTGAAGCAGATGCCCGAGGGCGCGAGCCTGACGGACGTGATCGCCGTGTTCGGGGCCACGGCGTTCCGCATCGCCGACCAGAGCGGCGCGCAGTCGGACGTCCTGATCCGCGGCGGCCTGCCGAACGGGAAGTTCTACCGCGTCGCCAAGCTCGAGGACCGCCAGAAGAACGGCTACTCGAAGGTGCTGGCCGAGAGGTACGAGCCGTGATCGCCGACGTCGCACAGTCGATCCGCGAGGTCGTACGGATGGCGCTCGCGATGCCGCTCAACTCGGTTGGTCCCGAGGGGCAGACCTTCGCCGGCGCCGGCACCGAGACCAAGCACATGGCGACGGTGGAGATCCTCGATGCACCCGACCTCGGCCAGCCCGCATACACCTACGCGAACGTCGATGGCACGCCCACCAGCCAGGTGACCGAGAACGTCGACGTGCTGAAGGAGATCACGGCGAGCGTGAACTTCTACCGTGGCGGAAACCCCGACGCCGCGGGCCTGGCGCAGTGGACGCTGCGGGCCATGGATGACGCCTCGCGGATCGAGCAGCTGCTGAAGCTGACGTCCAACTCCCAGCTGCTCTCGAGCCTCGGTCTCACCTTCGTGAAGGCCTCGAAGCCCCGCAACCTGAAGGCCCTCGTCGGGAAGAACTGGAAGAGCAGGGGCCAGATCGACCTGACGTTCTATGTCGTGAATCGCGAGAGCGACAACATCCAATCCATCGGCAGCGGCTCGGTCACCACGAAGATCGGGAGCCTGTCCGGAACCATCGAGGTCACCACATGAGCAGCAGCCTCAGCATCGACGACGTCGTTACAGTCACCGTCAACGTCTCTCCCGCGGGCGCTCAGGCGAGGACCTTCAGCAACATGCTGATCCTCGGCTCGAGCACCGTCCTGCCGCTCTACGCTCGAACGCAGACGTTCGGCGGGGGTGGCACCGCGGCGCTCGAGTCCATGGTCTCGGCGGGATACGCGACGAGCTCCGAGGAGTACAAGGCGGCGCAGGTCGCGTTCCAGCAGAAGCCGCAGCTCCCGCAGATCAAGGTGGGGCGGCGCTTCCTGACCAATCAGGCGGGCGCGCTGCTCGGCGCGGCGGTGTCGCCGGCTTCCCTTACGGCCCTGCAGGCGATCACCACCGGCGGGTTCGACATCTCGATCAACGGCACGAATTACCAGCTCAGCGGGCTGAATTTCTCGGCCGACACGACGCTGGCCTTGGTGGCGGCGACCCTTCAGACAGCGCTGCAGGCGCTTCTGGCGAGCACGCTCTGCGTGGCGGTCGGGACGCAACTCGTCGTCACCAGCCCGACGACGGGGACCGCCTCGACGGTGGGATACGCCGTGGCGCCGACCCACTCCGGATCGCCGGTCGACGTGTCGACGCTGCTCGGTCTCGCGGCCGGCACCGGCGCCTTCGGCTACCCGGGCATCAACGCGGAGTCGATGACCCAGTCGTGGCTGAACTCCGCCACCTTCGACCCGAACTTCTACGGGATGGTCATCGCCGGCGGCAGCACGCAGGACATCAAGGACACGATGTCGTTCGCCGACACCGGCGTCTACCTGCACGCCTACACGACGAACGACCCGAATGCGCTCCTGTCGTCGGACACCACGGACCTGTTCTCCTACGCGCAGCAGCAGGGCTTCCAGAACAGCTTCGGGCAGTGGAGCAACACCGCGTATGCCGCGGTCTCGGCGCTCGCGCGCATCCTCATCGTCGACCTGACGCAGCCAAACTCGGCAATTACGCTGAAGTTCAAGCAGGAGCCGGGCGTTGGGGTGGATGCGATCAACGAGACGCAGAGGCTCGTGCTCGAGTCGAAGAACGCCAACTACTACACGAACTTCGCAGCTCCCGGGAGCGACAGCGGCTTCGCGATGTTCGCGCAGGGGAAGGTCGCCAACGGCTCCTTCATCGACCAGGTGTTCAACCTCGCGTGGGCGCAGGCCAACCTGCAGCTCGCCTACTTCAATGCGCTGGCGCTGGCGCTGACGAAGATCGACCTCGACGACAGCGGCATTCAGATCATCGTCCAAGCGCTCGACAAGGTGATGGACCAGCTGCGGGCTGCCAAGGTCATCTCCGCCGGCAACTGGAACGGTCTCGGCGTCGGCGAGGTGAACACTGGCGATTACCTGCCGAACGCCTACTACACGTTCGCATCCCCGGTCTCGACGCTGACGCAGACCCAGCGCAACAACCGGGTCGCGCCGCCGATCACCATCCTCGGGACCGGCGCCGGCGCGGTCCACAGCGGGTCGGTGCAGTTCAACTTCCAGCAGTAAGGAGACACGCCGATGAAAGCCACAGGGTTTCAGGGGATCGTTCTGGTGCTCTCGGCGCCGCCGCTGCCGGTGCACCGGGTCTCGAACTATTCGGACGCCGACGACGCCATCATGATCGAGCGGCGCAACCCGATGATCACCGACAAGGTCGGTGTCGACGGGAAGATGGCGATCTTCCTGTCGGCGGACCGGAGCGGGAAGATCACGATCAAGGTCTTCCAGACCAGCCCGTCGAACAAGTACCTGAACCAGGTCTGCCAGCTGGCGCAGGGCGGACCGGGAACGTTCGTGCCGATCGCGGTGAGCTTCGTGGACACCTACCGCAACGACCGCATGGTGGGTCTCTTCGGCTACGTCGTGAAGCCGGCTCCCGCGGCGCGCGGCAAGGACGTCAAGGAGCAGTCCTGGGAGATCATCGTCGAGGACCTCCAGGTGCTCTTCGGCGATCCCCTCTTCGTCGGGTTCGCGACGGCCGCGGCGGAAGGGCAGTAAGCCATGAGCCTTCCTGTCGGATCGAAGAAGATCGGCGACGTGCTGTACACGTTCAGCATGTTGCCGGCGAGCAAGGCCATGGAGGTCTGGTCGTCCATCGAATCCTTCGTTGTCAACCCGGGCAACTCGTTGTCCGCCATCGCGGCGGTCGGCGGGAAACAGGTGCAGGCGATCGCCGCCGCCGGGATGCCGCCGCACGAGAAGGAGGAGCTCATCGCGACAGTCACGATGCTGTCGGCGCTGTCGGCGCTACCCGAGGGGGAATGGACGACGCCGGACGGACGCCGGATGAACGGCCGCCAGCGAATCATAGCCATCCTGCTCAGCAACGTTTCGGTGGGCGGGCAACCGGTCGACGTCGACACCAACTTCACCGGGCGCCTGAAGGTTCTGTATCAGGTCCTTGGAGAGGCCATGAGGTTCAACTTCGCCGATTTTTTCTCCGGACTGGCCGCGGTTACCGATTCACTCCTCAGCGCGGCCAAGCCGGCGTAAAGCCGGTTCCTTCCGACAACATCAACTGGTTTCTGTGGAGGCCAACGCGAGGCGACCATCCACTGTGTACGCGGCACGAGTTAGATACGGTCTACTCAATCAGCGATCTCCGCGATTTCCACGAGGTGTTGGATATCGAGGCGGAATACGTACGCCGCTCCAAGGCTGTTGCGGAGGCCCAGGCAGAAAGAGACCGCGCTAAATGAGCGGCTCAGTGATCGATCAGCTCTGGGTGGCGCTCGGCATCAAGGCCGAAGGCGACGGGCTGCGCGACGTCAAGCACCAGGTCAACGAGGCGAAGGAGTCGCTTCTGTCGGCCGGCGATGCCGTAAAGGCGTTCTTTGCGGGCTTCGCGGTGCACGAGGTCGCGAAGATCGGGTCGACGTTCGAGCAGAACTCGATCCAGATCGCCGGCTTCCTGTCCGCCTTGGGGCAGTCCAGCGATTTCAACCAGGGTCTGCAGGACGCCGCGGGGGTCATCCAGCAGATCACGAAGGACGCCGCGCGCCTGCCCGGCGAGGCCGACGAGTACATCGAGGTGTTCAAGGCCGGGTTCCCGTTCGTCAAGGCCGCCATGCCGGGCGGGTCCCTGAAGGACATGACGGACTTCACGAACCAGCTGACGGCCATCGGCAAGACGTTCGGCCTCGACGCTGGGCTGATCGCCCGCGAGTTCGACCACATGCTCAGCGCGGGCAAGGGGCAGGCCAGCCTGCGCTTGCCGCTGTTCCGCCAGCTGATGGCGTTCATGCGCCACGTCCCGGGGCAGGCCAAGCTGACCGCCGAGTCGTTCAACGCGATGACCGCGCCCCAGCGGCTTCAACTGCTCCAGGCGACGTTCGCGCAGCTGCAGCCGATGCTGGACGCCTCGGCCACCAGCTTCGACGCCATGTGGGGCGCCGCGGTGTCCGCCGTCAAGCAGATGACCCGCTTCGCCACGGTGCCTCTCTTCAAGGCGATGAAGCAGGGGCTCGACCAGTTCAACAGCATGTTCTATGACGACGCCGGCAAGCTCACCGCGTTCGGTCAGAAGGTCGTCGACGGCCTCAACCGCGCCATCGGGTACATGACCCAGTTCCTTCAGATGGGCGCCCACATGCTGAAGTGGTTCGTCCAGACCGGGGCTGGGGCAACCTCCCTGAAAGTCGTACTCGGGCTACTCGGAGCTGCGCTGACTGGCCTCGCCGTTGAGAAGACCGTCGGAACGTTCACCCGGCTGCTCAGCGTGTTGACCAACGTGAAGTCATTGTTGATGGGAGGGCTGTTCGCTGCGATCGCCCTCGTCGTCGAGGACCTCTATCAATTCGAGACGGGCGGCGACTCGGTCACCGGGATGCTGCTGGAGCGGTTCCCCCGCATCAAGGAGTTTGCGTCGGACCTGCTCGATATTCTGACGGACCTCTTCGGCCTCTTCTATGACGAGGACAAGTCGAAGAGCCGGATCACGGCGCTCAAGGAATCACTCGAAGAGGCCAAGCCGGCGATCATCGCTGCCGCTGTCGCAATCGGGATTGCCCTCGCAGCGGCCTTCGCTCCAATCACGACGACACTTACCGCGATCACCGCGTTGAGCGTCATGGCCAACCAGATCGTGAAAAAGAAGGGGTTCTTCTACGAGCGCCTGTCGGCCGCAGGCAAGGGGATTGGAAGAGCAGTGGGAGCGCAGATCCCAGAGGACGTCGACATGGGGGGGGCCGGCGTCCTCGCCGCGAACCCGGCCGCCGGCGGCTGGGCGCCAAATCTTGGTTGGTCCCCCGCCGACAACGCCGCACCGTCCCCCTTGCTCACGCCGCCGACGGCCGCGACGAACCACACGGTCATTCATAACACCATCAACATCAAGAGCACGGACCCCGCCGGCGCGGCCAAGGAAGTAACCCGCGAGCAGGCCCGCAACGCGCAGTCGAAAGTGAAGATGTAACGTGGGCGACCAGACCCAGATCCAACGCGTCTGGATCCTCGGCGGACTGACGCCCGACTTCGCGTTCGATTGCGTGATCCGCGAGTCGCACGTCCAGGAGATCGAGGTGCCGGAGGAGCCCGTCGAGACCGGCGTGGTGATGAGCGATCACGCGTACCTGAAGCCGGCGCGTCTGTCGATCGAGGCGGCCGTCAGCGACCTCGCCTTTCACCCAGGCGATCCCGACGGCGACGATCCCTTCGCCAGCAGCACCAGCCGCAGCATCAAGGCCTTCGACATGCTCGAGAAGCTGCAGGCGACGTTCGAGCCGTTCAGCATCCAGACCGGTCTGAAGCTCTACGCCAACATGGAGTTGATGTCGCTGGCGGCCGACCAGGACGCGGCGACCGCCTCGGGGCTGCTCTTCAGGGCGGAGCTCAAACAGATCACCATCGCGAGCACCCAGACCGTCACCTATCCGCCGCGGAAGCTCGGGAAACCCGCGCACCAGGGTGCAAACAAGGTCAACAATGGGCAGCAAACGGCGACCAACCCGGACGCCCCCAAGCGAAAGAGCGTCCTGCTCAGCATCACGGGGCTCGACTCGCCACAGGGGCAGGCGATTTCCGGAGGAGGGCAGGGACTGAGCGCCGCCATCCAGTCGCTTCTGAATCCCGGAGCATCGGCGTCGCCATGAGCAACGCAACGAAGCAATTCGGCCGCATTGCCCAGGTCATCACCGGAACCAACGGCAATGGGATCCTGGTCGAGGCGCCGTTCCGCATCCACTTCAAGGTCACGAAGACGATCGGCCGTACGCCGAACGTCGCCGAGATCAGCATGTGGAACCTCTCACCCGCCACCGAGGGGCTCGTGCGCGGCGAGTTCGACGAGGTGCTGCTCAACGCCGGCTATGGGACACAGGCGGTCCAGCTCTTTCGCGGCAACATCCGCCACTCGGACGCCTACAAAGAGGGCCCCGAGCGAATCCTGAAGCTCGACTGCGCCGACGGAGACCGCGCCTTCCGCGAGGCGAAGGTCAACCTATCCCTTTCGGCCGGCACGTCGACGTCGCAGGGGCTCGACAAGCTGATCGCCCAGCTCGGGAGCGACATCACCAAGGGCACCGTCGTCATCCAGGACAAGAAGCGGGCGCGCGGGAAGGTGTACTCAGGGATGGCCCGCCACTTCCTCGACCACCTGGCGGCGGATCAGGACGCGCACTGGTCGTTCCAGGACGGCCAGCTCCAGATCATTCCGACGTCGTCGACGCTGCCGACGGAGGCGATCGTGGTGACGTCACAGACCGGCATGCTCGCCGCGCCCGTGCGCACCGACAAGGGGATCAAGGTGCGCTGCTTCCTCAACCCGCGCATCAAGCCCGGGGGGAAGATCCAGCTCAACAACAACGACTTCAAGGACCTGGTCCGCGCCCAGAAGGCCAAGCTCCCCGGGTCGAAGCCGAGCACGGGCAAGAAGGCGAAGCAGTCGGGCAGGCTCGTACGCTTGGATCCTCAAGGGATATACAAAATTCTTCGCGTCGACCACGACGGCGACACGCGCAGCCAGAAGTGGGAATCGGAGGTGCTATGCGTGGCGCTCGCCAGCACGGTGCCAGCCGGGAGGGCAGCGGCGTGAGCACCGACGACGACGCCGCCGACACGCTGCGCGACGAGGAGCTCGCGGCCACCCACGACGACGTGCTCGAGGCGAAGATACGTGACCGCCTCAAGGAGGTGCACGTGGCGCTTCCCGGATTCATCCAGAGCTTCGACGCCACGAAGCAGACGGCCGTCGTCCAGCCGGCGATCAACCGGATCTGGATCGCGGACGACGACGGCAACGGCGGCGGGTCGATCCCCATCCCGCTGTGCTCTGATGTCCCCGTGCAGTTCCCGCGCGGCGGAAACGGCATCCTGACGTTCCCCGTTGCGGCCGGCGACGAGTGCCTGCTCGTCTTCGCAGAGCGAGCCATCGACAACTGGTGGGCCAACGGGGGGAAGCAGGACCCGTCGGAATTTCGGATGCACGACTACTCCGACGGGTTTGCCCTGCTCGGGTTCTCGTCGGTCCCGCGCGTGGTGACCAACATCTCGACCGACGGCGTGGAGCTCCGGACGCTCGACGGACAGACCATGTTTCGGCTCGAGGCGGGGGTGGCCTATGTCGGCGGCAAGGCCGGCTCCGAGCGATCCGTCATGGGGGAGACCTATCGCCAAGGCGAGAGCACCATGAACACCTCGGTGGCCACCGCCATCGAAGCGTTGCTGGTGGCTGCCGGGACCATCGATCCGGCGGAGCTCTTGGTCTTCACGGCCCTCTATCCGACGATCAGTAAGGCGATCGTCGCAATGTTCGCATTCTTCCCCGTGTGGCTGCCGCTCTTGCAGGCGTTCGAGACACAGGCGCCGCTGTACCTCGCCAAACAGGCAAAGGTGCGGTGATGCAGGTCGTACCCTTCACGTCGGACTACGACCAGACGTTCAAGACGACCTTGAACGGCGTCAACTACGTCATCGACGCGCGCTGGAACGACCGGGCGCAGATGTGGACGTTCGACCTCAGCGACGATGCCACGTCGACGCTGCTCGTCGCTGGCGTGCCGCTGCTGGTCGGCCTGGACGTCCTGTCGCCGTACGCGCTGGGCATTGGCGGGATGCTGGTGACCGACCTCAGCGGCCTGAGCAGCGACGCCGGCCCCGACGACTTCGCCGATCGCGTGGTCCCGATCTACCTGACGCCCGACGAGCTGGCGATCCTCTACGGTTTCGGC
>Ga0134128_10004564_pt1 | contig 16917 bp, 17 predicted proteins | sample KB31754_FD_96462 | JGI IMG/M metagenome (GOLD analysis project Ga0134128, IMG submission 96462) | Terrestrial soil microbial communities with excess Nitrogen fertilizer from Kellogg Biological Station, Michigan, USA - KB3-175-4 | ecosystem: Environmental > Terrestrial > Soil > Unclassified ...
AATAAACTAATTTAATAAACTAATTTGAAATAATGCCGATTCAGGTATCCCCTAAATAGTTTTTGTGGAACTCTACTAGCTCAGCCGGTAGAGTTGGAACCGCTGCAGTTTTATTGCTTGTGTTTTATCCCTTATGAGGAATCGAGAAAATGCACAAACACAATGATCGCGACCTGTTCGGCGTCACCCTTGCCTTATTCGATTACAGATCGGGGGCCTTCCGGCAAAAAATGCTTAACCACTTCCAGTCGAACGGCCGAAATCTTTGGAGCAATATCGAGGTAGTGCGTGGAAAGAGAAAATACGGCGCCGTCACGCTTTCAAAGGAAGGCGCTTGACCGATAGCAGTTAGCAGCCATGCTTCCTTCAGCATAGGCTTATATCGGTTTTCGATTAACCTTGAAAGCTGGGTAAAACCCACGCCTGATACGGTACGCTTCCAGTAGCCATTATTACCCTCTCTGTATCCGATGCAGTTCAGTCAATAAGATGTGAACTATCGCGTCTAATATCTTCGCCCTCCCGACTTTGCCGCCCACGAAAATCGGGACACGCCTACCTTGGCTTGGAGTAACGAGGGTGGGACGCAAAGTTCATCAATTCCTTTTTACCCTAACCGGACGAAAAACCTTCCGCACCCTCATCATGGAATTGTCGACGTCGAGCCGGCGGCTGCTGGAAGGGTTTTCAACGATCAACTATCGCCTTACAAAAGGCGTTGTCAGCGCGAAATCCCTGTCGCCGGGGATAAATACATTACAGCTGTGCTCCATGCCTTCATGGTTTACCTGGAGACTGGCGACAATAGATTTGTCCGTCTCCCGTGCAATAGCGATATGCAGGGTTCCTGCGTTCAACTCATAGCCGACAGGCAATATTTTTCCGGTACCGGTGCCCTTGAATTTCGAGGCAGCGCCTCTTGTCAGGAAGGAATGCTGTACTTGGGGAGGGGCAGAATCCGCCTTGGTCCAGTTAACATTCAGCAAAATTCCGTCATGCTGTGGCACGTTCGGCGTCGCCCAGCACGTGAGGCCTTCGTATTTCCTCATACATGCAGACCAGGCATCTGCCACCGATTGGGGCGTGATCTTCTGCATCAGGAATTCGGCTGCGCGGGATGAGTCCGCTAACGAATTCTTTGAGCAATACGCACTCTTCCATTGACTGAATCGATTTTCGTCAAGTGAGCCGTTGGAGGAGTCTATCCCGTTCCCGTCCGGGCTGAAGAGCCCGTAAGAAGCGCCAAACGAGCTATCGATGCCCGATTTCTGTATGCGGCTTATTGCTTGCCGGGCTTGCTGAAAATTTGACGAGCATAATTTGGCGTACATCGCCTGATCTCTGGACTGAGCGTTACTCCTGGAGTATTCGCTGTAAAATCCATCCGAGAGAATCGTCCGGCAGGGGTTCTCGATAAAAGCGCCAGCTGACGCAATGTGCATGGGCAGCATGCATGCAACTACAACAATCCGGTACCTCATCATATCCTCCCGCAATAGGCTATAAAAAGCTATAAAGTATGAAATTCGGCTTCATAATAATTAAAAGCGCTCTTTCTTTCCGCATTACGCGAAGCCTTAGTCCGCACCCGATTATTTGCGGAAGGGCTGAATCTGATCAACTCTGCATATTCGCACCCTCGGCAGAAATTATCATTTTACTTTCAAAACCGATGCTAAAGTTTTCTCCTTCCACAGCCGTTAGATGATGAGTCGACATGCCCGCCTTATCATTTTGCTCTACGCCGCCTTCTCAATATTATGGCTGGTAATTGCCAGCTATGTGATTTCACTTACACTCGACGATCCGATTCTGAGGAGTCGTGCTTATATAGCGAAGGAACTGATTCTCGTCGCAATCAGCAGCGGTCTGCTGTACCTACTGCTTAAACTAGGACGTGATCCGGCGATCCCCGCAGTTACGCGGGACCCTGCCTCCAGCCGCTTCCGTCTGAATCGATTAGTGTTGATGTTCGTCTCATTGGCAATGATCGCCCCCCTGGTAAGTATCAGCATTGTTAAGGGATATGGGCCAGAATTGGAGCGGGGAGCCTACGCCGATCTGCAAACGGTTGTCGACCTTAAAGCAGATCAAATTGAGCTTTGGCTGTCTGAGCGGCACGGCGATGCGGAAGCGTTAACGGCGAGCCAAGTATTCATCGAAAGTGTGGCCAATCTAAGCAATGAAGGAGATAAAGGGTTGCTTCAACCCGTCCGCAACCGGCTGGACGCGGTTCGTCGAGCCTATCGCTACGAATCGGTGCTGTTACTCGATAATGATGGTCAGATCCTGCTGGTCCTGGGTGAACAGCTTAATCTGTCAGCCGTTACCAAGGCATTGGTGCCGGCCGCCTTGCAGACAAACCAGATACAAAGCACCGATCTGTTCTTGGACGAGGATGGAGAAGCCCGGCTTGATATCGTGGCGCCCCTGGTTCTCGGGAATTTAAACGAAAAAACCGTTGCAGTGGTAATTTTTCGCGCAAACCTTGAGCAGTTCCTGCTTCCCCTTGCGGAAAGATGGCCAAGTAGCAGCCCTAGTGCGGAGGCACTGCTGGTACGCCAGGAAGGCGACAATATTACTTACCTGAATAAACTGCGCCATCAAAAAAATTTCGACGTGAAAGATAGCGACATGCATGACACTGCTTCCAGTCCCCAGTCACTGAGCGCCCGAGAAGATCTGCCCGCCGCCATCGCGATACGCGAGGGACATCGAGGAACCATGCACGGAATTGATTACCGCGGCGAACCAGTGTTCGCTGCATACCGGCCCATAGCGGGTAGCGGCTGGCAATTGCTGGCAAAAATTGACCGGAGCGAAGTCCTGGCGCAGCTTTGGCTGCTGGTGTTCTGGGTAAGCGTTATCGTCCTGCTCGCTATTGCCGCGGTGGGCCTGGTGCTGGTACTGCTATGGCGTCAGCAGCGGCGCGCGCATCAACTGGCGCTGCTCGTGCATACCGCGGAGCAGGACCGGCTGCTCAAGTATTTTTATGAGTTGCCATTCATCGGTATGGCAATTACTTCTCCCGATACCAAGCGCTGGCTACGGTTCAACGACCAGTTATGCGAGATCCTCGGTTATTCGCACGAAGAGCTTGCCGGCAGGAACTGGTTGGAGATGACGCATCCTGAGGATGTGGAACAGGATATCGTTGAGTTCGAAAAAGTCATAAGGGGGGAGTCGGAGGGCTACGCGATGAATAAGCGCTACATCCGCAAGGATGGCTCGATTGTCATCGCCAGTATCAATGTCAAATGCGTGCGCACGAACGATGGCAAGGTGAATTATTTCGTCGCCATGATTCGCGACATCACCGAGCAGGAACGCAGGAAGACTGAAGCGCTTGCAGCGCAGAGCCAGTTGCAAGCCACGCTGGACGCCATACCTGATCTGCTGTTCGAACTGGACCTGGACGGCTGTTGTCACGCTTACCATTCCGCGCGCGCTGATTTGCCCGCCGCACCTGTTGAAGACCTGCTGGGTAAAAAGATTTCAGATGTTCTTCCGGCAGGTGCGGCGGATATTATCGTTTCGGCAATGCTGGAAGCTCAGGAAAAAGGGCTGTCATCGGGCAAGCAATTGGAACTGGAACTCCCACAGGGTAAGCTGTGGTTTGAGCTTTCTGTTTCCCGCAAGCACGTCGATCCCGGGCTCGACCCGCGTTTCATTATCCTTGCGCGCGATGTTACCGAGCGCAAGGCGTCGGAACAGCGCATCCTGAATCTCGCGCACTACGATTCCCTCACCGGACTTCCCAACCGTGCACTCCTCGCTGATCGCATGAGAGTCGCCATTAAACGCGCCGCACGGCAGTCTCTCAGGCTTGCCGTACTGTTCGTTGACCTGGATCGCTTCAAACCGATCAATGATTCGCTCGGCCATGATATTGGCGACCGTTTGCTAAAAGGCGTCGCGGGGCGCATGCAGGCTTTGGTGCGCAGCGTTGATACGGTAAGCCGGGTGGGGGGAGACGAATTCGTTGTTCTCCTGAGTGAAATCGAGATGGCGGAAGACGCGGCGCGCATTGCCGAAAAGCTTATCAGGGGATTGTCACAACCGTATACAATCGAAAATCATGAGTTGCTGATCACCGCAAGTGTCGGTATTTGCATCTATCCGGATAACGGCACGCAGCCCAATGTCCTGTTACGCAATGCGGATGCCTCGATGTACAGTGCCAAGGAGGCCGGCCGCAACCGGTATCAATTCTACTCGGATGACATGACGGCGCGAGCCATCGAACGGCTCAGCCTTGAACATGATCTGCGTGGCGCCGCCCAGCGCGGTGAAATCTTTATGGTATACCAGCCGCAGATAGAGCTTGCGACCCGGCGCATCATCGGCGCAGAAGTGCTTATGCGGTGGCGGCATCCGGTACATGGATTGATCTCTCCGGCTCGTTTTATTCCAATCGCAGAGGATAGCGGACTGATTCTCGTAATCGGCGAGTGGATTCTGAGTGAGGCTTGCCGGCAGGTACGGCTGTGGCGTGACCGCGGCATTCTGGATTTATGCCTCTCGGTAAATGTCTCAGCCGTGCAGTTTCGCCAGGGCGACTTCATAAGGGTTGTGGAACGTGCACTAAATGAATCCGGCATACCGCCAGGCAACCTGGAACTTGAGTTGACCGAAAGCGTAGTAATGCAAGGGGTCGAATCAACGTTGCAAAAATTGCGTGAGGTAGAAGCGCTTGGCGTAAGGGTAGCCATTGACGATTTCGGTACGGGTCATTCAAGCCTCTCATACTTGCGGCAGTTTACCATTGACCGCCTGAAGATCGACCAGTCGTTCGTACGGGACTTGCCTGGCAATGTCGATGCCGAAGCCATTGCGGCCGCAATTGTGGCGATGGGACTCAGCCTTGGATTACGTATCATTGCCGAAGGCGTGGAGACCGAAGCGCAGGCAAAGTTTCTCCAGAGTGTCCTATGCAGGGAAGGCCAAGGCTATCTTTATGCACGGCCTATGGTGGCGGACGAATTTGAAGCATGGGCTGCGACATGGGAACAGCACGCAAAGAACGATCATGTTAATGCGCAAAGTCGAGGATAAGCAAGATAGTAAGCGGCAGCTTTTCCCGCAAGAGTTTTTCGGGTAAGTTCGGAGGTCCGCCAATCAGGGCGCAGCGGAAGCTTTGCCGAGACATTGAAGGAGCGGAATGCCTCAAGGGGCACCGAGGCGGTACCAAGAATACAAACAACGGATCTTTCCGCCAACTGCTTGACAAAGCAGATCATCGGTAAAGCTCCCATGTGGGCTACATGCAGGATTTGTTCAGAGACATCCTGATCCTACTTTTCTGTCGTGTCGGGTGCCTCCTTTTTGACCGGATTCTGCACGGTGTAACCTTTCTCTTTCATTTTGTAGCCGCCATAAGCGCCCGCTCCGCCCGCTGCAAGCAACCAACAGCCTGATAATGCCGGAACCACGAGCAAGAGTATTCCTATACGAATCAATTTCCCTGCCTTCATCACACCTCCTAAAAGATTTAACCGGAAAGCAACCCTGATCCCAATATCGTATTGGCATATCGATATCACACCCGGGGCAAGCAAGAGTATATTCGTATAATGACGCATGGTAAATTAAAAGTGGCTTCGGATATTCCACCACAGGCGAACCGGGACCGCCACTCATCGCGACAAACCCAATCTGGATTCAGGAACCGACTTGAATGACTGGTTAAACCACCCCGCAATACAAAGCGGCATCGCGCCCCTCGTCGCTGCGCTGATTACCGCAAAACTGTTCAATAGCCTGCGCTTGTCGGGGCTGGCGGTAATCGCGGGATTCTGTACAACGGTTTACCTTGTTGCCGATTTCCACTTTGAACCGTTTACCGTCGTCAGGAAAATTATCCTGTGCGGGCTGGCTGCAGCAATCATCGCACCGCTGATTGATCTGACAGCACGCAATGGGCGCTTTATACGCTACCTGATTACAGCGGGTTGCGGCAGCGCGGCGCTATGGGTATTCTGGCCGATATTACATCAAAAAGAAACGCCCGAGGCGGCGATCCAAGGTATTGGCATGGTTATGTATATGATATGGATATCTATATTCATGGACCGCCTCTCCACGATGCCAATAAGCGCTGGTGCCGCGGGGGCGGGTTTAGGCATGGGCGTAGGCACATCGGCGCTGCTCGCTACCTCCGCATTGCTGGGGCAATTGGGAATATCTCTTGGTGCCGCCTGCGGTGCTTACCTTCTGATTCAGATACTGAGCAGAAAACCTCTTTCTTGCGGCAGAACATTCACCCTGCCGCTGACGTTTCTTTGCGGGCTGATTGGGCTCGCTGCAGTGCTGCTTGCCAAGCTGCCTTGGCATTGCCTGCCTATATTGGCTGCGATTCCCGTGGTCGCGCACGTTCCATTGCCCCGCAATTGGCTGCCTCGTAAGAAAATTATCGCCCTGTCCATACTTGCGTTGGCACCAGCATTCGCTGCCGTGTTTCTCGTATGGCGGGAAGCTGGCGGAATCCCAGTATAATTGGTATAGCCATAACCCAACGGAACCCCCGACTTGCTGGTATTGCCCGCGTTCTTATCCTCCAAAAAGGAATGTCCATGTCACGTATAGTATTGTTTGTCTTATCCTTCCTTCTTTTTAGTACGCAGCTATTCGCCGCACCGGAAAACTATACGTTCAATCCGGAGCACACCTATCCTCACTTCGCTGTCAGCCATATGGGATTCTCTACCACACACGGACGTTTCAACAAGACAAGCGGCAAATTCATACTCGATCAGGCCGCCAAAACCGGAGCGCTTGAATTGGTGATCGAGACGGCTTCAATCGATACAGGCTTACCAAAACGCGACGACCACCTACGCTCGCCGGATTTCTTCAATACCGCGGAATTTCCCAAAGCAACTTACAAATCCACCGCGGTGAAATTCAACGGCGACAGGCCCGCATCGGTCGAAGGTAATCTCACCTTGCTGGGTGTCACAAAACCGGTAATGCTCACCATTACCACATTCAAATGCGGCGTCAATCCCATGAATAAAAAAACGATGTGTGGGGCGGATGCCACAGCTAAAATAAAACGCTCGGATTTTGGCATGACCTTTTCCCTCCCGGCTGTCGGGGACGATATCGCGCTCACGATCGAAGCAGAAGCCTACAAGGATTAAGGTATGAGCAGGCCCCTTCCGCGAACGCTTCCCCGCAAAGCCTTGCCCGGTAATTCGCTGTAGGTTCTGGATAAAAGCTTCTTTGGGCAAGAGGTCGATTATTCAGCTCAGCCTGCGTTTGCTTCAATAAATTGAACCGGCGAGACCCCAAACTGGGAGCCTCCACTTCCCCGGTGCTCCCTGCTCTGCCTCATTGCACTGTTCCGCCCCACGTCAGCAAAAATATTTCTTTACACATCAATACGCTTACGTCAATATTTTTATTTACGCGTTCTTCTGCCCAGTGAACGGGCAATGAATTGCCAAATAAGCTTGGACATAATTTTGGATTTTCAGGGATCGTGGCATGAGTAAAATCGATTGCCGGCAAGGAAACTCCATATGAAATGGGAAGGTAACCGTCAAAGCGACAATATCGAGGATCGCCGCGGTTCGACAGGAGGCTTTGGTATTGGTGGGCGCGGCATCGGAATCGGCACTGTTATTGTGGCGTTGGTCGGCGGATTGATGTTCGGCATTGATCCATTTACCATGCTCAGTATTATCTCCGGTGGCGGCGGCACGGTTCAGGAGCAGGGTTCCGCGCCTGCTCCCCCGCCCGATGATAGGCGCGCGGCCTTTGTTTCAACAGTATTGGCCGATACTGAAGATGTATGGACGGGAGTGCTGCGACGGAATGGAGGTACCTACACTGTGCCCAAGCTTGTGTTGTTTCGGGGTGCCGTCCTGACTTCCTGCGGACAGGGAAGCGCTGCGATGGGTCCGTTCTATTGTCCGGAGGACCAGCGAATATACATCGACCTCGACTTTTTCGACACGATGGCGAACCGCCTTGGGGCCACCGGAGACTTTGCACAAGCTTATGTCATCGCGCACGAGGTGGGACATCATGTTCAAAATCTTCTTGGTATTTCAGCGGAAATAAACCGAGCCCAAGGCCGCATGTCGCGAACTCAGGCGAATGCATTGTCCGTTCGCATCGAATTACAGGCTGACTGCTTTGCCGGGGTCTGGACGCGCCATTCGCAAAAATCAAAGGGCTGGCTGGAGCAGGGAGACATTGAGGAAGCCTTGAACGCTGCCGCACAGATCGGTGATGATGCATTGCAGCAAAAGACTGAAGGTGTGATTGTCCCGGAAAGTTTCACGCACGGTACGAGTGAACAGCGAGTTCGCTGGTTTACGCGTGGGCTTCAGGCTGGCAATATTACCCAATGCGATACATTGGGAACGAGACAACTGTAATGAAGCCGACAAAGTCTTCCTGAAAAAGAAACTAGTCCTTTCCAGAAAAATCATCTGCCGAAAACCATGAGGAAGCAACCATGAAAGTATCCGACCTCAAAGACGACCTGCTCGATTACTGGGTAGCAAAAGCAAAAGACGTGGCAGAGGTGCATGTAATAGATGGGCACTGCCTTATCAATCATGTCCGCTGGGAGCCATCCCGGGATTGGTCTCAGGGTGGGCCGATCATAGAAAAGGAGGGAATAAATCTGAGCCACAGCCTGGAAGCAGGTTCGGAGCACTGCACAGCGTATATGCGGTCGGGGCGACATTGGCAAAAAGGATTGACTCCGCTTATTGCCGCCATGCGATGCTATATCGACTCAAAGTTTGGCGAAGAAGTCGAAGATTAAAGGAATCCAGGATGAATCGGCAGCGCCAACGAGACGTAAAGGCATATCACGGGAATTTACCGGGTAACTTCTTAATCTAGCCACGCAGGCTCTCGGAATCGACCCATGGAGACCGTACCAAAAAGTGCCGTAAATGCGTTTAACAAAAATACCCAGCCTTGAGGTACCTGGAAATTGAGGCACGCTGTGAATATCCGCGCTGATCTCCCAGCAGGCTGAAGAATGTACCGTAACAAGCTACAATAAAACAAGTCTCGCGCTCATACATACGTAAAGCGACAACAATGGCCAAGGCGAAGCTCAAAGAATATTCTCGCGACACGATGCCTGCAACGCGCATCCTTGCCGCGCAAGCTTTCTCGCGAGCGGCGGGCGCTCCCCTTGTACATGGCAATAGTATCCGCCTGCTGAAGGATGCCAGCGAAAATTATCCCGCATGGCTCGATGCAATTTATTCGGCGGAAAAATCCATCCATTTTGAAAACTATATTATCCGCAACGACAAAATTGGCCAACGATTTGCAGATGCATTTATTGCCAAGGCGAACGAGGGCGTGCGGGTAAGGATTCTCTATGACTGGATGGGAGCCCTGACCGAAACATCCGGCAGCTTCTGGCAGCGACTGCGCGACGGCGGTGTTGATGTTCGATGCTTCAATCCCCCACGCTTCGATAGTCCGCTGGGCTGGGTGAGCCGCCTTCACCGGAAATCGCTTTGCGTGGATAATCGCATCGCGTTCATTAGCGGGTTATGTATCGGCCAGATGTGGGTGGGTTATCCCGAACGCAAAATACCACCGTGGCGAGACACGGGTGTCGAAGTACGCGGCCCGATCATAGCCGATATGATACAGGCATTTTCCCATGCCTGGGCCGAGGCTGGGCCCGAATTGCCGGCGAGCGAACTGCCGGACCGGGACTCGATCCCCATAGCGGGCTCGGTCGATTTGAGAGTGCTGGGCAGCATAGCTGCTACTGCAGGCTTGTACCGGCTTGAACAGTTGATTGCAGTATTGGCGCAAAAGACTCTCTGGCTTACCGATGCATACTTCGTCGGCTCCACCAGTTATGTGCAAGCGCTTAGAGGCGCCGCAATGGATGGCGTGGATGTTCGCTTACTGGTTCCGGGTTCAAGCGGCGATCTCACGTTTTTGCGGCCCATCTCGCGTGCCGGCTATCGTCCATTGCTCGAGGCGGGAGTACGCGTATTCGAATGGAACGGATCCATGTTGCATGCCAAGACAGCTGTAGCCGATGGGCGTTGGGCACGTGTAGGATCGAGCAACCTCAACATGGCAAGCTGGCTAGGCAACTGGGAACTGGATGTGGGGATTGAAGACCTCGAATTTGCCCATGAAATGGAGAGGATGTATCTGCATGATCTGGAAAACGCAACAGAAATCGTTCTCGTTGAGAAGAACCGCGTCCGCCCGGTGTCGGTTTCCACGCCGTCCGGCTCCGAGTATGCCTATTCTTCCAGGGGCGGTGGGGGTATGAGCGGAGGTGGCAGCGCGAGCCGTCTGACCGCAAGCGCGATCCGTGTCAGCAATACGGTCGGAGCTGCCATTACAAGTCGGCTGGTCCTCGGCGCCGCGGAAGCAAAAATCATGATGTTCGGCGGGATCACATTACTCGCCCTGGCTGCGCTTGCATCGCTACAGCCGTTGCTGCTGGTGGTCCCTTTTGCGGTTATTGCTGCCTGGATCGGCTTGTCGCTTCTGATCAAAGCCAACCATTTGCGTAAAATCGGGCAAAACCGCAGGGCATCCGACAAAATAAATGACAGGATCGAGCCGTCCATGGGACGAGGCGAGATGCCCCGCGAAACGTCCCATAATCCGCAACATGAATCCTCCGACTCGCCACATGAACTTGTCGATGAGCCTCTCCATGAACTGCCGCATGCGCAGGCCAACGAACCCACTGAAGAGCTTCTTGACAAGCTGCCGCATGAACCCATTCCTGAGCCACTCCCTAAACGCCCCCCAAAGCCGCCTCGCGGTGCGGCCACTGAACCATGAAGCAGTGGTAAGTCAGGTTAGCGCCGTTGATCCGGCATCTGACGGCAATTCACCTCGCGCCCCACTTTTCCCACTTCCTTGAAAATTGCCCTCCTGCACCGCCCCAATACGAAGACGAAGCGAATAAAAATTGGCGGCACCTGGCGCGCCCCAGGCTTTTCGTCGGACAAATACTTCGCGACACTCGCTGCGAAGAATTTGTCCATCGGGGGGAAGGGAATGCCCCAGCGGGTGTCAACGATTGGAGAATAGAGTAAGTGTGAATTGTCCGCGGTTCCGCTTCATACACGAAACTGACGGTAAGCATATGATCTTCAGCCAAATAGATGGCTTGTACATGCTTCTTTTCTGATATCGGCTTGAGGCGAAACTTATGGTCAAAAGCTATGAAGATCAGTTTTGGATAGGGAGTCGGTGTTTTTTACAGTTTTGTGAAAACGCTCCTTATTTTCTTCTTTGATTATTGATCCAATTGAAATTTTATTTCTGGAATGATTATTGCTTTAACCAAATCAGGTTAAATTACCTCGGGCAAAGCCGGAGGCTTATTTTTGTTAGCCCCTCAAAGGGACAAGAAACGGATGCCGCCTAAAGTCGGCATCACATGTCAAGCTGGAGTTGATCGTAGTATTCACCTTCTTTCTCTTGGTGCCGAATGTATTCTCAAGGGTGCTTGCGGATCGCTCCAAATATTGCGTTCTTCCGCCTCTTCGGTATAAACACAACATGGTTACAGTCCCATGTCGTATGGTTCAGACTCTGGTAACCTCTCATTTGATTCTCCTGGCTTTTGGTCAAGCTAAAAGAATCAGGCTGACTACCTCACACGGTCAAACCTTACCGAGTCCCCGGCATAGCCGGGGGATTACCTTATTTATTTATTCATCCGACATTCAATCGCCTAATTAACCGGACTACCGCAAATGCTTTTTCTTTCCTCGCTTTCCGACGAACATCTGGAACGCTATTTCCGAATCGTCCGGGAGGGAATAGCGGTGCGTAGCCATTCCGACCTGCTGAAATGGCTGCAAGGAGAGATACAGCATTATCTACCCCATGAGATCATGCTCGCGGTCTGGAATGATATGGGTGCAAATCACCTCCGACACGACCTTGTTTCCGCATTACCTGGCGTCAGGACCGAGCATTTACATTCGGAAAAGCTCCTGGCCTTGCAACGGGGACTTTATACCTGCTGGGTCGAGTTGGGCAAAATACCCTACAGACTAAGTCCGGGTGCATGCGGTTTCCGGCTTGAAGGCCACGGGGCGCTATGCGCTTTCGGCGAAGCGTTGCACGGCATGCGATCTTTGCTCATACATGGGATCAGCGATGAACGGGGCGGTCAGGATTGCCTCTATATAATATTCAGCTCAAACGATCACCTCGATGACTCCGCGTTGGGTGCAATGGAGAACCTGCTGCCTTATCTTGATACTGCATTGCGCCGGGTCGCACCCCTGGTTCATCGGCATCTCGCTGCAACACCTTCGACAGACGTAACGCAAAGAAGCAAGAATTACGGGCTGAGCGCGCGGGAGACCGAAATACTGGACTGGGTCGGGGCTGGTAAAACAAATTCAGAGATCGCTTCCATTCTGGGAATCAGTCTCTACACGGTAAAAAACCATTTGCGGCACATCTTCAAAAAACTTGATGTTTACAATCGGGTGCAGGCCGTTTCCAAGGTTGAATTGCAGCCTCAATCATAGCTGAAACCCGTCTGATCTCCCTTATGTGTTCAGCTATGCATTACACTTTGTCGCGTTTCCTTGTTTCCCGCCCTGGTCTGCCGCGCAGACGACGACAAAAATAGGTGGCTCGCTTCGCCGGAATTAAAATCCTCTTGCCGGAAAGATTACGATGAATGACTATCTTTTACAGTTTCCAATTGTCGGATGGGATATCACCACGCTCCCATCCGAAGGAATCATTTGTATTCGCCTTCCATTTTTGCCTTCCGAGTTTGAGAAGCTTGCCGAGGCCGATCCCGGTAAACCGCATGCCGTGCACGTGGAGCAGGCTCGTGAATTGCGGGATGCGTTAACGCGAGCGATACTGCGGATTGATGACTACGAATCAGGGCCTGGCCCATTCGAAAAATCACCAAAACAACGAGAACGGGAACAACGGCGCAGGAATACGGAAAGACGCAAAGAGGATAGACGTGGGCATATTCGACGATAAATAGTTTATTGTAAAGTCACACCCCAAATCTTCGTGCTCAACAGAAGCACGAGATGTTCGAAGCCGCCCGTCCCTGCCTTTCGTAAAGCTCTGGACAACTTGAAATACAGCGAACAGCCGTATCGATCCGATAACGCTGAAAAAAGTACCTACAATCACCGGATAGAAACGCGTACGTAAAGCCCAATCTTTTACGCATGGCCTCCTGCCGAATGAGGACTGCGACCGCTGACCGGCCTCGGCTATATCTATAGATTCCGGCCATCCTGCTATTGAACACCGGTCTCAGGCAAAAGATGTTGCTTGCTGACCTTCGATACTATCCGATCACCGGTTGTTGCAGCCGTCAGGCCCTGATGGAGGATAAGTTCGCTTGAAGCACCGGACTTACCAGCGCCAATATCCATAATACCCATCGCTCCCGACCGCAAGGCTAAGACTGCCGAGCAAGAGCCTTCAGCCTTCCCGTCCATTCAGCTTTCAATATCGGAGCGGCCCGGCAAGCACAATATCACTGTGCCATTTTATAGCCCGTGCCGATAGTTCCTAGTGCAACCTATACCAGGTTGGTCGTGCAAGAGAGCTATAGAACTATGACTACTAGAGCTATTTTAAATTATTGTTTTTATGGTAATAATAAGTCGTATAAATCAGAATGTCATTCACAGGATATGCGGAAAAGATATCCCTCAGTGCATCAGTTAATCTTGAGAACCCATCCTGGGAAAAAAATGAATAACCTGCCCAACACGGAGAAAAAAATGAATAACCTGTCCAAATTTACCCTGGCGGCTTTGATCTTCGGAGGATCGGTCTCTACCGCAACTGCATCGGCCGTCATTACGGACATCACGGCGAGCGGGGCAGGGCTGGGGTCGTTTTCGGTGCTTGCCAGCTCTACCAATGACAAAGGACTGGACTTTTCTAAAGTCTTCGACAGCATCAACCCCATAACGCTGACTTTTACCGTAGCGCACTCTGTAGGCAATGGCGGCGCGTATGATGTAATCGAGTCGATTACCAATAATACCACGTCAGCATTTTCGGACTTCCACCTCAGTATTACCGAACCTGCAAATGCGCCCGGTAACGGGGTGGTATTTACCAGCTTTAACTCATCGACGTTCGATGGGTTCACACTCGATTCTCCCTCAATGAGCCAGTCTTCTCCCTTTAATTCCAGCGGTCCGCACGATCTTAACTTCACTGGATCCCTGGCGACTGGGGGCAATGCGGATGCCAAGTTCAGCCTGCACGCGTTCGATCCTGGCGCAGGCAATACCTATACCTTCACCATAACGCAGACTCCGACGGTGAGCCCGGTCCCTGAACCCGAAACCTACGCCATGTTGCTAGCGGGGTTGGGCTTGATGGGTTTTGTCGCAAGGCGCAGAAGCTAAAGCTAAATGGAAGCCAAATGAAATTCTAGCTAATGGAGAAGCCATGAAAAATTATTTAAAAAAAACCAAACTGGTAGCTGCACTTTCCGCTTTGGGTTTCCTGTCTATAGTGGGAACCGCCCAGGCAACGCTATTCGAGGTCGATTTCTCGAATTCGGGCGCCTTCTCGGGCACGGCCCCTTCAACCCCAAGCAATCCGAATGATATCTATGCAAAGGCGATCTTTGATGATGGGGGCGGCTCGGGTACCGTAACGCTCACAATGAGCGTACTCAATAATTTATCCAGTGGCGCCTATGTGAACGACTGGTACTTCAATGCCAATACCGCACCACTTAGCGACATCAACTTCGTCAGCGGGATCTCCGCTTCATCCATTGATAATGGAGTGAATGCTTTTAAAGCGGATGGCACAGGCGGAGATTTTGATTTTGCATTTCATTTCAGCACCAGCAACCCCGGTGAACTTGGCCAAGGTAATTCATCCGTGTATACATTGACAGGGGCAGGTATCACGGCCAGTTCCTTCAACTCCGTATCCATATCTGATCCACTCAATGCCAGTAATGGCGGTTATGTGGGTGCCGCTCATGTCCAAGGTTATGGGAATAGTGTATGGATCGCTGGAACTGCAATTACCCAAATTCCGGAGAATCCGGTTCCAGAACCCGCAACACTTGCACTGCTTGGGCTCGGCCTTGGCATTCTCGGCGCCATGCGCAGACGTAAACAATAATCTCCGAGTTAATGAAAATAATCCAACCCGCCTCGGCGGGTTTTCTTTTTTGAGGGTCATTGCAATCCAGGCCTGGACAGCAGTACCAGCGCCTTGGTAAGCTTGACCCACTTCGGCAATTTCAATATCAAATCAGCGGGAACGCATAGTCTGTCGGAAGCACGTTTGCCATTTCAGGAAATTCCCATGAATATATTCCATCGCAATACCGGCACGGTAACTCAGCCCGACGCCACCGCTTCCCCACGAGGGACCGTTCAAAATCCGCTTACGTTGGTCATGGCCATCCGTTCACCCGAAGACTTCCAGGCGCTCAGTACACGCATAAAAAATATACAAGCCGCGCCCCTAGAACAAAACCTCATCTGGACCGCCCTCGACAAACTCAAAATCGTACATTTCGCACGCTTTGTGTTCATGGAAAATAACACCAAGCTTGCCATCATCACGACATACGACGGGACCTTCGATGATTATCTCAACGAATTTATCGACGAGATCGGCGATGTTTTCAACGCACTTCTCCAGCATATGGATGGCGCCCCGCCGCTGCCTGTTCAACAAAATCGCAGCGCCTTCCGGGACTATGTCAAAGCCAACGACCTGGGCGGGATTGACCCCTTCTACAGCGCCTATCCGCAGGCAACTGTATTGGATATTCAGGCGGCGCTCGGCGAGCGCTAAGCATGAGGAAGGGGATTCTCACTTCAGGGTTTTTCCTGAGTGGTAAGCGCTTGTCCAACCACACTCGCATAAAACAGGACAAGCTTTACCGGGATATCACCGACGTTGCGGCCGACGTGATCCGTATTGACTACCTCTATCAAAGCCTCTCCGGCTTGCAGTCGCTTTACCCGGCCGTCTTTCAGCTTCACCTCCAGGGTCCCCTGCAATACCACTGCAAAGGAGGGAACAGGATGCCGATGCCAGCCGGTTTCCGCCCCCGGCGCGATTTCTATCGACATTCCCGTAATCTCGGCTTGTCCGGCGGGATAAACAATGGGTTGGCCATCCCAACTGTGCGTCGTCTTGATTAGCGGAGTGACCAATACGGCTGCACCCGGCTCGAGCGCAAGCACATCAAGCGGAAGATGCAGGAATGCAACAGCCCAGATCGCATTGAGAGTATTTTTCATTGACGCTGCTCCTCCTGTTTGAGAATATCGGAATGATATATAAGTGATAAAATTTGCTGAAGATGATGCCCGAATAGAGCGAGCGGCCATCCGCAAGACAGCGACCTCACCTCACCAGTTGAATTACCGGATTATCGTATAAATGTCTGATTTGCCATTGGCCGATATCCAGGGTTTTATCCTCCGCACGTATGCAATGCCGATTCTGCGCGTGCTGACTTTGAAGGTTACACAACCGGAAGCCGCCCGGCAATTTCTGGGCACGCTGGTGGGCTGCGGAAACGACCGTCACCCACAGATCGCTATCGCTACCGCCACTGGCTGGACAGTGAAACCGCGGTACTGCCTGAATATTGGACTTACCTATACGGGCCTTGCCGCTCTTGGACTTCCCCCCTCTTCGCTTACATCATTTCCCGAGGAATTTGCAGCGGGCGCGGCCGCTCGCGCTGAACGGGTGGGCGATACCGGCTCAAGCAGCCCCGCGCATTGGAAAGATCCGTTTGCCTGCCCCGACCTGCATATCCTGCTGTTCCTCTTCGCCGAAACGGAAGATGCCCTGGAACAGGCCAGCAGCCAGCTCCAGGCAATGTATGCCAGGGACGGCGCGCTATCCCTGCTTTCTACGCAGGAAGCCCGCAGCCTGCCGGGAAAC
>Ga0134128_10004565_pt1 | contig 16917 bp, 16 predicted proteins | sample KB31754_FD_96462 | JGI IMG/M metagenome (GOLD analysis project Ga0134128, IMG submission 96462) | Terrestrial soil microbial communities with excess Nitrogen fertilizer from Kellogg Biological Station, Michigan, USA - KB3-175-4 | ecosystem: Environmental > Terrestrial > Soil > Unclassified ...
CGAGATCCTCATGTCCGAGTCCCAGGAACGCATGATGGCCGTGGTCTCCCCCGAGAACGTGGCTGCGTTTGAGGCGGTCATGGACAAGTGGGCCGTAGAGTACTCCTGGCTGGGCGAGGTCACCGGCACCGGCCGCCTCATCATCAAGTGGGAGGGCGAAGTGATTGTCGACGTCGATCCCCGCACCGTGGCGCACGACGGCCCGGTCTACGACCGCCCCTACGCCCGCCCGGAGTGGCAGGACGCCCTGCAGGCGGACACCTTCACCGGCTCCGTGCAGGACGCCGGCCGCCCCGCCACCGCGGAAGAGCTCAAGGCAGCCGTCCTGGAGCTCATCGCCTCCCCCAACATGTGCTCGAAGGACTGGATCACCAACCAGTACGACCGCTACGTGGGCGGCAACACCGCCATGGCCTTCCCCGACGACGCCGGAGTGATCCGCGTGGACGAGGAAACCGGGCTGGGCGTTGCCCTGGCCACCGACGCCAACGGCCGCTACACGTTCCTGGACCCGTACCACGGCGCGCAGCTGGCCCTGGCCGAGGCCTACCGCAACGTGGCCACCTCCGGCGCCATCCCGATGGCCGTCAGTGACTGCCTGAACTTCGGCTCCCCCGAGGACCCCAACGTCATGTGGCAGCTGGCGGAGGCCATCCGCGGCCTGTCCGACGCCTGCATGGAACTGGGCATCCCGGTCACCGGCGGCAACGTCTCCCTCTACAACCAGACGGGCACCACCCCCATCCACCCCACCCCCGTGGTGGCGGTGCTGGGCAAGTTCGACGACGTTGCCCGGCGCACGCCGTCGGGCTGGGCCGAGGACGGCCAGGCCATCTACCTGCTGGGCACCACGGCGGCCGAACTGGACGGTTCCGAGTGGGCCAACCTCCGCGGGCACCTGGGCGGTGCCGCACCGAAGGTTGACTTGAAGCGCGAGCGGGAACTGGGCGAGATCCTCATCAATGCCTCACGAGACGGCATGATCGACTCGGCCCACGACCTGTCCGAGGGCGGCCTCGCCGCCGCCCTGGTGGAGTCCTCGCTGCGGAACAACACCGGCGCCCGCGTGGCGCTGGACGAGGTGGCCGCACGGGACGGCGTGGACATCTTCACGCTGCTGTTCTCCGAGACGCAGGGCCGGGCCATCGTGTCCGTCCCGCGCAGCGAAGAGGTCAGGTTCAACGACATGTGCACCGCCCGCCACTTCCCGGTCTCCCGGATCGGCGTGGTGGACGCCGCTGGCGGCGCCCTGGACCTGCAGGGCCTGTTCAGCGCCCCGCTGGACGAGCTCCGCGAGGCGCATGAGGGAACGCTGGCCAAGCACTTCGGCTAACCCCCTCCGCAACTGTGAGTCAGAAACTGCACGGGAATCAACCAAAACAGGTTGATCATGATGCAGTTTCTGACTCACAGTTGCTTAAGCGGTGAGGGATTGGGCCGCCCGCAGGTACGCCATTGTCACGTTGCGCTGGGTCAGCTTCGTCACCGGGGAGCCCAGCCTGAACAGCAGGCCCGAGGGCTTGCTGAAGGCAAGGAGCCTGAACCAGACGCCGCCGTCGGGCGTTTTCATGGCGAGGAACGCCTCCTCGCCGAGCGCCGGATGTCCCGGGAGCGTGCCGTAGCCAAACCCGGCCAGCTGCACCTCGGTGCCGTCGCTGCGCAGCACGCCCGTGGGCTCCAGCGCCCAGACCACCTCGCAGGGAACCGGCAGCCTGAGGTCACCGACACCGAAGCCGCTCACCACCCGGGCCCCCACCACGGCGCGCTGGGGCGCCGACACCCGCAGGCCCGCGCGGCGCTGGATCTGCCAGCTCAGGATGCCCTCGGCCAGTGCCGTGAAGGCGGCGTCCCCGGTGCCCACCCGCAGCTGCCTGTCCACATGGTCAAAGCCGGCCGGCCACGCGCCGGTTCCCGTGGGCAGCCCGGCGTTCAGACGGGTCCTGCCCAGCTCCGGATAGTTCAGGCCCGGCTTCCCCTGGCCGGACCGGCTATTCCTTGGCAACACGGGCACTCCATTCCAGGGCTGTTTGTTGTTTCTTCGGCAGCCCGGCCACCACCAGGTCGTAGGAATCCTCCAGCAGGTCCAGCACCGTTTGCACATCGGCCGCGGTGCAGTCCACCGTATTCCAGTGCCTCTTGTTCATGTGGTAGCCCGGTGTGATGGCGGGGTTGGCGGCCCGCAGCTGCGGGGCCAGCTCCGGATCGCACTTGAGGCTCACGGACAGCTCCGCGCTGTCCAGCCGGCCCGCGGCGAACATCTTTCCCACCCACTTGTCGCCCCCGCTGCTGGGAGCCCTGACCTTGAAAACGGACGTTTCCGGGCCAAAGGGGAAGTCCTCGTAGCTGCCGGGGAATTTCAGGGCGGCGGCACGGAATTCGGCTGCTGAGATGCTCATTGCGCCTCCGATTTTTTGACGCCGTACGTGAGCTGGGCAAACTGCCCGAACCTGCCCGCGCTGCGCAACTCCAGCCTGTCCGGGCCCACGCTGCGCGGAAGCAGGGGCGCCCCGCCGGACAACACGGCCGGGGCCATGGTCACCACCAGTTCGTCGAGGGCGCCGATGTCCAGGAACTGCCCGGCAAGGTCTCCGCCACCGACCACCCACACATCCCCATCCCCCGCGGCGGCCACGATGGCCGGCAGGGCATCCACAACCGGGCCACGGACAAAGCGGACGTCGGCGCCGCTGGGCACGGGCAGCTCACGGGAAGAAAAAACATACGTTGGCTTGGACCCGTAATACTGCTGCCACTTGGCCGGGTTTTCCAGCAGCTTCTCCTCCCGCAACACCCACTCATAGGTGGTGGAGCCCTCCACAAACACGCCCATGCCGGCCATGAAGGCGGCCATGTCGGGCCCGCCTGAATCGTCCACGGCAAACAGCCAGGCCAGCGAGTTGTCGTCGTCAGCCAGAAAGCCGTTGAGCGTGCTGGCTGTGTAGTACACAATGCGGGCCATGGGCTCAACGGTACCTTGGCTCCCTGCGGCACAGCAGCTATTTCACACCCAGATAGTCTTCCAGCAGCACAACCTTCAGCCCGGCCGCCTGCTGCGCCTTTACGAAGGCTGCAAAGTCAGCCGGGAATTCCGGCCGGAAGTGCATCAGGACAATCTCGCCCGGCCGCAGTGCATGGCCCACCTGGTAGTCCATCCCGCCGGCGTTCGCCTTCGCCTCCCAGTCCACAATGGCCTTCATGCCGCAGGCGGCCGCGGCCCTTTGCACCGACATGGTGTAAGGCCCTCCCGGCGGGCGGAACAGCACGGGCCGGCGGCCAAAGTTCTTTTCCTCGAAGTCCGCCATGCCGCAAATTTCGGCCTTTTGCTGCTCATAGCTGAGGTGGATGAAGCCCAGGTTGTGGCTCATGGTGTGGTCTTCAATGAGGAACCCGGCGGCGGTGTGGGCGGTGAAGAAGCTGGCATGGCCGGCGATGAAGGTGTGCGCGAGGAACAGCGACGCCTTGATCCCGTGCTGCTCCATCAGGGCCAGGTCCGAAGCCCGCTTGACGGCGCCGTCGTCGATGGTCAGGAAGACCACCTTTTGCTCCGTGGGGATCCTGGTGATGACGGGGGCCAGGCCGTTTTCAATGGGCGGGAGGGTAAAGTCTGGCACCAGTCCGTCCAGGGTGCTGTGCCGCCCGGTCCTGGGGTCCACGGGGCCCTGCGGCACGGACGACGCCGTTGGGCCAGTTGCGCTGGGAGTCCCGGCTGCCGCCGTGGTGCTGTGGGCGGCAGGAGCCGGGAGTGCGGCGGCCGTGTCGGTGCCGGCCGGCGTCGAGCCTCCCCAGGCCAGGAGCACGGCGCCGAAGGCCGCGGCGGCCAGGACCACGGCCACCAGGGCGAGCGTGATCCAGCGGGCAACATGGGGGGCCGTGTGGAGGTGGCGGGGCATGGATATTCTCCGTTGGGACTTACAGGCCCAAAACCGCGGCCTCGATCTTGGGGCAGGTGTTCATGACGACGTCCAGGCCGGCATCCGCTGCCCGCCGGGCGGCGTCCTGGTCGATCACGCCAAGTTGCAGCCACACGGCCTTGGCGCCGGCCGCAATGGCTTGGTCCACCACCAATCCTACTTTGGCCGAATTCACGAAACAGTCCACAACGTCTATGTTTCCGGGTATTTCTGCCAATGTTTTGTACCCCTTGGCGCCATGGACGTCGTCCCCCTTCAAGCTCACCGGGATGATCTCCTGGCCCAGGTGCTGCTGCAGGTAGAGGGACACGCCGACGGCGGGGCGCAGCGGGTTGTTGGACAGGCCCACCACGGCCCAGCGGGCAGGCGTGGCCAGCAGCCGGCGGATCACGGCAGGGTCGTTTACATGGGTCATGTTCTCAAGCTTAGGTGCTGCGTGCTGCGGGGAATGAGGGGAACTAGGCGAGGCTGAAGGATTCGTCGGCGCCGGGGCGGTCATTGTCACCCGTGTCGGTTTCCTGCTCCTCGTCGTCATCGTCGTCCAGCTCGTCGTCAATGTCCACGTAGTCGTCGCTGGTGAGCTCTTCGGTGTACAGCGCCCAAAACTCGTTGGAGCCGGCAGCCACCGGGTCCAGGGACTTGAGCTGCTGCTCGAACGACTTCTTCACCTCGGAAAAATCGGCGTCGTCCTCCGGTCCGGGGGCGTCACGGTCGATGGAACCCCAGGCGGCAACAATCTTCACAAAGCTTTCCAGGCTGGAGGCCACCACGGATTCGTCGTCCTCGCACACGAACAGCACGGAGCCCTTCTTGCGGTCAACAACCACAAACTGGAAGTCGCCGTCGTTGCACACGATGGCGCGCCCGGACGGATCGTTGGCAAATGGCGGTTTCAGCCAGTTCCCATCCATCGGCATGTCATCCAGCGCCGAGGGGTGCAGCGGCTCAAGTGCCGCCCATATTTTGGAATCGTTCATGACTTCCTCCTGCCCTTAATCCCGACACTAACCACCCTGTGGCCCGGCCGTCAATGAATAAATCAGCTGGCTCCGGCCAACACCGCGCCTTCGCCAAAGCGGCGGTTCCGCAGGACGGGCAAAAATTCGCGCACTTCCTCGATGCGCTTGTGCGTGACATCCGCCGTGGCCACGCCCTGGGGCTCGTCGTCCAGGAAGTCCTGCGGAATGCCCATGGGGTCCAGGATTGCCGAATGCCCGATGCAGTGGTCGCTGGATGTGCCCGCAGCCGCAATCCACACCGTGTTTTCAATGGCGCGGGCCTTCAGCAGCGTCTCCCAGTGGTCCACCTTGTTGTCGCCCTTGAACCAGGCCGCGGCCACGCAGATGAGGTCCGCCCCTTCCAGTGCCAGGGCCCGGGCCAGCTCGGGGAAGCGGATGTCGTAGCACGTCATGATGCCCACCCTGAATCCGCCAATGTCCACCAGCGTGATGCCGCTGTTGCCCGGCTTGATCCGCTTGGACTCCTGGTAGGAAAACGCGTCATACAGGTGCAGCTTGCGGTAGGTGCCCAGGATGCCGCCGTCGTCATCCACGGCCACCAGGGTGTTGTACGGGCGTGCCTCGCCGCTGGACTCGTAGCCGCCGGCAACCACCGCAATGCCGACGTCGGCGGCAATGTGGCTCAGGCCCTGGACAAACGTGGTCCATTGGGCGTCCACGGCGGCGGTGAAGTCACCGGGCACGCGGCCCACGGAAAACATGGATTCCTCGGGGAAGACGATCAGCCGCGAGCCGTCGTCCCGTGCCGAGGCCGCCAAGCTGCGCATGACCGCCAGGTTGCCCGCGACGTCGCCGCCCGGGTTGAACTGTCCAACACTGACCTTCATGGCAACTCCTCAACCGTTCGTTTACCTACCTCCAGCGTAGCCTTCCGGGGTGTTAAAAAGGCGGGACGACGGCGGAACTTAAGTTCCGCCGTCGTCCCGCCTTGGAAGGAACGGCCTAGTCGTTTATGAGGTCGTGCCGGACGATGGTCTGGTCGCGGTCCGGGCCCACGCCGATCGCGGAGATCCGGGTGCCGGACATTTTTTCCAGCGCCAGGATGTAGTTGCGCGCGTTTTCCGGCAGCTCCTCCATGGTGCGGGCGCCGGTGATGTTCTCCGTCCAGCCGGGGAAGTATTCGAAGATGGGCTGGGCGTGGTGGAAGTCGGTCTGCGTCATGGGCATTTCGTCGAAGCGGACGCCGTCCACGTCGTAGGCCACGCAGACGGGGATCTGCTCGATGCCGGTGAGCACGTCCAGCTTGGTGACGAAGTAGTCCGTGAAGCCGTTGACGCGGGAGGCGTGGCGGGCCAGGATGGCGTCGTACCAGCCGCAGCGGCGCGGGCGGCCGGTGTTGACGCCGAACTCGCCGCCGGTCTTCTGCAGGTAGATGCCCATGTCGTCGAATAGTTCCGTCGGGAACGGTCCGGCGCCCACGCGCGTGGTGTAGGCCTTGATGATGCCCACGGCGCGGGTGATGCGGGTGGGGCCGATTCCCGAGCCCACGGACGCGCCGCCCGCCGTCGGGTTGGAGGAGGTCACGAACGGGTAGGTGCCGTGGTCCACGTCCAGGAAGGTGGCCTGGCCGCCCTCCATGAGCACCACTTCGCCGCGGTCCAGGGCCTCATTGAGCACATAGGTTGCGTCAATGACCATGGGGCGCAGGCGTTCGGCGAAGCCCAGGAAGTAGTCCACAATCTCGTCAACTTCCACGTTGCGGCGGTTGTAGACCTTGACCAGGAGCTCGTTCTTTTGCTTGAGCGAGCCTTCCACTTTTTGACGCAGGATGGACTCGTCAAACACGTCCTGGACGCGGATCCCGAGCCGGGCCACCTTGTCCATGTAGGCCGGGCCGATGCCGCGGCCTGTGGTGCCGATGGCACGCTTTCCCAGGAAACGCTCGGTGACCTTGTCCAGCACCTGGTGGTATGGGGCCACCAGGTGCGCGTTGGCGGAAATCCGCAGCTTGGACGTGTCCGCGCCCCGGGCCTGCAGGCCCTCGATTTCCTCAAACAGGGCCTCGAGGTTCACCACGCAGCCATTGCCGATGATGGGGGTGGCATTGGGGCTCAAAATGCCTGCGGGAAGGAGCTTGAGCTCATACTTCTCACCGCCCACCACCACGGTGTGCCCGGCGTTGTTGCCGCCGTTCGGCTTCACCACATAGTCCACCAGGCCGCCCAAAAGATCAGTGGCCTTGCCCTTGCCCTCGTCGCCCCACTGGGCGCCGACGATCACGATTGCTGGCATGGGATCCTCCCCCTTGCTCATAAAGTTGAGCCGGTCGCTGCATGGGTCGGCGGAACGTTCCGCCGTACACCGTCCGGACACGAAAATGCCCCTTGCAAACTGCCATCCGTCTCCAGCGCCGCTGTACCCCGGCAGGCAATCAAGGGGGTCTTGCGTCCCAAGTTTACCGGAATGGAAAGGCAGGCGCACATTAAGCCCCCGCTTCCCCCCGACGCTCCATCACCTCTGGCGGTTTTTCCCTCAACGCTCCATCACCTCGGGCGGGTTTTCCCCCAACGCTCCATCACGGACGGCGCGCCCGCCGCTCCCGGTTCGGCCTGCCGATGAGCAGCGTGGCCAGGTAGCGGTGGGGATTGCGGCTGCGGAACGCCGCGCTAAGCACCTGCCGGAGTGCTTCGGCGTCAGGCCCAGGGGCGGACAGCGCGGCCTGCGCCCTTGTTTGACGCAACGTCACATCACCCGCCGCGTGGCGGACCGCGTGGTAGTCCTCAAGTGAGTCGAAGGGTTCCCTGCCGCCAAGCACGGCGGCCAAGCGGAAGGCGAGGTCGACGGCGTCGAGCATTCCCGTATTCAGCGAGGAACCGCCCGCGGAGAACACATGGGCGGCGTCGCCGGCAAGGAACACCCTGCCCGCCCTGTACCGCGCGGCCTGGCGGCTGTTGGCCACCGTGGAGCGTAGCCATTCGCCGCCGCTGGCCGGAAGGTCTGTGCCCAGCACACGCTTGATGCTGGCCTGCAATTCCTCGAGAGAAATCTGCGCGGCAGCCTCCTGCGTGCCGCGTGGCTCCTGCGAGGCGACGATGTACAGGTCCTTTGGCGCTCCGCGGTCCAGTTTCGACAGGGGGGCAATCGTGAACGAACCTGTTGGCGTGTGGTTCGGCTGGAACAATTCCAGCCGCTGGCCACCGGGAAGCTCCAGGGCGTTCCGGGTCCGGCTGACTGAAGCTGCGGGAACCGTGACGTGCCCGATCCGCACCAACTGGCTGCCCGTGGTGCCCGGGAAGTCAATGCCGAGTTGGTGCCGGACGAAACTGTGGGCGCCGTCGCACCCGGCCAGGAATCCGGCGTCGAGCGTGTAGCTGCCGTCGGCGGAGGAGACCTCCACGAGCACGCGTTCGCCGTCGTCCTGGAAGCCGGTAACGGTGTGCCCGCGGCGGATGTCAACACCGGTGGCGCGGGCGCGTGCCTCAAGCAGCTGTTCCAGCCTGCGTTGCGGTATCGGCAGGATTTTCAGCGCATTGGGCCGGAGCGGGTTCAGCCGCAGCGGGAGGGCCCCGAAAGAGTAGCGGGGTGCGGGGATGGCGTGGAGGCCCCTCTGCCCCCGCAGCAGGCCACGTTTCGCAAGCACGGTTGCGATCTCGCCCACCAGGCCGTTGCCTTTCGGCATGGCACTGGGCTCGGCGGCCTGCTCGAGGACCGTCGAGGCGATGCCCGCGGCGGCCAGCTCGCAGGCAAGCATCAACCCGACCGGACCGGCGCCGGCAATGACCACAGACTGTCCGTCCTGGATGCCGTCCCCGGCCATGTTCATCCCACTTTCGCCGCTCTCGATCCCGCCCCGGCTGGGCGGGATCAGCCTGCCGTGAACGCCAGGGCGGCGTCCGCCAGCGCCGGCCACTGCTCCACGGAAGCCAGCGGCACCACCACCCAGTCCTTGAATGGCCGGTTCATTCCGGAGGGATCAAACAGCACGGCGTTCGGGAGGGCAAGCGCCTCGGTGTGCCCCGTTGAATCGCGGCCCAGCTTGAACGCGACGGCGTCCCCGTAAAGGCAGCCGATGGCCTTGCTGCCCACCATCAGCGACGTGGCACCGAACATTTTGCCGACGGTGACCCCGGCATCCGCAACATCAGCGGCGAGGGTGTCAAAAGCGGCAACGGCAGCGGGCGACGGCACAAGTTTCTCCATGCCTGAATCATGCCCTGCCCACGGCCCGGCAGTCGAGAGGCGGCGCCAACGGTGATGCCGCGTCTCGCAAAAAGCCGCGAAAGGTGATGGAGCGTCGGGGAGGGAGGGAGGGAGGGAGTGTGTCAGCCGGTTACCTTGAACACGCCGTGGGCCCCACGCTCGGCATCGACCATGTAGTGGGAGACGAAGGGGTAGTTGCCAGCCTGCGGGAACGTCAATTCCACAAAACCACCCTGCGCCGGCGCCAGCGCCATGGCCTGTGAGGCGGCCGTGGGGTCCGAGCCGTCCAACAGGTAGCGGCCCTCGCTCCACACCTTGGTGAACTGGCCGCCCACCACATGGAACGACGTGGCCCGGTTGGGTCCGGCGTCGAGCACCCAGACCCGCACCTTTTCGCCCACCTTGGCCGCCAGGGGGCGGAAATCGTACTGGTTGGCGTAGCCGTTGAACACGACCGCGTCGGGCTTGTCGGCCTGGATCTTGGCCAGGTCGGCAATGCCGCCCTGCGGGCCCAGGTACAGCTCCGACTGGATGAGCACGTACTCCTTGTCCACCACGGGCAGGTTTGGCGGGTCAATCACCACGGCGCCAAACATGCCGTTGGCGATGTGCAGGCTCATGGGCATGGTGCTGCAGTGGTACATCCAGATCCCCGCCTTTGTGGCCGTGAAGGTATACGTCAACGTTTCGCCCGGGTTGATGGTGCGCATGGGCTGGTCGGGGGCAAGGGCTCCGGCGTGGAAGTCGATTGAGTGGCCCAGCGAGCCGTCGTTGGTGAGCGTGATCTTGAACTTGTCGCCAATTTTTCCGCGCAGGGTGGGGCCGGGCGCCGTGCCGTTGAACGTCCACAGCGTCTGTTTCACGCCCACGGCCACGTCCTGCTCCTGTTCGGTCACCTTCATGGCAATCTCATGCACGGTGCCCGCGGGCAGGGGCGGCAGCACGGGGTTGTGCGCCGTGAAGCCTGCGGCCGGTTCCTTCATGAAGTCCAGCTGCGCGGCGGCGCTGGGCCCGGTGGCCGCCGTCGTGCCGTGGTTCATGCCGGGCATCCCGCCCATGCCTGGGGAGGCTGACGGTGCCGCAAGCGGCGCGCCCGTCGCCACAATCGTGAACACCATCCCCTGCTGCCTGTGCCCGGCAATGCTGCACCAGCCGTCCATCGAGGCACCGACCACACCGGCATCCACGGTGGCCTTCTCCCCCGGATACAGCCGCCCGGATTCGGCGCCGTCGGCCGTGACAAGGTCGTGCACCATGGAATCCTGGTTGACCAGCTTGATCACCAGCTTGTTGCCGGCGGGCACCTCCACCTTGTCCGGGTGGAAGCGCATGTTCTTCATGGTCATCTCCACCGTGGTGGTCTGTCCGGTGGCCACCACGCCCGCCTGCGCGCCGGCCTGGTTCAGGCCCGGCAGCGCAGACGGATCCGACACAATGCCTGCCACAATAACAAGCACGACGACGGCCAGCCCGGCCGCGGCCATGCCCCACCTCCGCCCCGGGGCCGGGTCAAACGCGGGACCGGCAGCTGCGGAACTGGCAGCTGCGGCACCCGGGCGGGCAGCCGGCGTCGTGCCTTCCCCGGCAGCGGCGGGCTTGCGCAGCAGCGCCAGTCCCAGCAGCGGCAGGAACCAGGCCAGCCCGGCCAGCACCAGGAAGCTGGTGCCCACGCGGACCAGGCTGGGCAGGGGAAGCAGCGAGACCAGCAGCGCGGCGTTGGTCAGCACCACGCGGAACAGCCCTGCCTTGTCCAGGGCCGCCACGCGCCCCCGCATGGCCGCCGGGCCGCCGCCCAGCACCACGGGCGCCAGATAGCTCAGCGCGGCCAGCAGCACCTGGGCTGCAAAGCCGGCGGCCAGCACCGGCCCCACCACCTCCAGCCCGCCGTGGAGCCCCTCCCAGCCGCCGGAGGTGAGGGTCAGCATGGCCAGCCAGACAAGGGAGACCGCCAGCCAGGCCAGGGCCGCGAGCGCCGACAGCGGGGCAAAGGTGACGGGCACCTTCGACCTGACGACCTTCACGAGCGGGATGCAGATGTACACCACGCCGCCCAGGTACACCAGCAGGCCCGCGGTGCACAGGAACATCACGCCGGCGGCGGCACCGGCAGCAGCCATGAGGACGCCGGCCAGCAGCGGCCAGGCACCGTGCCGGGCCACGGACTCGGCGCCGTCGGCCACGCGGGTGTGCAGCATGGTGGGCAGCAGCGTGGTGAGCGTGCCCAGCACCGTCAGGCCCACAAAGCCCAGCACATTCACGGCCATGTGCACCAGCAGCAGCCGGGCGTGGGCCTCCCCCTCCAGCCCGGCAGCCAGGGCCGCGCCCACGCCGGCACCCACGGGCAGCAGGAGGCAGGCCGCCACGTAGTACCAGACCGAGGCGCCAAAGCGGGAGGGCAGGGCCTTGTGTGCGCGCAGGCCCAGCACCACGGCGTGCGCGGCCACCACGGCGCCCACCAGGATGCTGCCCAGCAGCGTCAGGAGCCAGATGTTTGCCACCATGGACACCACCACGGACAGCACGCCCACATTGAGCAGCACCAGCCGAAGCACCATGCCGCGGGAGCTCGGATTGGGGCCTCGCAGCAGCGCCTGGGCAAAGTGCCAGCTCCACACCAGGATGGAGTTCGTCACCGCGCCGAGCAGCAGCAGGTGCACCATGAGCCACGCCGACGCCGGGATGCTGCGGTGGAAAAGCACCACCACGACAAGCGCCACGAGCCAAAACACGGCGGGGGCGTTGGCGCGCAGGTGCCAGCCCGCCCGGTTCATGGGGCCGGGAGCCGGCGGGCGGGCGCCGGGGCGCATGGTGCCGCCTCCGCCGCTGGAACCATTCGCGCCGTTTTCGCCGATTCCGCCATTCGCGCCCGGAGGGGTCAGGTTGATGTTCACGCTGCGACTTTCGGTGGATGGGTGGCCTGCCAGACGGCCATGACGGCAAAGAGCAGGAGGGAGATGACGTTGAACACGCCGCCAGCAACCCAGGCGCCGTGCACGCCGGCCGCATCGCCCAGGCCCAGCCGCACCAGCAGCGAGCCGTGCAGCAGGACGGCCGGCACCCAAAACAATTCCGTGTACGGCAGCGGCTTGCGCAGCACGGCGGGCAGGATGACGGGCGCGTGGGCCATGATCATGGAAATGGTGAAGCCGAGGAACACCGCGTGCACCACCACATCATAGGATGCCCCCGTGAGCGTGGTGGCATGCAGGGCAAGCACGACGCCGGCAATCGCCAGCCAGCCGTATCCGGCCAGGAGGCATGCGGCAATGTAGCGCGGGAGGCCGTCGGAGCGGATGGTTTTCCGGGCGGCGTCGTAACCCACCAGCCAGGCCACCATCGCCAGCAGCGACAGCCCGAAGAGCGGGTAGCCGACGGCGGGCCACAGCAGCGTGGCAGCCGTGGCCGCCGTCATGGCGAAGGCCAGGAGGGTCAGGACCGGTTCGGCGCGCGGGCTGGAGATGCCGATGCGGGCCAGTTCCAGGCGCTCCCCTGCAATGGTGAGCACCACAAAACTGATGAGGAACGGCAGCAGCACGGAAACACTGGGAATCCGCAGCCAGAGGGCCGCGGCGCCTACCGCGGTGATCCCGCCCATGATCTGGATCAGCACCACGTTGTCCCGCTGGCGCCGCCACAGCGGCAGGTAGACCAGCACCATGGCGATGGTGCCGGCCAGCAGAACGGCCTTGCCAATCCACAACGGGAGCGGGGAGATCATGAGGAGGCCGGAAATGCCCAGCAGGGCCGGCGAGGCATAGCCGGCCGCCTTGCCCAGGGCCACTGTGCGCTCCAACGCGATGACGGTGCCCACAAAGCTCAGGGCCAGCAGCATGCCGTGGATTTCCGGAAACCTGTCGAGCTTCACTGGGGCGTCCGCGCCCAGGAGCTGCAGGCCGGCGTTCAGGCCCACCAGCAGGGCCGCGCCCGCCGGGAGCAGGAACAGCATCCTGAAGGCCGGCTTGCGCAAAAACGCCCTGTTCCGACGCTGCCTGGCCGCCTTGGTCAGCGGCTTGGAGCCTGCCGCATCGGCACCCGGCCTATTTGCACCCGGCTTGTTGACAGCCGGCCTGTTGACACCCGTCACGGGGCGGAAACCAAAGGAAGGTGCAGCGTGCACACGCCCGGGCCGGCGAATGGCACCAGCTCCACACCGTCCTCGGGAATGCCGCTGCCTTCGAGCAGGCCCTTGACCAGCCCCAGATGGACGGCACAGACCACGTCCGGGTTTTCCCGGGCAGCCGCCACGATGGGGCAGGTGGTGAGCCTGAAGTCGGTGGCGTCCGCGTTGCCGTCGATGCCAAATCCGGCGTCGCGCAGTTCATCCGCAACACGGCGCCGGACCTTCAGCTGTGCCCGCTTCGAGGGTCTGGCAGCCCCGGCGGCTGTCGGCGGGGCCGCCAGGGACTCGCTCATGACATGGGCCCACTGCCTGCCCGCGAGGTCCCCGGCGGCGGCGGGATCGCTGCTGGTCGCGGCAATGTGCCGGGCCAGGGCAGCGGCCAGCGCCGCGTAGCCCGCGGGCCTGGTTTCCGGCATTGCGGCCGCATAAAGCCAGGCGGGCCGGCCGCGTCCGGCACGCGCCGCCGCGGTTCTGGTGGCAAAACCGGAGTCAACGAGCGCGTCCAGGTGCTCCCGGACAGTGTTGGCATGCTGGCCGCTCTGTTCCGCCAGGGACTCGACACTCAGTGTCCCTTCGGCGGCGCGCAGGCGCTCCAGCACCGCTGCACGGGCCTTGGAAATCGGGGCGACGGGCTCCGTGCCGCCCGGCCTTGGTCCGCGCAGCGGCTGTTCCGACATATTATTTTCCACGGAATTAATTGTAGTAATATAAACGCACAATCTCCATTCAATTGCCACACGATAGGTTGCCATTGTGAATAATCTTGTTCTTGCGTCCTCGTCCACGGAGGCCGAGGCGCTCGAAACCGCCAAGACCCGTCTCGCGGAGGCCGGCGGAACGCTGGGGACGCTGGCCCTCAACCTGCTCTCCGCCGTCGCCGGCCAACCCGGCGGCGAGCTGGCCGGGGCCGACCAGACCAAGCTGGTGGACTTTGCCGAGCAGGAACTGCTTCCCGTGGCCGCAGCCTTTGCCGCCGCCCTCGCCGGGAGCGCAAACAGTGCTGAAAAGGTGCTGGCGGCCGTGGCGGCCGGCCACAGTGCACGCCTGGTTGACGCCACCAAGAGCCTTGAGGTCGAGGAGGCGCCGGTGAAGGTGCTGTACGCCGGCGCCCGCCTGCAGGAGGCCGCCGCTGCCTTCCTGGACCACGCCACGGAGCTGATCGTCCCCGCCCTGGCGCAGAACCCGGCACTGAAGCTGACCGGCATATTGCCCCAGCGCACGGTTGACCCGGCTGCCGCGGCTCCTGCCACGGGCGGTTGCGCCTGCGGCGGCCACGACGAGCCCGGCCTGTCCGAGCTCGACACGCGCGTCATCCCGCACGCCATCCGCCACGCCACCATTTTCGGCGCCCTCGAGGGGCTGTCGGCCGGCAAGGGCATCCTGCTGGTGGCCAACCACAACCCGCTGCCGCTGCTGGCCCAGCTGGAGCAGCGCTCCGCGGGCAAGTTCACCGTCAGCTACGTGGAGGACGGCCCGGAGACCTGGAAGCTGAGCATGGTCCGCAACTGACCCCTCCCCCTCAACTGTGAGTCAGAAACCGCATCGAAAGGGCCGTATTTTGGCGAATTCCGTGCAGTTTCTGGCTCACAGTTGTTAGAGGGCTGCCTCGATCGCGGCCCGGGCTTCGGGGTCGGAGTCGTTCAGGAACGTGGAAATGCGGGCGGCCTCGTCGGATTCACCGATGGCACCCGCGGCCCGGCCCAGCGCATAAAGGGCGCGCAGGAAGCCGCGGTTGCCTTCATGCGACCACGGGACGGGGCCGGTGCCACGCCAGCCGTTGCGGCGCAAGGCGTCCAGGCCGCGGTGGTAGCCGGTGCGGGCGTAGGCATAGGACTCAATGGTCCGGCCCTCCGCATACGCCTCGTCCGCCAAAATGGCCCAGAGCAGCGACGACGTCGGGTGCTTGGCGGCCAGGTCAACCGCTTCATCCCCGGCGGCCAGCCGCGCGTCAACGTCCTCCTCGGCCGGGAGCAGCGTGGGCTCCGGGCCGAGGAGGTTCCGGCGGAATTCCTCGCTCACTAGGCGTTGGTCTTGCCGGCGGAGCCCAGCTGCTGGGCAGCTTCCACCACGCGGTCGGCAAGTCCCTTTTCAGCCAGGGCGCCCCACACGCGGGGGTCGTAGGCCTTCTTGACGCCCACGTGGCCGTCGACCTTCAGGACGCCGTCGTAGTTCTTCATGAAGTGGTCCACCACGGGGCGGGTGAACGCGTACTGGGTGTCGGTGTCGATGTTCATCTTGATGACGCCGTAGGAGACGGCGTCGGCGATTTCCTGTGCGGAGGAGCCGGAACCGCCGTGGAAGACCAGGTCGAAGGGGTTGGCCTTGCCCAGCTTGGCGCCGACCTGCTCCTGGATGTCCTTGAGGATCTCCGGGCGCAGCTTGACGTTGCCGGGCTTGTAGACGCCGTGCACATTGCCGAACGTCAGCGCAGTGATGTAGCGGCCGTTTTCGCCGGAGCCCAGGGCCTCAACCGTGGCCAAGCCGTCGGCAACCGTGGAGTACAGCTTGTCGTTGATGGCGTTCTCCACGCCGTCCTCCTCGCCGCCGACAGCGCCGATCTCCACTTCCAGGATGATGTGGGCGGCGGAGGTGCGGGCCAGCAGTTCGCGGCCGATGCGCAGGTTTTCCTCGAGGGTCTCGGCGGAGCCGTCCCACATGTGGGAGTTGAAGATCGGGTCGCGGCCGGCCGCAACCTCGGCCTCCGACGCCGCCAGCAGGGGGAGCACAAAGCCGTCCAGCTTGTCCTTGGGGCAGTGGTCGGTGTGCAGGGCCACGGTGACGGGGTAGTTCTTGGCCACTTCGCGGGCGAACGCGGCAAAGCCGAGGGAGCCTGCAACCATGTCCTTGACGCTGGCGCCGGACCAGTAGGCGCCACCGCCTGTGGAGACCTGGATGATGCCGTCGGTGCCGGCGTCGGCGAAGCCCTGAAGTGCCGCATTGAGCGTCTGCGAGGACGTGACGTTGACGGCTGGGTAGGCGAATCCGCCGGCCTTGGCGCGGTCAATCATTTCGGCATATTTGTCCGGTGTTGCGATGGGCATTAAGAGCTCCTTGGGGCGTAACGGTACAAAGTGGCGGGTAATTTCGCCGCCCTCGTATGGCTATTGCCCATCTTAGCGATTGGCGCCGCGGTGTCGAAGAAGATGAAGCGGCTTCCAGCAGGCGGACTGTCAGCGCACCTCCCAACACGCACAGCGCGACGCCGGGCCCGGGCACCCAAGCCGGGGCCCGGCGTCGTGCTTCATGGTGCTTGTCCAGCGGAAGCCGGCGTCAGCGGCGCCCCCACTGGCTGACGGCGAGCGCAAAGCGGTAGCTCATGCTCCCCACCCCGGTGACGTCGTCATACCCCTGGGCCGTGGACAGGGACGTGTCGGTGTCCATGGTCAGCAGGTACTGGCTGCCGCTGCGGGCGCTGGTGTAGGCCAGGACCGGCTGCTGCGCCTGGGGCACGACGTCGGTGAACGCCGTGGGGTGCGACGCGGCGGTTGCGTAGATGGCCGGGTTGGCAAAGCCCAGCGTGGTGCCGCTGAGCTGCTGCGCCACGGCCATTTGCCCCGCGGAGAGCGGACACGCAAGCGAGGTGCCACCGTAGGTTTCGGTGGTGTAGGCGCCCGTGGCCATTGTTGTGTTGTCGGTGATGGGGCTGATGCCGATCACATAGCCGGTGTACGGGTCGGCCAGGGAGGAGATGTCCGGCGAGACCCGCATGCCGTTGGCCAGCGCGGCC
>Ga0134128_10004566_pt1 | contig 16916 bp, 14 predicted proteins | sample KB31754_FD_96462 | JGI IMG/M metagenome (GOLD analysis project Ga0134128, IMG submission 96462) | Terrestrial soil microbial communities with excess Nitrogen fertilizer from Kellogg Biological Station, Michigan, USA - KB3-175-4 | ecosystem: Environmental > Terrestrial > Soil > Unclassified ...
AGCACGCATGGCGTGAACTGCACCGGCGGTTGCTCCTGGGCGATCTACGTCAAGGATGGGATCATCACCTGGGAGATGCAGCAGACCGACTATCCGTTACTCGAGAAAGGTTTGCCACCATATGAGCCGCGCGGCTGTCAGCGCGGCATCTCCGCCTCCTGGTATGTCTACAGCCCGATCAGGGTGAAGTATCCATATATACGCGGTCCCATGCTCGACTTTTGGCGCGAAGCGAAAAGCCAGCACAGCAATCCGCTGGAGGCCTGGGCCTCGATGGTCGAGGATCCAAAAAAGCGTGCGCGTATGCAGCAGTCGCGCGGCAAAGGCGGTTACCGCCGCGCCAAGTGGGACGAGGTGTCGGAGTTGATCGCTGCTGCCAGCCTCTACACGGCGCGCAAGTACGGGCCGGACCGGGTGATCGGCTTCTCGCCGATCCCGGCGATGTCAATGTGCTCCTTTGCGGCGGGCACTCGCTTTCTTCAGCTCTTCGGCGCCGCATGTCTAAGCTTCTACGACTGGTACGCAGACCTGCCAACCTCGTTCCCCGAGATTTGGGGCGACCAGACGGACGTGTGCGAAGGCGCGGATTGGTACAACAGCAAGTTCATCGTCTCGATGGCGTCGAACTTGAACATGACGCGCACTCCGGACGTGCATTTCATCGCCGAGGCGCGCACCGAAGGCACCAAGTTCGTCGTTCTTGCGCCGGACTTCAGCCAGATCGCCAAGTACTGCGACGAGTGGATTCCGATCCAGGCGGGACAGGACACTGCGCTGTGGATGGCGGTCGATCACGTCATTCTCAAGGAGTTCTACCTCGACCGCCAAGTCCCTTACTTCATCGAATACGTGAAGCGTTACACTGATCTTTCGTTTCTCGTTGAGCTGCACCCCGATGGGAAGACTTATCGCATGGGGCAGCAGGTGCGCGCCAAGCGCGTGGCGCGCTACAAGGACGTCGAGCACGGCGACTGGAAGCTGATGGTCATCGACGCCAAGAGTGGCGAGCCGCGCGTGCCCAAAGGCCAAGTCGGGTATCGCTGGGCTGCCGAAAAAGGCAACAAAGGCAAGTGGAACCTCTCGCAGGAGGACGGCGAGGACAACAGCCCCATCGATGCGGTGCTGAGCTTCATCGATGCTCACGATGCCGTGGCCCAGGTGGAATTCGAAAATTTCTCCAAGGGGATACCGGGCACTGTAACGCCGATGGTCGTGCGCGGCGTCCCGGTGCGGCGTCTCGCCACCGACGAAGGCGAGGTCGTCGTCACCACAGGCTTTGATCTGCTGATGGCCCAGTTCGGGCACAGCCGCGGCCTCGAGGGCGACTACCCGTCGAGCTATGACGACGCCGACGCACCCTACACGCCGGCGTGGCAGGAGAAATTCACAGGTATCGGCCGAGAAACAGCGATCAGGTTGGCGCGCGAGTTTGCGCGCAATGCGGAACTCACCAACGGCAAGTCCATGGTGATCGTTGGCGCCAGCGCCAACCACTGGTACTACAACAATCTGTGCTACCGCTCGGCCACAGTTGCGCTGATTCTGTGCGGCTGTTGCGGAGTCAACGGCGGCGGGATTAATCACTACGTCGGTCAGGAAAAGCTTGCCCCGGTTGCGCCATGGGCCTCCATCGCCCTGGCCCTCGATTGGGTCAAGCCGCCGCGGGTCCTGCAGTCGTCGACTTGGCATTACGCCCAGTGTTGTCAGTGGCGTTACGAGAGGGAGTTCACCGAATACGCCCTGACGAGCAATAATCCGCGCTGGGCCAAGGGCCATGCCATGGACCTTGAGGCCAAGTCGGTGCGCTTGGGTTGGATGCCTTTCGCCCCATATTTCAACCGCAATCCGCTCGACATCGTGGCCGAGGCAGAGCGCGCCGGCGCGAAGACCGACGAGGAGGTTATTGGGCGCGTCGTCGAGCAGGTCAAGACCAACAAGCTGAACCTTGCGGTCAACGATCCTGATGCCGAGGAGAACTGGCCGCGAGTGTGGTTCATCTGGCGCGGGAACGCCATTCAGTCGAGCGCCAAGGGGCACGAGTACTTCTTGCGCCATTACCTCGGGGCGCACGACAACGCCATCGCCGAGGACCGCGCCAAGGGCACGACGAACACCGTCGAGTACCGCGAACCGGCGCCGCGCGGAAAGTATGACCTGGTGGTCGACCTCAATTTCCGCATGGATACCTCGGCGCTGTATTCCGACATCGTGCTGCCGGCGGCCTTCTGGTACGAGAAAAACGACCTCAACACGACCGACCTGCACTCGTTCCTGCATGTGCTCGGGCAGGCGGTGCCGCCGGTGTGGGAATCCAAATCGGACTGGGAGATTTTCAAGCTACTCGCCAAAAAAGTGAGCGACATGGCGCCGCACGCCTTTGCCAAGCCGGTGAAGGACTTGGTCTCTCAGCCGCTCATGCATGACACTCCTGATGAGTTAGCGCAGCCGGAAGTTCGCGACTGGGCCTTGGGCGAGTGCGACTTGGTGCCGGGCAAGACCTTCCCGCATTTGCGGATCGTCGAGCGCGACTATGCGAACCTGTACAATAAATTCATCTCGTTCGGACCGCGGGCGCGTGAAGACGGCGTCTCCGCTGTCGGCGTACAAATCCCGATCAAGGCTCAGTACGACCAAATGCTCGAGAATCCCGTTATGCCGATGCCCGACCCGAGGCACATGCGTTGCGTCGAGTGGGGCGGCAAACGTTATCCGAGCCTCGAGGACGCCCTGGACGCGTGCAACACTATCCTGTTGTGCGCGCCCGAGGCCAACGGCGAGGTTGCCTGGCAAGCCTTCCATCATGAAGAAGAGCGTGTCGGCCTGCCGCTCGTCGACCTCGCCCAAAATACGCGCGGCGTCAGTTGTACGTTCTACGACCTGACACGCCAGCCGAGACGCCTGCTCACCAGCCCGTGCTGGACCGGCATGATCAACGACGGCCGCGCCTACTCCGCCTGGTGCATGAACGTCGAGCGGTTGGTGCCGTGGCGCACGCTCACCGGGCGCCAGACGCTGTACATCGACCACCCGTGGTACATCGACTTCGGTGAGCACATACCGACCTACAAGCCCAAGCTTGAGCCACGCAGGACCGGCGACATCGTGAAAAGTCGGGTCGATGACCGCTCGCTCGTGTTGAACTACATCACACCGCACGGCAAATGGAACATCCACTCCACCTACAAGGACAACCACCGCATGCTGATGCTGTCGCGCGGCATGGATCCGGTGTGGATCAACGACCGCGACGCCGCGCGGATTGGCCTCGAGGATAACGACTGGGTCGAGGTCTACAATGACAACGGCGTGGTGGTGACCCGCGCCAATGTAAGCCGCCGGATCCAGCCCGGCACGTGCATGTACTACCACGCGGTCGAACGCACGGTGTACATCCCGAAATCGCAGGAGCGCCAGTGGCGGGGCGGCGGACACAACAGCGTGACGCGCATCCGCATTAATCCGCTGTATCTGGCGGGCGGCTACGCCCAGTTCACCTACGGCTGGAACTACTGGGGCCCCACCGGCATCATGACGCGCGATACCCACGTCGTCGTCCGCAAAATGGAGAAGCTGGAATGGTAGGCGTCGCCCCAATGAATGAGCATGATCACGATCACGATCATGAGCCTCGTTCCCATGAGCTCCTGCGGGCGCCAGACAGACCGCCGCCGGCGCGGGTCAGCGCCGGAAAGTACGTGACCATCAACTACACGCTACGCACCAACGGCGCGATCCGTCACATCCGTTCGGCGGTATGGGGCGACGAGCCGTTGGAATATCAGCACGGCGGCGGTCGGCTGTTGCCCGCCCTCGAACGAGCTCTTGAGGGTAAAGCGGAGGGTGATCGCTTTACCGTGACCCTGCCGCCCGAAGAGGCTTACGGTGAGCGCGACAAGGCACTGCAGCAGCGGGTGGACGCCGAGCAGTTTGGCGGGGCGGACCAGATCGAAGCCGGGATGTGTTTTCTCGCGCAAAGCGAGGACGGTCGTCGCGTGGAGAACGTGATGATCACCGAGGTCGACGAAGACAACGGATTCGTGATCGTCGATACCAATCACCCGCTCGCCGGAATGACGCTCGAGTTCGAAGTCACTGTCGTGGCGGTACGCGACGGCCCGTCGGTAGCGGGATGCGGCACGCCACAGGGCGTGAGCATTGGACACTTGGTTGAAGGCCTAGGAACGAAGGTCCAGTAACGATCATAGTCACAAAGGTTTCTAGGGACGAACGGCCTAGGAACGGAGGAGAACGAACATGGATATCCGATCTCAAGTTTCGATGGTCTTTCATCTGGATAAATGTATCGGCTGCCACACCTGCACAATCGCCTGCAAGAACATCTGGACCGACCGTAAGGGCGCCGAATACATGTATTGGAACAACGTGGAGACCAAGCCGGGCACCGGCTATCCGACACGTTGGGAAGACCAGACCAAATACCGCGGCGGTTGGGTGGTCGAAGGCAAGAGGCAGAAGCGGCTGAAGCTTCGCTTGCAGGGCAAATGGGGCACGCTGACCAACATTTTCTATAATCCCGTTCTGCCCCAGCTCGATGACTATTTCGAACCCTGGACCTACGACTACCAGAATCTGTTCAACGCGCCGGAAGCCGACGAACAACCGACGGCGCGCGCCATCTCGATGGTGACCGGCAAATACATGGACACTATCGAGGCGGGGCCGAACTGGGACGACGACCTGGGCGGTTCGCAAGTCTACGCCAACAATGATCCGAATTTCGCCGGCGCCACCCCGGAGGAAATGGCGCAAATGCAGGAGATCGACCGCACCGTATTCTTTTACCTGCCGCGCATCTGTAACCATTGTCTCAATCCGGGTTGCATAGCCGCCTGCCCGCAAGGCGCGATCTATAAGCGCGGCGAGGACGGCGTGGTGCTGGTCAGTCAGGAGCGCTGCCGCGCTTGGCGCATGTGCGTTTCGGGCTGTCCCTATAAGAAAACCTATTTCAACTGGTCGACCGGCAAGGCCGAGAAGTGCATCCTGTGCTATCCGCGCCTCGAAAGCGGGCAGCCGCCGGCGTGCTTCCACTCTTGCGTGGGACGCATCCGCTATATCGGTTTGGTGCTCTACGACGCAGATGCCATCGAGCAGACAGCCAGTGCGCCGCAAGAATCGCTGGTGCAGGCGCAACGCGACGTGATCAAGGATCCGTTTGATCCGGAGGTGATCGCGGCGGCAAAGAGGAACGGGATTCCCGATTCGAAGATCGCTGCGGCACAACAGTCGCCCGTCTATCAGTTCGTGAAGAAGTGGAAACTCGCGCTGCCGCTGCATCCGGAGTTCCGCACCCTCCCGATGCTCTTCTACGTGCCGCCGTTGGGTCCGGTGCTCGCCAAGACTGGCAACGGCGTGTACGACAATGTGGCCTCCGAAGCGAGGTTGGGCCCGTTGATGAGCTCGCTCGAAAGATCTCGCGTGCCGCTGCGCTATATGGCCAGCCTGTTGTCGGGCGGCAATGAAGAGATCATCCGGGAGGTCTATCGCAAGCTGGTCGCGGTGCGCGTGTACATGCGCGCGAAGAAGGTCAAGGATATACCGGAGGAGGAAGTGCAAAGGGCGCTCACCGAAGGCAAGACGACTGCGGCCGAGGTAGAGGCGATCTTCCGGCTCACCTCGCTGCCCACCTTCGAAGAGCGGTTCGTGGTGCCGCCCATGGAGCGCGAGACGGCGGTTGAGTCTTTGTTTCCGTCGCTCGATCCGGTATCGCGCAACTACCCGGTTCGCAAAGGCGCGGTCGGTGTCGGCTTTCACACCGATCCCGCCAGAGGACCATGAGCCACTTTTCGCATCATGGAGCGTGAGACGGCGGTCGAGTTGCTGTTTCCGGTTGCTTGACACCGTCTCGCGCAACGACCCGACTAACAGAGGCGCATTGAGCGTCGGCTTCATACCGATCCCCATAGAGGACCATGGCTCTCTTTTCAAAACGCGCTGAAGTTCTGTTTTCGCGCCGAGCTCAGATCCTTGGGCTATTCGCGGACATCCTCGATTATCCCGCCCCGGGGCTGGCAGAAAAGGCTGCCGGCTGTGCCGCGTTGATCGGCGCGGCGCAGCCGGAGGCGGTCGCCTTGCTGGAGAGTTTCCGACACTACGCCGAGGAGACCCCGCTCGGTAAGCTTCAGGAAGTTTACAGCGGCTTTTTTGACCTAAACTCGATCTGCCATCCGTATATGGGCTATCAGCTGTTCGGCGAGAACTATAAACGCAGCGCCTTGCTGATCGAACTCAAGAAAGCCTATCGCGCCGCGGGATTCGAAGCGGACGCCAGTGAGCTTCCCGACCGATTGTCGATCGTGCTGCGGTTCGTTGCCCACAGCAAAGTCGGAGAGGAAACCGACGAGCTCCTGAATCGCGGGGTATTGCCGGCGCTCGCTCGGATGACGACCAAGCCCGAAACCGACGCCCACCATCACGATGGAGCGATTGACGTCGATGGCGATACCGGCATCGAACGCGCCAAGCTCGACGATCGCGAACAGCGCAGACAGCTCAAAGGCCAGAGTCAAGGCGATATTCTTGGCCCCGGCTTCCTGCTGGCACTGAGCGATGATTATAACAGCGAGGATGCCGGCGGAAAACGCGCCCACCCGTACCATGAGGCGCTCGAAGCGCTGCGTCTTTTGCTGGATCTTGGCTTGACGAAGACTAGCCCCGGTATCTCTACCGAGCAGGAGCGCGTTCGTACCTGGGCGCGCGAGCATTTCAATCTCCCCGAGGGCGAAACCATCATGGTGTCGGAACTCCCCTGTTCCGATCCCGGCTGCCCGCCGGTCGAAACCCACCTCGTGTTCTGGAAGCAAGGCGGGCGCCACCAATTCAAGGTCTTCAAGCCGCTCGCGGAGGTCGTTCCAGACGACTTATTAGGTTTGCGGGTGTGAGGAGGGAGCTGCCATGAGTGACATCGTGCTATTCGCGGTTTTTCCGTATGTCGCGGTCGTAGTGGCGGTCTTTGGTGGTGTCTATCGGTACCGCCGTGACCGCTTCTCCTACTCCACGCTGTCCTCGCAGCTTTTGGAAAACCGTACTCTGTTCTGGGGCTCGGTACCGTGGCACTATGGCATCGTCATCGTTTTGCTTGCGCACCTGCTGGGGTTCCTAATGCCCGGCATGTGGATGAGTATCACAGCTGCGCCGTCCGCCCTGTATACGATCGAGGTAATAGGCTTCGCGTTCGGGCTGGCCGCACTGGTCGGGCTGTGCGTCCTGTTCGTGCGCCGCCTCACCATGGTGCGCATCACCTCCGTGACCAGCGTTATGGACTGGGTACTACTGGCAGTGTTGTTGCTGCAGGTGGCGCTCGGCTTCTACGTTTCGTTGGTCTATCGCTGGGGCGGTGACTGGTATGTCAACACCGCCGTACCCTGGCTTGTCTCGCTGGTGAGCCTGAATCCCAATACTGCATACGTTTCGTCTTTGCCCACGGTGGTCAAGCTGCACATGCTCAATGGGTTTTTGGTGATTGCCCTGTTCCCGTTCTCCCGGCTAGTACATCTGATTATGTTCCCGTTCTGGTACTTGTGGCGGCCTTATCAGCTCGTGATCAGCAACCGTCCCATCGGCCCCAGAACAGGATTGCCCGCCCACAACGATACGGAATGGGCGTCTTGATCAGAAGCATTCAGAGGGGGAGGGCTCCCGAGCGTTGTCAGCTGGCTTTTGCCAAGTTAGCAGGTTCCAGGCTCACGTCATAAATGTTGCATGATCGCTTGCCTATCTATTTGGCGAGAGATGGCCTCCGCGTCGGGAGCATGATCGGCAGTGTTGCGGCGTCTTGATAGTGCGTCGTCAGCTTCTGTTCACTGATTGCCTTCCGCCTCCTCTAGTTCCCGGAGCCTGAACCAGTTGCTGGGTGCATTTTGCTCTCGCTGCGCGAGGCGACCTAGCGGGTGACGCGCGGGTAATCCGGCGAGTTTATGCACAAGGCTGGAAAATTCCCATTCCTGAAATGGCTGGCGGAAGGGGTCCGCGCCCTCTCACCGGCCTATTTCGCTTTGGTCATGGCAACAGGGATAGTCTCTATCGCATCCGAGAACGCCGGGCTCCATGTGATTGCTGTTGTCCTCCTGTGGCTGAACGTGGGGCAGTATGTTGTTCTCTGGTTTCTCACGGCGTGGCGGCTCTTGCGCTACCGCCGTGCACTGCTTGATGACCTGACGGATCATCTGTCGGGGCCGGGATTCTTCTCCGCAGTGGCCGCCACCAGCGTAATGGGAAATCAACTGATACTCATTGGCGAGTACCACCTCGCCTTAGCACTCTGGGCCTTCGGTGTTTTCCTCTGGACCATTCTGACATATGCGATTTTCACGACCCTGACGATCAAGCAGATTAAGCCAACGATCGACCAGGGCATTACCGGGGCATGGCTGCTTGCAGTCGTCGCGACGCAATCAATCGCGCTCTTGAGTGCGCTGCTGGCGCGACATTTCGGACAGCCGGTCCGCCTTCATGTCAATTTCATCGCGCTATCGATGTGGCTGTGGGGCGGGATGATGTACCTCTGGATCATCTCGCTGATCTTCTATCGGTACACTTTCTTCAGGTTCTCGCCGGCCGATTTCGCGGCACCATATTGGATCAACATGGGAGCGATGGCCATCTCGACACTTACCGGCTCGATCTTGATCGAGAATGCCGCGGATGCGTCGTTTCTAGAGACGCTGAGCCCGTTTCTCAAGGGGTTCACGATCTTCTTTTGGGCGACTGGTACCTGGTGGATCCCAATGTTAATGATCCTGGCCGCGTGGCGGCATCTCTATCGGAGATTCCCGCTCCGTTACGACCCTTCATATTGGGGCACGGTCTTTCCACTCGGTATGTACGCTGCCTGCACCTTCGAGATGGCGCGCGCCATGAGTCTGGACTTTCTGCATCCTATCGCTACCGTGTTCGTCTACGTGGCTCTGCTGGCTTGGGCGGCGACCTTCGCTGGACTCATCCAGAGCCTTGTCAGCAGTCTGGTCCCTGTGTTGCACTCCACCAATGGCGGGCGAGATTTTCCGTGAGAAGAGGGTTAAGCAGCGCGTTGCCGAATGCGGCCAGTGGGCCGGCGGGCCTGTTGTCGGGCGACGCGACGATGCCGGTGAGATATTCGTAAACTCCATTGGCGACATCATGCCCTCGCCGCCGCCGGCGCCCTTGCCGCTGCTGGCGATGTCAAGGGAGCGGTTATAACCGTGACAACGCAAACCACTAGGATAAATTGAGACTATCAGGGAAAGGTCGCCATGCCAGAAATCAAGCCGGGCAACTGGTATTTCGTCGTCACCTGCAAGAATTGCCAAGCTGCGGTCGCTTTTGGCGACGCTCTTCCCGCCGGGGTGGTTGACGGGATCGAAGTGGACCACGGCCCAATTTCAATTCATTGCGACGGATGTGGAGTGGATAAGGTCTATTCCCCTCAAGAAATTTTAATTCGGCAGGCGAAGTGAATCCTTTTCACCTGAAAAAGCAAACCACGTCGAAACAGTATGGGCACTCATGCCGCTACTTACGCCGCACCATCGTGGCGGCCGTTAATGAGCTTTCGGCTGAGCGGCGGCAGCCTGTCCAGACTAAAGATCAAGTCGGGCGATGATCGCTGGCGCAAGAAGCCGGTGGAGCGGGCTTTCGCCGCCGTCGATGGAAGCGATTGCTACTTCTGCAAAGTATGAGTGTAGTACCAGAGGGTGCCGTTGAGCACCATCGCACCGAGGATATTGCCGATGGTGACCGGAATCTGATTCCACACCCACCACTGGTAGATACTCACGTGGGCGCCTGAGAGGATTCCGCACGGGATGAGCCACATGTTGACCACGGTGTGCTCGAAGCCCAGCGCAAAGAATGTCCCGACCGGTATCCACATCAGCAGCGCCCGGCCTACAGTGCTGCGCGAGGCTTTGGACATGACAGACCCCAGGCTCACCAGCCAGTTGCACAACACACCCATGCCAATGGCGGCGCACCAGCCGATCGCCCCGTACTGCTCATAGGCTACCTTATGTTCGGCGGTGTGGGCGATGACGACGAGCATGGCGTTGGGAGCTACGGACCCCCCGTTGGTAAATGAGAACCAGAGCAGCCAGGCGAAGAATAAGCCTCCGAGCAGGTTGCCCGCCAGAGTCCAGGTCCAGTTGCGAACCAACTGCCCCGGCGTGATTGTCCCGGCGTACATGCCGATGGGCATCGTCGCGAAGCTGCCGGTCGCCATCTCCAGGCCGAGGAAGCTCAGCGTGACGTAGCCAACCGGGAAGATAAGTCCGGCCGCGCCGAGCGGTACGCCAGCGGCGACCATTGAGAATACCACACTGGCTCCATAGGCCAGAAAGGGCGTGCACAAAAAGCCGCGAATGATGAGGTGAACGGTGCCGAATTTGGCTTTATTGGCGGCATCCGCGGCCAGTGCAGCGCCCATCTCCGCTGGAGCCACTGTTTCGATTATAATGCCGGCATTCGCTACTTCGGCCATTTTCGTTCCCCCTATGCCTGCACGGATGGCTCCCGCAGCGGGCATTGCTGATAAGCTCCGCGCTCGATCGCGTTCCGGCACCAGGCTGTAATTGCCTCGAAGTCGGACCTTAGACGTGTGGCTGAATCCTCGACGAAACTCAGAAAATCGCAAAGATTTTGTGCGGAGACCCCGATTACCATGGGGATGTCGGCAAGCAGAGCGTCGGCAATGACGGGTCGCAAACCGCGGCCGCGCGCTTCTTCCTTGCCAAACTTATTGATGAACAGCAGATCGACACGTTCAAGCACCGCACGCTCGAGCCAAGCGTCGATGCGCACGAAAGCGTCCGGATCAAGGCGACAACCCCTCGCTTCATTACCCCGGTCAAGCGAGATCTTTATTTCATCACCGCCCAATAGGTCCTTCACGTACATGTCGCATCGACGTCGACCATCGCGGTGCGGATTTGACTGGACGATGCCGCCCAGACGGTAACCGGAGGCGACAAGAGCGGCCGCACAACGAGCCATGAGAGCATCCGCAAAAAGACCGTCATCATAAACCACTACGCCCAACTGGCTCAGGCTGGGAGCGGCGTATTCGGCAAAGCTTAGTGTATGCGCATGGCGCCGCTCCAGCGACTCCCCCCCCATCAATCGTTTCTTGATGGCTGCTCGGCGGGCGTCATTACCGTCGCCGGGGCAAAGAAAGCCGCGGGCATTGGAGTGTGGCGCCATAATCCATCCCGCAGCGCGCGCTGTTTTGATTCTGCAGCGCGGATGTCCACAAAACGGTAGTGTACGCGGCGAAAGTGAAGCCGACGTGAAGCGGTATGTCAAGTGCATCTTTGAGAGAAAGCGAGGGATCCTGGGCCTTTTAGCCGGCAAGGAACCGGGTTGGAGCGACCGTCATTGCTGCGCCGTGCCTCGCGGTACTGTCATTTCCGTTACATACCTTGCACGGCGAGTGGATTAGATCCGCGCATTTCGCGACTCGGACTGATGAAGTGAATGACTTGGGCTGCGCGCGACGTGGCCTCGCGCTTCGCTCTCTGTCACATTACTCGTCCGGCTTGAACCGCATCCGAGCTGCAATTTGGCAACCTTGTTGCGGCCGTTCGCGCTCAGGCGCAAACTATCAGATCAAGTTCTAGCTAACACAGCTAATTGACCTCGCGGCCTGACTCGCTAGTCTCGGAATGCCGGAATAATGCCGCACGGAACTCTAGCGCAAATCGCGATAGCGCATCCGTGCTCTGAATAGCACTGACATGTTCGGTAAGCTGACCATTGATGCCCTGCCGTTTTACAGCGACATCGCCTTGGGAGGCGCGCTGATTGCTGTGTTTGGCGCACTTGCCGTGGTGGCGCTCATTACCTGGCTCGGCCAATGGCGTTTTCTGTGGACAGAATGGCTGACAAGCCTCGACCATAAGAAGATCGGCGTCATGTACGTGACGTTGGCACTGATCATGTTGGGGCGCGGCTTCATCGATGCCATGATGATACGGACCCAGCAGGCAGTCGCACTCGGCTCGCAGGGCTATTTGCCGCCGGACCATTTCGATCAGATTCTCACCTCCCACGCCACCATCATGGTCTTCTTTGTGGCGATGCCGTTCCTGGTCGGCCTCTTCAACATTGTCGTTCCGCAGCAGATCGGTGCGCGCGATGTGGCCTTTCCGTTCATGAACTCAGTGAGCCTGTGGCTGACCGTGTCCGGCGCTGCCTTGGTTATGATCTCGCTCGTCATCGGGGGGTTTTCCACCGCTGGCTGGAGGGCTTACCCGCCGTACTCGGAAGCGCAGCTCAGTCCGGGCGTCGGAGTCGATTACTGGATCTGGGCGATCCTAATCAGCGGAGTGAGTTCGATGCTGACTGGGTTTAACTTCCTCGTCACTATCGTCAAGCGGCGGGCGCCGGGTATGCGACTAATGATCATGCCGCTGTTCACCTGGTCGGCGCTGTGCACCAGCATGTTGATAGTGTTCGCGTTCCCGGCTTTGATCATCGCCGCGGCGCTGCTCGGTCTCGACCGGCATCTCGGCACGCACTTCTTCACTAATGGGGACGGCGGCAACATAAGGAACTATATCAGCCTGTTCTGGATGTGGGGCCATCCGGAAGTCTACATCCTGCTTTTGCCGGCGTTTGGCGTCTATTCCGAAATCGTGGCAACGTTCTCGGGCAAGCAATTGTTCGGCTACGAGTCGCTGGTCTACTCGACTGCGTTCATCGCCGTGCTCTCGTTCGGCGTCTGGCTGCATCACTTCCTCACCATAGGCGCCAGCTCAGATGTGAACGCCTTCTTTGGTAGGGTGGCTCCGCTCACCGCCTTGCCGACAGCTGTGATGATTTTCGGCTGGTTATTCACGATGTATCGCGGCCGGGTGCAATTTTCCGTGCCGATGCTATTTACGCTCGGCTTCATCGTAACGTTTGTCATTGGTGGCATGACCGGCGTTTTGCTCACGGTAGCGCCAGACTATGTGATGCACGATACGACATTCCTCGTAGCGCATTTCCACAACATGATGATCCCCGGCGCTCTGTTTGGTTATTTTGCCGGCTACCAGTATTGGTTCCCCAAGGCGTTCGGCTTTCGGCTCGAGGAAAAATGGGGACGGCGAGCCTTCTGGGCCTGGATGGCCGGCTTCTATCTGGCCTTCATGCCACTTTATATTCTCGGCTTCATGGGTATGCCGCAGCGCCTCAATATTTACTATGTCGCTAGTTGGCAGCCATATCTCATCATCGCGGAATTCGGCGCCATCCTCATCCTGTGCGGCATCACCTTCCTCGCCATCCAGCTCGCCGTCAGCATCCGCGATCGCGCCGCGCTTGCAGCCTCGACCGGCGATCCTTGGAACGGCAGGACGCTCGAATGGGCGACCGCAGCGCCTCCGGCGTCCTACAATTTTGCTGTTGTGCCACACGTGAAGGGCATCGATGCATGGTGGGCGATGAAGCAGGCGGAAACGGCCGGGCACAGACCTGACCGATTCCACGACATTATCTTGCACGATGACAGCAGCGCTGGTGTCGTAGTTGGAGGGATGTCGTTCGTGTTTGCCTTTGCGATGATCTGGCAAATCTGGTGGCTGGTTGCCATCGGCGGGCTAGGCATGTTCGCTGCAGTGCTGTCGCAGACGTTCCGTGATCATACCGAGCATCGCCTTCGGGCGAGCGAGATCGAAGCGATCGAGAAGCAGCGCACTGTCGCCATCACAGTTGCAACCGGGACGCCAAAATGACCCAAGCCGTGATTGCCGCCGGTCCTGACGAAGAAAAAGGAACTAAGGAAGCGTCCCTCTTGCGCAGTTCGTGACAGGAGGGCCGATCGGCCACGCCCGAATACGCCTGGACACGAAGGATCAGGATGTAGCAGTTTGCGGACGATGCGCAGTACCCGTTCTTCGACAGCCTCAGTACACGGCTCTCAACCCGTCTTAGCTCCGTAAAACTGACACCAGCCGTTTGGATTGATCGGGTCGGCGACGATCTTGCAAGATGCCGGCGCCATGAACTGAACGCAGGTCGAGCATTTCTGATTGTTTTTTGGCATTTCCTGATATTTGGCTGCTTCGTGAGTCAATTTGGTTTGAGCCAAGGCACTACGAGCGGTTGGTGCGCTTAGGATGACTCCTCCCGCAGCGATCGATACAGTCTTCAATAGAATTGCGCGGCGAGAAGCGCTCCCAGCGGATCCGGTTATTGATCTCGACACGGCATTTACCTCCCTTAGAGTTTGAGGCGAGATTCTTCAGGCAGATTAGTTTCCGCTTTCTAGCTGCCGCCGCAAGGCCGAAGTGTCCTCTGATCCTTTTTGGGACAATGAGAATAGCTGGGACTCCGGCAGCGATTCAGCGCCCGCGGCTTCGCTACGATACTTGGAAAATCGCCACGGTTCCCGCGATTTACCCGATGCACGCGAGCAAGACCAAAACACATGCGGCCTCGGCTTTGCGATGAGGAGGGAGCGTGTGTGCTCGCATGGCGTCAACATCAAGCGCGGCGATTCGCCGCAAGGTGGATTAGGGGCGGCTGCGCGTGTGCGGGCTGAGCAGATGTCTTTTATTTTCGCTGCAAATCGTGAGCCGCGCGAGCGAGGATGTCCACTAGGCCCTCTGCGCTGTCATCTACCTGTTCCTGCTGCTTATCGGTTCCAAGGGCACGCCGCCAGCGGCTGACGCGTTCGCCGAGTGCGGTCAGGCGATTGACCACCGCATCGGCAAGATCGCGGTTTTGCTTGAGATAGGCGCGGCCGTCGTCAGTGATCGTATAAAGCCTGGGGGGTTCAGTAGTCGCAGTCACATACCCTGTTTCCACAAGATTCGTCAGGATCGGATAAACGACGTTGGGATTAGGCATGTACCAATCAGCCGTCTTCTCCTCGATCAGCTTGATAATCTCGTAGCCGTGTCGGGGTGCTTCAGCGATGAGCGCAAGCGCAACCAGACGTAAATCGCCTTGGGCCAGCGTGCCTTGGGCCAGCATTTCGTTCTCGGGTCGAGGTATATCTTTTAGTTAGCTTACCTAGATTACGCTGCAACGCAAGAAACATTGCTCGGCGTTCTGATCGTCGCATACGAATGCAAAGTATGCCAAATCATTGGTTTTTGCCTTTGGGCTCCACTACACCACAACGTAACTGCAAGTTAGGTTATTATGGCAAGCAAGCTATCGCGGGAAAAAGGGATCGGTCGAGCAGACTATCGCCGACTTGCAGCGTTCCGGCACTCCTTGCGCCATTTGCCGGCCATCAGCGAGATGGCGGCATGAGAGGCCGGTACTACACCGCAACATCACCAAGCGCTTTTGGCGATCAAGGGCGCAATGCGCCAGGAGGACATTACCGTCGGTTATTTGGCTGAACAGCTTTTACTGCAGCCGCACAGCGCGGCCGAGCTCGTTGATCGCATGGTCAGGTGCGGGCTTCTCGTGCGGACCAAATCCAGAACCGATCGACGGTTCGTGATTTTGTCCCTCACGCCAGCAGCCGAAAAGGCACTGCGTTCCCTCTCGACGGCGCATATCAGGGAACTGCGAGGTGTGACTCCGGTCGTGCGCATCTTGGTCAATCTGCTCAAAGCGGAACATTCGCCCCGCCGGCTCGGCGCTAAGGAATAGTCGGAGATAGCGCGGGCGTCGCCCCGAATGATGTGCGACGGAAGATTGTGATTACCAGCATTGTCAGGCTCTAGGCCAGGCGGACGCGCAGCGCACCGCACACGATCTGGCAGAGAGCTGCGTTGCTCAACGCATGCAATTGCGCTAAATCTACGTTGACATTGCGCCTGGAGGGATAGATGGCGGACCACGGTCAGCTTGAATACGCCACAGCAAGTGGCAACGATTACGTGAGTCACGAGCAGACGTATCGTATGTTCTTGACGCTGACGAAGGTCGCCATTGCGGTGATCGCCGTTGTGGTGATCCTGATGGCGATCTTCCTCACCTGAAAGTAGAACTGTGTGACGATGGTGACGTTGTCGGCTGCGACAGATCGGCGCCGGTACAAATAGGGATCTCAATACTGACTATTGCCCCAACCACGGCGACAAATCGTAACTGCAAGGTCGAGTGGCATCCAGCACGCCTCCGCGCATCGGCCTTTTCGTAGCCAACGTGCGTTGCTCAGCTAAGCGCGTCATCGCTTCCAGAACAAGCGTTGTCCGGCTGGGCAGGATGTGCTCGATTGGACGCGGCTGTCATGCCGGACGTTTGCCGCCAACGCAATACACATGCAGCTGCACGGGCTTGCCTATAATCTCAGGAAGTTCCGGCGGGCACTGACGACCGGGCCGAAGCCGATCATTCGGGTCGCGTTCGAGGCGGAGAATCTGATGAAGCTCAGCGCTGAGACCATCAGCCATGGCCGCAGCTTCGCCTTCCGGGATGGGAAGATCACCATCACCGGCCAAATATTCCAGGATATTCTGCGGCCGACCGCTGAACGGTTGCAGAAGCCGTTACCCCGCCGGCATGAAACCGGCAAAAGCCGAGGCGTCTGAGTGCCTCTGACGGTGGGACTTTGCCAGACGGCAAGGAGATCGCTTAAACGCGGTCCATTTTGGGTACCGAACCGAAAGTGAAAGCAGACCCTTCGGATTGCTAACCCCCGTCCGACCGATGCCCGTCGGTGACGTGTTGGCGGTGCCAAAACTCCTCGGCGGCCCGCTGCCATCAAATGGTGCCGTTGCATGGTAAACATGTATCTGGTATGCATGTGTCGGCCGCGCGGCGTCGGCGCCGCCGAAAACGGCCGTAATCGGGGGGAGCCGAGGGCGATGCCCGTTTTGTCTCGGTTGTGCGCAAGTGCACTAATCTTTGGGATTTTGCTCGCCAGCGCTGGAGCGGCCTTAGCGGGGCTTGGCCAGCCGTCGCCATGGCAGATGGGGCTGCAGGCCTCGGCCTCGCCGGTGATGGACGACATCACCGGCTTCACCACGTTCCTGTTCTGG
>Ga0134128_10004567_pt1 | contig 16912 bp, 12 predicted proteins | sample KB31754_FD_96462 | JGI IMG/M metagenome (GOLD analysis project Ga0134128, IMG submission 96462) | Terrestrial soil microbial communities with excess Nitrogen fertilizer from Kellogg Biological Station, Michigan, USA - KB3-175-4 | ecosystem: Environmental > Terrestrial > Soil > Unclassified ...
CATGAAAGATCACGACAATATCAGGGCTCTGTTCAGCACCACACGGCGGCGCCGTGCGCTCGCCACAGGCGCCGGCACGCTCGCACTGATCGGGACCCTCTCGCTCACCGCCGTACTCAGTGGTCCGGCGTCCGCCGCACCCGCACCCGCCGCCAAATCAGCCGCCGCCGCCGCCGTCTCGCTGACCGGATGGAACCTGACGCTGCCCGTCGACTCCGCCGGCTGCCAGTGCGGCGCGGCGACCGAGATCAGCCCGGCGACGCTCAAGGCGCCGTGGCTGGTGCGCAACAGCGACGGCAGCCTGACCTTCTGGGCACCGACCAAGGGCGCGCACACCCCCCACTCGCTGCACCCGCGCACCGAACTGGTCAGCCGCACCGACTTCACCGCCGGCTCCGGCACGCACACGCTGACCGGCACGTTCATCATGCAGAAGATGCCGAGCTCGAACGACATCATGATCGGCCAGATCCACGGCGGCGGCTCGTCCTCCTCGATCCCGCTGCTGATGCTGCACTACCGCAACAACGGCCAGCTCATCGTCGTCACCCGCAAGAACCCGACCTCCGGTTCGACCTCGGCGACGGTCCTGACCGGCATACCGATGAACGCGGCATTCTCGTACACGATCACGCAAAGCGGCATGAAGATGACCGTCACCGCCACGTACGGCAGCAAGCACGGCAGCGCGGTCGTCGCCGTGCCCGCTTCGTTCCGCGGCATGGATGTCCGGTTCCAGGCAGGCGACTACCAGCAGAACAACGCGAACAACTCCGCCACCGACGGTGGCCGCTTGACCGTGACCGCGCTCTCGCAGAACTGACCCGCGGCCCCGCTCGTGAGCGATCGGACCGGCGCGGCGCAGCCGGTTCTCCTCTCCCCCGCGCCTGCCGCATGCGCTTCACCGTCAACCTCTTCGTATGATCGTGCCGCAGACGTCCGTCGCTCGGCGGCGCGTCACCCGCGGCGAGCGAGGGCGGAAAGAGGTTCCCATGCGAGAGCGACCCGGCTGGGCTCCCGATGAAATCGACATCGATCGCCCTTCAGTGGCCCGCATGTACGACTTCTTCCTCGGCGGCTCGCACAACTTCGCGGCCGACCGGCAACTGGCCGAGCAGGCGCTGAAAGTCTTCCCCGACGCGCCCTACGTGGTGCGCGCAAACCGCGCATTCCTACGCCGCGCCGTCACGCTCCTGTGTGAGTTGGGCATCGATCAGTTCCTCGACCTGGGCTCCGGCATTCCGACAGTGGGCAACGTGCACGAGGTCGCGCACGCCGCCAATCCAAATTCACGCATCGTCTATGTCGACTCGGACCCGGTCGCCGCGGCGCACTCGGAAGCCATTTTGCGAGACGACGAACGCGTGCGCGTGCTGCATGCCGATCTGCGCGCTCCGCAGGCCGTGCTGCTCGGGGCCGCCGCCGAGGGGCATATCGATTTCAGCCGTCCGGTCGGCCTGCTGCTCGTCTCCGTGCTGCCGTTCATCCCCGACGCCGACGACCCGGCCGGCCTCGTCGCGGCATACGGCGACGCGACGGTCCCCGGCTCGTACTTGGCGATGAGCCACGGAACCAACGACTACCAGCCTGAGACTGTCGGCGAAGTAGAGGGCGTATACACGAAGGCGAGCCAGCCGGGCGTCTTTCGCAGCAGGGCGGAGATTCTGGCCTTGCTGCGGGGTTACGACCTGTTGCCGCCCGGTTTGGTGGACGCGATCCGGTGGCGCCCCGATCCGGGCGATCAGCACCCGGATCCGCTCGGCGGAGACGTCACCCGCTACAGCCTGCTGGCCGCGGTGGGCCGTCGCGCGTAACCGCCGCCCATACCGGGCTTCATTGCCCCGTGCGCGCGACGGAGCCAGCCGGTTCAATGGTCGGGTGCGCCTCGATGAGATTCCGATGCCGCCCGCGGTCGCCGCACGGCCGCGAGACGCTCGCGGCTACCCAGTCCTCGCGATCACACCATGGTCCGAGGGCACTCCAGACTTCGCGATCACCAGCACGGCACGGATTCTGGTGTGCGCGGTGGAGCGACGCTGCTCGATTTGCGGCACCGCGCTCGGAAAGGGGCCGGTGTGGCGCGTGGTCGCCGCCGAAGAGGCCGCGGCAATTGGGCGGGTGCTCAGCGATGGGCAGTCCTATGCGAACACTGCGAAGACGGTCGAACCGCCCGGACATCGTGCGTGCATGCTCTACGCAGCAATGGTTTGTCCATACCTGGCGCGCCCTACTGCTCGACGCGGCACGGACGCCTCTGTGCCCGATGCGGAGTTCAGTCGCGGCGAGACGCACGGTTCGGCGCAAGGGCTCACGGGCGCCGTGGTCGCGTTCGACACATACGAGTTCGAGGTCGGCGAGACCGTCCTGTTCCGTTTCAGTGGTCTGTGTTCCTACCTGCCTTACGCGCTCGGCGACGAGCACCTTGCCGCATTACGCGAGGCGATCACGGAGCAACCGATGGCCGGCCCCAGCCCCTCGTGGCTGTTGGACGACGAGCCAGCCGCCGAGGACCGCGCCACGCGCTACGCCTGAACGGCGCCTCTTTCCTGTACGAACGCGTCGTAGGCATAGGAACGTGGCCATTGGCGCAACGCGCGGACGGACGGTCGACCATACGCACCCCCTGGGATCGAAGTCCCGTGGGCCAATGGTCCGCCGCCGAAGCGGAGATCGCATCGGCGGCGGAGCCAAGACTGTCAGCTCACAGGTGCAGCAGAGTCTCCGGGTTGAGTACCGAGTTACTTCCGGCGGGCGCTTCGAGCGCGTTTTCCGCCGCGGTGAGCACCTGCTCGGGGACCGCCGCCGTGTCGCCGTAGGCGACGATCGTGCCCACCGAGGACGCCGAATCGACGAGCCAGCCGGCCGCGTCCGAGCTCAATCCCTTCTGCGGATCGACAAAGATCACCGGCATCCGCGGGCCGTTGTTCGCCGCGAGCAGCGCCTCCTGCCAGGAGAAGGTCGAGGCGACGGCGACCTCCGTCGGACCGTCCGAGTACCGCTCGGTGATCAGCAGGGAATTGAGATCGGCGTCTGAACCGCCGAGCGCGGTGACCGACAGGCCGGCCGGCTTGCCCGGCCAGGAGGAGGCGAGTGCCGCCTGGGCCTGGCCGCCGACGGCAATGAAGTTCGCCCGCCCCTTGCCAGACGCCAGACGGTTGATGATCGGCTGGTCGAGCGCCGGCATCGTCTCGTCGTCGGTGAGCAGCAGATTGCCGCCGCGGCCAAGGGCTTCGAGGGAGAGGATCGCGGGCGTGTCGGTGGCCGAGACCGCGAACACGGTCGAGTCGCCGGGCCCCGGTTGCAACCAGGCGTTGTTCACCGCGACCGCCTCGGCGATCGGATCCGCGTCCGGTCTGCGCGTCGTCTGATATCCGAAGCTCTTGATCTGCGCCTCGACCGCGGCCGAGACCGCTCCGGTGTCACCGATGATCCGGACTTGCGGAACGTTGCCGTACAAGGGTTTGCTCGGGCCGAGCAGCCGCTTGAGTTCGGTCGCGGTGGCCGAGGGCAGCGCGTCCGGCTGGGTGAACAGCACCGGGCCGAGGTTCGTGCCGAGGCCGGCAACAGTCAGCGCGTTCGGGTCGGCGGTGCTCACGAGCGTGAGGCCGTAGGCGTACGTCATCCCGGTCGGGTACGACGGAACGCCGGTCGCCGGTGCCGTCTGATAGAAGGCCCCGGTTTCGGCGATGGCGTCGGAGATCGGATCGCCGGCCGCGAAGCGCAGGGCGCTGGTGGGCCTCATCGGTTCGTACGAGGCGACGCCGGGGCTCGGCGACTCCACCGTGAGCGGGTTTCCGGCCGACCCGGGCCGGGCGGCGGAGGACACCGATTCGACATTCGAGCTCGTGCCGAACGCGATACGGCTTCCGTCCGGCGACCAGACCGGGTGCGTCAGGCCGACCACGCCGACGGTGATGCGGACCGCAGTGGTGGTTTCGGTTATCGGCAGCGCCTCGGTGTACAGCTGGCCGTCGCCGCCGACGAAGGCGATCCGCTTGCCGTCGGGCGCCACGGCCGGCTGGGCGCCGTCACGGGCCTTGCGGCCCTGTGGGCCGCGCTGGTTGCGGTCCAGGATCCAGACCTCCCCGCCGTTCGCGCCCTGGTGCTGGTATGCCAGGGTGCTGAGTGGACCGTCGAACTTCATCACCGCCGGGTCGTACACCGCGCTGGCCGCGGTGTCGCCGGCGCCGTCCCCGATGCTGTCGAGCAGTGCCTCGCCGCTGCCGCCGGCCGCCGGGTCGTCCTGGCCGTCCGCGCCGACGCCCATCAGCCGCCAGACACCGTCCGAGCCGCGCTCGGAGAAGACGATTTCGCCGCCGCCGTCCTCGAAGGCCGGTTGCGCCCGCTTGACCCCCGGCTTCGACTGAGTCAGGACCCGTACACCGGTGCCGTCCGGGCGGGCGGTCGCGATGTTGCCGTCGCCGTCCACGTACACCAGCCGAGTGCCGTCGGATGACCATGACGCGTCGGTGACGGTCGAGGGGAAGGTGACGGCGGTGTGGTTGATCAGGACGCGGTTAGTGCCGTTGCTGACCGTCGGCACCGTTGCGGTGTAAACCGGGTGCGTACCGCGCGTTGGCTGTCCGCCGCGCGTGGGCTGCACGCTGTGCCCGGTCCCGGTAGGCCGCGGCGCGCCGGTGTGCTGAGCGGAGTTGCCGCCGCAGGCCGCCGCGGCGGCGAGCGACCCGACGGCGATGGCGAGTGCTGATGCTCGGTGGAAGGCGGATCTCGGCATGGTTCTCCCCCAAAATGCGAACCGGTAGCGCAATCAAGGACGCTATGTGCGAGCTGTTCCGACTACTTCGACGCGCCGGGATGGCGCCCGGTTGAGCCGGGCGCAGTCCGTATCCGAACTATTACACACCGAGTTCTCTTCGCAATAAGGCCCGAAATCAGCAGCGCTCGCGTGGCGGCAGGCCCTCCGAGCTCGCCGGTCGGTCGCGGTAGGTGTGCTCGGCGAACGCGATGAAACCCTCGACGTCGGCCACGTTCGACACCAGTCCCAGCGAGACGCGCACCGCACCGCCGCTAGGCAGTCGCAGGGTTCGAAGGTACTCGTCGATGCCGCGCGACTTCCGGCCGATACGGCCGCGCAGCGCGCCGCGGCCGATGGCGAAGGCCAGCTCGCCCGCGCCGGGATTGCAGAAGCAGCCGGTGCGCAGGCTGATCCTGGCGGCCGCGGCCTCGCGCTCGACCAGTCGCTCGTCTACCACGTGGCCGTGCGGATCGAGGAAGTTGAACGCGACCGTGCCGCCGCGGTCGGTGGTATCGCGCGGCCCGTAGATGCGAGCCATCGGCGCGCCATTGCTGTGGGTGAGAGCGCCGAGCCGCTGCAACAGCCAGCCGGTCAGGCAGCGCACGCGCTCGCTGATCAGATCCAGCCGCAGGTTGTGCAGCCAGCGCAAGCCGAATTCGACGTCGGGTATGGCCAGGAAGTTGACCGTGCCGTCCTCGAACGCTGATTCATCGGGCGCCATCGCGTGCCAGTCGCCCTGGACGCTGACCGCCTGGATCGTGCCTCCGGAGAACCACGGCCTGCGCAGCCGGGAGAGCGCTTCGCGCCGCGCGATGAGGCAGCCGAGCCCGGTCGGGTAGCCGAACAGTTTGTACCAGCTGACCGTGACGAACTCCGGGTGCACCGCGGACAGGTCGAGCCGGTTGGTGGGCACGTATGCCGCGGCGTCGAGCAGGACGTCGAAGCCGTGCCGGTGCGCCAGTTCGATCCAGTCGAGCGGATGGCGCACCCCGGAGAAGTTGCTCTGCGCGGGATACGCGAACAGCCCGGCCGGTCCGCGCCGCCCGATGACCTGTTTGCTCAGCGCCGACTTGACCAGTTCGGTGTCGGTGCGCAGTTCCGCGCCGTCGCCGGAGATGTAATGCACCGCGGTGCGCCGGGCGCGGGCATACTCGCGGATTCCGTTGACGGAGTTGTGGTTGTCGAAGGTCAGCACGAACCGGTTGTCGTGCTCAAAGCGGTATGACTCGCCGACGAGCCGGCTGGCCGCGGTGGCGTTCGCGGTGAAGATCGCCGCGTACTCCTTCGGGTCGGCGTTGAAGTGGGTCAGGACCGCGGCGCGGGCTCGCTCGACCCGTTCCGTGGACGCGCGCGAGGCGGGGTTCTCCGAGTGCGGGTTGCCGAAGCACTGGTCGGTCAGCCGCTCGCTGTGCGCGCGGTACTGCGCGGTCGCGGCCAGGCAGGCACCGGTGTAGTCGAGGTAGATGTGGCCACTGCGGTCCAGGTGGGCGTACTCGGTGCGGCGCGCCTCGTCGAGGATGCGCGTGCGCTCGTACTGCGGGTAGTCGGTCAGGAAATCGGCCGGTTCGCTGGATCGCAGCAAGCCGCCGGTGCCGGCAAGGATCTTCGTCATCATCTCTTCGCCCCGGGGTGGCGGAGGTATTCAGGGAACCTGACGTTCCGGCGGCAGGCCGGAGTTTGGGCGCGCCGCGTCGCACGGCGGTCGCGCGCGGTGGCTATCTGCTGGTGCGCCGGCGCCGCGGCGTCTTGCGGGAGAGCACGAGCCCTGCCCCGATCAGGAACAGGAGCATGAAGCCGGCCAGCAGCATCCACTCCCTCGGGACCGAACCGTCGAAGGTGTCGCCGTACGAGACGAGCAGCGGCGGCCCGAGCGGTGAGCCGCCGTCGCGCCACAGCGCGGGCAGGCCCGCGGTGGTACCGAGCGCGTCGAAGGCCCAACGGTTCGACATCAGATAGCTCAGCACCCGTCCGGGCAGCGCCATCACCGGCACCGGCAGGAACGCGCCGACGAAGAGCACCTGCGGGAAGCAGAGCATCGGCAGCATCAGCGTGGCCTGAGACGGCGAGGACACCGCGGCCGAGGCCAGCAGGCCCAGCGTGAGCGCGGCGGCCGAGCACAGCAGCAAGGTGACGAACATCCGGGCCCAGTCCGCGCCGCCGAGCGTGGGCAGCCGGTCGGTGGCGCTGAGTGTGAGCAGCAGTACCGCGTCCACGGCGGCCAGGATCGGCAGCAGCACGGCGAACTTCGAGGCCAGATACGGCAGGATCCGCACGCCGACGATCCGCTCCCTGCGCAGGATCGCGAACTCGTCGCAGATCTGCGAAAGGCCGTAGGTCAGGCCGAAGAAGAAGCCGCCGAAGGCGATCCAGAACAGGATCATCATCGAGGTGTTCGGGCTCGGGTCGGCGAAGGCGAAGGCACCGGGCCGGAACATCATCAGGAACATCAGGATGATGATCAGCGGGGAGCCGAGCAGGATCGCCAGTGTCAGCCGGCTGCGGGTCAGCAGGTCCAGGCTGCGCCGGGTGAGCAGGCGCCATTGGCCGAAGGCACCGAGTCGCCGGCCGGGCGCCTGGATCGGGCCGCCGACTTGCGCCATGCGGGTGCCGCGCACCGGGACGGCGGTCGCGAGGCCGGAGGGCAGCCGGTCGGCCCACACCTGCGGGTCGGGATGCTTGGCGAGCGCGCGGTAGATCTCGTCGAAGCTGTTGGCGGAGAAGTGGGCCAGCGCGTTGGCCGGGGAGCCAGCGAAGGCGAGTTGTCCTTGCGCGGCGAGCACGAGCACCAGGTCGCAGCCGGCCAGGTCCTGCGGGTTGTGGCTGGTGAACACGACGGTGGTGCCGGCCGCGGCGATCCGGTCGAGCAGGTCGACCAGGTCGGCGGCCATCGCCGGGTCGAGCCCCGAAGTCGGCTCGTCGAGGAACAGCGCGGTGGGCCGGGAGAGCAGTTCGACCGCGATGCTGGCGCGCTTGCGTTCGCCGCCGCTCAGCAGCCTGACTCTGGTGCCGGCCTGCTCGCTCAGGCCGAGGGCGGCCAGGACTTCGCTGACCTCCTGGCCGATCTGTGCCTCCGTGGTGCGCGCCGGCAGCCGCAGCCGGGCCGCGTATCGCAGAGTCCTGTCAAGCGGGAGCGACTGGTGGATGATGTCGTCCTGCGGCACGTATCCGATCGGCGCGACCGCGAGGTCGTCGCGCGGCCGGCAGGTGGCTCCGTCGTGCAGCACCACGCCCTCGGTCGGCAGGGTGACCCCGGCGAGGGCGTCAAGCAGCAGGGTCTTGCCCGCGCCGCTCGGGCCGATGATCGCGACCAGGGAGCCGGGGCGGATTGACAGCGAAACCGGACGCAGCACCTGTTTTCCGCCGCGCAGCGTGTGTCCCGCGCCGCGTGCGTCGATCCCGAGACCCGCGGACCGACGCATCGCCGGACCGGCGCCCCGGTCTGTCGTCACGCGAGCGCTGCGCAGTCCCTGGCCGCTCATCCGTCACCATCCGTCTCACAAGTCTCAGCCGATAGTTACTCGGCCACCAACCTTAATAAGCATCCGTATTGCCTGGGAATACCCCGTGGCGCACCTTGGGAGTGTCTTAGTAAACAGTCGCACGATCGCCTGCGCACTCCTCAGGCGTCAGACAGCGCGGACGCTAATGGTCCGGGGCCTGCGATAACGCCGCGAGCAGCGCGTCGAGAAGCGGCACCTGGCCGCGCAACAACTTCACGCGGGCCTCGTCGATCGTGAACCAGGCGGCGCGATCGATCTCAGGGAACTGTCTCAGTTGACCGCTGCGCGGCGGCCACTGCATCTCGAAGGTGTTGCTGCTGACCGTTTCCGGATCGAGGTCCCCCTGCGCCGCCCAAGCTGTCACAAGTTTGCCACCGGGCTGGCGCACCGTGCCGAGATCGATGAGCCGCTGTTGCTGCTGCGCGCCGAGCGGGCGGCCGAGTTCCTCTTCGAATTCACGCAGCGCGGCGCCGCGGGGATCGTCCGCGGGTTCGTACTCTCCCTTGGGGATCGACCAGGCGCCCTCGTCCTTGCGCGCCCAGAACGGCCCGCCGGGGTGGACCAGCAGCACCTGCGGGCCGCCGGGAGCGGGCCGGAAGAGCAGGATCCCCGCGCTGAGCCGCGCCGGCATCGTGCTCAGGCCCCCGCGTCGCGGAAGTGTCCGCCCCAGGAGTGCCAGGAGTCGATCTCGATCCAGGCGCTGACCCGCCGGCGGTTGCGCACCGGGTAGCCGTCCTCGCTGCCGTAGTGGCGGGCGATCCGGTCGATGTCGGCCAGCTGCGGATCATCCTCGATCGAGACGATCCGGCCGGTGAGGCTGATGTGCGAGTACCAGTCGCCGTCCACGAGCACGGTGAGCGCCACCTTCGGCTCGGCGCGCAGGTAGGCCAGGCGCTTGCGGCCCTCGTCCAGGTTGACTAGGACCCGGCCGCCCTCCCACACGTACCAGGTGGGCACGGACACCGGCTGGCCATCGGGCCGTACCGTGGCGATCACGGCCGGGTTGGGCTGCACCAGGAACTGGTCGATCTTGGCCGGGACCGGAGGCTTGGGCATCGGTGCTCCTCTTCTCGCGCCCCGCGCGGGGCTCGATCTTGGTGTCGGCACCATCCTCGCAGGGTTGGCTTCGGTGCACGTCCGGGGCGTCGCGAGGCGTCGCGCTGACGCCGTAACGTCGGGATGTAACGCGGGAGGCGATGCAGGTCCCTGTTTCGGCAAGAAACGCGCGCGTGGACTTTCGACCCAGACACCTCGCGCCGCGTCTCCTTGCGAGCCTGTGACGTTGCGCAACCCATCCCCCAAACGTCACAGGCTCGCCATCAAGCCGATTCGGGTAGGCGAGGACCAGTGGTGACGAGTGCGAAACAGCAGGCGCAGATGTGTGGCCGTCCAACGGAAATCCACGCGGTGGACGGCGGTTCGATGGACGGCACGGCGACGAGCGTGCATCGGTTCACCCTCCACGATGTGCGCCTGGTCGGAGCGCAGACGACGGACTAACCGGTCGCGCTGACGCCGGTTTCCGGGTCGCCGAGTTGCTCCGTCAGCACCCGGATCTCGCCGCGCAGCCGCTCGGCGTGCTCGATCCTGCCGACGCGCTGGTAGTCACGCGCGGCCGTCTCGCGTTCGGCCAGCTCGGCGCGGACGATGCGCTCGATCTGAGCCTCGGTCAGCTCGCGGCGCGCGGCCTCTGTGCTGCCGACCCCGATTTGCAGCTGCTCGATCGCCAGTTGCCGATCAGCGGTGTCCGGGCGCTCGACCGCCTCGGCGTTGTCGATCGCGGCGAGGGTCGAGCGCAGCGCCGCCACGGCTACCTTGTCGCGGGTCTTGATGGCGGCGGTGAGCGCGTCGCGCAGGCGTTGCCGCAGCGGCGTGGAACTACCGGACTTCGCGCGGTTGCCCGGTCGGGAGGTAGCGGCGGAGATCGAGTCGGTCGGCACGGCGAAGACGATACGTCTGCCGCGTGCGGCCGCGCTCGCAATTAACCGCCGCCACGCTCGGTTTCGGGCGTGGTTTCACTCCGTTGCGCTGTCCGCGGTGCTCGGCGACGCGTCGCCGCCCTTGCGTACCGATCGCAGCAGCACTTCGGAGACGTCTGTCACGCGCACATCCTGCGACGCCTTGCCCTGCTGCTTACGGCTGGCGAGTCCGTCAGTCAGCATCACGATGCAGTATGGGCACGCCGCGGTGACCAGGTCCGGCTCGGTGCTCAGCGCCTCGTCGGTGCGGGTCTCGTTGATGCGCGTGCCGATCGTCTCCTCCATCCACATGCGCGCGCCGCCGGCGCCGCAGCAGAAGGAGCGCTCGCGGTTGCGCGGCATCTCGGTGAGCCGCACACCCGGCACCGCTTCCAGGATCTCGCGCGGCGGGCTGAAGACCCGGTTGTGCCGGCCGAGGTAGCAGGGATCGTGGTAGGTGACCGCCGCGTCCACCTCGTTGGTCGGGACGAGCTTGCCGTCCGAGACCAGCTTGGCCAGCAGCTGCGTGTGGTGCACGACCTCGTAAGTGCCGCCGAGCTGCGGGTACTCGTTGCTGATCGCGTTGAAGCAGTGCGCGCAGGTCACCACGATCTTCTTCGCGCCGACCTCGTTGAGCGTCTCCACGTTCTGCTTCGCCAGTTCCTGGAACAGCAACTCCTGGCCCATCCGGCGGGCCGGGTCGCCAGTGCAGCTCTCTGCGCTGCCGAGCACCATGAAGCCGACACCGGCCTCGTGCAGCAGCTCGGCCACTGAACGCGTGGTCTTCTTCGCGTTGTCGTCCAGGGCGCCAGCGCAGCCGACCCAGAACAGGTACTCAACGTCTTCGGGCAGCTTCTCCTCGCCACCCTCGCCGAAGACGCGCACCTCGAACGGGAGCCCCGCGGCCCACTCCATGCGGGCCTTCTGGCCGCGGCCCCACGGGTCGCCCTTGCGCTCGAGGTTGCGCAGCATGGTCTGCCCCTCGCGCGGGAATTCGGACTCGATCATCGTCTGGTAGCGGCGCATGTCCACGATGTGGTCCACGTGCTCGATGTCGACCGGGCACTGCTCCACGCAGGCGCCGCAGGTCACGCAGGACCACAGCACGTCGGGGTCGATGACGCCGTTGACGTCCGCGGAGCCGACCAGCGGCCGCTCGGCCTCGGCGATCACCTCCGGCGCAAGCGCGGCCCGTTCCTCGTCGGAGGAGGCCAGCAGGTACGGTGCCTTGGCGAGGGCGTGGTCACGCAGGCCCATGATCAGCAGCTTCGGGCTCAGCGGCTTGCCGGTGTTCCAGGCCGGGCACTGCGACTGACAGCGGCCGCACTCGGTGCAGGTGGCGAAGTCGAGCAGGCCCTTCCAGGTGAAGTCCTCGATCGCGCCGCGCCCGATCTTGTCGTCCTCCCCCGGGTCCTCGAAGTTCACCTCGGCGCCGCCGGAGTAGACCGGCAGCAGCGGGCCGAGCGCGCGCGGGCGGCGGGAGAGGGCGACGTTGGGCAGCGCGGTGAAGATGTGCATGTGCTTCGAGTAGACGACCAGCACGAGGAACGCGAGCACCACGCCGAGCGAGCCGAGGATTCCGGCGGTCTCCAGCACGTCGTTGGCGGTGCGGCCGAGCGGGTGCAGCCAGTGGCCGACCTCTTGCGAGGCGAAAGCGCCATGCCGGTACGGGAAGTAGCCGGTGTTGATCTGGGCGCCGCGGTACAGCAGCAGCGTCCACATCACGTTGAAGATCATCAGCAGCACGAACCAGGCCGGCCCCAGGTGCGAGCCGAAGAAGCGCGAGCTGCGGCCCTCACGTTCGGGCGATTGGCGCAGCCGGATGATCGAGAAGGCCACCAGGCCGCAGATCACCGCGACGATGAAGAAGTCTTCGAGGAACCCGAGCCAGGTGTCGGTGCCGATCAGCGGGATGTGGAAGTCGCGCTGGAACAGCGCCCCGTAGCCTTCCAGGATCGTGGCGCCGAGGATGACGAAGCCCCAGAACACGGCGAAGTGTGCGGTCCCTGCGCCGGTCCACTTGAGCAGTTTGCGCTGCCCGAAGACCTCGGTGAGCACCGCCCACACCCGCCGCCCGGCGTCCTGGGTGCGGCCGGGCTCGGCCGGCTGCCCGGTCCGGCCGAGCCGCAGGAGCATCCAGACGCGGCTTCCGGCGACAGCGAAGGCCGCCGCCGTCAGCGCCAGGCCGAGAACCATACGCAGTACCACTTAGTCCTCCATCGGGTCGTGCGCGGCGGATCCCAAAACGTATACACCTACGCACTCAAGTGAAGGCAGAGCCCCCGGCTGATCACTGGACCAAAAAGTTCACCAAGCCGCCCGCCGCGTCCGTCCGTCTCGTGACGGCACACAGCACTCGCGGTCCGCCGCTGCGCGTGAGTCTATGGGTACGCGGCGTGCAGCGAAAAGACCGGCAAGTGTGGGCGAGGCGATAATCGGCCGGGGTTTCACGCTATAGCTTTTGGATAGAGTGTTATGATCGCGCCCGGCACCATACTCCACCGAAAGCAGGCGCATTTCCATGGCACAGAAAGTAGAGGTCACCCTGGTCGACGACCTCGACGGGGGCAAGGCCGACGAGACGCTGGTGTTCGGCCTCGACGGTACGCGCTATGTGATCGACCTGAGCGACAAGAACGCGAAGAAGCTGCGCGACTCGCTCGCCAAGTACATCGAGGCGGCGCGGCGGGACCGCGGCGGGCGAGCGAGCGGGCGGGGCACCGCGCGCAAGTCGGCGCAGGCCGGGCCGAACACCTCGGAAGTGCGCGAATGGGCCAAGTCCCAAGGCCTCGAAGTCTCCGAGCGCGGCCGCGTCTCCAAGGACCTGATCGTTAAATTCCAGGAAGCGCACTGAAGACCTCCGCTGAATCAGCGGGTCACGCATTCAGGTCCGTCTTCCGCCATACGGGTGGAATAACGCCCGGAAGTGCGTCGCCGGAATTCAGCGGTACGGGGATTGGACGCGCGGGTGCTCAAGCCCCGCGCGTCCTTCTTCCGCGCCGAGCTCGAGTTCGAACCAGACCACTTTGCCGTGGGTTGTACGGCTCACTCCCCAGCGGCGGGCCAGCCGGCTGACCAGGAACAGGCCCCGGCCCTTCTCGTCCAGGCCGCCGGCCTCGCGCAGGATCGGCAGATAATGGTCGTCGTCGCGCACCTCGCACAGCAACGTTCCGGCGCGCAGCAACCGCAGCTCGATCGGGCGGGTCGCGTACCTGATCGCGTTGGTGATCAGCTCGGTAGCCAGCAGCTGCGCGACCTCGCCGAGCGCGGAAAGACCCCAGCCGGCCAAGGTCTGCTCGACCAGCCGCCGCGCCCGGGTGACAGTGACCGGTTGCGCGGCCAGCAGCCAGTTGGCCACGTTCTGCGTCGGAATCCCGCCGAGCCGCGCGGCCACCACGACGATGTCGTCCTCGGCGGTCTCACGCGCGGCGGTCGCGATCACCGCGTCGCATAACGTCTCTGGGCTCGACGCCGGGGCGTCCAGCGCGCGCAGCCGATCGCCGAGCACGCCGATCCGCTCGTCGAGATCGTGACCGCGTCCGTCGACCAGGCCGTCGGTGTAGAACACGAGGGTGTCGCCGTCGCGGATGGTGATCTCTACGGTGTCGAACGCGACGCCACCGACGCCGATCGGTGCGCCACTCGGCACCTCGACCCGTTCGACGCGTCCGTCATGTCGCACCAGAAGCGGCGGCAGGTGACCAGCGTTGGCGAGAACGCAGCACCGCGCGATCGGGTCGTAGACCGCGTAAAGGCAGGTGGCCAGGTGGTCGTCGCCGAGGCGCTGAGCCAGGTTGTCGAGCTGGCGCAGGATCTGATCGGGCGGCAGGTCGAGGGCGGCGAGGGTCTGCACCGCGGCGCGCAGGTGCCCCATGATCGCCGCGGATCGCGCGCCGTGGCCCAGCACATCGCCGATCACGATCGCGATCCGGCTGCCGGGCAGCGCGATGGTGTCGAACCAGTCGCCGCCGACCTCGACCGAGGGATTGCCCGGCAGGTAACGGTGCGCGAGTTCCACCCCGGCCAGGCTGGGCGGAGTCGCGGACAGCATCCCGGGCTGGAGGTTCGCGATCGCGGCCTGCTGCACGCGGTACAGCCGCGCGTTGTCGATGCCGAGAGCGGCCTGCGTGGCGAGCTGGCAGACCGTCAGCACATCGACGTCGTCGAACGTCGGGCGGCTGGGTCGCCGGGTGAGCGTGACGCAGCCGAGCACCCGCCCGCGCACGAGCAGCGGGACCACCAAGTACGCCCGGTCCTCGAGAAGCGGCCGCAGGTCGCCTGTGTGATGGGTGCGCGACATGGCGACCTTGTGCAGGTCGTCGATGCGATCGAGGCACACCGGCTCACCCGTCGCCATGGCCTCGTAGCCGGGACCGGCGGGGTGCATCAGGTGCACCGCCCCTTCCGGCACGATATCGCGCCAGAATGCCGGCGATTCGTCGTGCGCGACGGCGACGCGACGCAGCGGGCTGGCCGCGGTGGTGCGCGGGGCGGGCGGCGCCGGGGCGCCGTCGACGAAGAGCGCGTCGAGCACATGCACGGAGGCGAAGTCGGCCAGCCGCGGCACCAGTGCCCCGGCGAAGCTCGCCGCGGTCGCGACCGTGTCCAGGCTCGCGCCGATCTGCGTCGTGGCCTCGTTGAGGAACCACAACTGGTCGCGCAGGTCCATCCGTCCACTTCCCCCAGGTCGCCCGGAACCTAAGCCCCTGCGGAGGGTAAGACTAGCCCCAGTGCTCTGGATCGGACGTCTGACGACACAGCAGGAACAGCTGAATCTCCGGTTGCGCGGTGGACGTCTCCGGGGCGTAGGACAGGACCTCTTCGTAGGCGACCTCAAACCCGGTCTCGCGCAGCAAGGCCCGAAGATCGTCGCGCAGGAACCCGGTGACCCGGACGCGCTCGCCCAGGAACGGGATCGCGACATCATCGACGTCTGCTTCAACCATGGCAAGGGCGAAATACCCGCCCGGCTTCAGGACGCGTCCGATCAGCTTCATCGCGGTGCGCACGCGGGCGCGCGGCAGGTGCAGCAGCGAGAAAAACGCGACCACGGCCTCGTATTGTCCCGGCTCGTCGGGAAGATCAAGCAGGTCGCCGAGGATGAACCGCGCGCCGGGCACGTTCGCCTGCGCCAGTTCCAGCATGCCCGGGGCGAGGTCGAGGCAGGTGACTTGGCAGCCGGCCGCGATGAGCTGACGGGCCGTCGGCAAACCGGTACCGGCGCCGAGGTCGAGCACCCGCGCGCCGGGTTCCAGACGCTCGAGAAGCCGCTCGGCGCAGGCGAGCTGGCCTTCCTTGTGCGGAAAGGCCTCGTCGTAGCGGGCGCCGATCTCGTCGTAGGCGCGGGCCTGCGCCGTCTCCCGGTCTAGCCACAGGAGGTCCCGCTGGGCCGGTGCGACAAGTCTCTGGACAGCCATCGGGAATCCCCTCGTTGTGTGTCGCCGTCTGGTATTCACTATCAGAAGGCTGCCTGATGGGAAAAGGAGAGCTCGGATGGTCGCGGGTGACGGACGCAAGGATCTCAGCCGCCGGGGTTTCGTGCGTGCGGTGGGCGGCGGCGCGGTAGGGATGGGTGTGCTGGTGACGGGATTCGACAACGCCACGAGGGCGTGGGCCACGGACACGACGAGCGGGCACCGCTTCGACCATGTACCGCACCTTGACGGCCGACTTTTGCTCGATTCCGCCGAACTTACCTCGTTCCAGGATGACTTCGGCCATATCGTGCACCGCGTCCCCGGCGCCGTCCTCGAGCCCGGCTCTGTGCGTGACATCGCCGCGATGATCGAGTTCTGCGGTGCCCGGCGCATCCCTGTCGCGCCGCGCGGCCAAGGCCATCAGACCTTCGGCCAGGCCCAGGTTTCCGGCGGCCTGGTGATCGACATGAGTCCTCTGAACTCGATCACGGTAGACCCGGTCGCTCGCAGGGCCACCGTCGGTGCGGGCGCGCTGTGGAGCGCGCTGCTGACGGCGAGCCTGGCACACGGCCTGACCCCGCCGGTGTTCACCGACTACATCGAGTTATCAATCGGCGGCACACTCTCGGCCGGTGGTATGGGCGGCACGACGCAGCACTACGGCGCACAGGTAGACAACGTCATCGAACTCGAAGTCGTCACTGGCAGCGGCGAGGTCCTGGTCTGCTCGGCTTCGCGGCACACAGACCTGTTCCATGCCGCGCTGGCCGGTCTCGGGCAGGTCGGCGTGATCACGCGCGCGACCCTGCCATTGATTGCGGCACCGACCTGCGCTCGGCAGTACACGCTCACCTATCCCTCCGTGGCGGCGCTCGCGGCGGCGCAGCGCAAGGTGGTGCGCGACGGCCGGTTCGACTGGCTGGAAGGAGCGGCCAACGCGGTGACCGGCGGCGGCTGGCAGTTCGTGCTCGAAGGAACCGCGTATTACGACGGCACGCCGCCGGACGATCAAGCACTCATCGGCGACCTCGGATTCGAGGGCGTACCGCAGATCCAGGACCTCACCTATTCAGACTTCGTAAATGACCTGGCGCCCGCCGTCGCTTTCCTCAAGTCCACCGGCGAGTGGTACGACCCGCACCCGTGGCTCAACATCTTCCTCCCCGACGCGGCCGCCGACGCCTACATCACCGCGGTCATGCAGGACCTCACGCTCGCAGACATCGGAGCTAGCGGCGTCGTGCTGCTCTATCCGGTGCCGACCAGCAAGCTGCGCACGCC
>Ga0134128_10004568_pt1 | contig 16912 bp, 12 predicted proteins | sample KB31754_FD_96462 | JGI IMG/M metagenome (GOLD analysis project Ga0134128, IMG submission 96462) | Terrestrial soil microbial communities with excess Nitrogen fertilizer from Kellogg Biological Station, Michigan, USA - KB3-175-4 | ecosystem: Environmental > Terrestrial > Soil > Unclassified ...
AAGGCGGTGTTCTACGGCTTTAAAGCCGGCAACCGCCCGCCGGATTTTTTCCACGGGACATCCCATCAATGCACCGGCGCAAACCGCGGCCAGAACATTTTCCACGTTATGCGCGCCTTTCAGCGGAATCTCCGGCACGGGGATAATTTCGCGCTCGCCTCCCGAATCGCGGAAAACAATTTGGCTGTTCTTCACGTAGGCGCCTTCCCGCACGGCTTTGGTCAGGCTGAACCAGAAAACCTGGCCGCGCGTGCGGCTGGCCAGTTCGACGCAGGTCGCATCATCGGCATTCAGCACGGCAAAGTCCCCGAGCTGCTGGTTTTGGAAAATCCGCGCCTTGGCCTCCGCATAGGCCGCGAAAGTTCCGTGGCGGTCCAGATGGTCAGGAGTAATGTTAAGGATGAGGGCGACGCGCGGGCGGAAGCTCGCTGTGGTCTCAAGCTGGAAGCTCGAGACTTCAAGGACGACCGCGGTCTCCGGCGTGCTTTTCTCCACCAGGGAAATTGCGGGAGTTCCGATGTTGCCGCCCACCAGCGTCAGCATCCCCGCTGTGCGCAGGATTTCACCGATCAGCGTGGTCGTCGTGGTCTTTCCATTCGAGCCGGTAACCGCGACAATACGCGCGGGCAGAAAGCCCGCCGCAAGTTCAATTTCGCCAATGATGGTCATACCCAGAGCGCGCGCCTGCTCCAGGGCCGGCGTATCCACTGGGACGCCGGGGCTGACGACAATCAAATCCTGATCGCGAAAGGTGCGCTCTCCGTGCCCCCCGGTTTCAACGGCTATGCCTTGATCGAGCAGGACGGGAATTTCCTTGCTGAGCTGCTCGCGCGGCTTTGAATCCGATACAGTTACAACCGCGCCGCGCGCTTTTAAGAACAAGGCGGAAGCCACTCCCGATTTTCCCAGTCCAACAACAAGCACGCGTTTGTTACGGAGTTCCATTGAGATCATTTCACCACGGAGCCGCGGAGGCGCAGAAAATAATTGGCATGGCCCAAAATCGCTTCCGCCTCACAACTCGTCATTAAACCATGGCCAATTTATGAAGCCCGGGAATCTGGAGAAAAGTCAGACGGCATTTTCTCTGCGCCTTTTTTCTCCGTGCCTCTGTGGCTCTGTGGTGAATTATCGCAGTTTCAGGGTGGTCAGCGCGAACAGGGCAAAAATGAGAGAAGCAATCCAGAAGCGCACGATCACCTTGGATTCTGACCATCCCATGAGCTCGAAGTGATGGTGAATGGGCGCCATTTTGAAGATGCGTTTTTTGCGCAGCTTGTAGGAGCCGACCTGCAACATGACCGAAAGCGCCTCAATCACGAAAACGCCGCCGATAAAAGGCAACAGCAACTCCTGCTTGATCAAGACGGCGACCGTGCCAATGGCTCCGCCGAGCGCCAGCGAGCCGACATCACCCATAAAAACTTCCGCAGGATGCGCGTTATACCAGAGGAAACCAATGGCCGAGCCGACCATAGCGCCGCAAAAAATAGTTAGCTCGCCAATCTGCGGCATGCGCGGCAGCTCAAGGTAAGCGGCAAATGTCGCGTGACCGCTGAGATATGTGAGCACTGTGAGCGCGCCGGCGGCGATGACCGTGCATCCGATGGCAAGACCATCGAGGCCATCGGTAAGGTTCACGGCATTACTGGAAAATACGATGACCAACGAAACAAAAACGATGAAGGGCAGAAACGCCAGCGGCCAAAGATGCGGATGCTGCTCCAGGCTTTTGATCACCAGGTCAGGATGGAACTGCTTGAGAAATGGAACTACCAGCTTGGTGGAATAAAGGCCGCGCGTCTGCATCGCGATCAGCGCCACGGCAATGCCAATCGCAGCCAGGAATTGATACCCCAGCTTGGCTTTGCCGGTCAGGCCAAGGTTTCTGCGGTGGACCACTTTGGTGTAATCATCGGCGAACCCAATCGCGGCATAGGCCACAGTGGAAACAATCGCGATCCACACAAAGCGGTTGGAGAGGTCGGCCCACAACAGCGTTGGGACAATAATAGAAATCACAATCAGCAGGCCGCCCATGGTCGGCGTTCCGGCTTTTTTCTGGTGTTCTTTGGGCCCTTCTTCGCGGATGTATTGGCCAATTTGAAATTCGCGCAGCCGCCGGATGACCGGCGGCCCAATGATCATCGCCGTAAAGAGAGCGGTAAGGCTGGCGAACGCGGTGCGAAACGTGAGATAGCGGAAAATACGGAAGGGCGGAAAATAATGAAAAAGCTTGAGGTACAGCAGCCAATAGAGCAATCCGCCTCCGTGTTAGTACCTGGTGGTAAGCCGCGGCCCACGGGATGCCCCTTGGACCCGAGCTTAATTCCTGCCTGCCGCTTCCTTCCACATGTCCAGGGCTTTTTCCAGCTTTACGCCGCGGGAAGCCTTCAGCAGCACAACATCACCCTCGCGAGCTTCGCGCGCCAGCCATTGCCCAGCTTCTTCGGGAGTCTCCACAAACATACTTTCGGTTCCTGCTTCGCGGGCCGCTTCAGTCACCTGCTTCGCTAAGCCGCGCACTCCCAGAAGAAAATCTATTTTTTTGCCGGCAATGTAGCTTCCGCACTGCCGGTGAATTTCGCCGGCCGTTGGCCCCAACTCCAGCATTTCACCGGCAACCACAATTCTTCTTTTCGCCGGCATCGTAGCCAGAGCGTCTACCATGGCCTGCAACGCCTTCGGATTGCAATTGTAGCAATCGTTAATGGCGGTGATGTTGCCAATCTGGACGACCTGCCCGCGTTTGTCGGCAGGTTGCAGTGTCGCGAGCGCTCCGGCCGCCTCCGAAGGAGTCATCCCGCGTTCCAGCCCGACGGCCACGGCAGCCAATGCGTTGTAAATATTGTGCGCGCCCACCAGCCGCAAAACGGCTGCTTCGCGGCAGCCTCCCGCCACAATTTCAAATTTTGAGCCTTTCGCGCCCTGCAACTGAATATTTTCCGCGCGCACATCGGCGGAAGCCCGCAGGCCGTACATAACAACTTTCCCTCTAAAATCGCGGCCGAATTGCGAAACATATTCATCGTCGGCGTTGATGACCGCGACCCCATGCGAAGGCAGCGATTCGATCAATTCATATTTAGCGCGCGCGATGCCGGCAACAGAATCAAAAAATTCAAGATGCACCGGCGCGACATTGGTCACCACGCCGATTTCCGGGTGCGCAATTTTTGCCAGCGCGGCAATTTCACCCGCATGGTTCATGCCCATTTCTACGACCGCGATGTCATGCTCCGGCTCCAGTTTCAGCAACATCAACGGCAATCCAAAATGATTGTTGAAGTTGCCTTCGGACTTGAGCACACGGAAGCGCGCGGAGAGCACATGGGCAATCGCTTCCTTGGTCGTGGTTTTACCCGTAGATCCCGTCACGCCCACCAGCGGCTTGCGCCACCACATTCGGACCGCCGTGGCCAATGTTTGCAGTGCCGCCAGCGTGTCTTCCACGGCAAGTAAACGCTGTGGAGACGGATAGCGCGTCAAGGAATCCTTGCCGACCACTGCGGCGGTAGCTCCGCGTTGCAAGGCCTGCTCAACGTAATCGTGGCCGTCGAGACGTTCGCCTTTCACCGCAAAAAACAATTCGCCCGGCTGGATTGTGCGTGAATCGATCGAACAGCCTTTCGCTACGGCCTGCGGATCAAATTTTCCGCTGGCAGAAAGGAATTCAGCGATGCGCGAAAGCGAAAGATTCATAGGGGCTTTAGCGCAGCGGCATTGGCTTTTTCACAGTCATAGCCGGCTGCGGCCAGAACTTCACGAGCGGCCTGAACATCATCAAACGGAACGGCCCCACTACGGGTAATTTGCGTCTTCTCATGGCCTTTTCCAGCCAGCAAAACAATGTCTCCGGCGCGGGCTTCCTGAATGGCCAGCGCAATTGCGGCCCGGCGGTCGGGCTCAGCGGCGTATTTCACCCCCGACCGCTGAATGCCCACCAGAGCGTCATTCATAATGGCCAGCGGGTCTTCGCTGCGTGGATTGTCCGACGTGAGCACCACAAAATCGCTGCCCTGCCCTGCCGCTTCACCCATCAGCGGGCGTTTCGCACGGTCACGGTCGCCGCCACATCCAAACAGGGTAATCACGCGCCCTTTGTCTCCTGCTTGCCGCACGAACTCACGCGCCAGCGCCGTCAGATTGCGGAGCGCATCGTCGGTGTGAGCATAATCCACGACTACGGTAAACGGCTGGTTGCAATCCACGCGCTCGAACCGCCCCGGCACTCTCGATAAAGTTTCTATGCCCTTTGAAATTGCTTCCGCGTTGCACCCGCGCGCATATGCGCCCGCGCATGCAGCCAGAACGTTATAAACGTTCACCTTGCCGATAAGCGGAGAGAACAGCGGCACTTTCCCCGCAGGCATGATGAGATCAAAGCGCGTTCCCCGCGGCCCAATTTCAACATTGGCGGCGTGGAAATCGCCCTCCTTCAATCCGTATGAGAATACCGTTGAGCCTAATTTTCTGCTGAGTCCCGAAAGTTCATTGCCCATTGGGTCATCTATATTGACGACCCCCGCTCGCGGCGGATCAGTGCCGCACCCTTCAAATAGGACCCGCTTCGCCTCAAAGTATTTCTGCATGGTCTGGTGATAATCGAGGTGGTCCCGCGTGAGATTGGTAAATATCGCAACATCGAAGGGAACACCATAAACCCGTTCCTGCGCAAGCGCGTGCGAAGAAACTTCCATCACGGTTTCCGTTGCGCCCTCAGTCAGCGCCTCCGCGAAGATTTGGTTCAATTCCAGAGCTTCCGGCGTGGTGTGCGGCGCGGAGCAAACTTTAACCGCGACGTGATATTCAATAGTGCCCACCAAAGCGCATTTGCGTCCGGCGGCAGTGAGAATTGCTTCCACCAAAAATGCCGTCGTGCTTTTTCCGTTGGTGCCAGTAATGCCGGTATTTTTCATGCGTTCGGCGGGGCGACCGTAAAAATTGGCGCTCACCCGCGCCAGAGCGCGGCGGCCGTGGGCCACCTGCGCCCAACCTATGCCGGGCCGCGGCTTTTCTCCCGTGGAATCGGTGATTACCGCTACCGCTCCCGCGGCAACCGCCTGATCAATGAACTGGTTCCCGTCGCTCGACTCGCCGCGCATGGCGACGAAAGCGTCTCCTGGTTTCACGCGGCGTGAATCATATTCCACACCCGTAATTTCAGGATCTCCGCTCTGGGAAAGCACTTCCGCCCCATCGAGAAGCTCGGGAAAGTTCATTTGTTTAATTGTATTGCACGAAAGCGGCCACCCGGATTGATGGGGACGGTCGCGGATTTTACAGCTGGAATGCGGCCCATTTTGTGTTTACCTTGCGAATCGTACCGTTACCTGCGAACCCGCCGGCACATGCGTACCCGCAGGAGGAGACTGTTCGTTGGCAACCCCGCTGCCGACCGCATCCAGATCAAGTCCGCTGGCTTCCGCGGTCTCAATCGCCGACCTCAAACCCTTACCGATGAACGACGGCACCACGATTCCTCCCTGCTCAATGTCCAGCGCGACGGGTCCGCGCAGAGGCAGGGGCAAGGCAGAACTTTGCTGGGAACCAGAAGGAGGATATTGGTTCACCTGGGCGGTTTTCACTGGATCCTGCTTTGGCAGCTCCGGCTCGCGCAGGGAAGCCGGCAACACTCCGCTTTCAGCATCCCCTTGTGTGATTGGTGTGGCATGCGCTATCGTATCCTGTCCACTGTCTTGCGTGTCCACCGCCTCGCCCGGATGGTCCGGAGAACCTTCGTCCAAGTCCTTCTCTTTTACATGCTTTTCAGCCATGAGCATCCGGCGGCTTGCGGGCAATTCCACATCGTGGGGAATGTGCAGATATTCGAGCGTTTGCTGCGCCACGCGCTGAAACACCGGCGCGGCAACTTGTCCGCCCTGATGCAGGCCCACGGCAGAATCAATAATTACAGCCACAACAATCGCCGGATTGTTGACGGGCGCAAATCCGGCAAACGAACCTACATATTTAGTATGGGAATACGCTCTCGCTTCGCGATCAAATTTCTGGGCGGTGCCCGTCTTGCCGGCAGAGCTGTATCCTTCGAGCACAGCTTTTTTTCCTGTGCCGCGGAGCACCACGCCCTCCATCATTTGCTTCATCTCAGCGGCGGTGTAGCTGGAGATTACGCGCCGCTCGCCCGTCGGATGAAATGCCACGGTTTGAAAAGGCGGCGGTGGAGAATCGGTGCTTACGACAATGTGAGGCGCAATATGGACTCCGTCATTGGCAATCGCGGAGATGAGCGAGGCCAGCTGGATCGCAGAGATTCCGACTCCCTGCCCCATCGAAGTGGAAGCCAGCGCCACCCTTGACCAGCGATCCACCGGGCGCAGCAGCCCCCGCGTTTCATGGGGTAATTCGATACCGGTTTTTTCGCCAAAACCAAAAGCGCGAATGTACTGGTAAAACCGTTCATTGCCCAGCCGGAAAGCCAGTTTGATCGCGCCTACGTCGCTGGATTCGGCAAGCACCTGGGAGACAGTCAACACTCCGTGGGGCTCGCTGTCGTGTATGCGTACGCCGTCAACCATGATCGAACCCATCTGGCAGTCCACCATCTCATTGGGATTGGTCAGCTTCTCATCGAGCGCCGCAGAGATCGTGATGGTCTTAAACGTTGAACCCGGCTCGTAGACGTCGCTGATGGCGTGATTCACCAGTCTTTTCGGGTTCAAGTGCCCTGAAACATTCGGATTGAATGTCGGCTCATTGGCCAGAGCGAGAATTTCTCCCGTATGCGGGTTCTCTACAATCACGGTGCCGGAGATCGCATGCGTCTGCTGCATCGCGGTTGCCAGCTCTTTTTCTGCGATGTATTGAATCTGCTGGTCAAGGGTCAGAACAATGTTCTGGCCCGGTTCCGGCTGCTTCTCTACGCTGCCGAACCACTGCTTGCGGGCATCCACGGAGATGACCATGCGGCCCGGCTTGCCCTTCAGTTCATCGTTATATTCGCGTTCGATTCCGCTGACGCCGTCGTCATCCATCCCGACGTAGCCCAGCACCTGGGCTGCCAGCTCCCGTTTGGGATAAAAGCGCTTTGATTCTTTCTGAAAGTGAATGCCCCGCAGGTTCAGGTTGCGGATGCGTTCGGCAACATCCGCATCGGCCTTGCGTTCAACCCAGCAGAAAGTTTTGCTGGCTTCGCACCTCGCCAGAATTTCATGGGGATTCTCATGCGTGATGCGGGAAATGAGGGAAATAGTTCCGCGCAGGTCGGGAATTTCGTTGGGCACCGCGAACACCGATTCGACATTGATGGACATGGCCAGCTCATGGCCACCCCGGTCGTAAATGATTCCGCGGCGCGCGGAAACTTCTATGCTGCGCTGATGCTGGTGCTGCGCGCGCTGCTCATATTCGCCGTAACAAAAAATCTGGAGATACACCAGACGGAAGCAAATTGCAAAACACCAGAGGAAAAGGACTCCCCCGAGAAGGTACAGCCTGGTATTCTTGCCGCGTGCTGTGTTGGGTGCCACTGCTCGACCCCGGACCGGCTTTAGACAAATATGGCGGCCCACCCCCGCGAGCCGCCAGTTCACCGGGACTGCCCGGATGAACTCCTTCAATCCTGAAATAAACTTCCGATCACTTAGCGAATACTTGCATCGGCGCGGCGCTGGCAAATACCGGCGCACCCGTATCCGGAGCTACAGTATCCATCCGGAGGACCTGGCCGGGCTGGGAAGGCTGCATGCCCAATTTCCGCGCCAGCACATCAATACGCTCCGGATCGCGAAGCGACGCTTCTTCCAGATGCAACGCCCGGCTCGTCTCGAACAGCGAGTCCCGCTGCATGCGGAGCGCTTCGATCTTGTATCCGTACTCAATGGCCTTGAAGTGCTGCCACGCAAAAGTCATGACCAGCAAAAACAGGCAGGCCAGCGCCGTGCCGAAGTACTTCATCTCGCGGCTGCGCTGCGGGTCTTCCACCCGCACCACCCGGGAGTTGTCTATCGGCTTGGCAAAATACACTTCCGGCGTGCCCGTCCAGCAGGGCTTGCGCCCCCTGACGGATGCCACGATTCTTGCGCTTGCAGCTGCGGCCATTTACGCTACCCCGGCAAAATCGGATTCAAATTGCGCCAGCTCGCGCTGCGCAACCACGTACCAATATTCCAGCTTCTCCTCGAGAACACGCTCATCCATGCGGCCTTGCGCCTGCTCCACGGCGGAGATCAAATCGTCAATCAAAGTGCCTGTATACATTTTTAAGTTCCTCCAGGCCTACCACAGCCCGGATTTCTAACCGCTCTTGCGGCGGCTATTCTTTTTGTAGCGCCGCCTTCCCGGCGGCTGCGTTTCCCCGGCATGATGCCGGCTGCTACTAAATTCGTTTGGCCGCGCGCATCTTTGCGCTGCGCGACCTTGGATTGCGATCAATCTCTTCTTCCGCTGCCGTCACCGGCTTTTTCACCAGCAGCTCGTAGAGCCCCTGCTTCGCTCCCTCGCGCATCACATCTTTCACAATGCGGTCTTCCAGCGAGTGAAAGCTGATGATCACCAGCCGCCCGCCCGGCTTCAAAACTCGCGGGGCCGCGTTCATCAGCTCCCGCAGGTCGTCCAATTCACGGTTTACGAAAATTCGGAGAGCCTGAAAGGTCCGCGTCGCTGGATGAATCCGCCTCTCTGCTTGATTCATTGGCCGGGCCGCGGCTGATACGATCTCTGCGAGTTGCGCAGTAGTGCGTATCGGCCGCGACCGGACAATGGCTCTGGCGATTCTCCGCGACCTCCTTTCCTCACCGAATTCGTAAATCACATCCGCCAGCTCGCGCTCGCTGATGTGGTTTACCACTTGTTCGGCGGTTTGCCCCGACTGCGTATTCATACGCATGTCCAGGGGACCCTCCGCCTGAAAACTAAAGCCTCGCGCTGCGCTATCAAACTGCAAACTGCTGACGCCCAGGTCAGCCAACAAACCGTCAATGGAAGATGGCTGTTGGTCGTTGACCAGCTTCGCGAATGATCCGTGCAACAGTGTGACCATCGGCCAGTCTTGGTTTTCCCCAAGGACTGACGGCCACCGGCCAACGGCTGTCTGCGCGATTTCCAGCGCCGCGGAGTCCTTATCGAAGCCAATCAAATGACCCGGTGCGCCGAGGCGTTTTGCGATTTCTAAACTGTGTCCGCCCAAGCCCACCGTCGCGTCGATGTAAGTTCCGCCACGCTGAATAGCTAAAAAGTCGATCGCTTCTTTTAAAAGAACCGGAACGTGACTCCCGCCACGCCCAACCCCCTCGGGGGTATTTGTTAAACTCTCGTCGCCCATATTTCGGGGCCCCCATCACACCTGCCTTCCGGCTTGATGGGCCTGACTAGATGCCGAGCTCGTCGAGCGTCTTCTCATCCTCAGGCGTAAATTGATCTTCCTCGATCTGCTGGCGGTACGCCTCCAGGTTGCGGATCAGCAGGTGCGTCAAATTACCCGTCACTGCAACCTCGCCCTTAATCTGGGCGGCGTCCCTCAATAACTGGGGGATTAACAAACGGCCCTGGCCGTCTATTTCCACTTGCTGCCCCCAGTAATTGACCCGGTCGAGAAACTTCTTCTTCGTAGGATTGAAGGTGGAGAGCCCTGCCAACTTCTGCTCGATCCGCTCCCACTCCTCGAAGGGATAAACTTGTGCAACCTTCCCGTCTAAGCTCGTGATGTAAAATTGCGTGCTGTATTTCTCGTCGATCACGCGCTTGAACTCCGCCGGAACCTTGATCCGTCCTTTTTCGTCGGCGCGAGTTGGGTGATTTCCGCGAAACATGTGCTTTGCTAATTTCCCGGCCTCTTGGCATGGCAACTGCTACCGCAACAGCGAGGGAGGTTAAAGCGGCAAAAATTTCGGTCGTTTCTGGTTCGTTTGGGCCCGTTATTTGGGTGTCAGTCCTAAATTCCACTGGCGCCTCGGCTTTTTATCGTTTTGCCCACGACCTCTACTGTTACGACCACTTTCTACCACTTTTGACCACATCTTACGCCTAAATGCTTTGCTGTCAACAGGAAAGTTTCAGGTTGAGAAAAGGGAGAGTAGCAGACAGGGGAAAGCACTACCTCTTGCGGTTTTCCAGGCCGGCGCATACTACCAGTAGGATTTACAAATAAGATTCGGTTTCGCCTAAATCTATGGCAGCGCAGAACAAATAACTTTTTGCACAGGTCATTTGCGAATACCGGTTTCTTGTATAAGAATTCCCTTCGATTATGGCGACCTTCTACGACCGGTTTGTGGAGTGTGCCGGACGCTGGCCACAAAATATTGCCCTGGAAATTCAACGCCGCGACCGCAATGAGAGCATCACCTATGCCGAAACCCGGAAAATGGCGGAATCGCTTGGGCGCTGGCTGCTGGAAAGCCGGTTTGAGCCGGGGGCGCGCTGCGCCATTTTTGCGGAGAACCACCCGCGCTGGGTGATCGCGTTTCTGGGAATCATTGCCGCCGGGTGCACCGCGGTTCCGCTCGATACCGCCTTCCACGCTGACCAAGTCACCAAACTGCTTAAAGACAGCGGCGCGGCTGTGCTGTTCAGTGACCTGAAGCATTTAGGCACAGCACGAGAGGCAATTGGGGATCTCCCCGTCAAAATAGTCGTTACCAATCCCGGAGAAGGCAATACGGGGAACGAAGGCGCCGAAAAAATGGAACGGGGCAGCGCCGGCCTCGATTCCATCTTCTCCGCTGGTCCCGGCAACTTCACTCCGCGAGCGGTGGATGAGCAGGCGCTGGCTTCCCTGCTATACACCTCCGGCACCACGTCCGACCCCAAAGGGGTGATGCTCACCCATGCCAATTTATTGGGCGAGGTGGAAGCTGTTTCAGCATGGGCGGAAATTGGCCCGAGTGATGCCATCCTCGGCGTCTTGCCCTTGTTCCATGTGCTCTCGCAGATGGCCAATCTCCTGCTTCCTCTTACCAAGGGAGCGCGCGCAGTTTATCTCGAAACACTAAATACCACAGAACTGATAAGAGCTCTCAGTGATCGCGAGATCACCGCGTTCGCCGTCGTACCGCAATTTTTCTATTTAATTCATGAACGCATATTCAAGGAAGTTGCGAAACGCGGCGCGGCGGCGCGCTTTATTTTCCGTTCGTTAATGAAGTTAAATCGCGCGCTGCGCAAGCTCGGCATAAACGCCGGCCCATTTTTGTTCGCCAATGTGCACAGGATTTTTGGTGCGCGCATGCGCTATCTGGTCACCGGCGGCTCCCGCTTCGATCCCCAGATTGGCCGCGACTTTTATGCGCTGGGCATTGATGTCCTGCAAGCCTATGGACTGACCGAAACAACCGGCGGCGCGTTCGTCAATTCCCCGCATAACAACGTGATTGGCTCCGTGGGAAAACCCCTGCGCGGCGTCGAAGGAAAAATCCTCAACGCGCAACCGCAGGAGAACGGTCCCGCTACAGGAGAAATCGCCATTCGCGGCACGCTCATCATGAAGGGATATTGGAACCGCCCCGAAGCGACCGCTGAAGTGCTCAAAGACGGATGGCTGCACACCGGCGACCTGGGATATTTCGATGAGCATGGCAATCTCTTCATTACCGGACGGCAAAAAGAAGTCATCGTCCTCAGCAATGGGAAAAATGTCTACCCCGAGGAGATCGAGTCGCATTATCTTCAATCGCCATACATCAAGGAAATCTGCGTGTTGGGACTGGAGGGCCGCCCAGGCCATCCAACTTCAGAGCGCCTTCATGCGGTGATTGTGCCGGACTTTGAAGCGCTGCGCGCTCGCAAGATCGTGAATGCGAAAGAGGTAATCCGCTTCGATATTGAAGGTCTCTCTGTGCAGATTGCCTCCACCAAACGGATCAGCAGCTATGAAATTTGGCAGGAAGAACTGCCTCGCACTACAACGCGCAAAATCAAGCGCTTTGAAGTTGCGAAGCGTGTGCGCGCGCAACAAGCGGCAGGGCAAAACCATCAGAACGAAAATACTGAACCCTCCGCGCAGAAGCCGCTCACTGCTGAAGAAACTGCCTGGCTTGCCTCGCCGCAGGTTCAGCGGGCCATTGGCATCATTCTCGAATTCGCCAGGAACAAACTCGACCCCCTTCGACCTAACAATAATCTCGAACTCGATTTAGGCCTGGACTCCATGCAGCGCGTCGAACTGTTGGTTGCTCTCGAACAGGAACTGGGCGGCGATGTGGAGGAATCCCGGCTTGGCGGCATCTACACGGTCCGCGAGCTTGTAGATGCAGTTTTGCAGAATGCTGCGACGCACGAAGCCCGCCGAACGCAATTTGCCGGATGGGACGCCATCTTAAAAGAAGATCCCAGCAGCCCCGATGTCCTCGCCCTTGCCGAACCGCGTCCCGTTGCCGAACGCTTCTGGTTCCTGGCAAGCCGCATCGCCGGTATTTTCTTCCGTGTTGCCTTCCGGCTGGAAGTCGATGGGTTGGAAAAGGTCCCAGCCCAAGGCCCGTTTATTCTCTCTTCCAATCACCAGAGTTACCTCGATCCCGTTGCTCTCACCAGCATTCTTCCCTGGCGGCATTTCAGGAACTCGTTCGCGGTGGGCACAAGTGAAATTTTCGGCTCAGGATTCATGCGCCATCTGGCTCGCTGGCTGCGCGTTGTGGTACTCGATCCCGACGCAAATCTGGTTCCCGCCATGCGGGCCGGGGCGTTTGGCCTGCATCACGGGCGTGTGCTGGTTCTTTATCCCGAGGGCGAACGCACGATTGATGGCGCTCCCAAGACCTTCAAAAAAGGCGCGGCCATTCTCTCTCTACATGCGCAGGTCCCCATTGTTCCGGTCGCGATAGAAGGATTTTATGCCGCATGGCCGCGCGGCAAATCATTCCAAAAATTCTCCCACTTCAAGATTCGTTTCGGGGATCCTATCCTACCGCCGAGCCAGCTCCCATCAGCGGAAACTGAATACGAAAAGCTCACAGCCGAATTGAAAGCCAAAGTTGTAGAAATGTTTCAGGAGTTTCAGAGCGGCAAGCCCGCGAAGTAATTCGCCTGTTTCCGCAGTTCACACGCCCAAAATATACGTTTGCAAAAAATCATTGCGAAACTTGCCTTGCGGATCAAACCGCTGCGCTAATTGTGCAAACTCAGGCAGCTTCTCATATACAGATCGCACCTGCTCCGCCGCCATCGTGAACAACTTGCCCCAGTGCGGCCGCGCGCGGAACGGCGCGAGTTCCCGTTCAATTTCCGGCAGCACTTTTCTGACCGCATCCCAATTCGGCTTCCACGTGAAGTGAATTGCGACGCACGGCTGCTTGTAGCAAGGGCTCAGCCATAAATCGTCGGCGGCAATCGCGCGAATTTCCGTAATCAGCAAATGCGGCGTGATCTTATCGCGCAGCCGCTCCACTGCCAGAATCGCTTCCACCGCGTGCTGGCGCGGAACAAAATATTCCGATTGCAGCTCATCTCCCGCGCTGGGCAAAAAGCCCATGCGGAAATGCGGCAGCCGCTCATACCACGGGCCGCGCACACCCATCTGCTCGGTGCAATTCTCCGCTGAAATTCCGGGAATCGGGTGTAGATTTTTAACCGCCAGCTTGGCTCCAAAGAAATGCGGCGCCGGCCTCGCGGCATCCGAATCATCCGCCCGGCTTTTGATCCACACTGTGCCAATCCGCTGCTGCTGCCAATCTGTAAACAGACTCACGCTGTAGCCGCTGGCCTCAATCGCGTCAAAGTTGTTTGCCAATTCCTTCAGCGGAAGATTTTCATACACGTTTTGCTGCATGGTGAATGCCGGCTCAATGTCCAAGGTGATTTTCGTAATGACGCCGAAAGCTCCCAGTCCAACCACTGCCGCGTTAAATATTTCTTTCTCCGCCTCTCGTGACAGATGCACAATTTCGCCCGCGGCTGTCACCATCTCCAGCGCCCGGACCGCCGTTGCCAGATTGCCATTACGCTCGCCGGAACCATGCGTTGCTGTGCTGCACGCTCCCGCCACGGAGATGTGCGGCAGTGAAGCGAGATTATGCAGGGCTAATCCCTGCGCGTGCAGATAAGGGCACAACTGGCCGTAGCTCATCCCCGCAAGAATAGTTACGCTTTTAGATTGCTGATCGAGCGCAACAGCCCGGTCCATTGCTTTCAGCGAAAGGAATGTATCTTTACTGTCTGCAATGTGGTTGAAGCAATGGCGCGTGCCGAGCACTTTAAGTTTCGGCTGGCTCCGCACAAATTGCTGCACCTCTTCTACCGACTGGGCGAGGTGCAGCCGCTGGCTCGCATAATGAATGTTGCCGGCCCAATTGCTGCGTTTTTCTGGTGAGACTTGCGGCAGAGTTTGCGTAGTGCCCTCGTCGTGAATAAATTAAGCGCCTCGTTATTTGAGCAGCGTAGCCGTAATCTGCTCCCATTCTTCCCGCAGCGGAACACGCGCCGGAGACTTGCCCGCCCGATCATACCAATAGGAGGCATTGGAGGAGTCACCCTCCTTACGGTGAAGATAAGCATGCACCCATGCGCCCTGCGGACCTTCATCTTGCTGCGCCGATTCGTGCGCTTTGTTCCAGTCACCTTTCGCATCCCACCAGAGACCGGCCAGGGCAAATCCCAAATCTGTTGGTGGATTGCCCAGTTGTAGAGAATCGCGGAATTCCTGCAAGGTCATCGTGATTTCTCCTAAGTGCTATTGTGCACTATCCGCGAATGAAATGGCCCTCATTTCAAACGCCAGATATCTCGCAATTTTGAAAATCTCCAAGGCCAAAACACGTGCGCGGACTGTTCGCTGTGCTAGTCTGCTTTTATGGCAGAATCCGCAGTGCAAAGCAGAAACCAGAAACAATTTATCAGCAGCAAAGTTGAGTTCTTTACCGAGTCCGTCATTCGCGAAATGACGCGCCAGGCGTACCTGCACGGAGCCGTGAACCTTTCGCAGGGTTACCCCGATTTTCCTGCCCCGGAAGAAATCAAGCGCGCAGCGCAGGAGGCCATCGCCAAAGATATCAATCAGTACGCCATCACCTGGGGAGCCAAAAATTTCCGGAAGGCCATCGCCGCCCATGTGAAGAGCTTGCACGGCCTCGATCTGGATCCAGACCGCGAAATTACTGTGTGCTGCGGTTCGACCGAAGCCATGATCTCCTCCTTATTAGCGGTCTGCAATCCAGGTGACGAGGTCATCATCTTCGAGCCTTTTTACGAAAACTATGGGCCGGACGCTTTTCTCTCCGGCGCGAGGCCGCAGTTTGTAAAGCTCCGCCCGCCCGCGAACGAAAAAGATGACTGGACCTTCGATGAGCGTGAATTGCGCGCGGCATTCCGCCCGCACACAAAAGCCATCATTCTGAACACGCCGAATAATCCTACGGGCAAGGTGTTTACCCGCGCCGAGCTGGAACTCATTCGCGACCTGTGCATTGAATTCAATGTTGTCGCCATTACAGATGAAATCTACGAGCACATTCTTTACGACGGCACAAAACACATCGCTATGGCTTCGCTCGACGGCATGCGCGAGCGCACAATCACCATCAACAGCGTCTCGAAAACCTACAGCGTTACCGGATGGCGCGTGGGCTGGGCGATTGCCCCGCCCGCAATTTCCGATGCCCTCCGCAAAGTCCACGATTTTCTTACCGTCGGCGCACCCGCTCCTTTGCAGGAAGCAAGCGCCACGGCGCTCGCCCTGCCCCGCAGTTACTACCAGGATTTGGCCGAAAAATACCACGAGCGCCGCCGCCGTTTTATTCCAGTGCTCAATGAAGTGGGCTTTCGCTGCTCTCCGCCCAAGGGCGCATATTATGTGATGGCCGATATCGGCAAGTTCAAATTTGCCGATGACGTGAGCTTCGCAAAGTATCTGGTGGAAAAAATCGGCGTCGCCGCCGTGCCCGGATCGAGCTTCTACCGCAATCCCAAAGATGGCATGCAGCAGGTCCGCTTTGCCTTTTGCAAAAAGCTCGAAACGCTGGACGAAGCCGCGAAGCGCCTGAAGAAACTGAATTAGGCGGATGAGAACTACGCCTCGCCAATTAGTTCCGTGGAACAAAACTTTCAGCTCAGCCGTTGGCGCAAACACTCCTTATTATTCGTGCCGGAGAGTACAGCTTGAACTCCTCAATGGTCTTGCAGAAAAAACTCAGAGTCTGTCGGGCCGCACGATGAGCATGGTGGCATCGTCTTGAAAGCTTCCCTGGCAGAAAGCAGAAACATTGGCCAGCAGAGAATTTTGCAATGCAGAGGCACTATTCGCGGACGCATCGTTAGTGGAAAGCTCTTGCATAAGGTGTAACAACCGCTCTTCACCGAATAGGCTTCCCTTTGCGTCACAAACCTCCACCAACCCATCGGTAAATAGGAGCAAAGTGTCTCCGCCACGCAGCCTAAGATCAATCTGCTCGTAACTCCATTGCGGAAGCTGGCCGAGTACGGCCCCGGAATTTCTCAGCTGGCAAGCATGGCCATTGCTGCGAACCAGGATGGGAGGATTGTGTCCGGCATTGCAGTACGTGAATCGGCCTTCGCCGGCATCGAGCACGGCATAAAACAGTGTGATGAATTTGTTGTCTGGCATGAATCCGGAGAGCCCCCGGTTCAATTGGCTGCAAACTTCAGCAGGCGGGAGGTCTTTCAGTATGAGCGGCCGCAGAGCAGCCTGAAGATTTGAAATCAAAAGTGCTGCCGACAGTCCCTTGCCTGCGGCGTCGGCAATGCAAAAAGCAATTCTGTTTTTGTTGATGGGAACGACATCAAAGTAATCGCCGCCCACAAAACGGGCCGACTGCGTAATTCCTGCGATGTCGTATCCCGGAACCGCCGGGAGAGTTCGCGGCAAAAGACCCTGCTGAATTGCGCGCGCATCCGCCTCTTCTTCATCCTGCTGGCATTTTGACGAGCGCAACACCTGGCCGCGCTCAACCTGCTCGCGGACTTTTTCGAGCAAGCGATCATTGCTCCAGGGCTTCTGCACAAA
>Ga0134128_10004569_pt1 | contig 16907 bp, 16 predicted proteins | sample KB31754_FD_96462 | JGI IMG/M metagenome (GOLD analysis project Ga0134128, IMG submission 96462) | Terrestrial soil microbial communities with excess Nitrogen fertilizer from Kellogg Biological Station, Michigan, USA - KB3-175-4 | ecosystem: Environmental > Terrestrial > Soil > Unclassified ...
ACAATGTTGCCGGGACCACGCGCGACCCCGTTGACGAGCTCATCGAGCTGGGCGGGCGGACCTGGCGGTTCGTTGACACGGCCGGCATCCGCCGCCGCCAGCACATGGCCCAGGGTGCCGACTTCTACGCCTCCCTGCGCACCCAGACGGCGCTGGAGAAGGCCGAAGTGGCCGTGGTCCTCCTGGCGGTGGACGAGATCCTCAGCGAGCAGGACGTGCGCATCCTGCAGCTCGCGATTGAATCCGGCCGCGCCCTGGTGCTGGCCTTCAACAAGTGGGACCTGCTGGACGACGAGCGCCGCAAGTACCTGGAACGCGAAATCGAGCAGGACCTGGCCCACGTGGACTGGGCGCCGCGGGTGAACATTTCCGCCAAGACCGGTTGGCACAAGGACAGGCTGGTGCCGGCCCTGGACCTGGCCCTGGAAAACTGGGACCGCCGCATCCCCACCGGACGCCTGAACGCGTTCCTGGGCGAGCTGGTCTCCGAGCACCCCCACCCCGTCCGCGGCGGGAAGCAGCCACGGATCCTTTTCGGCACGCAGGCCTCCAGCCGCCCGCCGAAATTCGTGCTGTTCACCACCGGCTTCCTGGACCCGGGGTACCGCCGCTTCATCACCCGGCGCCTGCGCGAGACGTTCGGCTTCGAGGGCACGCCCATCGAGGTCAGCATGCGCGTGCGTGAAAAGCGCAGCCGCAAGAAATAGGACTGTCGTGGGGCCCGTCCCCGGTGGTTGAGCTTGTCGTAACCCGGTGGTTGGGCTTGTCGAAACCCAGTGGTTGAGCTTGTCGAAACCCGGTGGTGGGGCCTGTCCCCGGTGGTTGAGCTTGTCGAAACCCGGTGGCCGCGGTTGAGATCCGCGTCACGGCGGGAATGGTCACCCCGGCCGTTTTTATGGGGTAAGCTTTTTCAGGTGGTTCGGCCGCGGGAGATGGCTCCTGGAGGCGGAACTTTCGGGCTGTAGCGCAGCTTGGTAGCGCACTTGACTGGGGGTCAAGGGGTCGCAGGTTCAAATCCTGTCAGCCCGACCGAAAACGTGAGGCAGTGTCCAGCTGGACACTGCCTCACGGTGTTTAAGGACCCGGTGGGCTCAGCTTCGGACCCGCCCGGCCTCCCCGGCCAGCTGGCCGGCGTCCAGGGCGAACAGGTCGCGGGAGCCGGCCGTGGCGGCACCCAACAGGCTGGCGCACTGCGGGAGCAGCTGCTCCGCGTGGAAACGTGCCAGCACCAGCTGGCTCTCGGCCAGCACCGGGTCGCCGGTGGCGGCCGCCGCCAGCGCCGCGCGCGCGAGCATCCACGCCCCGGCACAGAGCCCCCACATGCGCAGGTAGGGCGTCGAGCCGGAAAGGGCGGCGTCGGGATCGTCCCGCCCCGCGGCCAGCAGCCAGCGGGTGGCCTCCTCAAGGGCGTCGAACTGCCGCCTGAGTTCCTTGCGGATGGTCTCGAAGTCCATGCCCGCGTTGCCCAGCTCGTCCTCGATTTCGCGCATGGCGGCCAGGAACTCCAGCATCGAGTCGCCATCGCGCACGCCGAGCTTCCTGCCAACCAGGTCGGCGGCCTGGATGCCGTTGGTGCCCTCGTAGATGGCGGCGATGCGGATGTCGCGCAGGTGCTGGGCCGCCCCGGTTTCCTCGATGAAGCCCATGCCGCCGTGGATCTGCAGGGCCAGCGACGTCAGCTCGTTGCCGAGGTCGGTGCCGAAGGACTTGCAGATGGGCGTCAGGATTCCCACGATCTCGTCGGCGCGGGCCCGCGCCGCCGGATCAGGGTCGTTCGTGCTGCGGTCAACATAGGTGGCGTCGAGCAGCATGAGGTAGCGGAGGGCCGCAATGTGGGCCCGCTGGGTCATCAGCATCCGGCGCACATCCGGGAAGTCGATGATCGCTGAGCTGCCCCCCGCGGCACCGGTGGCGAGCCCCTGCCGGCGCTCCTGCGCGTACGCCAGCGACTGCTGGTAGGCGCGTTCGGCCACGGCCAGGCCCTGGACGCCGACGCCGAGCCGGGCGCTGTTCATCATGATGAACATGATGCGCATGCCGCGGCTCTCCTCGCCAATGAGGTATCCGGTGGCCCCTTCGTAGGACAGCACGCAGGTGGGGGAGGCGTGGATGCCCAATTTGTGTTCCAGTGAGACCGTCTCGACCGTGTTACGCGCGCCCAGGGAGCCGTCGTCGTTGACAAGGTACTTGGGAACAATGAAGCAGGAGATGCCGCGGGTGCCGTCGGCGGCGCCAGGCGTGCGGGCCAGCACCAGGTGGACAATTTGCTCGGCCATGTCGTGGTCGCCGTAGGTGATGAAGATTTTTTGGCCCGTGATGGAGTAGCTGCCGTCGTCCCGCCGCACGGCCCGGGTGGTCAGGGCCCCGACGTCCGATCCGGCCTGGGGCTCGGTGAGGTTCATGGTGCCGGTCCATTCTCCGGTCACCATCCTGGGCAGGTAGCGTTCCTTCAGCGTGTCCTCGCCGTAGTGCAGGATCGCTTCGATGGCTCCCTGGGTGAGGAGCGGGCACAGCGAGAATGCCATGTTGGCGCTGGTCATGAGTTCCTGGATCACCACGCCCACCGTCCGGGGGAATCCACCCCCGCCGTATTCCTCCGGCAGCGGTACGGAGCCCCACCCGGCCTCGACGTATTGGTGATATGCCTCCTTGAACCCGTCGGGCGTCACCACCGTGCCGTCAGGCTGGAGGCGGGATCCTTGGACATCGCCCTGGCGGTTGATGGGTGCCACGGCGGCGGCCATGAAGTCGCCGCACTGCTCAAGAAGCTCGACGACGGTGTCGAGGTCTGCGTGTTCGAAACCGGGCAGCTTGGCGATTTCCGGGTAGCCGACAACATGCTCAAGGGCGAAGGCAAGGTCGGCGAGGGGAGGCTGGTAGTGGTCCATGATCGCCAGCGTACCCCGGTGCGCCGGGCTTGCGGCGGTATTTTGTTACTTGTCAGTAGGATTTTTTTGCAAGTGCCGGAGCCTGCCCCGTCCCCTCGGCGGCTTCCTTGATGGCGGACAGGCGCTTGTCCCAGCCCTCGGCCAGCTCCCGGAGCCAGTCCGCGGAGCGGTCGAGCTCCGCGCGCCGGACCGAGTACAGCACCTGGCGCCCCGAACGCCGCCGCTCCAGCAACCCGGCACCGGTCAGGACGCGCAGGTGGCGGTCCACGGCCTGCCGGGACACCGGAAGCGACGGGGCCAGCGACGACGCGGATGCGGCACCGCCCCGGGCCAACATCATGATCAGCTGCTGCCGGTGGGGGTCGCCCAGGGCGGCGAACACCGGCGCCGTCGAGGCGGTGGTCATGACCGCAGGGCCCACTTCAGTGCCGCGTCCAGCTCAATCAGCCACCCCTCGGTGTTGCCTTCAATTTTCTTGCGGCGCTCCTCCCCGCTGACCCCCAGCGAATCGAAGCCGCTCTCCGAAACCCGCAGGGTCACGCCGGACGCTGCACTCTCGATCCAGAATTCGACCAGCGTGGTGGCGGCGCCGTCGTCATCGCCGAGCCAGCGGAAAGCCGCGTACCGCGGCTCGTCGAGTGCGACGGTCCTGACGCGAAAGATGCCGTGCACCGGGTGGGTGATGACGTTGACGTCGCTGTCGGGATCGAACGTGTGGTCCACCACCTCCCCGTCGTTGATCCACCAGCCGGGGCGGCGGATGAGCTCCCACACCCGCTCTGCGGTGGCGGCAATGCTGATCTCGCGTTCAATCCTGTCCGTGCTTGTTTCCATGACGTGCTCCTTGGCTTTTGATCTGCAATGCAAGTGTTGCACTTTGCGAAGCGAGGCGCAATGATTTTGTTGCAGATTGTGCCGGTCTTCGGATGCGCCCCGTCGGTCGAATTGGCGGGTGCCGGGGCGTAGGCTCGTTTCCATGAAGGGAAATGCGGTGGTCATAGGCGGGGGAGTGGGCGGATTGGCTGCGGCCCGGGCACTGAGGCTGCGGGGCTGGGAGGTTGCCGTGCGTGAGCGGTCCCCGGCCCTGCCCGCAACTGGCACGGCGCTGGGCATGTGGCCCGAGGCCCTGGCAGCCCTCGACGAGCTGGGCGTGGGGGAGAAGGTGCGCCGCGCTGCCGCCCGCGTGGCGGACGCCGGACGTGCCGGGCTCCGGACCCCGGCCGGGCGGACGCTGGTCGCGGTGAATGGTGCGGGCGGCTTGCACCTGGTCTCCCGGCCCGCACTGCTTGCCATCATGGCCGACGGCGTTGACATCGCCTTTGGCGACCCCGTCGCCGACCAGGGCGGCCTGGCCGGCGTCGACCTCGTGGTGGGTGCCGACGGCACGTTCAGCGGCATCCGGCGGGCGGTCTTCGGCGAGCGGTACGCCGCACGGACGCTCGGCGCGGTGGTCTGGCGCGGCACAGTGGACGGGACGGTGGGCAGCTACGGGGAAACGTGGGCGCCGGGTGCCATGTTCGGCATCACCCCGGCCGGCCCGGACTCCAGCAACTGGTACGCCTGCCTGGACGCGGGCGGTACGTTCATGCCCCCGCACCGGCAGCACCTGCAGGACGTGTTTGGCTCCTGGCGGTCCGGCGTCACCGAGGTGCTGGACCGGATCAGCGAGGATTCCATCCTGCACCACGAGCTTTTTGAAACGCCGCCGCTGCCATCCTTTGCCGGCGGCAACACGGCACTCGTGGGCGATGCAGCCCATGCGATGGCGCCGTTCCTGGGCCGCGGGGCCTGCGAGGCCCTGGTGGACGGCGCCACGCTGGGCCGCTGCCTGGGCGAGGCGGCCACCGTGGCAGAAGGGCTCGCGGCCTACGACCGCGAGCGGCGGGGGAAGACGCAGCGCATGGCCGCGATGTCCCGCCGGGTGGGCCGGGTGGCCATGATGCGCCGCGGATTCGTGCTCCGGAATGCGGCGCTGGGGGCGGCCGGCAGCGTCCTGCGTTTTGGCTCCGCCCTGCGGCGCAGCCGGCCCTGACGAGCCGGCCCTGACGAGCCGGCCCTGACCGGCTGTCCGGGGTGCCGGCGCCCCGCGAAGCGAAGTCCCGGGTGAACATCCAGCGGGCCCCCGTTCCGGGCGGCCGGTCGTTGCGGCAGCGCGAGCAGCTGGACGCGTTCCGGGCCGTCCCGGCCGCCCAAGGTGGTCAACCGCCCCCTGACCGGCGGCTGCCGCACGGCGGTCGGCTCGAACGTGCCGCGCCGGCGGCACTCAGTCGTCCGCGGCCTGGCGGCCCGCCGGCGGCATCCCCGCGGGCCCGGTGGCGGGGAGGGCCTGGCGGTTCCGGATCCGGGACGCGCCGAAGCCGATCGCCAGGGGTTCAATGTCCAGGGGCCGGCGGTCCCTGGATGCGGGCCGGCCCACCGAGACGTGGGGCGTCCAATGGGGGTGGCGGTAGCCCAGGGCCCTGGAGCTGAGGATGAAGTCGTCAATGTTGTCCACGAGCAGTTCGTCCAGCAGCCTGTGGAGCGCCTGCACCAGCCCGACCTGAAAGTCCCGGACCTGTTCGGGAACCTCAACTTCAAGACCGCAGACGCTGCCTCCGCCAAGCACCGTCAGCCTCGCGGCGGTCCCGGAAAAGGCGTCCAGCACCGGGAGCGCCTGGAGCCACGCTGATGTGGTCCGTGTTACCGCCTCGGTACTGGTGGTGCCGCGGGTCCACTGGACAATGTCCCGGGCAAAATCTTCCAGAATGCCGATGTGCAGGAGCGTCATGTGCAGCCCTTGGCGTCGCCGCAGCGCGTCAACGCGGGTGCCCAGGTTTTCATAGTCGGAGGGGCTGGCGCCTACACGGAGCACCGGCACCTCGACCGTGATGCGTGGGACGGGTTGCATGGAGTCCTCCTTGTGCCCGGGCCGCCGCCGGGCCCTTGCCTTGATTGTCCCGCCCCGGACGCGCGTCCGGGCAGTTGGCCGATGCAGGGGTTCCCTCGGAGCCCCTGTAGAGTTCCTGGTAGCCAATGCGCTTTTCTCAAAGTCAGCTGCGGCCAGGCCCGTGCAGCGATTCGCCGTCTCTGCACGGGCCGCCCCAATTTAACGCGGCAGGCGTCATCTCGTCCAGGCGGAAACGGCCCAGTAGCCCAGGGCCGCGGCCGCGACGCACACCAGCAAGGTGCCAAAGGCGTTCCCCAGCGATGCCGCGTAGCGGCGTTCGCCCAGCAGCCGCACGGTTTCATAGCTTGCCGTGCTGAAGGTGGTGTAGCCCCCCAGAAAGCCGGCACCGGCGATGAAGCTGGCGCCGGCCGGCAGCAGCGACACTGCCGCGAGTGCCGTCAGGGCCCCCAGTGCCAGCGAGCCCGTGGCGTTGATGGTGAACGTGGCCCAGGGAAAAACCGTCCGCAGCCGGCTGCGGATAAGCCCGTCGACAACAAAGCGGGCCGCCGCGCCGAGGCCTCCAGCCGCCGCCAGGGCCACGAAAACCAGCGGGGTCACCGGCCGCCCCCGTCCCCTGCCGCGTGGCCCGGGCCCGCGCCATGCAGGCCCGTCCCGCGGGGGGCGGCGTCCGCGGTTTCCGCCGCCGGAGGCTGCCTGGAGCCGGCAAGGATGCCGCACCAGGTGGCGAGGGCGCCGAAAAGCACCGTTCCGAGCGCGTACGCGGCGGCCCACCCCAGCCCCGTCGCCGTGCCCCCCCAGCCTGCCAGCGCGGCGGTACCCGCCGCCAGTGTGCTGTATGTGGTGAAGCCGCCGCAAAAGCCCGTGCCGAGGAGCAGCCGCAGCCTTGCCCGCCGGGTCCCCGGGCCTCCGGCGCGGGCCAGTCCCTCGTAGAGGAAGCCCAGCAGGAAGGCGCCGGCCATGTTGGCGAGGAAAACCGCCCAGGGGACGGGGCCGGCGTCGGGCATGGCCAGGACCAGTCCCTCGCGGGCGGCGGCGCCCAGAGTCCCGCCCAGGGCGACGAGTCCCAGGGACTGTGGCCGCAGGAATGGTCGCGGTGCGGTTCGTGTCACGGGCGCCCGGCCCCCGGTGAACTGCTTCCGGGCCGCGCGTGGTGCGTGGGGACCACCAGGACCGGGCGGTGTTGGCGGCGGGCCAGGCGGGTGGCCACGGAGTGGTTGAACAGTTCGCGCATGGTGGTGTGGGTGTCCCCGTGCGTGCCCACCACGATCAGCGCCGCATCGAGGGTGTTGGCGCAATGGCCCAGGGCGTCGGCCACCTCGCCAGCCAGCAGGAGCGTGCGCCAGGAGATGCCCAGCGGCGCGAGCTGACGGTCCAAGTCCGCGGTGAGCCCTGCCGGGAAGGCGTCCTCGGCGTCGTCGTCAAAGTCCGGGTCGACGGACGCTGTGGTCTCCGAACCGTCCGCCCCCTCGGAGACCATGTAGCGGCCCGGGTTGACGTGGGCGCAGACCAGCTCGCGTCCCAGGGCCGCCGCCAGGATGGCGGCCTCATGGACCACGGCCGGGGACTGGCCCGGGTAGACGCCGGCCAAAACGCATGCCGGCTGGGGCTCCTGTTCATCCATTTAGGCCTGCGGGGTGCCGTCGGGCGGGGTGCCCGGCCCCTCGCCGGAGGGCGGGTTCTGAGGGGTGGTGGCGGGGCGGACCCCGCCCGGGGGCGTGCCGGGGTTTGTCCGGGAGCCGGCTCGAGCCGACTTTTCAGCTGCCCGGCCGGCAGCGCGGGCCCTCTTCTCCGCGGCGCGGCCGGCATCGCGGGCGGCCCGGGCCTTCGCGGCGTCGTTCACCCTGACCAGCCTTTCGGCCGCCTTGATCTGGCGTATCTTCCTGCCGCGGCTGATCCAGGCACGGCCCAGGACGATCACACCCACCGCGCACACCACGCCGGCCACCATGAAGATCTGGCTCCAGGTGCCGAACCAGTTGGCACCCCCGGTCGTCCAGATGGAACGGGCGTCGGCGGCCGATCCGGTGGTGCCGTACAGCACGGCGAGCGTGAGCAGGTTGGGCAGGGTCAGCAGCACCGCCACCACCAGCAGCCCGATGCGCACCCACTTGTCCAGCTTCTTGTGGTGCGCCTGCCAGGCGACGGCCACGGGCACGAATGAGAACACGAAGCCGTAAAACATGCCCAGCGGTATGGCATTGCCCAGTTTTCCGCCGGTCTGGTCGCGGATGGACGTGGCCCAGGCCAGCGGCACCGTCACCGAGGCAATGAAGTACGCAACGACCAGGACAACCGCCGCAACCGCGCCAACGATGGTGCGCCGCAGCCACACCGGCATCCTTCGCTTGGCCATGGCGGCTCCCGGCTGCCCGGCGGAGCCGGGGGCGTCGCCCGGTCGGGGCGCAGTCGATTCGCTCATACCACGCATCATCCCACTCCACCATGGCCGCTGTCAGTGCAGACACCCCATCGCCGAAAGAAAAGGATCGAATCCACCTTCGACTTGTCAAGAAGGCTTCCACACTAAAGACTGGATGTGGCCAAGTGGAGCAACGCCCTTGGCCAGCCTTGGCCCAAGGCAGCTTTGTTCACATTCCTCGCCCCGCCGAGATGAACTTTTGAAAGGTGCGCTCCATGAGCAACATCCCCGCAGACCTGTCCTACACCGCCGAGCATGAATGGATCGGAGCGCCCAACGCCGAAGGCGTGGTCCGTGTTGGCATCACCGATTTTGCCCAGGACGCGCTGGGCGACGTGGTCTACGTCCAGATGCCCGACGCCGGAACCGAGGTCACGGCCGACACCGTGGTTGGCGAAGTCGAATCGACCAAGAGCGTCAGCGACATCTACGCCCCGCTCACCGGCACCGTGACCGCTCGCAACGAAGCGCTCGACGCCGATCCCGCCCTAATCAACTCGGACCCCTACGGTGCCGGCTGGCTCGTGGAAATCACCCTGGCGGACGCCTCCACCCACGCAACGCTGCTCAGCGCCGCCGAATACCAGGAAAAGGTAGGCTAGACCCCAAGGAAGACATGCCGGCCCGGGCCGGCTGTCCCGGGGGCGGCCAGCCGGCGGCCCACGAACATTTCAGGACCATTTTTAGTGACAAACCTTGAGGAGGAGTACCAATGGTTGACACGGGTAACGACGCCGGAGTGAACGGTCAGGCGGATTCCCAGGAACAGCCGGGTGCTTCAGACACCACGTCCATCCAGCTCCCGCCCGTCAGGCGCGGGCCCATCCAGACGCCCGCCCTGGCAGCCGACGAGCAAAACGCGGTGAATTCGCTGCCGGCCGGTTCGGCGCTGCTGATCGCCCATGCAGGGCCCAATGCCGGGGCGCGCTTCTTGCTGGACAGCGCCGTCACCACGGTGGGAAGGCACCCGGATGCGGACATCTTCCTCGACGACGTCACGGTCTCACGCAGGCACGTGCAGTTCTTCAAGGTCGAAGGCGGCTTTGAAATCACCGACTCCGGGAGCCTGAACGGCACCTACGTGAACGGCGACCGCGTGGACTCGGTGCTGCTGCGCACCGGCAACGAGGTGCAGATCGGCAAGTTCCGGTTGACGTATTACTTCAGCACTGCAGACGCCACCGCGAATTCCTGAGGGCCCGGTGGCAAGTGTGAACCAGGGCGCCGGCAGGCGGCTGGTGGACGTGCAGTCCAGCAGCCGCCGGCCCGGCGCTGCCGTCATTTTCAACATCGGCGAGGTTCTGGCCCAGCTCACGGACGACTTTCCGTCCGTGTCGGCGTCGAAGATCAGGTTTTATGAGGAAAAGGGGCTCATCGCCCCGCAGCGTACGCCGGCGGGGTACCGCCAGTTCCGCGAACAGGATGTGGAGCGGCTGCGTTTTGTGCTCGCCCTCCAGCGCGACCATTACCTGCCGCTGAAGGTGATCCGGGAATATCTGGACGCCATCGACCATGGGGAGACGCCGGCAAACCTGCCGCCGGGTGTCTCGATTGCCCCCCGGATGGTCTCCGACGACCTGGCCGTGGAGCTGAAGGGACGTTCGCGCCGGCTGAGCGCGGAGCAGCTGCGCGCCGAAAGTGGCGCCAGCGCCGAACTGCTGGACGCCATGGTCAGCTACGGACTGGTGGCAATGCACGGCGGCAGCTTTGACGACCACGCCCTGCGCGTGGCCAAGGCGTGCACCGACCTGGCCGCGCACGGCCTGGAACCGCGCCACCTGCGTCCCTTCCAGGCCGCGGCGGACCGCGAATTCGGCCTGGTCGAACGCGCCGTGGCACCCTTGTCCTCGCGCCGGGACAGCACCTCGGCCGCGCGGGCCGCCGAGGCCGCACGCGAGATCGCCGGGCTGTGCCTGAGCCTGCACAGTGCGCTGGTGCAGTCACGGATTTCCTCCATGGAGGCGCCGTGATCGAGGTGGAGATTGTCGGTGTCCGCATCGAAATGCCGTCCAACCAGCCCCTGGTCCTGCTCAAGGAGCGCCTGGGCGAGCGCCACATTCCGATTTGGATCGGAGCCTCCGAGGCCACGGCCATCGCCCTGGCCGAACAGGGCGTGGTGCCGCCGCGCCCGCTGACCCACGATCTCCTGGTGGCCGTCGTGTCCGCCTTGGGCCACCGGGTGGTGCGCGCCAACTTGACCAAGGTCTTGGACGGCGTCTTCCACGCCGAGCTGCTGTTTGACGACGGCACCACAGTCGGCTCCCGGGCGTCCGACGCGATTGCAGTGGCGCAGCGCGCCGGCTGCGCCATCTGGGCCTCCGAGGCCCTGGTGGAGGAAGCAGGCGTCCTTATTGCAGACCACGACGAGCACGACTCCTCCGAAACGGTGGACGACGACGCCGAGGCCAAGGAGCGCGAAGTGCGCCAGTTCCGCGAGTTCCTCAACGATGTTGAGCCCGAGGACTTCGACAAGTAGCCGCCGCGTCAACGGCGCCCCGGGGCACAATGCCGAGGGTGCCTAAGGTTAAACCTGAGGCTGAAACTTTCGACACGGCAAAATAGTTATGATGACGTCTTTGACCTTGGTGCCGCACCGTTCTAACGTCGAAGTAATCAGTTCCCCATTGCAAGCTGTGTCGGGTGCAGTCACACTGGTGGTAAGGACCCCGCGTCCGTGCCATCCGTGTTGCGCCCGGCCACCGGCCGGCGATATCCGTTCAGGGGACCGCGAACAGGAGGATCCACGTGAGTCCGAAGAGTGACGCCGGCGAACTCAACGCCGTTGCTGTCCCCGGCCCCGCCCTGACGGCCGGCGCCCAGGGACTGCTTTTCACCGAGGATCTGCCGGTGCTGGATGAGGACGCCGGCTACCGCGGCCCGATCGCATGCAAGGCGGCCGGGATCACGTACCGCCAGCTGGACTACTGGGCCCGCACCGGGCTGGTGGAGCCTGCCGTGCGTGGAGCGGCCGGATCCGGCTCGCAGCGCCTCTACGGCTTCCGCGACATCCTTGTCCTCAAGGTGGTCAAGCGCCTCCTGGACACCGGCGTGTCGCTGCAGCAGATCCGTTCCGCCGTGGACCACCTGCGCGAGCGCGGCGTGGAGGACCTGGCCCAGATCACGCTCATGAGCGACGGCGCCTCCGTGTACGAATGCACCTCCGCCGACGAGGTCATCGACCTGGTCCAGGGCGGCCAGGGCGTGTTCGGCATTGCCGTGGGCCGCGTGTGGCGCGAGGTCGAGGGCAGCCTGGCCGCCCTGCCAAGCGAGCACGCCCCGGTCCAGTCGTTCCCCGACGACGAGCTCAGCCGCCGCCGCGCGGAGCGCAAGATCTCCTGAGGAGGCTTCTGCGCCCGTTCCCCGTTTTCGCGCCCGTTAGACCGTAGACCGGGCGCGACGACGGGGAACGGGCGCATTTTTTCTGGCCGCCCGCCAGCCGCGGTCTGTCAGCCGCGGTACAGCCGGCTTCGCGTGGCGCCCTGGGTCAGCACGGACTCCAGCAGCTTGTCGAACAGGGCCGAGGAGTTCTTGGCAGAATCGCCGGGCCACTGGTGGATGGGGTGGGCCGCCCCCTGGATCTGCTGCCAGTTCGCCTGCTCCGGGATGGTGGGGGAGAGCAGCAGCTCGCCAAACATGGTCTTCATCTCGCCAAGCCGGTAGGCGTGCTCGTTGGAGCCGCTGCGCACGCGGTTGGCCACAATGCCGGCCGGCACCAGGGCCGGGGCAAACTCGCTGCGGAATAATTCGATGGCCCGCAGGGTGCGCTGCGTGCCCGCCACGGAAAACAGCCCGGGCTCGGCCACCAGCAACACCCTGCTGCTGGCCGTCCAGGCCATGCGCGTGAGGCCGTTCAGCGACGGCGGGCAGTCAATGAGCACCAGCTGGTAGGGCGCCTTGCCGTCCCGGTCCGCATTGGCCAGGATGGTGGACAGGCGGCGCAGGTCGCGCCGGCCCAGGTCCGGACGGTCGTAAATCCCGCTGAAGGCCGAGCCCATGGCGACGTCCAGCACCGGCAACGGCGCGCCGTCGTGCTTGTGGGCGGCAAGCCAGCCGGACGGGACCACATTGGCGGCCAGGTCCGCCTTGCGCGAGCCCTTGATCATGTGCCCTATGTCCAGCTGTCCCGCCGGGTGGACGCCGAGCCCAGTGGTGGCGTCTGCGTGGGGGTCAAGGTCAATCACCAGGGTGGGAATGCCGGCGGCCAGAGCTGCCGACGCCAGGCCGAGCGTGACCGACGTCTTGCCGACGCCGCCCTTGAGGCTGCTGATGCTCACTACTTGCACGGATGAACCATTACCTTTGCGTCGCGTTCAAAAACCATGGGCTGCCTGCGCGTGCCGGGGCATGTCGGGTGACACATAGAATGGCTGTGGAACGTTCGCGACTTGGAGAACCCATTGACAAACACCCCAGACAACCTGACCGGCAGCGCGCACCCAAACAGCTTGGTGTCGGCCCTTTTCAGTGACCGGCACATCGGGGTTGGTGCACAGCCCCACGTTCATCATATGTTGACGACCCTTGGATTTGGTTCTTTGGAGGAGCTTTCCGCGGCGGCGTTGCCCGATTCCATTTACACCACCCGGCCGCTGGCCCTCCAGGCCGCGGTTTCCGAGGAGGCCATGCTGGCGGAGCTGAAGGCCATTGCCGCCAAGAACACGGTCAACAAGTCCTTCATCGGGCAGGGCTACTACGGCACGCACACCCCCGGTGTCATCCAGCGCAATGTCCTGGAGAGCCCGGCCTGGTACACGGCCTACACGCCGTACCAGCCGGAAATCTCCCAGGGCCGGCTCGAGGCGCTGCTGAACTTCCAGACCGTGGTTGCGGACCTGACAGGCATGGCCACGGCCAACGCCTCCATGCTTGACGAGGGCACCGCGGCTGCCGAGGCCGTTGCCCTGATGCGCCGCACCAACCGCTCCGCCACGCCCGACGCCGTCGTGGTGGTGGACGCCGACGTCTTCCCGCAAACCCTCGCCGTCATCAACACCCGCGCCAAGGCCATGGGCATCCCGGTGCTGGTCCACGACTTTGCCGACGACGGCGCCCTGCCGGATGTCGAGTTCTTCGGCCTCCTCCTGCAATATCCGGGCGATTCCGGACTGGTCCGCGACATCGCCCCGATCATCGCCGCCGCCAAGGAGCGCAAGGCTGTGGTGGCCGTTGCCGCCGACCTCCTGGCCCTGACCCTGCTGGAATCGCCCGGCGAACTGGGCGCCGACCTGGCTGTGGGGACCTCCCAGCGTTTTGGCGTGCCCATGGGCTTTGGCGGCCCGCACGCCGGCTACATGGCCGTGCGCCAGGGCCTGGAGCGTTCCCTGCCCGGACGCCTGGTGGGCGTGTCCAAGGACGCCGCCGGCAACCAGGCCTACCGGCTGGCCCTGCAGACCCGCGAGCAGCACATCCGCCGCGAAAAGGCGACCTCCAACATTTGCACCGCCCAGGTGCTGCTGGCCGTCATGGCCGGAATGTACGCCGTCTACCACGGACCCGCGGGCCTGCGGCGGATAGCCACCCGCGTCCACGCGCTGGCCCTGGCCGTTGCGGACGCCGCCGCGGCGGCGGGCCACACGGTGGTGCACGGCAATTTCTTCGACACCGTGAAGGTCCGCGTGGCCGCCGGCAGCGGCCACTCCGCCGCCGAGCTGGTTGCCGCCGCGCACACGGCCGGCTACCTGCTGCGCCAGGTGGGCCACGACCACCTGCAGATCGCCGTGGACGAGACCACCACCGAGGCCGACGTCGTTGCGCTGGCGGGGCTGCTCGCCGGCCGGGCGCCCTCCGGCGGGCACGGCGCCGGGGGAGCCGTCCTGCCCGCGGAGGCCTCCGGCGTCGCGCTTCCCGCGCCGGCCCGCGCCACGGGCTACATGACCAACCAGGTGTTCCATGCCCACAACTCGGAAACGCAGATGCTGCGCTACCTGCGCCGCCTCTCCGACGCCGACTACGCGCTGGACCGCGGCATGATCCCCCTGGGCTCGTGCACCATGAAGCTGAACGCCACCGCCGAAATGGCGGCCGTCACGTGGCCCGAATTTGCCGGGCTGCACCCGTTTGCGCCGGCGTCGGACACCGTGGGCATCGTGGAAATGGCCACGCAGCTCGAGGAATGGCTCGCCGAGATCACCGGCTACGACGCCGTCTCCGTCCAGCCCAACGCCGGCTCGCAGGGCGAGTTTGCCGGGCTCATGGCCATCCGCGCCTACCATGTGGAAAACGGCAACCCGGACCGCGACGTGGTCCTGATCCCCACCTCCGCCCACGGCACCAACGCCGCCTCCGCCGTCATGGCCGGGCTCAAGGTGGTCCCGGTGGCCACGGACGGCTTTGGCAACATCGACGTCGACGACCTCAAGCGCCAGATCACCGTCCATGAACACCGCCTGGCCGCCATCATGGTCACCTACCCCTCCACGCACGGCGTGTTTGAAACGTCCATCAGCGCCATCTGCGCCATGGTGCACGACGCCGGCGGCCAGGTGTACGTCGACGGCGCCAACCTGAACGCCCTGGTGGGGCTGGCCCGGCCCGGCAAGTTTGGCGCCGACGTGTCCCACCTGAACCTGCACAAGACGTTCTGCATCCCGCACGGCGGCGGCGGGCCGGGCGTGGGCCCGGTGGGTGTGGGCGCGCACCTGGCCAAGCACCTGCCCGCCCGCGAGCTGGGCCTGGACTCCTCCGTGGGCCTGGTCTCCAGCGCACCCTACGGCTCGGCGTCGATCCTGCCGATCTCCTGGGCCTACATCCGCATGATGGGCCCGGACGGGCTGCGCCTGGCCACCCAGACCGCCATCCTGTCCGCGAACTACATTGCCCGGCGCCTCAGCGAGCACTACCCGGTGCTGTACACGGGCGCCCACGACCTCGTCGCCCACGAGTGCATCCTGGACCTGCGCGGCATCACCGCGGACTCCGGAGTCAGCGTGGACGACGTCGCCAAGCGCCTGATCGACTACGGCTTCCACGCCCCCACGATGTCCTTTCCCGTGGCCGGCACCCTGATGGTGGAGCCCACCGAATCCGAGGACCTGGCGGAAATCGACCGGTTCATCAACGCCATGATCTCCATCCGCAAGGAAATCGCGGCGGTGCAGGACGGGCTCTGGCCGGCCGGGGACAACCCGCTGTCCAACGCCCCGCACACGGCACAGGGCCTCACCCGGGACTGGGACCATCCCTACAGCCGGGAAGAGGCAGTCTTCCCTGCCGGCGTGGATCCCCGGGCCAAGTACTGGCCGCCGGTGAGCCGGATCGACCAGGCCTACGGCGACCGCCACCTGGTCTGCTCCTGCCCGTCCATCGAGGAGCTGGCCGAGGTTTTCTGAGCCCCCGGCCTCCCCGCTTGCCGGCGCGCCGTATTTGTTACGGCCGCCGGGCGTGAATTAGGACACATCATTTGGCGCCGCGGGGGCCGCGGGGCGAAACTAACACCACTTTAGTTTTTTCTAAAGCAACGATTCAGGCGTACTACCGTACAGGCCAGCCGCCGGGTCATCCACGGCCACATTTTTCGAACCATCATTTCCACCAGCCCGCCTGCTGCCACAGCGGCCGGCGGGCCGCCATGCCAGCGTTTCACACAGGAGTGACATGTTTTCAAAGATTCTGGTTGCCAACCGCGGTGAAATTGCCATCCGTGCCTTCCGTGCCAGCTACGAGCTCGGTGCCAAGACGGTTGCCGTTTTCCCGCACGAGGACCGCAACTCCATCCACCGCCAGAAGGCGGACGAGGCATACCTGATCGGCGAGGAGGGGCACCCCGTCCGCGCCTACCTGGACGTGGCGGAGATCATCCGCGTTGCCAAGGAAGCCGGCGCGGACGCCATCTACCCCGGCTACGGGTTCCTGTCCGAGAACCCCGGGCTGGCCGCGGCCGCCGCCGCGGAAGGCATCACCTTTGTGGGACCGCCCGCCGCGGTGCTGGAAATGACGGGCAACAAGTTCCAGGCGCTCAAGGCCGCCCGCGCGGCAGGCATCCCCGTGCTCAAGTCCAGCGAGCCCAGCGCCGACCTGGACACCTTGATTGCCGCGGCCGAGGAAATCGGCTTCCCGGTCTTCGCCAAGGCCGTTGCCGGCGGCGGCGGGCGCGGCCTGCGCCGCGTGGACACCCGGGAGGAACTGCGCGAGGCCCTCAATGCGGCGATGCGCGAGGCCGACGCCGCCTTCGGGGACCCCACCATGTTCCTCGAGCAGGCCGTGCTGCGCCCGCGCCACATCGAGGTGCAGATCCTGGCCGACGCCGAAGGCAACGTCATCCACCTCTTCGAACGTGACTGTTCGCTCCAGCGCCGCCACCAAAAGGTGGTGGAGATCGCCCCGGCCCCCAATCTGGACGAGAACATCCGCAAGGCCCTGCACTCCGACGCCGTTAAGTTCGCCAAGGCCATGGGGTACGTCAACGCCGGAACCGTCGAGTTCCTCGTGGACACGGTGGGGGAGCGGGCCGGACAGCACGTGTTCATTGAAATGAACCCGCGCATCCAGGTGGAGCACACCGTCACCGAGGAAATCACCGACGTCGACCTGGTCCAGGCCCAGCTGCGCATCGCCGCCGGGGAGACCCTGGCGGACCTTGGCCTGAGCCAGGACAGCGTCCACGTCAAGGGTGCTGCCCTGCAGTGCAGGATCACCACGGAGGACCCGGCCAACGGCTTCCGCCCCGACGTCGGCAAGATCACCACCTACCGTTCCGCCGGCGGCGCCGGCATCA
>Ga0134128_10004574_pt1 | contig 16897 bp, 11 predicted proteins | sample KB31754_FD_96462 | JGI IMG/M metagenome (GOLD analysis project Ga0134128, IMG submission 96462) | Terrestrial soil microbial communities with excess Nitrogen fertilizer from Kellogg Biological Station, Michigan, USA - KB3-175-4 | ecosystem: Environmental > Terrestrial > Soil > Unclassified ...
CGTCGACCGCGCGCAGATCGTCGGCCGACATCTGCTGGTTGTCCACCAGCGGGCAGAGGCCATCCCAGCGCGCGGCGCGACGCATGGGCTTCTTATTGGGCCAAACCGCCGCGACCCAGATGGGGATGCGCGGGCGTTGCAGTGGAGTCGGCAGGTAGCGTGCGCCATGAATCTGATAGTGCGCGCCCTCGAAGCTGTATGGCTCGCCGCTCCACAGCCCCGTGATGACCTCCAACTCCTCATCTAGCATGGCGCCGTGCAGCTTGTCGTCGGTGGACTCGCCGTAGCAGCTAAACTCCTGCCCGTGATCGCTGCCGATGCCGACGCCGAGAATCAAGCGCCCGCCGGAGAGGTGATCAAGTGTGACGGCCTCGCGCGCCACCTTCCACGGTCTCCGTCGAGGCAGTGGTGTCACGACCAGTCCCAGCGTCAGTGCGCTGGTCGTCATCGCCATTGCCGTCAGCGCCAGCCAGGGATCGGTGAATGGAGCCTCAGCCCCCCAGTCGGCGCCAATGTGATCCCAGAGGAAGAAGCCATCCCAGCCGCGCTGCTCGGCCTCATGCGCCAGATCGGCCAGCAGCCGCGCATCGCCAGTCGGGCCAAAGTTGGGGACATTGATGCCGAACCGAAAGAATCGCCCTCCCTGCCGCTCTAACCGCCGCTGGCGCCGAGCAACTCACGTCGCCAGCATCCGCTCTATTCTAGCGCGTCTGGCGCTATTTCGCGCCAAACTCCAACGCCTGAAGCTGGCTGGCGTGCAGGCTCTCGTCGGTCTGCGGAGCAAACTCCCATGGACTGGAGCGCCAGGCGTCCACTTCGTCGTCGCCGGGCAGCCAGGGAGGCAGGTCCATCAGCAGCCGATGCGAGAGCGCGAAGACGTAGGGTTCATAGAGCTTGCGTAACTCCGTCAGCTTTGCGTCAGCGTCGGGGCCTTCGCGCAGGGGCGCGCCCGCCTGCTCCAGCAACTCGCGCAGTTGGGCGACCGCATCCACTGGCAGCCGGACATGGCAATGCTCATCGGGCTTCGTGCCTGATACCTGGCTCAGGTCTACCGCCGCGTGCCGCGCCATCGCGAAGGTCAGGCGCGCTTGTTGTGCGGGGATGCCATCCACTCCGACGATGATCAGCGCGCAGGCGTCCAGAATCGTCGTCAGCCCGGCCAGCCACGACTGGTGCTCGTGCTGCGAGCGGAAGTAGCTAAGCGAGGGATAGGAAAGCTGACTCTCCATCAACTCGGCGGCCCAGGTCTCCCAAACGCGTAGCTGGGCTGTCAGCGCCTCCACGCCAAAGTCGCGCATGTGGCGGCGTAGCAGCTCCACCGCACTTGGCGGCGAGCCTGCGCGCGCGTCGAGCAGCGAGATGGAAACCTCGCGCCGCGAAAACGCCTGATACAGCACTGGCAGATAGCCGATGACCAGCGCCAGTATGCCGAAGCCGACGCCTGCCTCAATCACTGTCACGGCGCGCGACAATCCGGCGTTCGGGACCACATCGCCCAGACCGAGCGTGAAGAAGGTCGTGCCACTGACGTAGAGGTCTGTGATGAAGCCAAAATGGCCATAAGGCGAGACGAGCAGCGAGCCAAGCGACCACTGAATCGTCGCGAAGCCGACGATCAATCCAGTCGTCCAGACAAAGAGCAGCAGCAGCAACGCGAGCGGGCCATACAGGCTGAGGAATGTCTCGCGGCGCCCCCCGTTGTGAATCATCCGCCCGATGGCTGACCAGGGCGCCCAGGTGGACCCATAGACCAGTCCGGTGAGTCGCACATGCCGTGTTACGCGGCGCGGCAGCACAATCGTCTCGAAGATGTCCCACAGCACAATTAGAATCAGCGCCACCGCGCCGATCATCGTCAACGTTCGCATGCGCCTTACTTTTCTCGCTCTCGCTGTCACCAAACCGCTGTAGCGCGCCCGTTCAGGCGCGTGTGATGCGCCTACGCCTGAGCTTCCACAGAAAAACACTGGAGCGAGGAGACGGCCCTCGCCGCATCCCCGCCCCCTGGATCAAGCTGTACCCTGTCGACTGCGCCAGCGTCTCCTACGTTAGCGCGGGTTGACCTGGCGCGTCCACTGCGCGAGCGCCTCGACGATGGCCCGCACGCGCTGCCATAGCGCTTCATCAACCAGCCGTCCATCGCTCAGGCTCTCCTGACACGCCCGTCATCGAGTCATTGTACTCCGAAACCGCAGCAGCAGCGCATGGGCCGCACGCCTGCGCCTTCAGGCTACGTACAGCCTCTTACTCACCATCCTTGGCGCCGCTCACTTCAGAAAGTATAGTGTCCAGGCGCTCGCTGTCAAGGCATGGAGGAGCGGTGAGCGGGGCCTGTGAATTGTCGCCATGAGGCCCGGCGGGTCAACCCGCAGCTACGTGGCCCCACGGGCCGCGAAGGCCGCCTGCGCGGACTAGGGTTCAACCACCAGCTAGACCTGCTGATAGAACATCACCTCGCGCTGGCTGATGGAGAAGCCCAGCGCCTGATACGCTGCGATGACCGCTGGGTCGTCACCCCACGACTCCACAATGTATTCGGTAGGGTCTTGCGGCGCCAGCCAGCTAATCGCATGCAGCAGCAGCGCGCGGTAGACCTCCACACTGCGCCATGCGGGAATCACGCCCGGCGCGTCGATCACTCCGATACGCCGCCCATCGCTCGCGCGCAGTGTCGCGCGTGACATGCCCGCGAGGGCGCCATCCGCCGCGTACAGGAAGGCGAGGCCGCGCGGGTCAATCTCTGGCAGCCAGTGCGTCCAGTCCTCCAGCGTGGCGATAATATGCCCCCACTGGTCGCCGTAGCTGCGATTCGCCGCCTCGACCAGCGTCGGCAGGTCAGCCTCGCCGCGCCAGGGGTGGATGGTGAAGCCATCGGGCCACGCTGGCTTCGGAAACGACTGCCCGGCATCGGCGCGCAACTGGACGTAGGCCGATACCTCGGCGAATCCGCGATGGCGCGTAAACTCAGCCGCCTCGGTGTCCTGCGCGTTGACATAGCCAAGTGCGCCGCTCGCGCCGAGCGCCTGCGCGTCTGCAAGCGCACGCTCCAGCAGCGCTGAGCCGATCCCCGCGTGGCGCGCCGAGGGATGCGTGATGACCAGCATGTCCGCGCGCGGATTGACGGGCGCCTTGAAGACGGCAGCGTAGCCGAGCAGGCGCTCCGGCGCGCTGCTGTGCGCCGCCACCCAGCGGTCGCGCGTGGCCTCGTGGCCGGGGCGGGCGAGTTGCGCGCGGAGTGTCTCCGCGCTGACATCGTCGCCATTGCGCATGACCTCTGGCGTCTCGCGTAGCAGTGTAGACAGGCGCTCAAGGTCATCCTCCGCAAACTGCCGAATCACCACATCATTCAGGTCTGATCGCGTTTCATCGCTCATCACCGCACAACTCCTCACGGTGTCCGCGCCCATCAGTGCGCCACAACCGAGACGCATCATCAGGACACTCCAGTTGGTATGACGCATGCGATTGGCAGCTATTACAGCATCATATCGCGGGCGCCGCGCCCGTCGAGGCCGCACAAGGAGGCGCATAGCATCATGTGGGATATTCTTGCCTGGATCATCGTCGGAGGAGTCGTCGGCGTGCTGGCCACCCTCACCATGCAGGGCGTAAGCATGGGGATCGTCATGGATATCTTCGTCGGTGTCATCGGGGCCAGCCTGGCTGGCGCGCTGCTCACCTTCCTGGTTCCCAGCACGTTTGTCCTCGATGGCTTCAATCTGGTCAGTCTGCTCGTCGCCCTCGCTGGCGCCGTCATCCTGCTCGCGCTGATCCGCGCCGTCAGCAGCCCGCGCCAGCGCGCAGCCTGAACGTCGCCTGGCCGTCGCCTGGCCGTCGCCCCGCGAGTGACGTCGACGCTCATTTCACCACAATCACGACCTCCATCCCTGGATGAATCGTGCAGATCACCTTATATGTGCCAGCCTGCTTGAACTGGATGTTGACTGGCGCCTGCCCATTGGTGAAATAGAGGCCGCTCGGCTGGGCTAATTGTGCGGGCGTGCCAGGCGTCGGCTGGCATTTCAGGTTTTCGCCAACGCAGATGAAGTGGACACCACCGCTGCTCGGCGGGTCTGTGAACTTCACCGACTGCCCCGCCTTGATCGTCACCTTGTGTTGAATGAAGTTCGAAATGCCCAGCTCCACCACATTGCTCGGCGGTGCAATCCCCTCCCCCGTGCTGAGCTGCGTCACGCTCAACGAGGAGCTGCACCCCGCCAGGCTCAGCGCCAGCATCGCCACCACGAGCGCGCCGAGCGGCAGACCCAGCGCAGCCAGCCATCTGCTGGGGGCCGACGTGTGATTCTTCATGCTGTCGCGCATCCTTTCACCTCATCCCTGGCTCATCCTGATCGCATTCCACCGCTCCCCAGCGGACGCGGCTCATGGCGCCACGCCGCTCTACGCTTCGCATTTGTGGCGCCCGATAGACGTTCGACCACGCCTGTCTGGCCTCTGGAAGCGCAGCGGAATGCGAGCGCATGGGATAGCATAGAGTACGCCTATGCCCGGATGAGGATGGTATAATCATTTGGAGCGCCCGGCGCGCAAGCGACCGCGAGGGCGAGATGCCTTTCAACTACGCGCTGGTCGTGCGCTGGCGCTCAACGTCCAGCGTGCGCCAATCGTCGGCCCCAAGAGAGATAAAGTAGCCATGAGCTTTTTCAACAGAGTATTCGGTGATCCAAACGACCGCGAGCTGAAGCGTATCAGCCCGCTCGTAGATCACATCAATAAGCTCGAAGATGAGATGAAGGCGCTCGACGACGATGAGTTGAAGGGCATGACGACGGAACTCAAGCAGGAGCTTGAGAACGGCGCCGCCCTCGACGACATCCTGCCCGAAGCATTTGCCGTCGTGCGTGAGGCCAGCACGCGAGTGCTGGGGATGCGCCACTTCGATGAGCAGCTGATCGGTGGCGTCGTGCTGCATGAAGGCAAGATCGCCGAGATGCGCACTGGCGAGGGCAAGACGCTCGTCGCCACGTTGCCCTCCTATCTGAACGCGCTGAATGGCAAAGGCGTGCATGTCGTCACCGTCAACGATTATCTGGCCCAGCGCGACCGCGACTGGATGGGGCGCATCCATGAGTTCCTCGGCCTCTCGGTCGGCGTGATCCTGACCACGCAGAATCCGCAGGGGCCGGAGCGCAAGAGCGCCTATCAGGCCGACATCACCTATGGCACGAACAACGAGTTCGGCTTCGACTACCTGCGCGATCACATGGTTCCCGACCTCATCTACGCCTCGCAGCGTGACCTGAACTTCGCCATCGTGGACGAGGTGGACAACATCCTGATTGACGAGGCGCGCACGCCGCTGATCATCTCCGGTCAGGGTGAGGAATCCGTTGACCTCTACAACAAGTTCGCCCGCCTCGCGCCGCGCCTGAAGGCCGAAGATGACTACGCCATCGACGCCAAATCGCGCACCGTCGCCATCACCGACAGCGGCATTGATACCATCGAGCGGTTGCTGGGCGTCGGTAACATCTATGAAGATATGGAGCTGACGCGCCACCTGGAGAATGCGCTCAAGGCGCATGCGCTCTTCAAACGCGACAAAGACTACATCGTCAAAGATGGTGAAGTGCTGATCGTGGACGAGTTCACCGGACGCGTGATGGTGGGGCGCCGCTACAGCGAAGGTCTGCACCAGGCGCTCGAAGCGAAGGAAAATGTGCCGATCCAGCGCGAGAACCACACGATGGCGACCATCACCTTCCAGAACTACTTCCGCCTGTACAAGAAGCTCGCTGGCATGACCGGCACGGCGCTGACCGAGGCCGAAGAGTTCCACAAAATTTACAAGCTCGACGTGATTGTCGTGCCGACGCACCGCCCCATCGCGCGTACCGACCAGCCCGACCTGATCTATTCCAGCGAGATGGGCAAGTTCCAGGCGGTCATCGAAGAGATTCGCGACCGGCATGAGCAGGGGCAGCCCGTGCTGGTCGGCACGACCTCGGTCGAGACGTCGGAGATGCTCTCAGAGTTGCTCAACCGCGAAGCCGTGGAGCATTCCGTATTGAATGCGAAGCAGCATGCGCGTGAGGCGCAGGTGGTGGCGCAGGCGGGTCGCAAGGGCGCCGTCACCATCGCGACGAACATGGCAGGCCGCGGCACCGACATCGTGCTGGGCGGCAATCCAGCGGGCTACGTGGACGACATCCTGCGCGAGCGTGATATTGACCCGGAGTTCGCCACCGAGGAGGACCGCGCCGAGGCGCTGGAGGAGGCGACGCGCCGCTGCAACGAGAACCGCGAGGAGGTCGTCGCCGCGGGTGGCCTCTATATCATCGGCACCGAACGTCACGAGTCGCGCCGTATTGACAATCAGCTACGAGGCCGCGCAGGCCGCCAGGGCGACCCTGGTGAATCGCGCTTCTTTGTCTCGCTGCAAGATGAGCTGATGCGCCGCTTCAACGCCGACCGCGTCGCGGGCATCATGACCAAGATTGGTATGGATGACGAGACGCCAATCGAGAGCCGCGCCGTGACGGCGATGATCGAACAGGCGCAGACCAAAGTCGAGGGCGCCAACTTCGACATCCGCAAAAACGTGGTGGAGTATGACGACGTGATCGCCGCCCAGCGCTCCGTCGTCTACAATGATCGCCGCGCAATTCTCGAACGCGAGAATATGCACGACCGCATCCTGGAGATGATCGAGCATGAGGCGCGCCGTCGGGTGGAGGAGCAGACCCAGGGCAATTTGCCGGAAAATTGGGACCTGGAGGCGCTCGACAAGCTGCTGGAGCCGTGGGGCATCGCCATTCCCGCCGAGGTGATTCCTGATGAAATCAATCGGCTCAAACGCCCCGCGCTGATCCAGGCTGTCGTGGACGCGGCGCGCGCGCGCTATGAGGCGAAGGAGCAGGACGTTATCGCCGGAGCCGCTGAGCACAACGCTGTGGAGCCGGGCGAGGTCTACATGCGCCAGTTCGAGCGCGGCATCCTGCTGCATGTGCTCGATGGCCTCTGGCGCGAGCACATTGACCGGCTCGATGTCATGCGGAGCGGCATCGGTCTGCGCGGCATGGCCCAGCGTGATCCGCTGGTCGAGTTCAAGCGCGAGGCGTTCAACGCGTTCGACACATTTAAGACGGAGGTCGAGCGCAACGTCGCGGAGTATGCGTTGCGTTCGCCCGTGCAGATCACTCTGCCACCACCGCCCACGCCAGCCCAGGCGCTGCCGCGCAACATGCGCACCAATGCCGACGCCATCGCCGAGGCAAGCGGCTATCTGGCGGATGGCGCGGCGTCGGGAGCGCGACAGCGCGCCAATGTCTCGCCTGCGATTGCCCAGGCCATCGCAGCGGCCTCCTCGCCTAGCGGCGTCGTCCCGCCCATCGCCCGTCAGGTGGCGAACGGCGCGGGCAGTGGCGCTGATAGGTCCAATGGCTCCAATGGCGTCAATGGGGCCAATGGGTCGAAGGCGGCGTCGGGAACGCGGCCCAGTGGCGCGCAGGGCGCGCGGAACGGCGCGGCAAGCCAGCATAAGGGGCAGCAGCGCCCGCAGGGCGGTGGCCCAAACCGGTCGACGGCGCGCGGGGCGGCTCCGGCTGGCGTTTCGGTGGGGATGAGCGGCGTCAGCCAGAAGATTGGCCGCAACGATCCCTGCTACTGCGGAAGTGGCAAGAAGTACAAGCAATGCCACGGACGCTGAGGCGCGTGCGCTAGATGGAACAACCACGCCGCATGATGATGACTGCGGATGACATTCTGAAAGCCTCGGCGCATCGCCCGTGGCCGACGCCGGACACGCCCTGGGCGATGCGCCAGGTGTGGAGCGACCTGCTCTTTGCCCACTGGCCCACGTCAGCGGCGGGGCTGGCGTCGCTGCTGCCCTCTGGCCTGACGCTCGATACGTGGGAGGGTGAGGCGTGGGTTGGCGTCGTACCTTTCCGCATGCCCTATCTGAGCATTCGCGGGCTGCCCAATGTGCCGCCCTTCATGCGCCTGCTCGAAATCAACGTCCGCACGTATGTCAGCGCCGACGGCAAGCCGGGCGTCTACTTTTTCAGCCTCGACGCCGATAACCCGGTCGCGGTGGAGGTGGCGCGGCGCTGGTACTCGCTGCCCTACCTCAACGCGCGCTTCGACTGCGACTTCACCTCCGAGCGCGTGCGCTACGATGTCGTGCGATCAGATCAGCGCGCAGCTCCCGGCGCGTTCCGCGCGACCTATCGCCCCACCAGCGCGCTGCGCCCCGCTGCGGCTGGTTCGCTGGAGGATTGGCTGACCGCGCGCTATGCGCTCTACACCAGCAATCGGCGCGGTCGCATCTTGCGCGGCGACATCCGTCTTCGTAAGCAAAATACGATCGGCGCAGGCGATCTGGCGGCGCGCTTCAGGCCGAGCCTCTAGCTGGGCCGCACCGTACTGCGCATCCGCCGTTACGGCCACCGATTCGAGCGGGAAATCTGCCGCGATCAGCGGATTTCCCGCGAGCTGCATTAGGATCGGCCCAGGCTCCGCGAGTCCAGTCGTCTCAATCACGACGCGTCGCAAATCGAGCGTTTCGTCTGCCAACCAGCGACGGCGCAACGCATTTAACGTCTGCGGCAAATCTGCCCGCAAACTGCAACAGAGGCAGCCGCCGCGCAGAAGGACGGTTTCGCCGTCAATTCGCTCGATCAGGTCATGGTCGATGCCAATCTCTCCGATTTCATTGATTAGGAGAGCGGTTCCGCGCATAGATTCTTGCTTGATGGCATAACGCAGCACCGTAGTCTTGCCGCTGCCTAACATGCCACTGAGCAGCGTCACCGGCCAGCGCGGCGGCCCTACAAGATTGCGAGGGTCGGTCATGTTGCACGGATCACGAGGCGCGGCGGCAGGATGATCCGCTCGGTCCGGATCGTTGGATGCGCGATGCGCTGCAACAGGCGATCCGCTGCGACCTCGCCGATGTGCCGCGTGCCGACCGCCACGGTCGTCAGCGGCGGTCGACTGATTGCCGATTCCGCGACATTGTCAAAACCGACCACCGCCACCTCGCGCCCCGCTTCAATGCCCAGTTGATCGAGTGCGCTCAGGGCGCCATGCGCGACCATATCATTGTGGCACAGAAGTGCGGTGGGGCGGTTCTCGTGCGCCATCATCGTAATCACGGCTTCCGCAGCCTCGATGCGCGAGGAGGAGCAAGGAATCATGTGGTTAGCTGTGAGGCCGTGGCGGTCGAGTACGCTCTGAAAACCCAGAAGGCGCTCGGCCGATGCGGAGGTCCGACGCGCCGCGCCGATGAAGGCGATCTTGACATGTCCCCTTTCAATGAGATGTTCGGTAGCCAATTCTGTGCCTAATCTATAATCGGCGCTGACATAATCCGTCACCGAACCCGGCACGTGGCGCAGAATCTGCACCACTGGCACCCCCGAACGCTGAAGGCTTTCGATTGTGGCGCGCTGGGTGCCCTCGGCAGGGCTGAGGACTATGCCATCTGCACCCTGTTCGCGCATTCGCTGGATAAAGCGGCTTTGACGGACGACATCGTCGTTGGTGTTGGCAAGAAATGTCAGCAGGCCCGCCTCTTCGAGAACCCGCTCGATGCCTGAGGTCAGTTCGGCGTAGAATGGATTGGTAATCTCCGAAATTACGAGGCCCACGGTTTGAGAGCGTCCGGAGCGCATTGACGCCGCGCCGCGATTGTAGACATAGCCAAGCTCATCGATCGCCGCGAGGTCGCGCGCGCGCGTCTTTTGAGCAACGAGTGGGCTGTCGCGCAACACGAGCGACACGGTTGAACGAGATATGTTCGCGCGATCTGCGATGTCAGTCAAAGTTGCGCGAGGCCGCTCAGCCGCCAGCGTTCCGGTCATGGTGATAAGGCCTCATTTATTTTGCATCGATCTATATTTCTATCGCATTCCCTCCGCATTCCGTCAATGCACAGGCAGTAAATGCTGGGTGCTATACACTTAGATCGATGCAAAAAACAATTGCCAGAATCTGACGGATGTGCGAGCCTCGATATGCCTGTGCGTGCAAGGCGCTGAAACACATCGCGGCCAATGTCGGGCGCAAGGGAGGACAATATGAAGAAACGCTGTGAAATGGCAGGTTCGGCATTGCGGTTCGGGGCGGCAAGCCTATTGGCGCTGTGCGTCGTAGCGTCCACCACCGGCGCCCATGCTGACGACGCGGTCGCGGCAGCCAAGGCGGCCGTCGCGCGCTATGCGGGACCGCAGACCAAGTGGGAAGGGCCCGCCAGCGCTCCCAAGGTCGAAAAGGGAATGAAGGTCGTCTACCTGTCGGGCGACGAACAGAACGACATCTCGCACGAATACGGCGAGTACATGAAGCAAGCTGGCGCCAAGATCGGTTGGAATGTTACGGTAATCGACGGGAAGGGCAGTCCGACATCCTGGCTTGCGGCGTTCAATCAGGCTATTGCGCTGAAACCACAGGGCATTGCGATCTTTGCCGACGCGGCGAGCCTCAAGGATCGGATCGCCGCCGCTAATGCTCAGGGCATCAGCGTAGTGGGCTTGCATGCCGCAGGGCTTCCCGGCCCAGCGCCCGATCTGGGGCTCTTTGTCAACATCCAAGAGGATCCGCGCCAGATCGGCGCTGCGCAGGCTGACTGGGCTATCGCACACAGTGATGGCAAGGCAAGAGTGGTCGTGTTGACCCACAACGAATACAAGATTGCGGAAGTGAAATCCGACGCGACGCGCGACCAGATCTTGAAGTGCACAACCTGCAAGCTGCTCGATTACGCCAATTCACCGGCCTCGGAAGCCGCTCAGCGCATGCCGCAACTGACGACGAGTTGGGTGCAACGCTTTGGTGTGCCGCTCTACGTCACCTCGGTCGGTGATAACGATTTCGACTTCGCGGTGCCAGTCCTGCGAACCGGTGGCGTCAAAAAGACGGATGTGATGTTGATCGGCGCCGACGGAAACCGCTCCGCCTATGACCGCATCCGCAAAGGAGAGTATCAGACGGTCACCGTTTCGGAACCCATCGAACTTCAATCTTACCAAGCGATCGACGAGTTGAATCGCGCGTTCCACAAGTTGCCGCCAAGCGGCTTCGTTCAGGCTCCCTACCTCGTGACCAAAGAGAACGTGGACAAGGAAGGCGGGAGCAAGAACATGTTCGTCCCGTCGAACGACTACAAGGCCCACTATCTGAGCATCTGGGGCGTGAAGTAACGCTGCGCGCGTCGCGAGGCGCTGCCCATGAGGCAGCGCCTTGAAACCAACCCCGGCACGGGTAGACAAGACGCCTCACCGGGCCTGAAGCGGAGCACCGCGCCATGAAACAAACGTCTCGAACGGGCCCCTCGGGCGACACTACAGTCCTTTCGATTGCTCATCTCTCCAAGGCGTTCACTGGAACGCTTGCACTGGACAAGGTCGACTTCGACCTGAAAGGCGGGGAAATCCATGCCCTGCTTGGCCAGAACGGGGCCGGAAAATCGACCCTAATCAAGGTTCTTGCCGGCGTTTATAAGCCCGACTCCGGCGACATCTATCTGCACGGAGCCCGGGTGCGCCCGTCCGTTGACAAGCTGCCGATCAACTTCATTCATCAGGATCTCGGCCTGGTCGACACGATGAGCGTCGCCGAGAACGTTGGCATTGTCACCGGCTACGCGCGACGCGGCGGATTAATCGACTGGCGCGAAACCTATCGCGCCGCAGGGCGCGCGCTTCAATCTATGGGCTGCGACATCGACCCCGACACCCCGACGCAGGCGCTGACGTCAGCGGAAAAATCCATTGTCGCCATCGCGCGCGCACTTACGACGAAATGCAGCATTCTCGTGCTCGATGAACCAACCGCTGCGCTACCCGAGGCGGATGTCGGGCGGCTTTTTGCGGCGTTGGAGCATTTGCGGGGACGCGGGCTAGGGATCATCTATGTCTCACACAGGCTGGACGAAGTCTTCCGCCTGGCCGACCGCGTCACCGTACTGCGTGATGGGCGCAAGATCGCCACCACCTGCGTCGAGTCGACGGCGCCCGACGGTTTGGTTGCAATGATCGTAGGCCATGACCTGCTCAAATCCCAACTCGCCGATCTCCGGCAGGGTGAAACTCCTGCGCTTGTCGTCGACAAGCTCCGATCCGGTTCCGTCGGGCCGGTTTCTTTTTCGGTTCTTCCCGGCGAAACGCTGGGGTTGGTCGGATTGCGCGGCGCCGGCCACGACATAGTTGCACGCGCGCTCTTCGGCGACAGACCGATTGACGCAGGCGCGATCACGCTGCACGGAAGCGAGCTTTCACCCCGCACGCCAGAGCAGGCGATGGCGGCAGGCATCGGCTTCATCTCCAGCAAACGCGGCGAGGAAAGCATGGCCGCCGCCCTGAGCGTTCGGGAAAACCTCTATCTCAATCCGACGCTGACCGGAGCCAAATTGACCCACTGGATAGGAGTCGCTGCCGAGCGGCAGCGCTGCTTGGATGTTCTGGCGCAGTATTCGGTGCGCCCGCGGGATCCCGATCGCCCTATTGCCACACTGAGTGGCGGCAACCAGCAGAAGGTAGTTGTTGCACGCTGGTTAGAGGGAACGGTGCGGCTTTTGGTTCTCGAAGAGCCAACGACGGGGGTCGATGTCGGCTCAAAAGCTGAGATCTACGCGCTAATGCGACAATCGCAGGCTAATGGCCTTGCCGTACTGCTGGTGTCGAGCGACTTCGAGGAGGTGGCCACGGTGTGTCACCGCGCAATCGTTTTCGATCGCGGCCATGCCGTAGCTGAAATCCCCCGAACCGAACTCACTGTTTCGCGTCTGACCGCACTCGCGTCAGGTGGCGACGATGTGGAGAGCGCCGCATGAGCTTCAATAGCCGCCCGCGATCAAACATTGCCGGGCGCGTCACCCGATTTGTGTCCGTTTGGGGATTGTTGGTCGTACTGGTGGCGCTGATCCTGCTCTTTTCGGTCCTCAAGCCCGATACCTTCCCGACCTATTTCAATTTTCAGGCTATTGTCGGGAGTAAATCGATTCAGGCGATCGTAGCTTTGGCCATCATGATCCCAATGGCGGCCAATCGCTTTGACCTATCGGTCGCCTTCGTTCTCGGGATCAGCCAGGTTCTGGCGATTGGACTTCAAGGCCTGGGACTTGCTTGGCCGCTTGTTGTCGTGCTGATCCTCGCACTCGGGGCTCTGGTTGGATTTATCAACGGTATTTTGGTGACGGTGGTTGGCATTGACAGCTTCATCGCGACTTTGGGGACGGGGACGGTCCTTCTTGGATTTAATCAATGGTACACCGGAGGGCAACAGGTGCTTGCCAATCTACCCGAGTCCTTCATTGCATTGTCTGCGGTCGTGGGTGGCGTTCCAATGCCCGCGGTCTATGTGTTCGTGATCGCGGTTGTGCTGTGGGTTGTCCTCGAATATCTGCCGGTCGGTCGTTTCGTCTACGTCCTCGGAATCAATCCGCGCGCCGCGCAACTGAACGGGATCTCGGAGCGAAAGTACGTCACCGGCGCGCTTATCGCCTCGGGGACGTTGTCGGCATGGGCCGGGATCGTGCTTGAGTCGCAGCTTCAGGTCGGACAAAGCTCGGTTGGAATGGAGTATCTTCTGCCCGCGTTCACAGCAGCTCTGCTTGGCGCGACGACCATAAAACCGGGACGGGTCAACGTATGGGGAACCGTGCTTGCGGTGGCGGTTTTGGCGGTGACGGTCGCCGGCCTCAACCAACTCGGCGCTCCGTTTTTCGTCGAGTCTTTGTTCAACGGCGCGACCCTTATTATTGCGGTCGGCCTCGCAGTGACGGCGAGCAAACGCCAGGTCAGGGCGGGGTCAGCCGCCGACGCGGCAGCCAGGGCAGGCGGGCCTGCCAACGCAGCTATGAGTGAGGAAGGCATATCCAAATGAGTGATGCAAACGAGGTCAAACCCGGCGGCGATAATAGCCCGGCTCTGGCCCAGGATTGGACACGCTCGCGCTGGGGCGAGGACGATCAACGCGGCAATGGCAATTTGCAGGGCCCGGCCAAAGTGCTTCAAGCGCTTGCGCTGGTGCGCAGTGGAGAGATCATCTCGCTTGGCCATCGCTATGACGCGCATATTCCTCTCGCCCCCGGGCGGCTGTTTGGGCTGCGCATGCCGGGCGGCCCGACCGGCGGCCCCTATGGCGCCCGCAGCCGCACCGTCTGGAACGACGAGTTCCTGACCACCGAGATTGGTCAGATTGGCACCCACATGGATGCGCTCGGCCATCTCGGTCGTCAGGTTGGCGCGGCGTCGGATCACGCGAGCACTTTGTTTTACAACGGTACGCCGCTGTCCGACATTTGGTCGCCCTACGGATTACGCCGGCTCGGCATCGAGAATGCGCCCGTCTTCTTTACGCGCGGAATTCTGCTTGATGTCCAGGGGCTCAAGGGTCGGGTGCTCGACCCCGGAGAAGAGATCACCGTTGCCGACCTGCGCGCCTGCCTTGAGCGACAATGCCTGACTGAGGCCGCCTTCACTCCGGGCGACGCCATCCTGGTACGCACCGGGCACGGTAGCCGTTTCCACACAGAGGCGGCAACGTTCTATGATGGTGCGCCCGGGCTCGGACTTGCCGCGGCAGAATGGCTGGCTCCGTTTGAACCCTCGGTGGTCGGCGCCGACAACTTTGCTGTCGATGTGGTGCCGCCGATCGATGCGGAAGTATTCCATCCCTGCCATCAGCATCTTATCATGCAGCATGGGATTCACCTGCACGAAGGCATGGCGCTCGACGAAATTGCCGCGACGGGGCGCAGCGAATTCGCTTATGTTTTTGCCCCTCTGCAGATCGTTGGCGCGACGGGCTCTCCGGGAACGCCGCTCGCAATTCTCTGATCTTAGCCTCGACGATAGGCCACGTTAGGCGTCTGTCAGGCAGCCACTCGTCAACCGAGGGTGGAAGCAGATACCTCTGTCTCTCGGTCGATTGTACGAAAATTGTCCATGCGAACCGCTTCAGCTAGTTGGTGCAATCTAGCGTGAAGCGGCTGTGTGGTCTTCGGATCGACCAATCACGCGCTCTCGACTATGACCTCAACCTGCTCTCCAAGCTTAAATTCGCGCCGTTGGCTGTCCTACCCCGCCTCCATCAACTTCACCGCTGCGTCGCGCTCGAACAGCCACAGCAACAGCCGCAGCGGCCGGTTCGCCCCCTGAGCCAGCCTTTCGTCCTCGCCGACGATGGCCTCAGCCGCCGCGCGCGCCGCGCGCAACAAGTCGCCGTGCAGTTCGGCGCGGGCGACGCGAAAACCCGGCGCGCCGGCCTGCCGGGCGCCGAGCACATCGCCCTCGCCGCGCAGCCTCAGATCCTCTTCGGCGATGCGGAAGCCGTCCTCGGTCTCGCGCAAAATCTCCAGCCGCGCCCGTCCGGCGAGGCCAAGCGGCCCCTTGTAGAGCAACAGGCAAGTCGAGCGCCCGGCGCCGCGGCCGACGCGGCCGCGCAACTGGTGAAGCTGAGCGAGGCCGAAGCGCTCGGCGTGCTCGATCACCATGATCGTCGCCTCCGGCACGTCGACGCCGACCTCGATGACGGTGGTGGCGACCAGCACCTGGGTGTCGCCGCGCTGAAAGCTCTCCATCGCCGCGTCTTTCTCCGGCCCCTTCATGCGCCCGTGAACGAGGCCGACGCTGGCGCCGAAGAATTCGCGCAGACGCTCGGCGCGCGCCTCGGCCGCCGCCAGATCGACCTCCTCGCTGTCCTCAACCAGCGGGCAGACCCAATAGGCGCGTGCGCCGCCCGCCGTCGCCCGGCCGATGGCGGCCACCACTTCCTCCAGCCGCTCCAGCGGCAACACGCGCGTGGCAATCGGCGCGCGTCCCGGCGGCTTCTCGTCGAGCACCGAGACGTCCATGTCGCCGAAATAGGTCAGCGCCAGCGATCGCGGAATCGGCGTCGCGGTCATCACCAACAGATCGGCGGCCTCGCCCTTGCCCGACAGCGCCAATCGCTGATGCACGCCGAAACGGTGCTGCTCGTCGACCACGGCGAGGCCGAGATCGCGGAAGACGGCGCTCTCCTGGAACAGCGCGTGGGTGCCGATGGCGATGTCGATCTCGCCGGCCGCCAGCCGGCCGAGCTTGTCGCGCCGCTGCGCCTGCGTATCGCGCCCGGTGAACAGTTCCAGCCGCAGGCCGGCGGCGGCGGCCAGCGGCGTCATGCGCTCGATGTGCTGGCGGGCGAGGATTTCCGTCGGCGCCATCATCGCCGCCTGCCGCCCGGCCTCGACCGCGTGACACATGGCGATCAACGCAACGATGGTTTTCCCCGAGCCGACATCGCCCTGAAGCAGCCGGATCATGCGCCTGGGGGCTGCGAGATCGGCGCCGATCTCGGCGATGGCGCGCGCCTGCGCCCCGGTCAGCGCATAGGGCAGCGCCGCCAGCACGCGCTGCGCCAATCGTCCCTGGCTCGGGCTTTGCCGCCCCGTCGCCACGCGCTGGCGCGCGCGCACCATCAGCAACGCCAGTTGGTTGGCCAGCAGTTCGTCGTAGGCGAGGCGGCGCCAGGCGGCGCTCGTCGGTTCGACGTCGCCCGGCGTCTCCGGCGCATGCAGCCGGCGCAGCGCCGCCGCGAAACTGAGACCCTCGAAGCCAAGGCTCTTTAAGCCCCCCGGCGCCGGCTCGGCGATCCACTCCGGCAGCGCCGGCAGACGGGCGAGCGCCGTCTGCGCGGCTTTCTGCACGGTGCGCGAATAGAGCCCCTCGGTCAGGCCATAGACGGGCTCGACCGACGCCATGCGGGCAAGCTCGGCCTCATCCATCACCCGGTCGGGATGCACCATCTGCAAGTGCCCGTCCCACAATTCGAGCTTGCCGGAGACCCAGCGCACGGCGCCGAGCGGCAGCTTTTGCCGCACCCATTCGAAATTGTTGAGGAAGAACACCAGTTCGACATCGCCGGTATCGTCCTCGACCAGCACGCGCAGCGGCCC
>Ga0134128_10004576_pt1 | contig 16893 bp, 25 predicted proteins | sample KB31754_FD_96462 | JGI IMG/M metagenome (GOLD analysis project Ga0134128, IMG submission 96462) | Terrestrial soil microbial communities with excess Nitrogen fertilizer from Kellogg Biological Station, Michigan, USA - KB3-175-4 | ecosystem: Environmental > Terrestrial > Soil > Unclassified ...
CCCCTTCCCCGGCCGGCTCGCGCGCGGCCGAAAGCTCTTCGCGGAGGTAGCGTGCCGCCAGCCGCATGACGCGGTCGGCGGTCGCGAGCCCGCGGTCGACCAGCTCGGCGAACGCCCGGCACGACGCCGCGTCCGCGTAGAACGACACCCCCGGGGGCGGCTCCGACCCGGCGTGCCAGACGTAGTCCGGGGGCGGCGGCGCGGACCACCGCTCGGGCGCCACCCGCAACACCGTGAACGACTCCCGCCGCGTCACGACCACGTCCGCCGTCGTGGGAAGATCCAAGTGCCGCGGGTAATGCCGGGCCGAGAAGTCGACCCACTCCAGGGCCGCCCCGACCCCGGTCCCCGGGTCCACTTCCCCGGGCCGGACGACCCAGGCGTGGAACTCGCCCCGGGCGAAGCCGTTGCCCTCACCGCAGATGTAATTGCTCCGCGCGGGCGGACCGGGATCAAAGACGATATCACAGCCCCCGACCTGGGGGATGTAGCGGGAGCCGGTCGCCTTGCTACACGCGAGCGCCCCGGCGAGCGCGTACCATGTGCAGCAAAACGCGCCATCGGAGCCGGTGGCCTCACAGACGGCCCGGTGGACGGCCCGGTCCACCGCGTCACGGGTTGCCTTCGGGGGCAGGGTCAGCGTACGCACTGCAACCCCCTTTCCGCGCCGCGGGCCGGGGTGCCCGTGCGCCGCCGGGTCTCCGGGTCCTGGACGGCCGGGATGCCGAGCGCGTCCAACTCCTCCGGGGTCAGGTCCGTCGGCAGGCCGCGCGCGTCCTTCCAGCGCTTGGCCCGCGACACCAGCCTCAGACGGTGCTCCGTCTCCGCGTCGAAAGCGTTCTTCACGGGTCCACTCCTTTCCACCCTCACCGGGCCGGTCTCGCCGGCACGGTAGCGTTTACATTGAGGTTGACCGAGAACGTCGCCTGCTTCACTTCGAGCATCCTGCACCCGGACGCGAGCAGGCACAGCGCGGCCAGCAGGAATGCCTTCCTTGGCACGGGATGGCCTCCGGTTAGTGGGTTTCACCCGCCGCCCCTTCGAGCGGCTCGACGAGGCCCGGCGCGGGCAACTGACCGCCCCACATGCCGCCGACGACCTGCTCGAGGTCGAACGTGCAATCGGCTGCCATGTGGCGCCCGTCGGCGTCGGCCCACTTGACCGCCGGGACGCCGTCGCCGAACGTCATCGACTCGCCGAGGCACGTAAGCACTTCCCCGACGGCAAGGTCTCTCGCCCAGCCCTGCTGGCCGCCGCCGCGCGCGGCCTGCATCCCGGTCAGGCGGCACCCCGCCTTGACCACCCGGAACTTCCGCCCGGCCTTGAACTGGTGTCGATATTCCGGCGTCATCCTATGTCTCCGAACAAGGAACCCTGGCCCGCCGCGGGACCGCCCCGCGGCTTCTTTCGTGTCGAGGCGGTTGCGCTCGCGGTCGGCGGCTCGGGAGCGACGGCCTCCGCGATCAGCGGCAACAGCCGGGACGGGGCGTCGTCTTCCCGGAGCGCGGCCACGTCGGCCGCGGAGAACGTGTCCGGGTCGCACGACGCGATCTCGGAAAGGGCGTTCGGCGGGGAAATCAGGCGGTCTCCTTCCGGCCCCGGCCACCGGGGTAGGCCGAGCCTGACCCGCGCGGCCTCGCAATCGTCGCAGTAGCAGGTGACCGATTCCCCGGCGTACCGCTTTGCCACACGGGCCCCGTGCTCGCGCAGCCGCCGCAGGTTGGCCTCCCGGCCCGCCGCCGCCTCGTCCGGCTCCAGCGTCTCACCGGACTCGGCGAGTGCCTCGAAGACCCCCGCGTTGGCGGCGAGCGCGGCCGGGCGCATCTCGTCCGCGAGCGCCTTGAGCCGGCGCCGCCGCTCCTTGGCGCTGACGACACCGGGGAAGTCCGGGTGGGGGTCGAGCGGGCCGCCGCAGTGATAGCAGGCGCAGTTGTCCAGGGGCGGGGCCGTGATCACGTCGCGGCCGGTCCAGTTCCGGCCGCACTTGCGGCACTTCGCCGGGAGCGGGACCAGCTCATCCAGCGCGTATTCCTCGCCGGCGTCGTGCTCGCCGGTCAGCCCCCGATCGGTGGCGTCCGGTCCCGCTTCCGCCTGAGCCGGTCCGGCCAGCCCTTCCGCCGGGGGAACGGCGTCCCCGGCGTCGGGAGTTTCCGGAAGTAGAACGGCGTCGGCCGCACCCTGGCCTTCCGGAACCGCGCACGGGTCACCATTAGGGCGCCCCATTGGAGCAACGCCTTCGTGTGAGACTTGCCGCCCCATTTCATCAGATGAACCCCCCGCAGTGGCTTTCTTCCGCCCCTTGCGCTTACCGACCCTGGCCTCGGCCTCGGCGACCGCCCCGGCCAACCCGCCGTCCCCGCCGGTCGGGCCGGCCCGCAGGTGGGATACGATCGCCGCGTCGTCCTCGTTCTTGAGCGTCGGCTTGCGGGCGAGGTGCGCCGCGTCGAGCGCCCGCAGCGTGGCGTCCGGGACGGTGCCGCCGGAGGTGAGCCTGGTATAAACATTCTTGCACAACCCCATGATCTCGTCCCCTCCCGGGATGGCGTCGGGCTCGACGACGTGGACCCGGGCGAACCCCTCGAACGGCGGCAGGGATGCGTCCCGGTTGGCGCCGGCGCCCCCGTCCGGGCTCAGGTCGAACGCCCACGCCCGGCCCGTCTGCCGGGCCATCGCGGCGGCCACTGCCAGGCCCGAGTAGATTTGCACGGCAAGGTCGCCGGTGGCCTTGACACCGCTCGGCCTGTCGCGCGAGTCCGGTCCGTTCATGAGCCGCCCGCCCCGCTGGTTCCGGTGGCGGCCGACCCGACCCACGCCCGCTTCACGGTCACTCGCTGGTCACACCGGCCGCCCCAGCCGTTGACGAAATGGTTTTTCCGGAGGTCTTCCCGGCCGTTTGCGGTTTCCTCGGCGATGTCGATCTCGGGGGATTCCTCGGCCGCGGCCTCGAAGAACCCCGAACTGACGGCGATCTCGAACGCCTTCGCCAGCGCCGATTCGAGGTCCTGCATCTGGAGCAGGCACTCGACGCTCGGGCCGTCGGTATGGATTACGTAATAGGTCACCGGCCTTCCCCTCCCTGCGCCCCCGTTTCGACCCTGCGGGGTCATCGTCAGCGGGCGCGCGTTACGCCCGGACGGGGCGCCCCGGGGGATCACATTCCCCCGGGGCGGGCCGGTCAGACCCGCATGATCTCGGCGCGGGCCGCGGACAGGATCGCGGCGGCGGACAGCGGCGGCATGGCGCCAGACGGGTTGGACCCGCCGTCCTCGTCGTCGGCGTCCGCGCCCGCGTCGCCGGCCGCGTCCTCCTCGGCCATCGCGGCGGCGGCGACCATCTCGGCCTGGGTGCGGGCCGCCGCGGCCTTGCGCCCCTTCCGGCCCTTCGGCGCCTTGGGCTCGGCGGCCGGCTTGAGCCGGCGGCTGTTCCGCTCGGTGATACGGACCACCGGGGGCTCGGCGTCGTCGAGCGCGGCGAAGACGGACGCCTCGTCCGCGGTCCCCTTGAGGTAGGCGGTGATCGCGAGCGACACCGGGTCGACGCGGTCCTTGAGGATCTTGACCAGCTCGCGGGACTGCCGGCCCCGCGCGACCCCCTGGTCCCGCAGCGCCTGCTTGAGCGCGTCCTTGACCTTGGTCCGCTTGCCCCCATTGACCGCCGCCTCCGGGGCCGTGGCCACGTCCAACTCGGCCTGCTCCACTGCGGCGACCGCCTCGTCCCCGGACAGTTCCAGGAGCATCCGCGCCTGGTTGACCGACAGCTCGCCCGTCTCGATCTTCCGGCGCACCGCCGACGGCAGGCCGAGGACGGATAGCAGGACGTTCACCCGGTACTCGGACAGCCGGAACAGCTCGGCCACCCGGGCAACGTCCCACCCGTACTGCTCGATGAGCCGGCGCATGTTGACCGCGTTCTCGATCGGCGTCGCGTCCCTGCGGAACAGGTTGGCTCGGATCGACGCGGCAAAAGCCTCCTCGTCATTGAGCGTCTGGAAGACGGCCTTGATCCGGACGGCCGGGTCGGCCTCGGCCAGCTTGAGGCAGGCGGCGAGCCGGTGGTAGCCGTCCACGATCTCGGGGCGGCCGTCGGGCAGGCGGCGGCAGAGCGCCGGCTGGATCTGCCCGTTCGCCGCGATGTCGGCGGCGAGGTCCGCGACGTGCTCGGGCGTCATCGCCCGCGTGTTCTTCGACCAGTCGACCGCGACGTCGGCCGGCGCGAACAGGAAGACGTCGCCCCTGGTCACGGGGGTCTCGGTCGCGAAGGTCAGGGACTTGGCCATGGTCGGGCTCCTAATCGTGCAAACCGCCTCGGGGGTTCCGCGGGGCACGCGCCCCGCCGGATGGGAAGCTTAAACGGAAACGTTACCGGGTCAAGAAAATTTTACGATTCGCTATCTAGTTTTCCGCGGGCCGGCCTCCCCGGGCTTTCCCCCGGGGCGCCGCGTCTGGAATCAATATACCGGGTGTAATTACAGGAGTCAACGGGGAGATTTCCCCTGGAACGGATTTTCCGGGAAATTTTCCCGGGGCGGCCCGGGGCTCAGGCGGCGTGCCCACCCCACGCGCCGCGGGCCTCGCGGCCGTCGTCGGGCTCGTACGGGGGCCGGGACCCGCGCCCGGGGACCGCGGGCGGGACGACCCAGGCGCCGGGCCGGTCGTAATAGCCGGTCCGGTCGGCCAGGATCAGGCGCGCGAAGTCGACCCACTCCCGGGGCCGGCCGGGGGACCGCAAGACCCCCAGGGCCCACTCGCGAGGCCGGCCCACGGCCCCCTCGGGCCGGGGCTCGTCCGGGCAATCGAGCGCGGCGTCGAGGGCCGCGAACGCCGCCGCGCCCCGGCCGCCCGGGTCGCCCAGGCGGCGGCCGTCGGCGTCGTACAGGCAGCGGACGTACCCGGCGGCGGCGGACCCCTCGGCCTCGAAGGCGCGGCCGTCGTCCAGGCAGACGGCCACGCGGTCCCGGACCCGGTCGTAGCGGGCGAACCCCGCCGCCCCGGCCGGTACGCAACCCGGGCCGCGGAACCGGCCCAGGACGGCCTTCAGGGGGCGGTCGAGCAGCTCGGCCGCGTCGACGACCCGGGCGACCTTGATGGCGTAGACGCGGGACACGTTGCGGGGCGCCGGGGCGGGCTTGTGCGCGCGCGGGCCGGCGGGTAGATTCGGCATCGGTCTGGGCTCCCTAACGGCCTCGGCCACCGGCCCGGCGGGCGTTCGCAGCGCCCGCCGGGCCACTCTCGTTTCTTCCCGTCCGCCCGCCCCCTCCGCGGAAGGGGCGGCCGGCCGCGTCAGGCGGGGTCGAAGAACGACGCCACCCGGCGCTTGCGGGCCGCGTCGCTGAAGAACCCGCCCAGGTACGCGCGGGCCGCCCTCTCGCCCCGCTCGGTCCAGAGCCTCGCGAACTCCCGGGCGATCGCCAGGTTCATTTCCCCCTCGACCCTGGCGATCACGGCGTTGTTTTCGGCGGTCTGCTTCGTCGCGGTCGTGGTCATCGTTCGGCCCCCCCGGTTCGGTTTTCGTTTCCGTTACCCCCCCCGTCCCGGTTAAATATACCGGGTGTAATTACGATCGTCAACCCCCGTTCCCCGGAAAAATTCCCGTTCCGGTGAATTTTTCCCCGACCCCCGGCCGAGCCCCCCCACCCCGCGCGGCGCCCCGGGGGGGGTGACCGCCCGGGGTATTGACACTTGTGTTTACACCCGTCATGCTATACGGGGGTCGCTACACCAACCGACGGGCCGCGGGGGGATCATTCATGCCTACAGAGGGGACGAGCCCGACTCAGATCCGGCTTAGCGACGCCGACCGCGCCAAGATCGAGGCGGTCCGGGTGCGGTTCGGTCTGCCGTCGTTCGCCTCGGCGATCCGCTACAGCGTCGAGACCGTCTTCCGGGCCGAGGGGCTGGCCGTCGCCGCGTCGCCCCCCGCGAAGGGCCCGGCCGCCGCCAGGAGCCCGGCACCGAAGAAGCCGGCCCCGAAGAAGACCCGCCGGGCGTGACGGCGGACGCCCGGGCGCGTGATGACGCGCCCGGGCGTTGTTTTTTCATCCGGAAGAGCCCGTCCGTAGGCCCGTATCACCTGTCTTTCGACAGGGGCATTACACAGTAGCTCAGCTCCCCGCTGTCGGCGAGCGCGAACAGGACCGGGGTGCTCGGGCCGGCGAGCCGCACCACGAGCCCGTCGAGCGGCTCCAGCGCCTTGAGCAGGTCCGTGACGTACCGGGGGTCGACCGTGACCGCGGCGTCCTCGCCCGAGACGGACGCCTGCGCCTCGACCTCGCCCGAGCCCCGGTCGGCCGCCGTCGCCTTCAGGGTCGTCTTCTCGGCCCCGAACGCCACGTCCACCCCGCGGGACTCCTCGCTCGTCATGATGCTGGCCTGCTGGAACGCCCAGAGCAGCTCGCCCGCGGTGACCCGGACCTCCGTGCGGAACGAGCCCTCGGCGGGGATCACGTCCTGGTACCGGGGGAACCGGCCCTCCAGGAGCCGGCTGTAGACGGTCCCGCGGTCGAGCCGGACGTGGAACCCCAGCGCCCGCGGCTCCCCGCCCCGGACGGCCGACCCGGTCACCGTCACGTGGGCCGTCGTGTCCCCCGGGGAGACGAGCCGGTCGACCAGCTTGAGCGCCTTGACCGGGACGACCGCCCCGTGCAGGTCCGGGCACCCGCCCGCCTCCCGGACCGCCGCCGCGACCTGTTTCGCGAGCCGCCTCCCGTCCGTCGCCACCAGCGCCAGCGAGTGCTCCCCCGACTCCAGCAGGCACCCCCCGAGCGCGTACCGCGTGTTCTCCACGTCGGTCGCGAAGGTGGTCCTCCGGACCAGGCGCCTCAGCCCCTCCGCCGCCAGATCGTGACGCCCGGCGTCGTCGGGGAACGCGGGCACGGCCGGGAACAGGGCCGGGTCCTCCAGCGGCAGCTCGAACCGGAACCCGCGGCCCTTGACGACGGCGGACGCGCCGTCGCCGCGGTCCGTGACCGCGACCGTCATCGTCTCCGCGCCGGCCCGGCCCACGGCGCCGTCCAGGATCGCCTTGAGCCGGTGCGGGGGCGCCACGATCCGGAACGGCCGGTCCGCCTTGACGCCGAGCAACCGGACGGACACGCCGACCTCAAGATCAGTCGCTTCCAGCCGGGTAAAGCCCTCGGGCTCGACCGTGATGAGCACGTGCTGGAGAATCGGCTTCGGGCTGCGGGTGGGGACGACGGCAAAGACATCGGCCAGCGCCAGCGACAGCGCCTTGACGTCGAACTCGGCGGTTACCGTGTCGGCCTTTTCGAGCAAATCGGTGGACATCGGGGATGGTCTCCGGTCGGTCGTGGTCAGCGGGGTTCGATCAACAGCGCGGTCGCCCAGAGGGCGCCGCGGCGCGACGTTTCGTAGCCGGACAATTTGTCGTCCCGGCGCGGCATCGGCTCCCCGGGCGCGCGGCCCAGGTCGAACGTGCGCACCGCGGCGGCATACAAGCATGAGGCGGCTTCGTACTGCCCGGCGTCGTCGGCCCGGCGGGCGAGGAGCAACACGTCTTCCACGGTCACGCGGTCGGGCACGGTCGGCCTCCGGGTCAGAACAGAGATTCCGCGTCCAGATCGCCTTCGAATAGGTAGCGTTGCAAATAGCCTCCACCGGGAACGGTAGTCTTTACGGATTCGTCTACCGCTCCGTGCCCTTTATCCGTTTGTTCATTTCGGGGAACATGACCCCAACTTAGGCCGCGCAAGATTCTCCGTATCGTCGGCTGCGATACGCTAAAACGGTTGGCGATTTTCCTGGTACTCATCCCGGCCGCGTGGTCCTTAAAGATTTGCCTCACGTCGTGTTCGGCGAGCTTCGCATTCGGATGAGCTTCCCCTAAGCAGCGAGTCCCGTGTACGACCTTGTCTAGATAGTTTGCCTCCCTCGTATCCCATCTAAGATTTGAAATACGGTTATTTGTGATATCCCTGTCCGGGAAATGGCACGCCTCCATCCCTTCCGGCCGCGGCCCGATGAAGGTTTCTAGGACGATACGATGAATGAGTCTCGTGAAAGTTTTTCCGTTCCGTCGTAGACTCACGTACGGCCGGCCGTGGGTGTTCAGGCGCAAAACCAGCCTATGCCATCGGTGTATTAAGCGAGATTCCCCCGGGACGGGCGCATACTTGCTAAGACAGCTCCATATGGAGCCGTCATCGCCAGCCCGATATCCAGGGAAACCGGGTATATCCTTGAGAAGAATCCGCTCGTTATCAGACGGGTTGACGATGAGGAAGAATCCGGGGCGATCTCGTGCGGATTCCTGAATAACGCGATGGATGTTAGACTTGGGTGCAGGCATGGCGACCTTCCGCTAACGAAGGCAACTGTGTCGAGTCGATCCGGACGAGGGGTGACATCCCTCGTCCGGATCGCATCGATTATACCGGATCGTTATCGCGTACGGCATCGAAAAGATCGCTTCCCGGGGCGGTAATATCGGAGCGTCGTCGGCCGTTATCCCGGTATACCCTTCCTTCCTCGATAATGATTCCTTCGGGCGACTCTCTGCCGCCGACGCGCTCCAGCCAGACCTGCATGCCCTCCGCCTCGGCCCACCGGGTCAGCTCGGCCAGCGCGTCCTCGTCGAGCAGGCTCCCGTCTCGCACCAGCGCGACCTTGAGCCCCGGGTTCAGCGCCGCGCCCACGGCGAGCCCTACCCGGATGCGGGCGGCGGAGTTGGCCTGGTCGAGCGGCACACCGCCCAGGAGCACGACGTCGTCGCGGACGTCCAGCCCCGTGACCGGGTAGCGGGCCTCCGACAGCAGGGCCGACCGCTCCGCGTCCAGCGTCCGGAGCGCCTCCGTGAGCCCGTCCGCCTTCTCCCGGGCCTCCTCCCACTTTGCCATCGCCTCGGCCCGCCGCCGCTTCGTGCGGACCTTCGCGTTGACCGACTCGGCGTCCCGCATCCGGGTCCGGATCGACTCCACGTCCGGGTCCGCTAGCCCCTGCGCCTCGGCCTCGGCCCACGCGAGGGTTTCCGCGGCCCTGGCGCACTCCAGGGTCGTTTCCGCCAGGCGCGCCTCGGCGGCCCTGAGCCGCTCGGTCAGTTCGCGGACCGCCCGCTCGGCCTGCTCCCGGTCTTCCCCGGCCCGGTCTGCCGCCCGCCGCGCCGTGCGGACGTCGTACCGGATCGCGTCGTTCCGCGCCTTCTCCTCGACGGCCTCCGCGTGCTCGGCCGACAGGTCCGCGACGGACTCCTCGGCGTCGGGGACGCCCTCGAACGATTCGGCCGCGGGGAACCGGCGGTACTCGCCCTCCAGGTCCCGCGCGGCCCGGTTGGCGTCGGCCCGCTCGTCCCGCAGCGCCTGTGCCTGCGCGTCGAGCCGGGCGAACGGCCCGTCGAGCCCGGCGAGCGTCCGGAGCGTCTTCGCCTGGGCCTTCGCGTCCTGGCGGCTGAACGCCACCGGGTCGAACGTCGCCCGCCGGTAGAGCGAGTCGAGCAGCGCCTGCGGCGACCGCGCCCTCGTGCCGTCGGGGTTCTCCACGGACAGGCTCGTCTTGCCGGCCGCGTCCCACCGCCGGGTCACGACCACGTCCCCCAGGTCGACCACGACCGCGGCCCGGGGCGCGCCCCGCCGGACGGGCACGCCGGGCGACGACGCGGCGCCGCCGAGCGCACTTTCCACGGCGTCGATCACACTCGTTTTTCCGGCCCCGTTGCGGCCGGTTACGATCACGAGCGCCGGGTCCGGCGCCGGGATCTCGACGTCCTTCAGGCCCTTGAAGTTGATGGCGTGGAACGCCTTGATCTTCACGGATTCCCTTTCAGGTTAAAGGATCTTTTCCCATCGATACTTATCCGCGGCGGTTTGGGCTTTGGGGCGCGGCCGGGACGGACAGTCCCATTCAGCCCCACGCTTGACGACGGTTCTCGTCCACCCGGCAGCCTTGTAGATCGCCCCGGTGTGGGCTCTCGAGTCCTGGTAGCTGATGAGCCGTACCAGTTCCGGCCGCGTCTTGCGGATCAGTATTTCCATGATCCGGAGCATGCGCGTGCATGTGTTCTTCGGGGCGTCGGGTGCCGTCGCGAGCCGTCGGAGTTCGAGCCAGTCCGACTGCGGCAACTCGCGGGCGGCCGGCGCCGACCAGATCGCCACGGCATACAACCGCTCGCCGTGGCGAGCCCCGTAGCAGGCGAACCGCTTGCCCGGGTTCTTGACGGCGCCCGTGCCGAACCGGGGCAGCCGCGAGTGCCACACCCGGTTCAAATCGCGGGCGTGCTCGAACGCGATACCATCGACGCGGAGCGCCTTGGCGGAAAGCGCCGGGATCGGGATCGAACCGTCCTCCCCCGCTTGGAATAGCGGGTGCATCGCCCTGATGCTTCCGGCGCCGCTCATCCGTTCAGCCCTCCCTTGCTTCCGTCACGCCTGGCATCGCCCCGCGAACGGACCGCTCCCACGACCCGTCCGCCATCCCGGAGTACGCCCAGTCCCGGGTGTAGGGGCAGCGCGGGCAGTGCCAGCCCGCCTCCCCCGCGACGAGGTCCGACCCGCAGGCGCACGTGAACGGGTGGAACAGCGGGCACCGCTGGAAACTGTTCAGGCTCGATACCTGCTCGGGCTTGAACGGCGCCGTGACCTTCACCGGCCGCCCCCCTGCCCCTCCGGTCCTTGGAGGTCATCCGGGACGGGCAGGCCGTTGGCGCGCATGACCTCGACCAGCTTGGCCCGCCAAGCGGCCTTGACCGCGGCCGGGCAGTGCGACATGGAGTCCGTCCAGGTCGGGTAACGGCCGTGCGTGGAATAGAAACGCATTTGATAATAGAGCGACTGCTGGTTGTGGGGCTGGTCGAACGGGTGGTCGACGGCGCACTCTTGACACACGTCACCCGCGGGCGGCAGGAGCGTCATCGCGTTGCGGCGCACCTCCAGGACCTCACCGGTCTCCGCGTCGACCGTCGTGACCGTACCCAGCTTTTTCGGCCTCATCGGCTCAGCCCTCCGAGTCGAGCGTGACGAGAACGGTGCGTACGGACAGCCCGGCGGCCTTGAAGGCGTCCGGCGGCAGCGGATCGATCCGGCCGCACCGCTCGACGAGCTGCCGGAAGTTCACGAGCCGCCTGTGCCGGGCCGCGAACGTGAACCCCTCCGGGCAGACGGCCGCCAGCCGGCCCCGCGGCGCCAGGAACCGCCGCGCGTGTAGGACGTGATCCACGTAAGCCGTGGCCGAGGCCGCGGACGTGAACGGCGGGTTCATGACCGCCCGGTCGAACGGCGGCCAGTCGGCGGGGTCGGTCGCGAGGAAGTCGCGGCAGTCGCAGGGCACGCCCGCGTCGGACAGCCGCCGCGCGCGGACCGGGTCCAGCTCGAAGCACTGGACGTGGTGCCCGCGCCCGCGGAGCCGGCCGAGCGCCCCCACGAGCGCCCCGTCCCCGGCGGACGGCTCCAGCACCCGGATCGGCATCGCGTCCGAGCGGGGAATCCCCAGTGCCAGCACGAGCTTGTCGGCCACGGCCGGCGGGGTCGCGAAGAACTGGAGCGGGTTCGACGCCGGGGCGAGCCCGAGCCCGGTCACGAGCGCGAGCGCGTCGGCCGGGTCGACCCCGTCCGAGAAGACGAACCCCTGCCGGGACCGCTTCCAGTGGCCGCCGAGGTCGTTAAGGACCTTCGTGACCCGCTCGTAAAGGTCCCGCCTGAGCGGGCCGCTGTTGAGCACCACCAGGTCGTCCCCGGCGGACGCCTCGCGGAGCACCGCGAGCACGTCGCCGTCGATCGGTTTTCGCGTGAACGAGACGGACATCGGACCGATAAACCTCCCCGCGTTAAAGGTAGACCGGGAACCCCGGGTCGAACGCCCCGACGGTGAGCCCCCTCGTCCCCGCGATGGCCGCCGCGGCCCGGACGGCGAGGGACCGCGACGCCTCGCTCCAGCGGGTCATGCCCTGCCGCCGCGCCGGCGGCGCCGTCAGGACCGTCCGGACCGAGTCGACCAGCGGGCCTTGCACGTCCGCGACCGGCTCCGCCTGCGCGTCGAGCCAGACGAGCCGGGTGCCGGCGCCGCTGTACAGGTACGGGGATTGACACTCCCCATGGCTGAAGCCGGGGGATTCTCGGTTCATCATCCGTTGCCGACTTTCACCGGTCTGATACGGACTCCCCGAGCGTTTGTCTTGTCCGTGTGCCCCACGGCCAAGATACGAAGCCCTTCGTCCCGGATGTTGATTGCGGCGGAGAGGTCTCTATCGTGAATCATGCCGCAACCGCAAACCCACTGCCGGTCCGAGAGCGTCAACGTCTCATTGATCGCCCCGCAGCCGCGACAGAGCCGGGTCGAAGGGTAGAAGCGGCCAATAACCGCAAGATGTTTCCGACCCCAAATGGACTTGTATTCGAGTTGACGGCGGAACTCGCCCATCGAGGCGTCCATGAAGCTTTTGGCCAGCTTGGTTCTCGCGAGGCCCCTCACGGACAAGTCCTCGATGCAAAGCCCGTCGTGGCGGCTGATCAGGTTGGTACTCAGCTTATGGAGAAAATCCCCCCGTTGGTTGGCGATTCGTTGGTGAATTTTAGCCACGGTGAGTCGGGCTTTCGCCCTCCGGTTGCTTCCCGGCTTGCGGCGAGAGAGGACACGTTGCGCCTTGCCGAGCTTCCGTTGCCCCTTACGGAAGAACTTCGGGGCCGGGATTAATTCCCCGTCGGACAAGATGGCGAAATCCTTCAACCCAAGGTCGATCCCCACGACCAGGGAGGGATCAACGGTCGGCAACCCCACGTCGGGCATCTCGAATTCGGCCGTGAGTGTGACGAACCAATGGCCGACCGCGTCCCGCCGGAATGTTGCCCCCTTAGTCGGTAGATCAACCGGCATCGACTGCCGGATTTTGACCAATCCGATCTTGGGCACGTAAACCTTGCCGTCGGCAGCTTTGACGCACTGGGGAATGCGGAACCGGGGCATGTCCCGCTTCCGGCTCTTGAACCGTGGGAACCGGGCATTCCCTTCAAAGAAATTACGGAAGGCCCGGTCCAGGTCTTTCAACGCCTGTTGCAACGCCTGGGCGTTTGCTTCTTTCAGCCACGCCGTCGCGGGTTGACTTTTGAGCGCGGTCAACTCGGCCGAGAGTTGTGCCGCCGGGATCGTCTTGCCGTGTTCGGCGTAGTACGCCTTCCGTCTCGCCAAGGCCCAATTCCAGACGAACCGCCGCGCCCCGGCCAGCCGCATCAGGGCTTGCCCTTGGGCCGTATTCGGCTCCATCCGGAATCGATAGACCTTATTCAAAACGGCCACGGCTTAGACTCGTTTCTGATTTTCGATGTACTGATTAACTACGGACAAAGGCGAGCGCCAGCGGCCGGAGCAGCCCCCCGTCCGTGTGCCCCAGTGCCCTTTCCTTTGCCGCCCGGACGGCCGCGACCCACACGGGGATCGCCGGCGCCTCGGGGTTGCGCGCGCCTCCCGGCCGCATCACGCCCTCCCCGCCTTGACGGCCTCGAAGAACCGCTCGCCGTGCTCGACCATCGCGGCGAGCGCGGCCACGCCCTCGTCCTCCGTGACCTCGTCCGCCCCGAGCCTCTTGACCTCGCACAGCACGGCCCAGGCGCCCGCGTAAAAGGCCCGGCGCGTTTCCGTCACCTGCCCCGCCGCCGGGTCCTTCGGGACGACCCGGTCCCGGTAGTCCTCCCACGCCTCGAGCAGCGCATTCGTTCTGGCGGTCGCCACGCGATTCCCCTCCCGGTTCGGGCCGTCGCCCCGGCGCTCGTCACGCCGGGGCCGCGGCCGGGTTATTCCTCGTCTTCTTCGTCGTCCTCATCGCCCTCTTCGTCTTCGTCCAGGTCATCGGTGTCGAGGTCGTCGTCTTCGTCCTCGTCAGTCTCAAAGTCCGCGTCGTCGTCAGCCACTGTCGGCCTCCGGTGGTTCGGGTGTGTCGTGCCGTTTCGCCCTGCCGGGCTCATCAGCGGCGCGGCGTCAGCGCCGGACGGCGGGGCGCGGGACGCGCCCCGGGCGTAGGGTCAGGACGCCTGTTCGATCGCGGTCCTCAGTTCGGCGCCGGTGAGTTCGATCTTCGGCGCCGCGGCCACCGCGTCGTCGATCGCGTTGATGCCGCCGTCGGCGCGGAGGTAGGCGGTGAAGTAGTAGCGGGTGGCGCCGTCGTCCTTGCGGAACGCCCGCACGAGGTCGGCGGTCATCATGCTGCCGTTGCGGGGTTTGTGCTTGCCGCAGTAGCCGTTGATCTCGATCTCACAGCCGAAGTTGGAGTAGATCGCCATCGGTTGATCCTTTCGCGTTGACCGTTTCGGGAGCCGTTTCGACCGTGCCCGGTCTCGTCAGGGGGCGGGCGTCACGCCCCGACGGCGGGGCCGCGGGTGCGGCCCCCCTGCCCCGGGCTCAGCCCGCGGCCATCTCGTCGTCGGAGACGGCGAAGATCTTCGCCTTGAGCCGGTCGCCCGAGACCTTGAGCGCCGCCTCCAGGCTCTCCCGCTGGTCCGCCAGGTACTCCGCGTAGCTGGCGATCTTGTGCCGGATCAGCTTGACCCGGTCGCCCGCGGCGGCGATGCTCCGCGCGTGCTGCTTAGCGGGGTCGGGGTCGAACCCGTCCACGACCTCGTCCAGCTCGCCGATCAGGCCGGCGATCTTCTCGGCCACGGAGACGCTGACGACCTTCTCGCCGGACCCGTACCCGGCCGCGATCGGCAGCCGGGTCAGCTCGCCGTGGAGCCGGTCCAGGAACGCCCCCACCTTGTCCACGAACCCGAGCGCCTCCTTGCGGACGAAGTACGCCCCGCCCTGCTTCCGGACCGGCACCAGGTCCACGTCGGGGCGTTTGCGGTCGGAGAACAGCCGCTGGACGACCGCCGTGATGTCCGAACTGGTCCGCCGGTCCATCGCCTCGTCGAAGGCGTCCTTGGCCCTCTGTTCGAGCGCGGGGTCGTCGCCGCACGTGATCGCCCCGGTCTCCTTGGCCAGCGTCAGGATGGCCTCCCGGGTGTACTCCAGGGCGTCGCCCGTGTTCGTCTCCCGGGTGAACTGGAACCGCACCGCCGCCTCGTCCTCGTCGACCTTGCGGATGATCCGCTGCTCGGTCAGCTTCCTGACCGCCCGCGCGAACGCGTTCCGCGGCAGGAACGCCCGCGCCACCCCCGCGTCCAGGCCGCTGTCCCGCAGCGCGTCGGTCAGGTGGCTGTACCGGACCTCCGCCCCCGGCGGCAGGTACCAGCTCACGATTTCACCGAGAATCTCAACCTTCTCGCCGACCGCCGGGAACCCTTTGACGCTGGTAATCGTGTTCACGTTGAAAACCCTCCTGAAGTCGCCTCGGTGGTGGTGTCCCGCCCGGGTCCCCCCGGGCCGCCGCTGATCCTAATACGGAAACGGTATCGAGTCAAGAAAATTTGACGGATCGATAACAGGATTCCCGCGCGACCGCCCGGGCCGCTCGGGGCGCCGCGGGCCAGGTCACGGCATGACGACGACGGTATCGACGCCGGCGGCGCGGGCGTCGGCCTTGGCCTGCCGGACCACGTCGGCGTACCGTCCCCGGTAGAAGCGGGTATCGATCTCGCCGCCGATCCCGAACGCCCAGCTGCCCACCAGCCCGGCCTTCGGCTTCCGGCCCGCGTTGTTCCGCTCGTAGTGCCTGGTGTCGACGGTCAGCCTGGTCATCGTCTCGTCCCCCCGGTTTGATCCCCGCGGCCCCTTGCCGCGTCCCAATGAAATATACCGGGTGTAATTACAGGAGTCAACGGGGGAACCCGCACCGGGCGCGATTTTTCCGGAAAAATTCCGGGACCGGACCGGGCCGGGTCAGACGGCGAGCACCTTGCCGACCGCGGCCCCCTCGGGGTCCAGGCCGTCGACCTCGTGGACCTCGTCGGCGAGCCGGTCGAGCGCCCCGCCGGACGCCCGGACGTTCACGACCGTCAGCCGGGCCCGCTCCTCGCGCTTCCAATCCAGGAACTTCTCCGCCGCGTCTTCCGCGACCGACACGGCCCCGTCGGTGACCACCAGGATGTCGGTTTTTCCGCGCTGGAGGCCCTGCTTCACCAGCGCGGGCCAGAGCGTGAACGGGAGGACTTCGGTCAGGACGGTCGCGGTCGTGCCGCCGCGGTAGAAGTGCTCCAGCCAGCCCATGAGGGCGACCTCGTCCCACCGGTGCGGGGGCAGGACGACGTATTGATGGACGTTGGAACCCGAGAACGAGACCAGGCAGCACCACCGCCTTTGCTTGCGCGCGACCCACGCCATCGTCAGCGCCAGCCCCTTCGCCTGGACGAACTTGCCCCCATCGTCCATGGACGAACTCTCGTCCACCAGGACCACGATCGGACCCTTCCCGGCCGGGGCGTGGGCGCGCACGTCCCGGCACATGGCCTCGCCCTCGGCGAGCCGGCGCAGCGCGTCCAGCTCGGTCTCGTCCATGACCAGCGCGGCCAGCTCCGACGGGACCAGCCGGGCCAGATCGCCTCCCGTGGTGATCCCGACCACGTCCTCCTGCCCGTGCTCCAGCTTGAGCCGCTGCTTACTCTGCGCGACCCGGCGGAACCGCCCGGCCGCCTCGACGATCCTGCGCAGCACGTATGACCCGCGGACCCGGCGGAACGCCGCCGCGACCGCGGCCGGGTCCCCCTTGCCGTCCTCGGACCCCGGGCCGAACCCGGGGAACACCCCGCGGGCCGCGTCCTTGACCTCCTCGACGGCCCGTTCGGCCGCGTCCAGGGCCGCCACGACCGCGCGGAGCGTGTCCAGCCCCTCGGGCGCCCCCGGGGCCGGCTTGCCCGACCCGCCGCCGCCCGTCCCGGCCGGTGGCGACTGCGCCGCCTTGGCCTCCCGGTCGGCCTTGAGCGCCGCGAGCCCCCTCGCGAACTCGCCGGCCGCGGCCTCGCTGGCGTGCGGGTCGAGCCGGGTCGAGGCGTGCAGGGCGCGGTAGTCGGGCGTCTCCAGCAGCTCG
>Ga0134128_10004577_pt1 | contig 16892 bp, 25 predicted proteins | sample KB31754_FD_96462 | JGI IMG/M metagenome (GOLD analysis project Ga0134128, IMG submission 96462) | Terrestrial soil microbial communities with excess Nitrogen fertilizer from Kellogg Biological Station, Michigan, USA - KB3-175-4 | ecosystem: Environmental > Terrestrial > Soil > Unclassified ...
CTGAAGTCCGGTCTGAATCAGTACGGCGGCGGCGGTGAATGATGCGGCGCCGGACAGGTTGATCGCGGCGGAAGTATGGCTCGTGCCATCAATCAGCACCGTGATCGTGCCGGAGAGCGCGGTGAGTTCTGCGAGCGTCATTGCACCCAGATTGCCGCCGCGCATATAACCCGCGACCGGGGCCGTCGGGTATTGGAAGAAATAAAGCTCGGCCGGGATCTGTGTCGCGCCGTTGAAGGCGTTGAAGTAGTTCGTGGCGATCGTCGCTTGCAGTGATGTCGAGCCGTACCAGGCAGCGACCGCCGGCTGATTGGCGAAACCCTGCACGGTGCCCATGGGGATGGACGTGTCGCCACTGTTATCGCCAAACACGCCGTTCATGCCGGGTGCATCGCCCGATACATCCAATACCGATGGGATGGAATTGACGAACTTTCTGGCAGGGATCGCGGCAATGGTCATGTCAGGTTCGTCCCATCAGTTTGAAAAAAGAACATTCACATCTTTCAAGGTGAGATCGAGCGCGTCAGCGTATTGCTGCTGAACTGTCGCGACAGGATTCCACTGGAGAGAGCAGTCGAGCGACCAGCGCTCCTCGTAGGCGTCCTCAGAATCTATAAGAGGCATCATCCTTGCCTCATTCGCGTAAAGCGGCTCGCAGTTCGGCGCCAGCGCGTTGAACCCGTACGCATCGGCAAACACGGTGGAGACGGTCGCGGCCCAGGAGCCGGAATCGGGTCCGTAGAAATCGACCTGCATCGGCACCCGAATGGACTGTGCTATCGAGTAAGTCGTCGGCGGTGATGTCCCGTCAGTCACGAACGTATCCACAGGGGTAGCGAGACGGTCCTGAAACAACGCTTGCATCACGACGAATCCTGGGCGCGGTGGCGGCATCGCGACACGGTTCGGCAGCCCGCGGATGACCGGGACGCCGGCCGGCAGTACGCCCGTCAGGAAAGACTCCATGGCTTGGTAGAGCGCGTCGTGGTCAGGGGTGATGATGAGCGTCACGCCGACCTCACAAGACGGCCCTGGGAGTCGAGCACGAGTAAGCCGTCGCTATCAGATACGGTGTAGAGCCGATCCGTCTGAAGAACCGCCAGCATCTTGCTCCAGCCACCCTGATCGACGTTCCAGCCTTCATCGGGTCGCGCCACGAGCCAAGCGTCGTTCTGACTTCCGTCCCACTGTGGGAAAAGCAGCAGATCGCTTCCGGTTTGATTCACGCGCACGATGCCTTGAGGGTCGGAGAACATCCAGACGGTGCGGATCACGCCCTGAAGCTGCAGGAACTCGGCGAAGCGAAGATCCCGAGATGATGGTGACTGGACCTGCAGTTGCATGGAAACGGCAGGCCGAAATGAGGCGACCTGGCGTCCGTCGGGTCCGGTCACGAAGCCTTTGTTGACGTACCAGTAGCCTGCGATGTCGGGGTTGATCGCGGGGATGACTTGGCGGACGGCGAGGTGCAGGTTAAGGCTCATCCCCTCACCTCGAATGCGGGATGCTTCGCGAGCCACAGCGCGCACCACGTGAGGCGCATCGTGACGGCGGCGCGCAGGAGCGCCATCCACCAAGGCTTGATGCGCAACGCCACGGTGATCTCGGAGGCCATCATTGCACCTCGAAATCGACGGCGCGTTTCATGATCCCGTGATCCTGGCCGCGCTTCGAGAAGCCCTTGATGAAGGCGGTGAGCGGGGCGTTGTCTGCTGGACCCGTTTCGATCGCGTCCACCAACTGTCCTTGGATCAGAATGCCCATCTTCGCCAACGCTTTGCCGGCGTCGTACTCCGAGCCCTTCAAGAATCGGCCGAGATGACCACCCCAGTTCGGCGATTTGCTCAGGATCGTCTGACGAAAGAATGGGAACGGCTTTTGTGTGCTCGTTCCGAATTCCTCCCAGAATGCGACCTGCGCGACATGGAGCTGCGGGCTGTGCGTCTCCTGCCAATGAGCCCAGGACGACAGCAGATGCTCCCATCCCAGGCGGCCCTTCTCGCCGAGGATGGGCGTCTTGCGAGCTCGCTTGGCCGCCGCGGCGAGACGGGCGCCCCCGTCGTTCGCGGGATAGTCTGCGTTCTCGAGGAACCCGACGTTGACTCGCTTCGCCTTCTCGAGGCCGTGCGACATCTGAAGCAGCCGAGCTTTGAGCTTGTCGCCACCTGAAAATTTGACCGCTACGTCCACTGTAGCTATTCCGGCTGTACCGCAATGAGCGCCGTGGCACCAGCGCGGATGACTTGCGCCCAGATCGTCTGCGCGAGCTGGAAGGTGTGATTGTCGCCCTGGTTCAAGAGCACGATCCCATCGCTGCCGGTGGGCTCAGCGCTGGCGCAGACGAACATCACGGGCACTTGGTCTGAGAGATTCTGTGCGGTGGCGGGTCCCGTCCCTACGTTGTGCCAGGCACCATCACCGGTAAGGGTTGTACGTTCCGACATGTCTCAGTCCTCACGGTGGAACGTAGGCAAGACGTCCGCTTGAGATGTACGGGCCAACACTGCTCGCGACATCGAGGAGCGCAAGCAGCATCGTTCCATACGGAGGAGAAGATAGGAGCACAGATGCCAGCGCGCTGGAGCCAAACGCCGGCAGCGTGAAAGATACGCTGACGCTGCCCTGGGTCGCCGAATTGATTGGGCCGGATGTTCCGCCGTTGGCATTCGCCGTTCCTCCCGGACCATAGAGTTGATACATGACGACGGCGCCCATGAGATCGGCGGCCTGCTGCAACTGCGCCGAGTTCTCAGAACCGATGCCCCACCATTCGTCTTGCGACTGGCTTACCCAGTTCGCGCCCATATCCCACGCGAACTGAAGCGCCGCGTCTGGGTAGAGGGTTGAGCTTGCGTAAGCGGGGAACTGCTGCCGGAAGTTCGCCGCGTTGAACACCGGCGCAGTCATGTCGCTTTACCTCACCGGGCGTTAGTTACGGCTTGCAGAGAGGCGTCGGCACTCTTGCCCTTGCTCTCGGAGAACTTCTTGACGTCGGCGGCGGTCCGTGGCCGAGACCCCTCGTCCTTGCTCATCTTCTGAGCCACTGCGTTTGCATCGAGTGCAGGACCTACGATTTTGACGAAGCCGCGTTCCTGATGCTTCTGGAACTCGGGATGCTCAGAAAGGAACCGCGCGTCCTCATCGGACACGGTCGTTGAGACACCCTCCGGCGTGATGATTGCGCCGCTGCCGGGGCTCGCGACCGATGCGCCGCCCTTGACGAGGACGCTCCGCAGGACGGTGCCGACGCCGTGCGTGGTTTCCCACGTGGTGTACTTCTGGTCGGCCGCCAGGGTTGAGATGACGTGCTTCGTCACGGCTCAGATTCCGGAATACCGGACCACCGCGTACGGCCGCTTCAGCATGATGCCTGCGGTGGCGTTGGTGAAGTCCTCGACGTAGGACTTCGCGCGCTGCTCGACGCCGAGCGCCATGAACTTCACCGGGACGACCTGAATGAACGTGCGCTTGTCATCCGTGCCGCCGTCCTCGACCTCATCCGCCCAGAGGTAGAACACGTTGCTGCCACCGTTGGCGCCCGTAAATTGCGGGTTGGTCACCACGCGGCACTTCGGGTAGGTCGCCCTCAGCCACTGCATGACTGATTGCGTGCCGAGCGCGTTCTGCTTCGAGAGGTACTGCGCGGTGCTGAACGGAATGGCGAGGGTGGTATCGACCGCCTGCGGGTCGATGTTGTCCTGCGACTGGATCTGCAGCTGGTTGAACGCCGTGATGATGTCGAGCTGGATCTCGAGATACGTCTTCACGGCCCACGTGAGTCCCGCAACGCCGGTCGATACCGTCACATAGGCCGGTAGCCCAGGGTCGTTCAGGATGCCGTAGGTCTGATTGGCGCCGTTGTTGAATCCGTAGAAGCCAACCAGGTTGCGCCATATTTCGAGCTGAAGCACCGAGGCCGCGCGCTTCTCGGCATCCGAGCTCACCATCGCGGCGGAGGCGCGTGCTTGCTCGAGGCGTCCGACCTGCACGCCGGACTCGAAACGCACCACAGTGCGCTGGTTCCAGTTCACGTTCCAGTCGGCGAGCGGCACATTGGACCCGTCGCTGTAGACCGCGACGTTGCCTTCCGGCTCGATGAGGCCCTGCACGATCCACTCGTCGCGCCAGTTGCCGATGGTGTCGATGCCGACCATCTCATCGATCTTGCGCGCGGTGGTCAGCGCCTTGACGAATCCCGGGAGCCAGTTCTGCAGGAACTGAATCGGCGTCACAATCGTGCCCGTGGTGACAACCGAGGGAAGCGCCGGCCAAGCGTCCATTGCGGCACCGTCCATTGCGGCGATTGCGCAAGCCGCGCGCAGATACCCGGGCTCGAAGCCGATGCCGAGCCGCGCGAGATCCGCGTAATCCGCCACGTCTTTCGCTGACATGGCGATGGGCCGCACCTGTTTTGGGGACAGCCGCGAGTGGGTCGGGGAAGCCTGGAGATTCGAAGGCCGCATGGGTTGTCCTCAGTAGACGGTGCTGAGACGGATGATGGCGAGGCCACCGCCGACAGTGGCATTCGCAGCCATGGCCGCAGCCTGTCCGGGATAGCCGCGGACGATGCAGTTCGGGATGGCGATCGTGCCGCCGGCCGGCGTGCCGCCGTAGGCGATCGACCCGAGGACGCCCGTGGCGGTGGTCATGACGACCTGGTCACCGACGTTGTATGCGTTCCCGATGTTCACGATAAGAGAGCCGAAGGTCAGCATCGAGACCTGCGAGTTCGGCTGCAGAGTCAGGCCGGGCGCCAGCGGGTTGGTCGCGCTCGAGCCGAAGGCCGGAAGCTGCTTCGGCAGGCACGCGATGCCGGCGAACGGTGTGGCCGCAGCGATCGTGCCGCCCACGGTCGCAATGCCGGTCGTCTCCGACTTCGTGAAGCCGTACCCCATCGTGCCGCCGCTCCCATCGAGTGTCAGCATCTCGATGCGGTGCGGCTCATCGAGGACGATGTCGCCGATGACGCCGAGGTTCAGCAGCGTGTTGATCGTTGTCTGGAAGCCCATGTAACGGATCTCCGCTTCAGGAAGCGAGGTACTTGGTGACGAATGACTCGCCGGACGCCGAGTCATGCGCGCCGCGGTGCGTTGGTGCAGGGGCGCTTGCGCGGCCTGCAAGGAAGCAATCCAAGGCGGTCACCGGATCACCGAACTCGGGCCGCCCGAGCTTCTTCAGCGCGTAGGCAGCCATCTCGGTATGCGTCATCTCATCGTGATCGAACGCGCCCACGATCGGAGAAACCTTCTGGTAGAGCTTCTGTGCTGCGACGGCGTCGCGGCGCGCTTCGGCGGTCGCGCCAGTTGCCGCTTTGCCTGCGGCCTCTGCGACCCGACGATCCACCAGCGCGGTGATCTCGGCCGCATCCATGCCCTTCTTGGTGTCCTTCGCGGCGCGACGGTCGCGAGCGACCCTGCGTGCATCACGCGCACCAGCGCGGCGGTCGCGAGCCGACCTACGGTCCTTCGCCTCCTTGCTCTCATCCTTCTCATCCTCCTTCTCCTCCTCGGCGTCCTCGGCGGACTCGGCTGCATCCTCAGCCTCCTCCTCCTCCTCGGTCATGTCCTTCGCGCGACGGGCATCGCGAGCCGAACGCTTGGTGTCACGGGCATCGCGTGCATCCTTGCTTCCGCCTTCGCCGGGACCTTTCGGCTCGAGATCGCCGTCCTTCTTCGGCTCTTCTTTGCCGCCAGAGGGGTCTTTCACTTCGCCGCCGGATTTGTCAGCCACTGATGTGCTCTCGCGTTTGGGTTCGGGCGCGTCTTTGCCCTGCTGCTCTTTCCAGACTTTGCCGGCGACGCCCTCGGCATAGTGTTTCGAATAGCCCTTGCTTTCGAGCTTCGAGACGAGCGAGTTCCAGGAATCGCTGATGTGGCTCTTGACGAGCTCGGTCGTCTCGGCATCGACGGTTCCTTCCGTCTCGTCTTTGCGCTTCTCGGTCACTCGAACTTCGTCGATCATGTCCAGCGAAAATGTGAAGTAACTGTCGTGTGACATTTCTGCGGCGTCAAGAACCCGCATTTCAGGGCCGCGCCGCCCCCTATCCACGGAGGCTGTGTGATTGCCCCGCACGACTTTTTGGACATACTCGTACCGCTCGCCGTTGTACACTCCGGCCTGCGGGACGAAATTGCAGCGGTAACCGCAGGAGAGTTCGCGCTTGCCGGACGCGATCTTGCGCGCCAGGGATTCGGAGAAGACCTTGATGTTCCCGTAGAGGACGCCGTCCTTGAAGTAAACATCCTCGCCGATGACGCCTTGAATGCCCTTCTTTTCGGCCGGCACGAGGCCCTGTGATTCGTCGCCGAGCAGCGCGTCTGGATGATCATCGGTCCAGGGCAACAGTCGAAAGCTCCTAACAGCCTCTTCGGAACCCAACTCCTCCGGCGGCAGAAAGACATTAACCATTTTGTTGCGGTCACCGCCCTTTTTGACTGACGCTTCGGAATACTTGAATACGCCGATACGCGAAAGCGGGTTGTCTTTGACCTCAAACCACCCGTTGGAGTCCCATTCCCGGCGGTCCTGCGCGCCGGCAAGCAGTGCGGCGGCCTCCCGCTGCGCCTCGGCCTCTTCCTTGCCTGCAGCCTCGGATGCGCGCTCAGCCGCAGATTCCCGCTCGCCAGCGTTGATTGCGCGCTCGAGCAGTCGCGTCAGTGTGGCCGCTACCCCGGGATGGAGAGGCTGCGGAGGCGCATCCATGGGCGCCCATTGGTATTGCGTGTGCTCCTCATTGAGCGTCGGGGCGAACTCCTCGACCGTCTGCCCATAGGTCACAAAACCGGCATTGCTATCTAACTCCGTCAGCGGATCATCGCCGCCCCGCCCCGTCTCTTCCTGCGTTTCGCGGCGCGCCGCCTGCTCTGGCATCTCGCCGTCCTCAATCGTGCCGCCGGGGAAGCACCATTCCTGCTGGTGATCCCCGCGCGTCCCGCGCCTGAGAAATAGCGCATTGCCCTTCTCGGACAACAGCAGCGTTCCGGCTCCAGACGGGGCGGAGATATCCTCATCGCGACTTTCCCGCCTCTCTCGATACGCGGCCGCGAGCGCGTGGGCTCTCGGGTGTCCGGCGCGGATCAACTCGGCGACGTTGTGCGAGAAGGCCGCACGGCTTGTGCCATGCTCAAGGGGCATCTCTTTCTTCCTCCTCGCGTACCGCCGCTACAACGGCATGACCGCCGCTGCGCGCGGCCTCTGCTGCCTCTGACGGATCGTCCTCAAGCGGCAGCGTTTCAAGCTCGAGGTCCAGGCCGATACCGTGGTAGCCAGATTCCTTGTCGGTCGCGAGGCGCTTGCGGCTGTCTTGTGGTGTGAGCGAACCTGCGGCTATGCCGGCGGCGTCGGTCTGCATCTTCACGAGATTCTCGTCCGCCTTCTCCTTGTGCGTCATCGCGTCGAGCTCGTGCCAGTCGACCACAATTTCCGTATCTGCCAGCTCCGGAAATTTCGGCTTTACCTCGGACAGCATGACGAGCTGATGATGTCGCGAGAGAAATGGCGATAAGTCCCGCTCCTCCATGGATTCCAGCAGCTCGTGGTAGCTCGATTCGTCGTAGTCTCCCGTTGCGGCAAAACCACCTGGAGTCGTGCCGAGGAGCTTGCAGATCGGCATGCCGGCGGTCGCTGCGACAAGCCCATATTGCGTCATGACGAGACCGTCGAACTCAGAAAGCGGCGTGTCGAACTGCTTGAAGTCGTCCTCCTGTTTATCTCCGATCTTGATGCCGAAGTTATCGCGGACGCTGATCCACCAGTTGATGAGCTTCGTCGCTTTGGCGGTGTCGGCCATGACCTTCTTCATGTTGGTCAACCAGACATTCGTGCGCTTGGACAGGGCAAGCGCTGGCGCCTCGTTCGCCGTGCGCTCGGCCGCGTAGACGCGCTCCATGATCATTTGCGGGAGCGGGATACCGCCGAAAAGGTATAGCGGCTTCAGCACATCCGCAGGCTCCGCGTACCTGAAGATGACGAGATGCGTGCGATGTACGCGCTGCGAACCGATAAGCCACCATGTCGGCTCGTAGAAATGATCCGAGGACGGCACGCCAGAACTGTCGGCATCGAGGATAGGCGCGGTCCAATAGGGGTCGATCTGCGTGATGCCACGGTATTTCCCGGGCTTTACGCTGTCAGGGTTGAAGGGCTTCTCGTAGTACTGCGGATCGTCGCTTTCGACTTTGAACAACGCGATACGGATACCAAAGATTCGCCCCTTGACGCCAAAGTCACGGAGCTGACCCATAATTGCGAGCTTGCGGTCCCAGTGTTTGAAGATCTTGAGCGCCTTGGCATCGAGATCCTCCCCGTCCGCCGTCGTGATGTCATAGCCGTTTCGGATCGCATCATCGACCGGGGTCGCGCAAGCCTTGTAGATGAGCCAGTGCTGCGCGATGAATGCGGCGTTCTGGTAGCCGATGAACCCCTGCTGCATGTACCAGGGCATCAACGCCAGCAGTGACTGGCCGGCTTCCACGGCAACCGCCTTGAATGCCGGAAGGCCGGTATCCTCGCTGTCCATTGCGTCCATCGCGGACCCGGGCGCGGCTCCGCTTCCAAGCTGCTCCTGCGACACCCGAGCAGCCGAGCGCGCTTCCCGGACGGCCCGCAGAAAGCCGTCTATGCGGCGCTGGCTAGCTTCGCGTTGCTGCGCCAGGATGTCGGGGAAATCCTCAGCATACTTATCGGCGCGGCTCTCAGGGGCGCTCTCAGGCGACGGCCGGCGGCGGAATGGACTCAGGATGAGTTTTACGAAGGACGCGAACAAGGGCCGTCACTGCTGCCGAGAGCTGGACATTTGGCACCAGTGAAGCGAACGGGATTGTGACAAGCAAGAAAGGACTTGGCTGTCCGTCGCTGCGGGCGTTATGCTGCGCGCGCCGTCCTGGTAGCGCGAGTGAGCCCATGTGATCTACGCGATTTTCGTTTGCGTCTCTGTCGGCAATGGTGACGCGAGTTGTGATACGGCACTTCCGGTCTACTACCAGACCGCGCCGCAGTGCGAAGAGGCCATGATTCTGCAGTATGGCCACGCGCCGCCGGGATCGACCATCAAATTCCGCGATCACCGCATCTACTGGACGGATTCCAATAGCGGCAGCATCGTGTGGTATGAGTGCATGAGCAAGCCGACTTGGCAGAGCGTGCCGTGATCCCTCAACCGAAGAAACTTCGTCGCGTGACCACGATCGCCGCGAAGGCTCTGGAGCTCGCATCCACCTGGTCATCCGGGCCGCTTCCGGGGAACATCTTCAGCTCGTCGATGTAGCGCTGATTCCAGACCGCATTTCGGACCAAGTAGACATTCCCGACGTTGACCTGGGATGCGAATGGGGCCGCCCGAGTGGTCTTATCGCCCGTTTCCGGCGAGGACACGACGTTGTACCCGGACAGTTTCGAGGTGAAGTATTGCGCCTGGAACTTGCCCGCTTGGCCCGGGTCCTGCGCGATATGGATCGCACAATCGGGTCCATCACGGCTTGCCGTCGCGAGTAGCGTGCGCTCCACCTCATCCGGCGAGCCGCGAAATCTCACGATATCGGACACTACGGGCTTACTGTCCCAGTTGCCCATCTTGGCGCCAACGGTGTAGTCGCCGTCGTCCTTCGTGCCGGCAAAGTCCCAAGCACGTACCCACTCTATTCCTGACGGCTCGGCATCGAGGAACTGGATCCGTTCCGGCTTGAACATCGCCCCGCCGATCGGTATCGGCTTCTGCATGTACTGGCCGGCAAACACCCACGGCTTCGCCTCGCGCATGCGCTCCAAGTCCTCAAGAGAATGCTTCTCCGGCCAGAGCGCTTCTCCTGAGTCCGTAATGGCCGGGAAGCAGATCGGCTCCCACTTCTCACCCGTCCCCCCCGATAGCATCCAGCCAGCGAGGTCCATCTCGTCCAGTCGCTGCATGACCACGATGACCGGGACATGGTTCGAGTTGAATCGACTTTCAATCGTGGTCGGGTATCGCTGAATGCTGATCTGCCGGGAGTGCTCGAACTTCTCAGGCTCAGCGTTGATGGGGTCATCCAGAATTACGGCGCCTCCGAATCCGTCTCGAGACTTTCCGGCCCCCATGCCGATGATCGTGCCGCCCATGCCGGGGGCGTAGACGATACCGCCCTCGGTCGTGCGCCAATTGCCTTGCGATGTTTTGTCAGGATGGATTATCGCATTCGGGAAAATCTCGCGGTAGCTTGGATGTTGCACGAGTTCGCGGATTTCCCACGATTTGCCGCTCGCCATCTCAGAGCTGTAGCTCGTATAGATATACTCAGAGTCGGGGAAATGCCCGAGCGTCCAAGCGATGAACATCTGCACGAGAATGGACTTGCTGTACCGCGGCGGCAGATTCAGGATAAGCCGCGTTATCTCCCCTCGATAAACCTTTGTGAGCGCGTCACAGATTACGGGATGATGCGGTGCTCGCAGCCATTTGATGCCGCGGCACTCGAGGTGCATCCAGCGAGCGAAGAAATAGAAATCCTGCCGCGCCTTGTGACATGCAACGGCGCGCTGCTTTGCGTCCCAGGAGCCACGCATTTAGCTGTCCGGGATAATAGCCCGGCTGGTGCAGCGGCAGTTGGGAAGGAACCCGGGCAGTATCCATTGCTCAACCGCTGGGTCCCACATGCCCTTGGCGATGTCGAATTCCTGGCCGTCCATCTTGAGGTGCGTTGGTCTCGGCTCCTTCCCTGCGCTGCTGTGGCGCCATATGGCCCGAGTGATGCCCAACTCCGCGCGCCTGCTCTGCTCAAAGTAGGTATGAGCTTTTGCCTGTTGATCCCTAGCGATGAATGCGGCTCGGCGATACGTGACGCCGTACTTCTGTCGTATCTCCTGAGAGAGATCATACATGCCGCCGCCCTTCATGGCGCTGCGCCATACTGCGCCCTCGACGTCTTTCGAGAACTGCTGCGGAATGCTACGGATGAGGCCGACGTTCTCTGAGACCACTGCACGGTAGGCAGAGACCATGCGATCGCTGGGGCGGAATCGAACCGTGAAACCCACGGCAGCGAGACGCTTGCGAAACTCGCGCTCGAAACTCTCCTGGGTCCGCGTGGCGAAAAGCTCGGCCATATCGAGCGCAAGGGAGTCAGCGCGCTTCGTCCAGTAGAGGCGCCACTTCCGGAGCGCCCGCCGCAAGCGCACGACAGGATCGCCGTCGTCCATGGCGAAGCGGGCCGCAACAGGTGCGTACCGCGGCCCGAGGCGGCGCAGAATGTCGGCACACATGGAACGAGCCATGGCCTGCAGGCGGCGGCGATAGAGTCCTTCGGCGACTGTATCGACTGGCACTGCACCAACGATCCTCATGTGACGCCGAGCCGGCTCGCGCGCTTGTAGAGATCGGCGATCTCGACCTTGCCGTCTCCAGGGAGCTGCGATAACTGTGTCGCCAGAGCTGCTAGGGTTTTTGCCTTGCGAGCCGCCGGATATCCGGCAATCAAGGCCGTATCCCGCTCCGCTGTCCAGCGGCCCCACGATCGCCGGCGGACATTGTCGGGCGTCGTGCCGAACACCCGACGCGCGGTCTTTGAGAGATGCAGTCTTCCGAGTTCCGGCCGCATGCTCGGGAACACCACTAGCGTCTTGCAGCTGACACAGACGTTGTGCCTGTGGAGCGTTGGCGCGCCGCAGCACGCGCATAGCAGCATGGTAAGTCCGTGGGCCGACCCAATCTCTTCCGCTAGCATCTATGGGCTCTGCCAGTCACAGCCCGGCGGCGAGTAATGAGTGGGGTCGCAAGACGCGATAGCGGTGAGCACATCGAGTCAACATCCAAAGTGATGCAAGCAGTCTCGCCAGTCGTAGATGATTTCAGAGGGCGCAGGTAAGCTTTGACAGCCTGAGCATTTGCGCCCGCGCGGGTCGCCAGTGAAGAGGGCATAGGCTGCCGCCATCGCCGGCCGCAGTTCACTTATGGCGCCGCGGGGCGCGGGGCTTGCGGGCGGCGCGTTTGGCGCCAGGATTCCGTAGGGCGATCGCCTTGGGCTCTGGGACGGCCGCAGGCGGCTCAGGAGCAGCGATAGGCGCCGGCTGCGCCGCAAGGTCTGGGGAAGGACCGTCAGAGGCTGCGGCGGCCGCCGGAGCGGGCTGAATGGCCACGACGGTCGGTGACGCGTCCTGGAGACTGAAATGCTCCCGATACTCCGCCAATGAGTCTGGCTTGCAATCGGAAACGCCGAAAAGTCGTTTGAGCCATCGCATGAGTCAGTCTCCCGGTTTCTCGGCTGCGGCCACGAACTGGCGCGCGAGCTGCAGCGCCTTCTCGACTCGAAACGCTCGCGCCTCGGGACCATCCTGCTTCGCTACACCACAATGGATCACATCGGCGATGAGGAGCGCCCCGGCCAATACCGTCGTGACCGCAGAGCGTTCGTCAGCATCGGAGAAGAGCTTCACCATCACACCTCGTCGTCCAGTTTCGCGCCAATCTCACCTGCCTCTGCGACGCCGATGACGTACACCGGACCGCCGCCCGGGCCGCTCAGCTCATGCCGTTCCGTCAGCCACCCCAGATGCTGAGAGAGCAACCGCGAAGCGGTATTGCGGTCTGACAGCGTGATCTCGGGCACGCCGTCCTTGAACTTCACACCCTCGATACAGTCCTTGAGTTCCTGCGGCCACTCCCGCGGATCCTTGGGCAAACCAACGGCCTCTGCGCCGAGCATGGTCGCCGCGACAATCAACGACCGATCGGCATTCGCTCGGTTATAATTCCCGGCCAAATGACGGGCGTAACGTCGCTCGAACGCGGCCCTCGGTTTGGCCCGTAGCTCCTCGATCGCCGCGGCGACCCTGGGCATCCTGAGCCATCGCCAAGCCTGCTGTTTCGGATTACTGCACTGCGGCTTTACTTGCCGTACAGCCTCGGCGCCGATCCTGAAGCCGGCCGGGCTCTCGACAATGAGCTCGACGAACCGCTGCATCCGCGGCGGCAGACTGAGGTACGCGCTGCCCTCCGCGCTCATGCCCGGCAGAGTCGAGACGGCGGCTCTGCCGCCCGTCGGACGTATCGCAGGCGCTCTGGCCGTTATTTCGCCGTCAGCCGCCGTTATGGATTCGGCGGGAGGCGCATGAGTCCGCGACGGTGGCAGTGCGCGGGTGGCGTCGAAGGGCGCCGGGATGGGGTTTGTGGAGCGGCGGGCGGTCATGTCGGCGCGCCCGCGTGGAACCGGTGGGCACGCTTCGCCGCACGTCGCCGCGTCCGGATCGTCCAGTTCGCCTTCGTCGTCTTGTTCGCGCCGGGGTTGCGGTAGCGGATCGCCTCGAGATCAGACGGCAGGGTTCCGGCGTGCAGGCTCGTCCAGGCGTAGGCGATGGCGTCGGTTGGTTTGGGCTTCACGGAGCGGCATTGTGCCGCGCCGGTTGAGCCGAGAACACCTACAGGATGCCCGGATGTTGGTTTGTCAAGCGGTTTTTGGGCTCACGCCACGATCTTGTCGGCCGGCGGCGCGGGGTCGACCGTCTCAGTCACGATCCGGGCGCGCTCTCGAGCCTCAGCCCGCGCGAGCGCATCCCACAACGTCTGGCGGGCGATGCCGTAGCGCTCGCATAAGCGTTTGTCGGTGAGGGTACGCCGCAGCCGGACCTTGGATAGCAGCTCGTCCTCCTCGATGGGAGTCAGGGCGGGTTTCATTTCGCGGCGCCTCCATCTGGATATTCCCACTTCAGCGCCCAGGTCTTGGGGACGATGCCGAGGAAGCCGTTGTCGGCCTTGCGATGCAGTGTCCAGTGACCCGAGCCTGCCTGCTCGCACACGGATATGCCATTGTCATCCTGAAACGATGATGACTCAGCGCCGTTGGGGGCGATTGCGATGATGGCCATTCTCATTTGGTATTTCCTTTCTGCGGCCGGATAAGCGCCATCGGATCAAACACTGAGACCGTGTTTTTGCCTATTTGAAGCAACTCACGATCAACCTTCTCGTATCGGATGAGTTCTCGGCGTAACTCCTTCTCTATTTTGGCGTGTGCGTCCAATTGCTGTGCGATAACTGGCGCTACTTCCCGCCTCATCGCTGCCCTCCTCCCTGCCCGTTTCCCGCTATCGTATGATACGCCGACTATATGCAACATATGAACGCGCAAAAGAGCGGTTTTATTGTTCTTCTCGCCTGCGTCGAACAATTTTTTTAGATCGACGTCAGTCAATCCGAACAACCTAAATGCGTATCTGATGCCGGCGCTGCTTGCGCGTGCTTTCGTTCGTTTGGGGTGTAAGGGCGGCCCTAAATTGAGTGCGGCTTTACGATTTTTGGAAGACCTATTAACCATTACTTCATACCTCTGCCACATCACTCGCGATTTTGCGCGCCTCATCAGCAGTGATTACCTGTTTCGTGATCGCACCTCCAGCATAGCCCGCTGAAACTGTACGCTGCGCACTTCATCATCTTTAAACCATGCGCAGCGCACGATATCTTCTTGAATGGCGGAAACTGTCATCGAAGGCCCTCCAGATTTCAGCATAACAACATCGCCAATCTCAAACTTCACTTCGGTTTTCATGGATGACTCCGCAGTTATTACATCATCTTGTTTCGACAGGTCAGGCACGCGCAGCCGGCGGGGTATGGCGCACGCTGCCATGTCGTATCGAATGTCCACGGCGCGAACGTGAGCGGCTCGCTTGGGCCGCAGACCTCCGCGCGATCGCCGCCGGTGAGCGCTGCGGCTTGTGCTGTCCGTACCCGCTTCGCCAAGGCCATAAGCTCAGCATCGGTCAGGGCATCGACGGCGGCGAGGATGGTGCGGCGGGCGGCGAGGATTTCGGGGCGAGTCGGCGGCGGGAGTGGGGGCCTCACAGCCGCGTCTCCAACTCAAACGCATAGAGCCATTCGCATTTGCGCTCGCCGTCCTTCCACCACACGATGCGGTACTGCAGGCCGGTGCTATCGACCATGCAGCCGGTGACTTGGCCTGGGTAATTTGGACCGAGGATGAGGATCGGATCGCCGACGGCGAAGGCGAACTCGATGGCGGTGCTCATGCTGCTTTGCTCCAATGCCGGCGCAGCGCCCAGGTCGCGATCAGTAGCGCCTCGGCGCGCCCCTCATGCTTGGCGAGCGTCAGTTCTGCGTTGGGATAGAGCAGCCTCGCCTTGTCGAGCGATGCGCGCTTGTCGCGCGAGAGGCCAAGCGCGCCCTTCCACGTCGCGGCCGTGACGAGCTCAATCGGCAGCCCAAGCGATTGCACGACACCCAACACGGAGCCGAATCCGACGCCGAAGTTGAACGTCGACCCTAGTCCCTGCTTCGGCATCGGGGTGACGCGTTCCACCACGACGCGCTTGTCACCCGGGATGCTCAGGAACCATGAGCGCAGTTGGCCACCGTCGATCCAGGAGAGCTTGCCGTCCCGAATTACAGGGAGGTCTGCGACGTCAAGAGCGATGCCGGCTGCATCGATCGCTGCAATACCGCCGCAAAGGCCGGGGTCGATACCTACCGTGATCACGGCGCCGCCCCCGGCTGCTGCTTGCCGAGGTCGCCCAAGATCCGCTGCGTCTCACTCGTCGCTGCCGCAGCCGCCTTACTCGTTGGGGCGAACATATCGGCCTGGTCGCCGTCGGTGATCTCCCAGCGGGCAGAGCAGGTCTTGCCGAGAAGGTCCGAGACGTCCTCGACCTCATCGCCCCGCGCGCTCCAAGTGAGCGTGCCTTCAACCATGGCGCCCAAGGGGATCAGCGTCAGGTAGAGGTCGCTCAGCTCGGCCTGCAGGAGCGGCAGCGTCGGTTGATCCTTGGGGCCGCTGATGCCGCCTGAGACGCGAAGGCTGCGACCGAACACGGTGAGCCCATAGCGCTTGCGCGGCGCACCCTGGTCGTCGTAGAGCGTCGCGCGGCACCAGCCGACCGCCTCGCCCAGTAGTTCATCGATCACGTCGCGATCGACTTTCAGGTCTTTGAACTTCACCTGCGCCACGCACGTCGGCGCGCCGGACTCGTCCTTGGTGACTTTGGCGGTGAAGGTTTTTGCTACGTCGCAAACGGTGTCGAGTTTGATCATTGGAATGTCTCCAGTGTTTCTGATCCAACATAAGGCGTAATTTCGTCGATCGGCATTTGATCGCCGATCAACGCCCTGATTTGCTCGCGACGTCGCTCGCCAAAATGGTGTGCTGTGGATGCCATGAATTGACGTGCGCGAATGCCGGCGATTTTTGTCATGTAATACGGCTTCGGACCGAGTTGCTGGTCCTCGTAGTGATACGGGCCTGAGACCGTCGTCCTCATGAGGCGAGCAAAACGCTGGGCGGTGTCAAGATCGGTGATCTTCAACACCACGACCGGATTTTTGCCGTCGAAGGTAAAACACCCATCGCCTTCAATGAGGCCAACAAGCCATCCGATGTCGAAATCCGTTATCCGCATTGCCGCGCTCGCTTAACTGGCTTCGGCACCAGCGGCTCGCCAAACACGCGCTCGAACGCCGCCTCGAAGTCCTCCGCGCCCTTGCCACTGGGGCCGCGGCCGGCGATAACGCAGCCGATGCCGGCGGTGGTGATCGCGGCACGGACCCGGTCTTTGAGGGAGACGGAGAGGTTGGTTTCGATGGGGTGGCCGAGCTGCTCGAGACGCTGGGTGAGCCAGTCCTCGGCGGAGGGGTGGGCGAAGAGGTCGGGGGTGACGGCGGCGTTCATGAGGCGCCCCGAGGTCTACCGCCGTCTACGACTCCTTGTGCCATCGCACAAGTGCCACTTTGCACAACACACCCCATGCACAAGTGTCCCCCCCCCGAAGGGGGACACACTGTGCATTGTGCAGGCACTTGTGCACTTGTGCGGTCTATATAGGGTGCTTTTGTGCACTTCATTTGTGCACCCCGAGGCCGAACTTCGGCGTCCGGTTTCCGTACGTCCCGACCTGCACTCGCTCGAGCTTGC
>Ga0134128_10004578_pt1 | contig 16891 bp, 10 predicted proteins | sample KB31754_FD_96462 | JGI IMG/M metagenome (GOLD analysis project Ga0134128, IMG submission 96462) | Terrestrial soil microbial communities with excess Nitrogen fertilizer from Kellogg Biological Station, Michigan, USA - KB3-175-4 | ecosystem: Environmental > Terrestrial > Soil > Unclassified ...
CGCGAGCTCTACGACGTCGACCGGCTGGGCTCCTTCTTCGACACCATCGGCCAGGACCCGGTGCTCTCCCAGGTGAAGCTCATCGCCGAGCCCTGGGACATCGGCAGCGGCGGCTACCAGGTCGGCAACTTCCCTCCCGGCTGGAACGAATGGAACGACAAGTACCGCGACAGCATGCGGGCCTATTGGAAGGGCGACGGCGGCCTGATCGGCGAGTTCGCGCGCCGCTTCACGGGCTCCTCGGACCTCTACGAGGCAAGCGGCAGAAAGCCGCACGCCAGCATCAACTTCATCACTGCGCATGACGGCTTCACGCTCGCGGACCTCGTCAGCTACAACGGCAAGCACAACGAGGCGAACGGCGAAGACAACCGTGACGGCGCCAACGAGAATCGCTCCTGGAACTGCGGGGTCGAGGGACCGAGCGAGGATGGCGCGATCCGGGCCTTGCGCTCGCAGCAGAAGCGCAACCTGATCTCGACGCTGCTTCTCTCCCAGGGCGTGCCCATGTTGCTCGGCGGCGATGAGCTCGGCCACACGCAGCTCGGCAACAACAACGCCTACTGCCAGGACAGCGAGCTCTCCTGGCTCGACTGGGAGCTCGACCCCGACCGGCAGGCCTTTCTGGACTTCGTCGGCCAACTGATCGGTCTGCGCCGGCACCATCCGGTGTTCAGCCGCCGGCGCTTCCTCCAGGGCGACACCGCCACAGCGGACGGCCTGCGGGAGATCATCTGGCTGAGCCCCGACGGGCGTGAGATGACCGAGTCGGAATGGGGCGTGCCGTTCGCCCGGTGCCTCGGGCTCTATCTCGCGGGGGCCGCGATCGAGCGGCGCGACCGGCGCGGGCGGCTCGTGACGGACAACAGCTTCGTGCTGCTCTGCAATGCGCACCACGAGCCGATCCCGTTCCAGCTTCCCGAACTGCTGGCGGAGAAAGTCTGGTGGACCGTGCTCGACACTGCCGCTGCCGCCGCACCATTCGCGCAGCAGCGCCTCGAGACCGGGAGCCGCTACCCGCTGCAGGGGCGCTCGCTCGCGCTCCTGCGCGAGACCGCATATCGATGAGCCGGCGTCGGCATGAGATGCCCTTCGGCGCGCAGGTCCTGCCGGATGGGCGAGTGCGCTTTCGCCTGTGGGCGCCCGCCGCCCGACACGTAGACCTCGTGTTGCAATTACCTGCGGCGCCGGATCGAGTCCTGCCACTCGAGGCGAGTGCCGGTGGTTGGCAGGAGCTCACCACCGATCAGGCTCGGACCGGCAGCCGCTATTGCTTCTCGGTCGATGGCGGGATGCAGGTGTCCGATCCGGCATCGCGGCGCAACCCGCAAGGGGTGCACGGCCCGAGCGAGGTGGTCGACCCCGAGTCCTTCGACTGGACGGACGGCGAGTGGCGCGGCCGGCCGTGGCAGGAATCGGTGGTCTATGAGCTGCATGTCGGCACTTTCACGCCGGAAGGCACGTTCGCCGGCGTCGTGAGCCGCCTCGAGCATCTGCAGCGGCTCGGCGTGACGGCGATCGAGCTCATGCCCATCGCCGAATTCCCCGGCTCGCGCGGCTGGGGATACGATGGCGTGCTGCCGTATGCGCCGGCCTGCGTCTACGGCTCACCGGAGGACCTCAAGTCGCTGGTATGCGCGGCCCACGCGCACGGCATCGCGGTGATGCTCGATGTCGTCTACAACCACTTCGGACCCGAGGGCAACTTCCTCCATCGTTATGCGCCGCAGTTCTTCACCGACCGCCATTCGACCCCGTGGGGATCGGCGATCGACTTCGAAGGGCCGGCGAGCCGTACGGTGCGCGATTTCTTCATCCACAACGCGCTCTACTGGCTGGAGGAATACCATCTCGACGGTCTCAGGCTCGATGCGGTGCACGCGATCTTCGATGCCGGGGAGCCGCACATCCTCACGGAGATCGCACGCGCGGTGCGGGACGGGCCGGGGCGCGAGCGGCCCGTCTACCTCGTGCTCGAGAACCTCGGCAACGAGGCTCGCCGGCTCGGCCCTCCAGGCGCGCCCGCCACGTTCGATGCGCAGTGGAATGACGACGTTCATCACTGCCTGCATGTGCTCCTCACCGGCGAATCCTACGGCTACTACGGGGACTATCAGGAGCGCCCGCATACGCTCCTCTGCCGCTCGCTCGCGGAGGGGTTCGCTTACCAGGGCGAGAGCTCGCGCCACCTCGGCGGCCCGCGGGGCGAGCGCAGCTCGCACCTGCCGCCGTCGGCATTCGTCAACTTCCTGCAGAACCACGACCAGGTGGGCAACCGCGCCCGCGGCGAGCGGCTGACGCAACTCGCGCGTCCCGAGGCCCTGAGGGCGGCAGCGGCGGTACTGCTGCTCGCCCCCCCGCCACCGATGCTCTTCATGGGCGAGGAATGGGCTGCGGCCGAGCCCTTTCCCTACTTCTGTGATTTCGAGCCCGGGCTCGCGGACAAGGTGCGCGACGGGCGCCTGCGCGAGTTCGCACACTTTCAGGGTTCGGTGCCCGACCCCTGCGGTGCGGCAACGTTCGCCTCGGCCCATCTGGACTGGAGCCGGCTGACGAAGCCCGCCCAGGCCAGGATGTTCGATCACTACCGCCGCCTCCTCGCCATCCGCCGGCGCGACATCGTGCCGCTCCTGCCCCGGATTCTCGGCGGAGCGTGTGTCGCCTTCGATCCGGGCGGCGCCTTCGCGGTGGACTGGAGGCTGCGGGACGATGGAGTGCTGCATCTGCTCGCCAACCTGAAAGACACCGCGGCTCCGGTCATCGGCCGGCCGGCCGGCCGCATGATCTTTGCAACTCACCCGGGGATCCGGGCAGCACTGGCCCGCAACGAGCTGGCACCGTGGAGCGTCACGTGGCTCCTGCAGCGCCGTGCCGTACGCTAACCAAGAAAGTCCGGACAAGCCCGCGGTGAGGCACGTTCCGCGCGCTACCTATCGCGTGCAGCTCAACACCGGCTTCACCTTCAGGGACCTGACGGAGATCGTGCCGTACCTGGCGGCCCTGGGAATCAGTCATGTCTACTGCTCACCCTACTTCCGCGCGCGCGCGGGCAGCGTCCATGGATACGACGTCGTCGACCACAACTGCTTCAACCCGGAGATCGGCAGCCGTGAGGAATTCGACCAGCTCGTGGCGGCGCTGCGAGCCCATGGCATGGGTCATATCCTCGACATCGTCCCGAATCACGTTGGCGTCATGGGAGCCGACAATGCCTGGTGGATGGATGTGCTCGAGAACGGTCAGGCGTCGATCTATGCCGATTACTTCGACATCGACTGGAACCCGGTGAACGCGGCGCTTGCCGACAAGGTACTGGTTCCCGTGCTCGCCGACCCCTATGGTGCCGTGCTCGAGCGCGGTGATCTCAAGTTGGAATTCGAGCGCGAGCTCGGTTCCTTTGCGATCCATTATCACGAGCATCGCCTGCCGCTCGATCCGCGCACTTACCCGCGCATCCTCGATGCGGTGCTGGCGATCGAGCGCAACGGCGAGCTCGAGAATCTGCGGCGCCGCTTCGGGTCCCTGCCCGACCGGCGCGGACCCACGCCGGACAAGATCGCCGAGCGCAATCGTGACAAGGAGGCACACAAGCGGGCGCTGGCCGGGCTCGCGGCGGCGAACGCCGGAGTCTCCGATGCGATCACCCGGGCGCTCCGCGCGCTGGCCGGCACTGCCGGCGATCCCGGCAGCTTCGATTCGCTGCACGATCTGCTCGAGTCGCAGGCGTTCCGGCTCGCCTATTGGCGGGTGGCATCGGATGATGTCAACTATCGCCGCTTCTTCGATGTCAATGACCTTGCTGCGCTGCGCGTGGAGAACGAGGCCGTGTTCGAGGCGACGCATCGCCTCGTTCTCGAGCTCATCGGGTCGGGAGCACTCGATGGGCTGCGCATCGACCACGCGGATGGCCTGTATGACCCCCTGGGCTATTTCCGCCGATTGACCGGGAGAATCGCGCAGGCGACAGCCTCAGGCGGCGGCAGCCGGCCCGTCTATCTGGTGGCGGAGAAGATCACCGCCTCATTCGAGCGCCTGCCTGCGGACTGGCCGCTCGACGGTGAGACCGGCTATCACTTCGCCAACGTGGTGAATCGGCTGCTGATCGACACCGCCGGCAGAGCGCGGATGAGCAGGGCCTACCGATCGTTCATCGGCGAGCCGCGCCAGTGGCAGGACATCACCTATGAGTGCCAGCACCGGGTGCTGCGCAAGTCGCTCGCCTCCGAGCTCAACACCGCTGCAAACCTCCTTGCGCGCATCGCGCACGGCGACAGGCAGACCCGCGACTTCACGCTGGCGAGTCTCTGGCGGGCCCTCGCGGAGGTCATCGCCTGCTTTCCCGTTTACCGGACCTACGTGACCGACAATGTCTCCGAGAGCGATCGGCGTTATATCGACTGGGCGATCGCGGGGGCAAGCCGCCGGGGCTCTTCGATCGAGCAGCCTGTGTTCGATTTCGTGCGCAGCGCGCTGTTGCTCGAGCTTCCTGCGCAGAGCGAGAGCGCGCGCGAGCGGATGCGCCGATTCGCAATGAAATTCCAGCAGATCACTGCACCCATCACGGCCAAAGGCATCGAAGACACCGCGCTCTATCGCTTCAACCGCCTGGTCTCGCTCAATGAAGTGGGCGGCGAGCCCGATCTCTATGGCTCGAGCGTCAGCGCCTTTCACACCGACGCGCAGTATCGTGCCAAACATTGGCCGCACGAGATGCTCACGACATCGACGCACGACACGAAGCGCTCGGAGGACGTGCGCGCGCGCATCAGCGTGCTGTCCGAGATCCCCTCTCAGTGGTGGCGGGCCGTAGACCGCTGGCGGCGATTCAACCGGACGCGGCGGCGGGAAGTCGGCGGAATGCCTGCGCCCTCTCCCGATGACGAGTATCTGCTCTACCAGACCCTCATAGGCACCTGGCCTCTCGTAGAGCCGGATGAAGCCGGGCTCGACGGGTACCGCCAGCGAATCGAAGCGTACATGCTCAAAGCCGCGCGCGAAGCCAAGGTGCGTACGAGCTGGGCGGTCGCCGACAGCGCGTACGAGGAAGCTCTGACGCAGTTCATCCGCGCGGTGCTGGAACAACGCGAGGGCAACCTCTTCCTGGCCGATTTCTGCGCCTTCAACCGCCGGATCGTGCGCTTCGGGCTGCTGAACGCCCTTTCCCAGACACTGTTGAAGCTCACCGCGCCAGGGGTACCCGACGTCTATCAGGGCAACGAGCTATGGGACTTCTCGCTGGTCGACCCGGACAACCGGCGCCCGGTCGCCTATGACCTGCGCCGGCGGCTGCTCGAGACGCTGGCAGTCGACCCGGCAGGAAGCGCGCCGCTGGCCCGCGCCCTCGCTGACGATGTAGCCGATCCGCGGTGCAAGCTGTTTCTCCACGTCAGGTTACTGGAGCTCAGGCGGCGCGACCCTGAACTTTTCCAGCTCGGCGAGTACCTACCGTTGAAGGTGACCGGTCGGCGCGCCCCGCATCTTTGTGCCTTTGCGCGCCGTCTGGAGGGAAGGCTGGCGGTCGTGTTGGCGCCGCGGCTTTACCTCAAGCTCCTGGGGGCGGCGAGCGCGCCCGATGAAACCGTGCAACGCCTGCCGTTCGACGCGGAGGGGGTCTGGGCTGACACCGCGGTACAGTTGCCGTCGAGGCCCGATGTGCCCCTGCACGGCGTGCTGGACGGCGCGCAAGTGCCGCAGAGTGGGGCCGAGGGGCATCGGGCGATCAGCGTGGCGGCGGCTCTACGGTCGTTTCCGGTAGCATTGCTGACCAGCGGGGAATGACCTCCAGTCTCCGCAGGTCAACTCCAGGAAGCGTGTTGCGTTGTTCATCTGCGCGGAGGAAATGGAGCGATCCCATGTCATGGTCAACGTTCTGCCGTCGGTGCGCCTGGCTGCTCGTCACAGCGGCACTCCTCGCCTCGTGCTCAGGCATCCCCCTCAAGCAGCGCGAGGCGGCCGAGCGCAACCGCTTCGAGGCTTACGCCGGGAAGCCCGTCGACCACTTCACCCGGCTCACCCACTACGATGGCTGGGAGCCTATCTCTCGCAATGAGCTCGTGGTCTGGACGGATATCAACCAGGCATACCTCATCACGGTCTTTTCACCGTGTACCGACTTGATGTTCGCGAGGAGGATAGGCGTCACCTCGAGCGCGGACACCGTCTACGCTCACTTCGATGCCGTCCGTGCTGACGGGTGGCGCTGCCAGATCGATACCATCCGGCCGGTCGATTACCTCAGGATGCAGCACGATCAACGACAGCAGCACGAGGCCGAGAAGCAGGCCGGGAAGAGCGGGGTCTGAGAGCATCAGCGGTATCCACGAGCCTGTAGGGTGAAGAGGCGCGCATAGGCGCCGTCCAGGCGCATCAGCTCCTCGTGGCTGCCGCGCTCTCTGATCCTTCCGCCCTCGAGCACTACGATCTGATCCGCCATGCGCACCGTCGAGAAGCGATGGGAGATGAGGATCGTGATGCGCTCGCGGGCGAGCTGGCGGAAGTGCTCGAAGACCTCGGCCTCCGCCTGTGCGTCCATCGCAGCCGTGGGCTCATCCAACACCAGCACGTCCGCGCGCGTGCGCATGAACGCACGCGACAGCGCCACTTTCTGCCACTGGCCGCCGGAGAGCTCGCGGCCGTCCTGGAACCATTTGCCGAGCTGAGTGTGGTATCCCTTGGGCAGCGTCTCGATGAAGGCACTCGCCCTCCCCTTGACCGCCGCCTCGCGCCACCGCGCCTCGTCCTCGAAGTACCGCTCGTCACCCGCGCCCACGTTCTCGCCGACCCGCATCTGATAACGAGTGAAGTCCTGGAAGATGACACCGATGCGCTCGCGCAGCGCGCCCTCGTCGAAGCTCGCGAGATCCTCGCCATCGAGGAGAATGCGGCCGCTCGTCGGCGTGTAAAGACGCGTCAGCAGCTTGATGAGCGTCGTTTTGCCGGAGCCATTCTCGCCCACCAGCGCGAGGCTCGCACCGGGCTTCAGATGTAGCGTCACATTTTCGAGCGCCGGGCTCTCAGCTCCGGGATAAGTGAAACTCACGTTCTCGAACCTGACGCCGTCCTCCGGATGTGGCCCACGCACGACGCTTCCGCGGGGCGGCGGCACTTCCGTCTCCAAATACTCATAGAGCGTCGAGAGGTAGAGATTGTCCTCGTACATCCCGCCGATAGCGGACAACATTGCCGACACCGCCGACTGCCCCTGGCGGAACAGGGCGAGGTACATCGTCATCTGCCCCAGCGTGATAGCCTTTCTGACGGTGCTTACCGCAATCCAGGCGTAAGCCGCATACAACGTCAGGGTCGCGATGAGCCCCAGGCCGAAGCCCCACGCGTCCCGGCGCACCGTCAGCGCGCGATCTTCGTCATACAACGTGAGAAAGATGTCGCGATAGCGCCGCAGCAGCCGCGGCCCGAGCCCATAGAGCTTCACTTCCTTGGCATGGTCTTCTCGCGCGAGAACGGTCTCGAGGTAGGTCTGCATGCGTGTCTCGGGCGAGCGCCAGCGGAACAGGCGGAACGCATCCCCGGAGAACTTCGCCTCCGCGATGAAGGCGGGCAGCCCTGCGAGCAGGAGGACCGCAACGGCCCACGGGGAGAAGCGCGCCAGCAGCACCGCGTAGCTGACGAGCTGAATGCCGTTCTGTCCGAGGCCGAAAGTGCGCGTGACCAGGCTCAGCGGCCGGCTCGACGCCTCACGCCGGGCGCGTGTCAGCTTGTCGTAGAACTCGGAGTCCTCGAAGTGGCGCAGCTCGAGGGTGAGGGCCTTCTCGAGGATCATCTCGTTGACACGCTGCCCCAGCTGCACGCGCAGGAGGGATTGGGCGAGCGAGAGGCCGCGCTGAGCAGCGGCGATGGAGGCCACGAGGACGCCTTCGAGGATGACGAAGCCGACGACACGGCCAGTGTCGGCGCCGCCAGCGCGGATCGCAGCGACGACCGCATCGACGATGAGCGAGCCGACATAGGCGACAGCGGCGGGCAGCACGCCGGCGATGACGGTGAGACAGGCAAGAGAAACCGTCAGCGGGCGGTTGGTGCGCCAGACGAGCTCGATTGCGCGGCGGCTGTAGCGAAAGACCCCGAAAAACCCGCGCAGAGTGAGCTTTTCAGGCGGGGCCAAGGGAGGAGTGCGGCGGAGGCGGCCTGGAGCGGCGATGGACATTCACCATCGATCTTGGGGGCGTGGACGGAGAAACCAAGGCATTTGGCGCTGCGCTCTCTGCTTTACGGGAGCAGCACATTGCGTTTTTCGGCCACGGCACGCTCCGCCATCAGGAAGGCCGCGGCGTTCCAGGACTGACCGGGCATGCCTTGGGGTGTGGCCCTGGTGCCATGCAGCCACTCGCTGAATGACCAATTGCGAACTGCGCAGGCCCGCGCCAGATTCTCGAGCTCGACCCGCGCCTGGGGAAGGCGCCCGGCGGCAGCGAGCGCGGTGACCCAGAAGCCGCCGACCATCGGCCAGATGCCGCCGTTGTGATACTGCCAGACCTCATTCTGGCGGTGGCGGGCCATGTAGGGGCGCCAAAGCGCGCTGCGCCGTCTGATGGGACGCGTCACGACGCGCACCGGGTAGAGGCGGCTCACCCTTGCTCGTTGCAGCGCATCCAGCGTACGGCGGCGCGCCGGAGGATCGCAGAGACCGCAGAGCACGGCGAGCAGATTCCCGAATACATCACCCTCCTCGCCGAAGAACGAGAAGTTGACGAAGCTCAGGTACAAGTCGCGGCTGCGGGCCCGGCGCAGCACGTATTCGTTGAGGAGGCGCGCCCGGCGGTAGTGCGCCAGCGCCGCCGAGAAGGGGTGAAAGAGACCGTTGAAATTATCGCGCGTCGCCTCGGCGCGGACCAGGCCGTAGCGGCACTTGACGGCATACCACAGCGCGTTGGTGTAGAGCACGAAACCCGAGCGCGGCATGATGTCGGCCCAGTCACTCGCTTCATTCTGCTGCAGGAGGAAGAAGCGTTGGTGTTCCTGAGCGAGCAGCCAATCGAGCGCGCGCTCGATGCGCCGCGATCGCCTGTTCACCCGGCCAGCCGGCGAGCGACCCTCGAGGAAGTCGAGCGCGAGCAGCCACCAGAGGGTCGAGTCGATGCACCCGAGGTACCAGAAATCCGCATCCCGCGTTTCGCGGTCGACGAACTTTGGGATCTGGCCGTTCGGCGCCTGGTGCTGACCCAGCGTCTCGAGACCCACGGCGGCCGCGCGCTCCAGCATCGGGTCGCCGGAGAGCGCCATCCCGATCGCACAGATGGCCGCGTCCCGGCCGAATATGGCCGTGTAACCTCGCCGGCGCGCGCGTTCCCCGGGGGAGGCGGCGAGTATGCCCGCCGGTGTCATATTCCGGCGCAGGAGGTCGATCGATTTCCTGCGGCAGACGTCGATCAGCGCTCCGCCGTCCGCGATATCCGTCGTGAGCTCGAGCATGGCGCGGGCATCATACCGTTCGGTGCAGGGTCCTGATATGATTGATGGTCTTTGTACAGCCGCGACGCAGGCCGCGCTCTGTCCTGCGACCCCATCCCATGAATCGTCCCATCCGCAATATCGCCATCATCGCGCACGTCGACCACGGCAAGACGACCCTCGTCGATTGCCTGCTCCGGCAGTCCGGCACCTTTGCCGCCCACGAGAAGCTGACCGAGCGCGTCATGGACTCGAACGACATCGAGCGCGAGCGCGGCATCACCATTCTCGCCAAGAACTGCGCCATAGAATACGGCGGCACCCGTATCAACATCGTCGACACGCCGGGGCATGCGGACTTCGGCGGTGAAGTTGAGCGCGTACTTTCGATGGTGGACGGCGTGCTGCTGCTCGTCGATGCGGTCGAGGGCCCGATGCCACAGACGCGGTTCGTCACCCGCAAAGCGCTGGCGCTGGGGCTCAAGGCGATCGTCGTGGTCAACAAGATCGATCGTCCCGGCGCGCGTCCCGGCTGGGTGGTCGATCAGACGTTCGAGCTTTTCGACAAGCTGGGCGCGAGCGACGAGCAGCTCGACTTCCCCGTGATATACGCATCGGCCCTGCAGGGCTGGGCCGGCACCGATCATCTCGAGCGGCGCCCCGACATGTCGGCGCTCTTCGAGGCGATCCTCAGGCACGTTCCCCCGCCTGCCGCCGATTCCGCGCTGCCGCTGCAGCTGCAGATTTCCACGCTGGATTACAACAGCTACGTCGGCCGTATCGGCATCGGCAGGATTCGCCGCGGCTCCGTCAGGCCCGGCCAGCCGGTCGTGCTGCGCTATGGCGAGGAGGATCGCGGCCCGGGCAAGATCGGCCAGGTGCTCACCTTCACCGGTCTCGAGCGCCGTCCCGTCGAGGAGGCGAGCGCCGGCGACATCGTGGCGATCACCGGCATCGAAGACGTGAATATCGGCCTCACGGTTTGCGACCCGCAGGCGCCCGAGGGCCTGCCGCCCATCAGTGTCGATGAGCCGACGCTCGCAATGAACTTCCAGGTCAACACCTCGCCTTTCGCCGGACGCGAAGGCAAGTACGTCACCAGCCGGCAGATTCGCGAGCGCCTCTACCGCGAGCTGCAGAGCAATGTCGCGCTGCGCGTCGAGGACACGGAAGAGCCTGACGTCTTCCGGGTATCCGGCCGTGGCGAGCTACACCTCACCATCCTCATCGAGAACATGCGCCGCGAGGGTTACGAGCTGGCGGTTTCGCGTCCCCAGGTTCTGACGCGCACCATCGACGGCGAGGTACACGAGCCCTATGAGGCTCTCACCGTGGATGTCGAGGACGTGCACCAGGGTTCGGTCATGGAAGCGCTCGGCACCCGGCGCGCGGAGCTCGCCGACATGGCCGTCGATGGCAACGGGCGTGTACGCCTGGACTACCGTGTACCCGCCCGCGGCCTGATCGGCTTTCAGGGCGAGTTCATGACACTCACCCGCGGCACCGGCCTCCTGAGCCACATCTTCGACGGCTTCGCGCCGGTGAAGGGCGAGATCCCCGATCGCCACAACGGCGTCCTGGTGAGCAACGAGCAGGGCGAGGCTGTCGCTTACGCGCTCTTCAACCTGCAGGAGCGGGGGCGCCTGTTCGTGAGCCCCGGCGAGAAGCTCTACGAGGGCATGATCATCGGCATCCACAGCCGCGACAACGACCTGGTGGTGAACCCGATCAAGACCAAGAAGCTCACCAACATCCGGGCCGCCGGCAAGGACGATGCGATTCTCCTGACACCACCCATCCCGCTGACCCTGGAGTACGCGGTCGAGTTCATCGCCGACGACGAGCTCGTCGAGGTCACTCCCGCCTCGATCCGCATCCGCAAGCGCTTCCTCAAGGAGCAGGACCGAAAGCGCGCCGAGCGCCAGGACGCAGTGCTCACCGCCTGAAAGGGCTGCGGGCCCCGCAGCGGGCTAGACCGACCTCGCCCCGGTGATGCCGATGAACTGCAGGAACTCCGAGCGCGTGCGCGCATCCTCACGAAAGGTGCCCGTCATGCGGCTGGTGATCATCGACACGCTGCGCTTGCGCACACCGCGGGTGGTCATGCACTGGTGCACCGCATCCACGACTACGCCTACGCCCCGAGGCTTCAAGACATCATCGATGCATCCCGCGATCTGCGCGGTCAGCTTCTCCTGCACCTGAAAGCGCCGGGCGTAGCCTTCCACGACCCGCGCCAGCTTGCTGATCCCGACTACCTTGTCGGTCGGCAGATAGCCGACGTGCACCCGCCCGATGATCGGCGCCATGTGATGCTCGCAGTGGGACTCGAAAGCGATGTCGCGCAGTACGACCATCTCGTCGTAGCCACCGACCTCCTCGAAGGTGCGCCGCAGATAGTCCGCCGGATCGGAGGCATAGCCCGAGAACCAGTCCTGGTAGGCCGACACGACCCGCGATGGTGTATCGCGCAACCCCTCGCGGCGCGGGTCTTCTCCGGCCCAGCGCAGGAGAGTCCGCACGGCTTCTTCCGCAGTCTCGCGCGTCACCGCGCGCTTGCGCGTCTTGGGCATGGGCACCTCAGTCGAGCAGCCGCTCCATGCGGCCGATGATCGTCGACGGCGCCACTCCGAGCGCCTTGCAGAGCTTCACTAGAGTCGTCAGCGTGGGCTGGCGGATACCCCGCTCCATCTGGCTGACGAACGACCGGTCGACATCGGCGCTCAGCGCGAGATCCTCCTGTGAAATACCGCGAGCCTCGCGCTGCTCGCGCAGCACCCGGCCGAAAGCGGTTGCGATATGATCCGGCTGCATGTCGACGATGATTGGCGGTTTCCCGGCACGCGCTTCGTCCTGTGGATGCGGCGCACGGAGAGTCCCCCCTTTGCGGCTGCGATGATTCTTTTACTTGTGGCTTCCGGTCCACGGGATATATCCTACGGGCACCATGTCAACCACAGCCGATGACGCCAACCTCGCGCTCTTTTGCGACTTCGAGAACATCGCTCTCGGCGTGCGCGACGCCCGCTACGCCCAATTCGACATCACCCGCGTGCTGGAGCGGTTGCTGCTCAAGGGATCGATCGTCGTCAAGAAGGCCTACTGCGACTGGGAGCGCTACAAGGATCTCAGGGCCGGCATGCACCATGCGGGCTTCGAGTTGATCGAGATCCCCCACGTCAAGCAATCAGGCAAGAACTCCGCCGACATCCGCATGGTGGTCGATGCACTCGACCTCTGCTACACCAAGCCGCATGTCGACACGTTCGTCATCATCAGCGGCGATTCGGATTTCTCGCCCCTCGTGAGCAAGCTGCGCGAGAACAACAAGGGCGTGATCGGCGTCGGCGTGAAGAACTCGACCTCCGACCTGCTCATCGCCAACTGCGACGAGTTCATCTACTACGATGATCTGGTGCGCGAGCAGCAGAAGCCGCGCCGCGCGCCCCGCAAGCGGGCGCACGCGCCGGATGCCGCGCACGGCTCGCACGAGGCAAAGGACGGGGAGCATGCCCATCAGGAGGAGGATCGCAAGCAGGAAGCCTTCGATCTGGTGCTGGCAACACTCGATGCACTGCTCGCGGAACGTGGCGCGGAAGATCGGATCTGGGGCTCCATGGTGAAGCAGACATTGAAGCGCCGCCGCCCGGGATTCAACGAGACCTATTACGGCTTCCGCTCTTTCAACAAGCTGCTCGAGGAAGCCGCACAGCGCCACCTGCTCGCGATCGAGCGCGACGAGAAATCAGGCGGCTATGTAGTCCACGCGGCAGAGAGCACGGGTTGAAGTCGGTAGCGGTCATCCACGCGACGGAGAGCACGGGCTAAGAGCGACGCCGGCCCGCGGAGCGGCTGGCGCGGCGGCGGGCGGCGGAACGATGCCGGCCGAGCGGAACAGATCGCAGGAGAGGAGCGGCGCCGCGCGCGACGAATCCAACCGCGTCGGCGCGCCGGTGAGCGCCCGGGGTCCGGCGCCATGCACGCCCTCTCGCCGTGCCGTCGTCAACTCGTGTGCTTGCATGCGATTGCGCATCATACTCGCCGGCAGGCACGGCGAGGCACTCAGTACCAGGGTAGGCACGTTGCCGCGGTCTCGTTATCGCTACGGACGAGGCTCTTCAACATCTCGACCTGCGCGCCGGGGGTGTCTCCTGCGAGGCACGGAATTGAGCCGGGCGTGGGGCACTCCGCGCCGCGGAGTTCACGCCGCGGCTCCTGCCGCGTGAACCTGTCGGGCTATCGACCATTACCTTGCTATTGGTCAGGCCACCGGTAAGATTTGCAGCTCGCCATACTACTGCCGCGAGAGTCACTGCTGTGGCAGTTATTTTTTCTCATTCCCGCAATGAGTTTGTCAAGAATTGTTAAAAGGCGCGTCACCGGCGCGCTGCTCGCCGCGGCTGCCGCATCACTCACCGCCTGCGGCTCCGCCGGCAGCGGTGCCCCGCAGGCGGCTCCGCCTCCGCCGGTCACGGTGATCGCGGTGGCGCCGGAGCAGATCCCGATGACGCGCACCTTCACCGGACGCCTGTCCTCCTACCGGCAGGCGAACGTGCTCGCGCGCGTGTCGGGTGTTCTGCTGAAGCGCCTCTACAAGGAAGGCGTGCAGGTCAAGGTCGGCCAGCCGCTGTTCGAGATCGATCCGGCGCCGTATCGGGCAGCGCTCGATGCGGCGCTCGCGGCGCTCGCACAGGCAAAAGCCAACGCCGCCAACGCACACATCACCGCGCAGCGCGATCGCGAGCTCATCTCGAGCCACCTCGTGTCACGGTCACAACTCGACACCGACGAGGCGGCGGAGCGCTCCACCGCGGCGGCCGTGAAGCAGGCAGATGCAAACGTCGAGACGGCGCGCATCAATCTCGGTTACACCAACGTGACGTCCCCGATCGCGGGCATCGCCGGGGAGCAGCAGGTGACGGAGGGAGCGCTGGTCGGCCAGGGCACACCGACACTGCTGACGACGGTGGACCAGATCGATCCCATCTATGTCAACTTCGACGAGCCCTCGACCCAAGTCGAGGAGATCTCGAGCGCCGTACAGGCGGGCCGCGTGAGCGCGGTGAATGGCAGCGCGGCGAAAGTGCAGCTCACCCTGCCGGATGGCACCCCGTACGGAGTGGCGGGCGCACTCGACTTTCGCGCTGCCAGCGTGGACCCGAGCACCGGCGCGGTGGCGCTGCGCGGCATCATTCCCAACCCGAGCCACAGCCTGCTGCCCGGTATGTTCGTGACCCTGCGCCTCACCGTCGGGATCGCCAACCGCGCGTTCCTCGTGCCTCAGGTGGCGCTGCAGCGTGACACGCAGGGCGCTTACGTCCTCAGCGTCGGCCCCGACAGCACGGTAGTCCTGAAGCGGGTGCAGACGGAGGGCGCCCAAGGGACCGACTGGATCGTCTCCAGCGGGCTCGAGGACGGCGACCGCATCATCGTCGCGGGCATCCAGAGTGCCCATCCCGGCGCCAAAGTGGCCGCCACCGAGGAGCCGGTGGCCGCGATTCGCAGCGCTTCCGTCGGCGGGTCGGAACCCGCACCCGGTGTTCGAGGTCAAACCGGCCCGAGCGCCACCGCCGACGCGCGACAGTAGGAGCTGCGAGTGGCGCAGTTTTTCATCGACCGGCCGGTCTTCGCCTGGGTCATCGCCCTCCTCGTCATGCTGATGGGCGGCATCGGCCTCTCGAGGCTCCCGAGCGATTCATATCCCGACATCGCACCACCGCAGGTCGTCGTCAACGCCAACTATCCCGGCGCGAACGCGAGTACCGTCGAGACGACCGTCACCCAGGTGATAGAGCAGCAGCTCACCAGCATCGACAACCTGCTCTATTTCACCGCGCAATCGAGCTTCGGCCAGGCGCAGATCACCCTGACGTTCGACACCGGCACGAATCCCGACATCGCGGCGGTGCAGACGCAGAACCGCGTGTCGCTCGCCGAGCCGCTGCTGCCCGCGGAAGTGACCCAGCAGGGGATCCGGGTCAACAAGACGAGCTCGGGATTCCTGGCGGCCATTGCACTGCGATCGGGACCCGGGGGGCCGGACGCGGCGCAGCTCAATCACCTGGTCGCCTCGCGGGTCCTCGATCCCATCCAGCGCATCTCCGGCGTCGGCTCGGCGAACCTCTTCGGCTCCGACTTCGCGATGCGGATCTGGCTCAACCCCGACAAGCTCCATGCTTACGGGCTTTCCGCAGCCGATGCGCTGAACGCCGTGAGGGGGCAGAACATCCAGATCGCCTCCGGCTCAGTGGGCGCGGCGCCCGCGGTCGAGGGACAGGGGACCACCGCCACGGTGACCACCCAGGGGGAATTCAACTCGGTGCAGCAGTTCCGGAACATCCTGCTGCGCACCAATCCCAACGGCACCTCGGTGCACCTCGGGGATGTGGCGACGATCGGCCTGGGGATGCAGAACTATTCCTTCGCCACCAAGGTGAATGGAACTCCGGTCGCCGCGTTCGGCATCCAGGCGCTGCCGGATGCCAACGCGCTGCAGGTGATGAAGTCCGTCAACGCGGAAATGGCGCAGCTGCAGAAGTCCTTTCCGCCGGGGGTCACCTGGTTCACCCCCGTCGATTCGACGCTCTTCATCAACGCCGCCATCCATGACGTGATGATCACGCTGCTCGAGGCCATCGGGCTCGTCTTCATCGTGATGCTGATCTTCCTGCAAAGCTTCCGCGCCACGCTCATCCCGATGCTGGTCGTGCCGACCGCGCTCCTCGGCGCGGCGATCGGCGTCTATGCGCTCGGCTACTCGATCAACCAGCTGACCCTCTTCGCGATGGTGCTCGCGATCGGCATCGTCGTCGACGACGCCATCGTGGTCGTCGAGGCCGTGGACCGCATCATGCGCGAGGAGCACCTGCCGGCAAAGGAAGCCGCGCGCAAGGCCATGCGCCAGATCAGCGGCGCCATCGTGGCGATCACTCTGGTGCTCGCGGCGGTGTTCATCCCGAGCGCCATGCAGACCGGCAGCACCGGGGTCATCTACCGCCAATTCGCGCTCACGATCGCCCTCTCCATGCTGTTCTCGGCTTTCTTCGCGCTCTCCTGGACGCCGGCGCTCTGCGCCACCCTCCTGCGGCACGAGCACCTGAAGGCGAACTTCATCTTCCGCGCATTCAACCGGGCATTCGAAGGCACCCGCGCCGCCTACGTGCGGCGGGTATTCCAGTCGGTCACGCACCTGCCGCGCTGGCTGGCCGGATACGCCGTGCTGGTGGTGCTCGGGGTGTTTCTGTTCGTGAAGCTGCCCGGCAGCTTCGTGCCCGAGGAGGACCAGAGCGAGGCGATCGCCACCATCGAGCTTCCGGCCGGCGCAACGCTGCAGCGGACGGAGGACGTGCTGCTGCGCGTCTACCACATCCTCAGCGGCGATCGCAGCGCTCACGATGTCTTTCAGGTGGCCGGCTCCGGCTTCGCCGGCAACGCGGAGAACGCCGGCCGGGCTTACATTCACCTCATCCCCTGGGACGAGCGC
>Ga0134128_10004579_pt1 | contig 16889 bp, 16 predicted proteins | sample KB31754_FD_96462 | JGI IMG/M metagenome (GOLD analysis project Ga0134128, IMG submission 96462) | Terrestrial soil microbial communities with excess Nitrogen fertilizer from Kellogg Biological Station, Michigan, USA - KB3-175-4 | ecosystem: Environmental > Terrestrial > Soil > Unclassified ...
CGGCCGGTAACCCAGCGCTAACCCCAGAGGTTACCCAGCACCAACCCACTGGGCAACCCAGCGCTAACCCAGTGGGTTTTTCTATTTACAATCCTTGGGTTTCGAACGCTCCGAATGGGTTTTCGGCGTGTAATAAAGCCAAAAAAGCCTGGACACACCGAATATGGCGCAGGTTTCAGGCTCGGGGGACTGTAGAGGCAGCGATGCTTCGCCGCGCCTTATTCTTGTTCATAATCAGAAAGCCATGCCACCTTTTTACTATGGTTTTAGCGTCGCTTACCGCTGCGTCCTTTTTTCCCCACAACAAGCCGATGTTTCGAGAAAATCCTTTCGGCGGGTAGATGGTAATATTCATTGTTTCCGTTAGACGGTGCAGTGATGACGCCGGAAAGGGCCGGGTTCGCGCCGTGAGGCGGTGCAGCCAACGGGTTCGCTACACCGTCAGGCGGTGCAATAGCGCACCGTGAGGCGGAACTCGTGTTGTGATTTTCACGGCTCTGCAAGGCGAGACCCCGCATGCGTTGTCCCATGACCGGAAGCGTGTCCATGAAGCGCCACTTTCCGGGATGATAATCTTTCGCTTGAATATCGAGCCCGGCGAAGTTTGAAATATCCAGCCATGTCACCGCATACAGGTTCGCGCCCATATTCAGCCCGCCTTGTCGAGTCTGAATAATCAGGCCGCGCTCGATCAATTCAAGCTTTGCACGATGAAGCACGTCATTGGAGGTCCAGCCGCGCGTTTTCATCCACGGTACAGCCATCTGAATATGACCGTTATTTTTGCCGTTGTGCTGGCGTATCAGGTCGAACAATAGCGAGCGTGCGGGGTGCCCGGCACCCATGAATGCCACGCTATCGAGCAACGCATGCGGCAAGGCGCTGAAATATCCGTGGGTAGCCTCAAGCGGCTTTTTGTGCTGTCTCATATTTCAGCCTACGCGCCGGTTTGCCTGTTCAAGGAAAAGCCGATCCTCGCCCGCCCGGTGGCGCGGCAAAATAATTGCATTTCCGCCAGGATTGGAGGCCGCGCGAGACAATCCGCCGGCAATGCTCGGAAGCGTGAATCGGGAGAATGCGCGGGGTTGGCGATCATGGCTGGCCTACTTTTTTCCCTCCCCGCGAGTTCGTCGCTTCAGGAATGCGTCAAGGGCTGATTTTCGATACTTTACGAGCCTTCCGACTTTTATGAATGGAATGTTATAGCGTCCGACACACCGCCATACGCTTAGCGTGTTTTCGGTTACGCCAAGATATTCTGCGGCTTCGGCAGGCGTGAACAGCGGATCGGATTGCTGCCCGAGAATTAAAGATGCGGCAGATTGAGATTGCATGATGTTTCTCCAGAGAATCCCGTGCAGCCTGGGAAAGAATGGGCATCATGCAACGCAAAATCGGGACAGTCGAGGAATAGGCCGGCGCTATTTTTTTTCCGGAAAGGTTTGCGCGTTGTTTCTTTCCGTTATTTCCTGGGCGGCAATAGCGGCCAGGGTCTCAAGATGTTTCCTTGCTAATAAAAGATGAGCAAGCTTTGCCGTGGTTTTTCTCACCACTTCCTCTCCACCCTCTCCCGGCGGAAAAATTGCGTCTGCCATTACGCGATTGGATAGCTTGATCCCCGCTTCGTGCTCCCACATGCGTAAATCCAGGTAAGGCAAAACGCCAAACCGCCGCCATGCGGCGAAATCCGGCTTCTGCCGGTTCTCGATCGAGGCGCCCGCCCGTTGCAACGCGTTACGCCGATCTTTCAGAAATTGCTTGAACTGCGCGATCAGCACCTTGTCCGGCAACAGCAGATTGACCTGGGTATTCGCACAAACCCCCGAGCCGCCTGAAATCCAGTCTATCGGCTGATCCATCCAGTCCCTGGCTTTATATTCCAGCGGCCTAAAGTGGTCACGATCATCAAACTGATTAAAGAAGTTGCGGGCGTGGGTGCGTTTTTCCTTTTGAATGCTGCGTTCGGTCATATAGTGGCCGCGCACTGTGATCAAGCGCACACCCGGCGTATAAAGCGGATCACAGGATTTCAGTTCGGCAAGCGCCCCACCATGGAACAACGCGTGCAGTAAACCATCGCCTGTCAAATCGACAATGGGCGTGGCCCGGATCAAATCCAGTGCCTGTGCCGTTTGCCTGCTGATACTTGGCAGCTCGCCGTTTTGCCAGGTTTGCCCTCGCCGCCCTTCAATCATTACGGACATGTCTGCGCGTACCGATAATTGCTCATACCAGCCTGCGGCATCCAGAGTTTCCGCTTTATTATATTTTTCCAGGCTGTACCAGCCAGGCAGGGCCGAGATGTGCTTTATTCGTTTGACCATTGACGTGCTATTCATATCAAAATTGACGCAAGTCCTACCGAATGCATGACGATGGGTTCTGCATGATGGATTGTTGAGCTGTGTTAAGGTTCATTAATCAGTGGGCAGGATAGGATTTTCAGAATTTAATCCATGGGTTCGAGCCGCTTATGACCTTCAGATATTCAAGGGTATGATGTCTATCCTTCGCCTTTTTAATTCGTCTTCTTAGCCAAAAATCGGCAATCGGAAGGAAACCTTGGGATCAATATGCGTGTAAGGGCATTGTTTTCTTTCCTGGCTTTGCTGACGATTTCGCCCGCATATTCGGATGCGCCTGCCCGAAAATTGCCGGAGGCGATCGAGAATTCCATCGGAATAAAGCTCGTCTTGATCCCGGCGGGCGACTTCAAAATGGGAAGTGAGGAGGCGGTTGAATCGCTCGCCAGTGGATATCCTCAATACGACCTGTCCCGTTTTCTGGCGCTTGGGGATGAAGCGCCGGTGCATGAGGTCCGTATCACCCGGCGATTTTACCTGGCGCGGTACGAGGTGACAGTCGATCAGTTCAAACGCTTCGTGGATGCCTCCGGCTATCAATCCGAGGCAGAGGCTGATGGAACGGGCGGCTACGGCTATAACACATATTACGAGCCGGAAAAATCAGCGCGAGGCGATGCCTTCGAAGGACGAAGCCTGAAGTACTCATGGCGCCAGCCGGGCTTTAAACAAGGGGGCGATCATCCCGTGGTCAACGTTACGTGGAATGACGCGGTGGCGATGAGCAAGTGGCTGAGCGAAAAGGAAGGTAGAAGATATCGTCTGCCGACCGAGGCGGAGTGGGAGTACGCAGCGCGCGCCGGGACACAAACCCGGTACTACAGCGGCAACGCTCCCGCATCCCTGCCGAGGATAGCGAACACGTTCGACCTTGACGCGCAGGTAAACTGGCCGCGGTGGAAAGAGTATGCGACGCCTGGGCATGATGGTTTTGTGTTCACGGCACCCGTAGGCAATTATGCACCAAACGCCTTTGGACTTTATGACATGCACGGCAATGTCTGGGAGTGGTGCGCCGACTGGTATGGCGAGCGCTATTACGCAAGCTCTCCGGTGAATGATCCCCCTGGACCTTTCTCGGGCGCGGTGCGCGTCCGCCGTGGAGGTTCATGGCACACCTGGCCTCTTTATGTCCGGTCTTCATACCGCAACTGGAATACGCCGGAGACGCGCTACCTTTTGGTAGGATTTCGACTTTTACTGGAGATTGATGCAGAGGAGTGATGGATGGCCTTCTCCCCGGCACCGCATTCATGGAAGCTGCTGATATTTTTTAAATCTTATCGTGGAGAACGGCCGGGAATTTGAAGAGGCGGCAATGTGGAGGCGGGGTAATTGCGGACTTGCCGATTAGGAGATATTTACCCATCGCGCCGAGAAAGCGCATGGGGGAGATATTCTCCGTAGAATCCTTGATCATATATGACAAAGTGTTGTCGAGGAGCAGGCAGCCTATTGGCTGCAATTACGCGGTTATGGCGCGGGCTCTGGTGAGCGGATTGCTTTCGACCCATCTGAAAAACAGGGCGCCCCCCAGGATGCTGACGCCTAAGGCCAGGATCAGCCCGAAAGCATTCGTGACAGGTTCCGCTGGAAAGAAGTGGAAGAATGTTGCGTTGACGATCAGGCAGAGGGGGAAATGAACGAGGAATATCGAGTAAGAAATGCGGCCGACAGAGATGAGAAAGTTCGGCAGGGGCAGGAATTCCAGCATAAAGCTATATTGCCTGGCGAGGCCCAGCAACAGCATTACAACCCCTGCAACCGCTATGCGGGAACGGAAATCCACAAGCAAAGCCGCCATTACCATCGTGACCAGCAGCAGGAGCCAAAGCGTACCGTGTTGTTGCCTGTTCGAAGCCCAATAGATTAGAACGCCGAGGCCGAATGATCCAAAAAAATAGAAGGCGGTTTCGTCCCAGAAATTTTCCCTGTTGAATACGAGCAGAGAGGCCAGCGTCAGGCCTGCAATCAGGCTCTGGCCGACGGCCTTCAGTTTCGGGTGCCGATCCTGGATCCGTCTTGCCAGCCAAAGCAGGATGACTGCAATCGTAAATAACTGGAAATCAATCGCAATGTACCAGACGCCTGCCGACAGAGCCTCCTGATCAAGCAGATCCTGGAGCAAAAGCGCGTGTGCGAGAAGCTGAAGGGGGCCTGCGGCGCCAGGAATCGAATCATGAACCATCAAGCCCCTTGCAAAGGCTGCACATCCGATTGCCAAGGTTAAGGCGGCGAGATACGGTATGACCAGTCTGAAATAACGTTGTTTAATGGCTTGAATAGGGCGGCTCATAAGCAATACGCCCTGCGGCGCGTATTTTCCGGCAAACAAAAAGCCCGCCACGACAAAAAAAACTTGTACAGCTATTCGTCCGTACTCGTAAAACCCATCGATCAATCCAGGAAACAGCGGATACGCGATCTCCGACATGGGGCCATAAGCGGCCAAATGATGTAATACAATCGATAAGCAAGCTATGGCCTTGAGCGCATCCAGGAGGGGTATTCTCGAAACATCGGCATGCATAGGGATATCTGGTCAGCGTGATTAATAAAAGGCCGGAGGCACCATTTCTCAGGCACTTATTGGAATGGGTGCGGTAAACGCGCTACAGGAAGTTTTCCAGTGGGATCGCAACAAGTCTGCAAGCTATCCCGCTGGGCTGCTTTTGGAATCCCGATTTTCATTTTCTAAAAATGATTTTCTTTTTTTATTAACGCAAAAAATTCCTGAACATCGAAGTGGATCCATTCTCCTCTTCAGATCATGGATCCCTTTCCGCAGCTTTTACTGTGGCGGAGGTGGCGGAGGAATGCCCTTGGGCGGCGGAGGCGGAGGCGGCAGCGAGTTCCTTGACGGCGGCGGGGGTGGGGGCGGCGGCGGGGTCATGTACTGGCTACCGCCATTCATGGGTGAGCCGCCTGTGAATTGACCGTATACCGGAACACGATGACCTTTGGCATACATGCATTGTATATAGCCCATATCGTACCGCTGCTGGCTGATATTTCCAGATGCCCTGGCCGTACCGGTTCCCGCGAGACCTCCAGCCAACAGGCCGGTACCGGCTCCAATAGCTGCCCCGCGCCCGCCTCCCAAAGCGGCGCCCGCCGCTGCGCCAAGCCCGGCGCCTACGGCGGCGCTTCCTGCCCCGCTGGTTATCGAGGCCTGGTTGGGTGTCGTCCCTCCGGTTTGGTCAGAGGCAAATTGCCGGCAGGCGTAGTCATCGTAGCGAAACTGATCGAAACTCCTGCCAGAGCCCGGCAGCGCCATCATGCTGGGACCGGTCGGTATGCTCGCGCAGCCTGCCAGCGCGGCGAGTGTAAGTAACGCGGATAGCTTGAATATTCTGTGCATGATTTGTTCCCGATTACTGGGCCGCCGGCTGGGGAGGTCCCGGCATCCAGCCATCGGGGATCCAGCCATCGGGGCAATTTTTGACATAGGGATAGCAGCCTTTCGGGTTGCGCCAATAGTGCCAATAATTATCGGCGCGCGCTTGTGGCGCAGCTTGTACGACCTCCTGCTGCCGTAATAGCCGAGACCGTAGCCGCCCGCCTAATATTCTCCGCCCAATGCCAGTCCATAGCCTGTCCATAACCGCGATAACCTCGATAATAGTGATGACCGCCTCCGCCATGACGACCTCCGCGTGCCCATGCCGGGCTGGCAGGGTGCGAGGGGCAACGCACATTAATTCAATTTTTTTCATGCATGCCTCCGTTCCGTAGTCGTGATTATATGACGTTGCCCTCGATTGCCGATTTCATGCTTGTAGCTTGTACAAAGCGCCATATCAACCAGAATTCTCCTCGCAACACTATCCGATATAACGCATGAATACCGGATCGGTTGTCGCACCATTACGAATTCCGATAATATTTTTTGTGATCTAACGTTTGCCGGGTAGTTCATTAGTTTTGAGGCTAACGGGGTTTTCCGTAAACTCCCAGAAGGCGCAAATCGAATTAGACTAGGCTATATCCCAGCCAGATTCATTTCTCCTTATCTTATTCCTGTCGGGATTTCAAGCATATCAAAATATACATAGGCAAGATTGTAAACGGATTGAATTGCTTTGCGTTATTGCATGTGGAAGATGTAGCCCGTGATGATCTATTCTGCAGCGCCCTGCTCTTTGAAAGGTGTACTTAAGTCCAATGGTTGTTGCTATTCAGGCTGGTAAAATGGCCGTAGTCATGGTTTATACTTGAGAGTTTTTACGTTATGGTTTTGTAAGCGGATTCATTCCGGGATTTCGATTTGAGAATATAAGCTTCATGGGTCACGAAAGAATGAAGTGTGCGGTAAGTGAAAGATATACGGGCAAATTTATCAAATGAATCCAACAACTGTAAAAGGTAAAAGGAGATTGGGTATGCGTAAGATTGGTTTAGTGGTATTGGTGGCGGGTATTGCTCTCGGCTATGGCAACACGTTGCTGGCGCGCGAAGGAGGGGATCACGGTGGGGCGGCTCTTGGTCACAGAAGCCAGGAAGGAAACGAGAACTCAAATGCTCAATGGTCTACGAATGCAACAAAGGGCCAGCAGCGTTCGGATATGCGAAATCAGGATGGCCAGGAACGTGGCCATGGCAAGGATCATGGCGGCAAGGCTCACGGTCATGGAAAGGGTCACGGGGGCCAAGGCAGCCAGAATCGCGATTCCAACTGACAACTGGCGTCGCTAGTCCAGTACCAGAGGCAATAAAGTACTTTTCATAGGAGAATATAGATGGCAAATGAATCCACCAATCCTTGGAAGCTTGCAACGATTGGAATAGTATTAGTGGGAGCCACTGCTATCGCAACAACGCTCATTATGGGGCGAGACTCCAAAAACGAGCCGCCCGCTTCTCAGACGGCACAAATCAGTGAGCCGCAAGTCGCTGCGACAGAGGAGAAGTCCGCGCCGGTTGAGAAGGCTGCCCCGGTGGAGAGCAAGAAGCCTGCCCGCGCGCCACACTCCGGCAGAAATACTTCGGCTGTTCCGCCTCCCCCACCCTACCAGGCAGGATATCCACCCCAACCGGCATACCCTTCGCAGTCTGTCATGGAGGCATGCAACAACTATGCGAATGAGCAGGTAAACAGCAAGACTGAAGAAGTACTCAAGAACGCTGCGCTGGGTGCCGTGATAGGTGCAGCAGTGGGTGCCGCAGGCGGCGCTATCGCAGGGGGAGGGAGCGGTGCAGGGAAAGGTGCGGGCATCGGCGGCGTAGCCGGCGCGGCAGGGGGAAGCCTTTATGGACTTAACGAAAACAAAGCGCACGATGCGCAATATCAGGCCGCGTACGCTTCCTGCATGCGCTCGAAGGGCTTTTAGTCTTATACGCCAGGACCGCGATGGCGGCAGCAAAAACGGTCCTGGCTAATGTTTTTATAGTTCAGGATAGGTTCCTATTGATCAACTAAACCCCCTATGAAGTACTATTCGGAATAAGCCGCGACCGCCCGGCTTATTGCGCGCTGCTCCTGATCCATCCATTCAGGGCTACCTGGGCTACTACTGGATGGATCGGATAGATCGATTCTTTCCCATCATTATTCCATCACCGCCGGTAACTGCGCCGCCAGCAGATTCTTTTCCTTGGTCGCGGTACCCAGTAGTGCATAACCGAGCAGTTTGCCTTCCACACTTCTAAACAGTGCCTTAATGCCGCCTTCATTTTCCTCCACTTCCCATTCGCCTTGCGTACCGGCGTCGGGGGGCGATACCACGGTTGGGCAGGCAGGCGTTTTAACCAGCACAGGCATGGCAGGGTAGCGTACCGGCGTCGGGGTGTGAGCGAGTGTTGCCGCGAGGCCGCGGGCGGCGTGCATGATCGGCATGACGAACGGTAGCACCCTCCCCTCCACTTCGGCGCAATCGCCTAGCGCAAAGATATTCGTATACCGGGTTTGCAGCGAGCGGCTTACTGCGATGCCACGGTTCACCGCGATGCCGGCCGCCCCCGCCAGGGCAGTGCGCGGGCGCAGCCCTATGGCGGAAAGCAGGACATCCGTCTGGATGATTTCTCCGCTGGCAAGCGTCAGGCGCAAGCTTTCGTGGATCCGCTCCACCCGCTGGGTCGCGGCGCCCATGTGGAATGTCACGCCGATAGCTTCCAGCTTCCGCCGCAGGAAGGCCCCGCCGGAGGGCGGGAGAAGCCGCCCCAGCGGTTGTGCGCTGATATCGATGACACGCACGCGATAACCTGCGACGGCCAAGTCGTTGGCGAATTCGCAGCCGATCAGTCCGGCACCGAGAATGGTTACTTCCTTCTTCCCTTTCAGTACCGTACATAGCTGATGGTAATCGTCCAGATCGTTTACCGATAGAATCGCATCCGCCCCATCACCCTCCAGGGGCAGACGGATTGGATCGGCGCCCAGCGCAAGGATGAGATGGCCGTAGGAAAGCTTCTCTCCTCCCTGCAACGTTACGCTTTTACCGGCGGGTTCAATTGACGTTACCCGGCTATGCGGGCGAATGGTCATTTTCAGCTGCTCGGCCATCTTCTCCGCGTTGGCGTTCAGTATCGATACAGGCGTCTTGCCTGTTGCCAGGGCATTCGACAACATAGGCTTCGAATAGAAGCCGCCATGATCTGCAGAAATGATCTGGATGGGTGTTCCAGCGTCCAGCTTGCGGAATTCCCGGGCCACGGTATACCCTGCAAGGCCGCTGCCAATGATGACGACCGACTCCCCGCCCATGCTCAAGCAAGCACCATTTCGAAGCCGGAGCGGCCATGCAGCCGGCGGCGGGCGGTTTTATCACGGATAAGATTATGCCTGGGATGTTGCAATTCGGTCATTCCGGGTTCCTTGTAAAATATCGAATAATGGAGGTTTGGATTTGATTTGGAATTAGACACGCTTTTGAGACAAGGTATCCCTGTTTGCCGGTACAAGCCATCAGCAAAGTTTACACTGGCAGAAATCTGATGCATATTAAAATCCGGACATTGCGATAATAAGCCGCGGTGAGATAGCCGGATAGCGGCAGGAATTCAGGATATCGATGGATAAAGACATGGCGAGTATCGGCTTCATTGGTCTGGGCATCATGGGCAAGCCCATGGCCGGGCATCTTATCAAGGGAGGGCATGCGTTGTATCTGCATTCTCGCAGCGGCGTGCCGGAAGAATTGCTTGAGCAGGGTGGCAAGGCGTGTTACTCGCCCAGGGAAGTGGCACAAAATGCCAGCATCATTATTACCATGCTTCCCGATACTCCGGATGTCGAGCGGGTATTGTTCGGTGAAAACGGCGTGGTGCAGGGTTTGGCAGCGGGCAAGACTGTGGTGGACATGAGCTCCATTTCTCCCATGGAAACACGGATGTTCGCCGGCAGGATCAACCAGATCGGTTGCGATTATGTGGATGCGCCCGTGTCGGGCGGCGACGTGGGGGCAAAAAATGCTACGCTTACCATCATGGTGGGCGCCACGGATGCAGTATTTGAAAAGGTGAAACCTATTTTCGAATTATTGGGCAAAAGCATCACGCTGATCGGGGACAATGGCGCGGGCCAGACTTGCAAGATTGCCAACCAGATCATTGTTGCGCTCACTATCGAGGCCGTGGGTGAGGCATTATTATTTGCTTCCAAGGCAGGCGTTGATCCTGTCAAAGTGCGTCAGGCACTGATGGGCGGGTTTGCTGCGTCGCGTGTTCTGGAGATTCACGGTGAGCGCATGATCAAGCGCACATTCGATCCGGGGTTTCGCATCGAGCTGCATCAGAAGGATTTAAACCTTGCGCTTGCGGGTGCACGCGCACTGGGCATCAGTTTACCCAACACCGCAGCCACTCAGGAATTGTTCAACGCATGCATCGCTTACGGCGGCGCAAAACAGGATAGTTCGGCTTTAGTACAGGCGCTGGAAAAATTGGCCAATCACGAAATTAACGAACCTGACTTAGTAAACTGAGCTGTCGAACCATGAATCCTCTCGAACTTGTTAACAGGCTGCGTACCTTCCTGCCATCTGAAGCGGTGCTTTATGAGGCTGAGGATTTGAGGCCTTATGAATGCGACGGCTTATCGGCATACCGGCAAACGCCGATGATCGTGGCGCTGCCGCAAACCGAAGACGAAGTGGTTCAAATTCTCCGGGTTTGCCACGCGGCGAGGACTCCCGTGGTAGCGCGCGGCGCGGGCACCGGCCTGTCAGGCGGTGCCTTGCCGCACGCGGAAGGTGTTCTGCTGTCGCTCGCCAAATTGAGACGTATACTTGGCGTTGATCCCGCTGCGCGTACCGCCCGCGTGCAACCGGGAGTGCGCAACCTTGCGATTAGCGAAGCGGCGGCGCCCTATAGTCTCTATTATGCGCCCGATCCTTCTTCACAGATTGCCTGCTCCATTGGCGGCAACGTGGCAGAAAACTCGGGAGGTGTCCACTGTCTGAAATATGGACTCACCGTGCACAACATCCTTAAGCTGCGGGTGGTAACCATTGAGGGCGAAATTCTCGAAATCGGCGGCGAAAGCCTGGATTCGCCGGGCTACGATCTGCTGGCGCTTATGACCGGCAGCGAAGGCATGCTAGGCGTCGTTACCGAAGTTACCGTCAAACTCATGCCGAGACCGGAAAAGGCCCAGGTGGTCATGGCGGCCTTTGACGACCTGCGCAAGGCGGCAGACGCGGTGGCGAACGTGATCGGCGCGGGCATTATTCCAGCCGGCATGGAAATGATGGATAAAATCACCACTCATGCGGTTGAGGGGTATGTTCATGCCGGTTACAACCTCGATGCGGCCGCTATCCTGTTATGCGAATCCGACGGCACCATGGAGGAAGTCGCTGAAGAAATCCAGCGCATTGATGAAATCATGAACCAGAGCGGCGCGACCGAGATCAGGACATCCCGTGATGAAGCCGAACGGCTCAGGTTCTGGGCCGGGCGCAAGGCCGCTTTTCCGGCAGCAGGCCGCATTTCACCCGATTACTACTGCATGGACGGCACTATCCCGCGCAAGAATCTTGCGAATGTATTGTCCGGTATCGAGGCGCTCTCTGCCGAATATGGCCTGCGGTGCATGAATGTCTTCCACGCGGGCGATGGTAATCTGCATCCCCTCATTCTTTACGATGCCAACCGACCCGGCGAGCTGAAAATGACCGAGGAGTTCGGCGCAAAAATACTTCAAATGTGCATTCGGGCCGGGGGGACCATTACCGGCGAGCATGGAGTCGGCATCGAAAAAATTAATGAAATGTGTTCGCAATTCAAAGCGGGCGAACTTGAGATGTTCCACGCAGTGAAGGCAGCCTTCGATCCTCATGGGCTGCTGAATCCCGGAAAGGCCGTTCCCACCCTGCGTCGTTGCGCCGAACATGGCGCGATGCACGTGCATCGGGGAGAGGAAAAGTTCGCCGGGCTGCCGAGGTTTTGAAAGATTGATTCATTTGCGCCCTTTGCAGTCCGATTAAGTCCATGCAATATCTCATCGATCAGTTTTCCGATACTATCCGCGCTGCCGCGGCCCATAAAATCCCGTTATGCATACGCGGTGGGGGCAGCAAGGATTTTTACGGGAATCGCATGGTTGGCCAGGAAGCTGGCATGCTTGATCCTGCCGCCTACGCTGGAATCGTTGATTATGAGCCGACCGAATTAGTGGTGACTGCTTGTGCCGGTACGAGATTGGCTGATCTTGAAACGGTATTGAGCACGCATGGACAGATGCTGGCATTCGAGCCGCCGCATTTTGGTTCTGCCGCCACGCTGGGCGGCTGTGTCGCAGCCGGGCTGTCCGGTCCACGCCGGGCATCCGTCGGCGCAGTACGCGACTTTGTGCTAGGGGTGCGTATGCTGGACGGTAAAGGAGACAATTTGAATTTTGGCGGGCAGGTAATGAAAAATGTCGCAGGTTACGATGTCTCGCGTTTGATGGCGGGTTCAATGGGAACGCTCGGCTTGTTGCTGGAGGTTTCGCTCAAAGTGCTGCCGGTGCCGGCAATGGAGCTTACGCTGCGTATTCCCATGGCGGAAGCCGAGGCCATTGGCCGAATGAACCTGTGGGCAGGCAAGCCGCTGCCGATTTCTGCAACCTGCTTTTACGATGGTGCGCTGACTTTGAGGCTTTCCGGCGCTGAACCCGCTGTACGCGCGGCTCATGCCAAACTGGGCGGCGAAGAAATGGATGACGGTGCAGACTTCTGGGATTCGGTACGGGAACAGACGCACCCGTTTTTTCAGCCGGGAAAATCGCTCTGGCGCCTATCCATAAAATCGACTACCCTGCCATTGCCGCTACCGGGAAAGCAATTAATCGAATGGGGCGGGGCGCTCCGCTGGTGGGCAAGTGATGAAGATATGGATGCTGAAGCCATGCGTATAATGGTGAAGGCCGCGGGCGGGCATGCCACACTGTTTCGCAGCCAGGAGCTGTACGCTGCCGTATTTCATCCCCTCGTGCCGGAGATGATGAATATCCACCGCCGTTTAAAGGAAAAATTCGATCCAATGGGGATACTCAATCCTGGCCGGATGTATCCCCCATTCTAGATAATGCAAACCAGACTCGCTGCTTTCATTAAGGATTCTCCCGAGGGGCAAGAAGCCGAGGCAATAATCCGCACTTGTGTTCATTGCGGTTTCTGTCTCGCCACCTGTCCGACCTACCAATTGCTGGGCGATGAGCTGGATAGTCCGCGCGGACGCATTTACCTGATGAAGCAGATGCTGGAAGGCGAGCCGGTTACGCAAAAAACCCAGCTGCATCTCGACCGTTGCCTTACTTGCCGGGCCTGCGAGACGGTTTGTCCATCTGGTGTGCGCTATGGGCGGCTGGTGGATATCGGCCGTGGCATTGTTGAAAAAAAAGTCGGACGCAGTGTAGCAGCCGGTGCGATGCGGTACGCATTGCGCCAGACGTTGCCCCATCCCGGAATGTTTGGACCGCTGCTGAAATTGGGAAGGGGTGTCCGGCCATTGCTGCCGGGCAGCCTGAAAGAATCGATCCCACCGCCCGCGCAGCAAATGGACAAAATGCAATCTGCGAAAACATGGCCGCCCGCGCGGCACATGCGCAAGATGTTATTGCTCGATGGCTGCGTGCAACCGGTATTGGCACCCGCTATCAATGCCGCCACGGCGCGAGTCCTGGACAGGCTCGGCATATCCCTGATCAAGGCGGAAAACGCAGGCTGCTGTGGGGCAATTTCTTACCATCTGAATGCCCAGCAGGAGGGGCTGGATTACATGCGCCGCAACGTGGATGCCTGGTGGCCCTATGTTGGAAATGACGCAGGAATGGATTCCGCTCAAGGGCCGCAGGGGGCGGAAGGGGTGGAAGCTATTGTCATGACCGCCAGCGGTTGCGGCGTGACAGTAAAGGAATATGGCCATTTATTGCGCCACGATGCCGCCTATGCGGAAAAGGCCGCACGTATCTCGGAATTGTCCCGGGATATCAGCGAAATTCTCGAAGCTGAAACCTCTGCGCTGTTTCCTCTTCTCGACAGCGTACCGGTCGACACCAGAAAGTCAGCCATCGCTTTTCATTCTCCTTGTACGCTGCAACACGGTATGCAAATTCGCGGTGTGGTGGAGAAGATTCTGATTGCTGCGGGTTTCGATCTGACTATCGTGCCGGACGCTCATCTTTGCTGCGGCTCGGCAGGGACTTATTCGATTTTGCAGCCCGAATTGTCGCAGCAGCTACTGAAAAATAAAGTCATGGCGCTGGAGGCGGGCAATCCCATTCGCATCGTTACCGCGAATATCGGTTGTCTGATGCACGTACAAAGCGGCACCTCGTTACTGGTCAATCATTGGATCGAGATATTGGACGAGCGGCTCTTGATCCGGCAAAGGCAAGCACAGAATCAGGCATGAGCCGGAGTTCGGCTTTTTACCCCTGGTTTAACCCTATATAATATGCCCTGATATCATCAGGGCCATTTTCACTATTTTGTTCTCCGATCCCATTCATGAGCTTTGCTAAGAGGCCGATGGCTAAAAAGCCGAGCTCCAGTCCGCTGCCGCTGAGAGTCGTCAGGTTGCTGCGCGAATCCGGCGCCCTTGCATTGCTGGGGGTGGCGCTTTATCTGGCACTGATATTTTATGGCTATGATCGCAGTGATCCCGGATGGTCCCATAGTGGCGGTGGACCGGCCCGCAATCCCGGAGGGTATGCGGGTGCGTGGCTGGCCGACCTGCTGCTGTATCTGTTTGGCATTTCAGCGTGGTGGTGCGTGCTGTTCGTCCTCCTCCTGGTGTCGTGGATTTACCACCGTCTTGATTTCGTGGGAATCTTCGATCGCCGCCCGCTGCTTGTTTCCATTGTGGGCTTTTTAATATTGCTGGTCGCCAGCAGCGGACTTGAAGCGCTAAGGTTTTACACGCTCAGACTGGTGTTGCCGCAAACCCCCGGAGGGGTGCTGGGCGAGGTAATCAGCGAAAATCTGTCGCAGACACTGGGTTTTACCGGTGCAACCTTGGCGCTCCTGATATTGATGGCAATCGGTTTCAGTTTGTTTTCGGGCCTGTCGTGGCTGCGCTTCGTGGAAAAGCTGGGGACCCTCATGGAGGGAAGCTGCCTGCTTGTCAGGCGCGGCTGGGAGAATTGGCAGGATCGGCGTGCAGGGCTGGTCTCCGCGATCAAGCGGGATGAACTGGTCGAAGTCGGAAAAAAACGTTTTAACGAGCAGCCGCCTTTACATATCGAGCAACCCGCAACCGTCATTATTAAATCGCCGCGGGTAATCAAGGAGAAGCAGACCCCGCTCTTTGTCGATTTGCCCGATTCACCATTGCCGCCCTTGCATCTGCTGGATGAGCCGATAAAAAAGGAGGTGGAAATACTGTCGACGGATACGCTTGAATTCACTTCTCGACTGATTGAACGGAAGCTGATCGATTTCGGCGTCGAGGTAAAGGTGGTTGCGGCTTATCCCGGTCCGGTCATTACCCGGTATGAAATCGAGCCCGCTGTAGGCGTGAAAGGTAACCAGATTCTCAACCTGGTAAAAGATCTGGCGCGCTCATTGTCGGTCGTAAGCATACGCGTAGTCGAAACCATTCCTGGCAAGACCAGCATGGGCCTGGAAATTCCCAATCCCAAGCGGCAGGTGGTTCGGTTGTCGGAGATTCTCAGTTCTCAGGCCTATGCCGAGATGGCGTCGCCATTGACCATCGCGCTGGGTAAGGACATAGGCGGCCATCCGGTGGTAGCGGATCTGGCGCGGATGCCGCATGTGCTGGTGGCGGGTACGACCGGATCGGGTAAATCGGTCGCTATCAACGCCATGATCCTGAGCCTCATCTACAAGGCGACACCCGAGCAAGTGCGCTTGATTCTGGTGGATCCGAAAATGCTTGAATTGTCTGTGTATGAGGGCATTCCGCATTTGCTGGCGCCGGTGGTGACGGATATGCGGCAAGCAGCGAGCGCGCTGCGTTGGGGTGTCGCGGAAATGGAACGGCGCTACAAGCTGATGTCGGCGCTGGGTGTGCGGAATCTTGGCGGCTACAACCAGAAAATCCGTGATGCAATCAAGAGCGAGAAGCCGCTTGCCAATCCGTTCAGCCTGACACCCGATGCGCCGGAGCTGCTGGAAGAGATGCCGCTCATTGTCGTGGTGATAGATGAGCTGGCGGATTTGATGATGGTGGTGGGGAAGAAAGTCGAGGAATTGATCGCACGGCTTGCACAAAAGGCTCGCGCTGCAGGGGTTCATCTACTCCTTGCCACGCAACGGCCTTCGGTGGATGTGATCACCGGTCTTATCAAGGCTAATATCCCGACGCGTGTCGCGTTTCAGGTGTCGAGCAAGGTGGACTCCCGCACCATACTCGATCAGATGGGAGCGGAAGCATTGCTGGGACAGGGCGACATGCTTTACCTTCCTCCCGGCAGCGGGTATCCGCAGCGGGTGCATGGTGCTTTTGTCGCGGATCAGGAAGTGCACCGGGTAGTGGAATACCTCAAGGAACATGGCGAGCCACGCTACGTGGACGGGGTGCTTAATTCAATCGAAGACGAAAGTGGCGGAAGTGGCGGGAGCGAAAATAACGGCGTGGCCGGGCAGGAGAGCGGCGAAGCCGACCCGCTTTATGATGAAGCGGTCGCCATCGTGCTCAAATCCCGGCGCGCCTCCATTTCGCTGGTGCAGCGGCATTTGCGTATCGGTTATAACCGTGCCGCGCGGTTGATCGAGGAGATGGAACGTGCCGGTCTTGTCTCATCCATGCAAACGAATGGCAATCGGGAGGTCCTGGTTCCAGCGCGAGGTGAATAATCTTAACCCATTATTAGAAATGTCCCGATGCCGTCACCCTGTTTTTTTTGATTGGCATCATTGAAATGGGGGCGGAATTGAAATCGCCCCGCTCCCTGTCATGCGGGAGCGGGGCGATTGCCATACGCTTCGGTGTTTCAGCCGGTTCTCATGTCCTCAATGGGCCGCTTACGGTACGATGCGGTTGTTGAGGATGACTTTGCTCTGGCCGTTCCAGACGACGTCGGTCAGGTTGGAGTAGCGGGTGATGATCTGCGCGGCTATCCCGCCGGCAAACAGTCCCGAC
>Ga0134128_10004581_pt1 | contig 16888 bp, 18 predicted proteins | sample KB31754_FD_96462 | JGI IMG/M metagenome (GOLD analysis project Ga0134128, IMG submission 96462) | Terrestrial soil microbial communities with excess Nitrogen fertilizer from Kellogg Biological Station, Michigan, USA - KB3-175-4 | ecosystem: Environmental > Terrestrial > Soil > Unclassified ...
CGGAGGCCTCAGAACCACCTCAGAACCATGGCAATCTACCAGCAACCGCCGGTCCGCCCTATGCCCCGGGCAATGGTGGTTATGCACAGGCCCTTCCCGCTTATGGAAATCCAGCACCCTCCCTTATCCTCCGGAGGTGACACCGCCGCCGAGCGGCAATTACCAGCCGACCTGGCAGCCAATTCCGGGCACGCCTTTGCCGCGTTATGGCGCACCGCCCGGGCGCCCGCCCATGCAACAAATGCCTGCGAATTCTCAGCTCGAGCAACTGATTCCCAACTGGAACGGGCCGCTTCCGCAAGTGCCGGCATCGATGTCGCGCCCATTGCCTCAAGGACCAGGGTTTGCCTCAGGCTGGGCGCCCGGACCGCCGCAGATACAAGCTTCCCCGCAGGAGCAACGAGTAGCAAGGCTCGAGCAAGCCGCCTTCGGCGCCACATACCCAGAGCACGAGGTGGACGATCGCGTCGAGCATTTGGAACGCGAAGAGTTCGGCAAATCAACTGAAGGAGATCTCGATTCGCGTTTAAGCAGGCTCGAAGCCAAACTTGGCGGCGGCAACGCTTTCGGAAAAACTTCCAGCGCGCCGATGCCACCAAATACGCCACCATCGCCACCGGCTATGATGGCTACGTCACAGCTGCCAACGATGACTGCGCCGTCGCAAGCCGCGCCACCGGATGTGAAACCGCTTACCGCCTATCAGCCGCCGGCCGGTTACCGTGCACCGGGCAGCGTTGCCGCTGCGCCGAACGCGGCGGCGCACCAACCAGCGACCGCGGGCGCAGCCCCAAACCGTCAGAACGATGATCTGATGCACAGCCAGTTTGATACCGCTGTGCAAAGCATTCCTATAGATCAGAAAGCAGGCGACTATTTCGCAGCCATGCAGGTATTCACCGCCGGGTCTTACGCACGCTGGACGCACTTTCCGGTACGCATGCATCTGCCCATGAATACACCGCCCAATTGGCAGGCCGGTCTGGATTCAGCCATTCAGCAGTGGTCGAAAGCGGTGCCGATCATGGTCACTTCGCCGCAGGAGCCCGCCGACATAGAAGTCGCCTGGATCAACCACCTGCAGCCACATCAGCTCGGCATCACCAACCTGGAAGTATTCAACGGACGGATGCGCGTTACCGTTTATCTATTGCGCCCCAGCTCCTACCCAGCGGGCACCGCGGAGCAAAAGCTGCCTGTGGTGGCCGCCCACCAGATGGGTCACGCGCTGGGACTCTGGGGACACAGCCAGGCTGCCGGCGACGTAATGCACCCCTTGGATAGTGCGAAAGGCAAAGCGACGATCGTCTCGGCTCGTGACATTAATACATTACGCCGAATCTATCAGGCGCCGGGTCTTCCGGCAGGTTACGAGAGCCCGCAACCGGTTGGTTGGCCTTAACACATTACGTTGTGCTCAGGAAATGCGGCGCCTTGAGATCCACAATTCTCTGAATCGGTCATTATTTACGGAGCCTCTCATGACGAGCACAACCGCCCGCAGAACTATCACCATTGCGCATAGCCCTGATTCCGACGACGCGTTCATGTTCTACGGACTGGCCGCCGACAAACTCGACACTTACGGCTTTAAAGTAAACCAGGTGCTCAAGGACATTCAGTCACTCAACGTTGACGCCATGAACGGCGTCTATGAAGTATCGGCGATTTCTTTTGCTGCCTATCCGGAAGTCAATTCGAAATACGCGCTCATGCCTTGCGGTGCAAGCATGGGACTGAATTACGGACCAATGATCGTCGCTAAAGAGCAACTGAGCCGCGATCAGCTATCCAGCGTCAGGCTGGCCATTCCCGGCAAGCTGACCACCGCCTACCTGGCCGCACGTTTGTTCCAACCGGTCCTCAACAATGTGGTGGTCGTTCCCTTCGATAAAATTATCGACGCCGTGAAAGCAGGGCAAGCGGATGCCGGACTGATAATTCACGAAGGACAACTCACGTACAGTCAGGAAGGTTTGAAGAAGATTGTCGACCTGGGTGAATGGTGGTTCGAACTGACTAATGGATTGCCGCTGCCACTGGGCGGCAACGTCGTGCGTAAAGACCTCGGAGCTGAGCAGATGAAGGTGGCAACCCGCTTGCTTCAAGACTCGATCAAATACTCGCTGGCCAACCGTCAGCCGGCGCTCGAGTACGCCATGCAATTCGCTCGTGATTTGAAACAAGATCAAGCCGACAAGTTTGTGGGCATGTATGTCAACGATCTGACGGTTGACTACGGAGAAAGCGGCCGCGAAGCACTGCGCCGCCTGTTTTCCATGGCTCACGAGAAATCGATCATCGCCAATAAATTGGTACCTGAGTTCGTCGAACTCTAATTTGGCAAATCGAAATCAGGGCGACCGAGACCACAGATCCAAGTCCCGAAAGGCAATACCAGCTTGCGTCTACAAGCTCATAAATTCGCGTGCCACAACGGGAACCTTATAGCTGTTTTTGTCATCAAACCTGCATAATGAAAGTAGGCACGAATCAAAAGTGTCGTCATGCTCCCAGCGAAGATTATTCAGTAAGGCAGGAGAACAAAAACCATGATCGCCGAAAACGAAATGTCCGAAAGCACTCAAGCTGCAGAAGCAGGTGCTGCTAAGAAGAAGAGAGCACCGCGCAAAAAAGCGGCCGCCAAAGCCAAAGGCGGCAAGCGCAGCGCCGGCAAGAAGAGCACTTCCCCGAAGGGCACTAAGCGAGTTGCCGGTAAAAAGGGAGCTGCCCGCAAATCATCTACTAAGAAAGCAGGCACATCCAAGAAATCGGCAGGCGCGAAGAAAACAGCGAAGAAGAGCACATCTGCTAAAAAATCCGCTGCCGGCAAGAAAGGCGCCAAAGCCAAAAAAGCAGGGACAGCGAAGAAAGCAGGCACAACCAAGAAAGCCACTGCTGGAAAGAAACGCGCCACCAAAAAGGTAGCGTCCACCAAAAAGGCCGCTTCTACCAAAAAGGCCGCTTCTACCAAAAAGGCAGCTTCCACCAAGAAGACAGCCGCGAGCAAGAAGAGCTCCACTAGCGCCAAGAAAGCTTCAGCCGGACGCAAAGGCGGCAAAGCAAAAGCCAAAAAGGCCAGCACAGCTGCTAAATCAGCAAGCGCCAAGAAAACAGGCAAAACATCTGCCGCAAAAGGCTCGAAGAAATCCGGTGGCACCCGCAAATCGGCCGCCAAAAACAAGGGCGCTGAAAAGCCCGCCGAGGACAAGCCGATGATCGAGTCCATTAAAGAGACGCTCACCAATCTGTTCGGCGGCGAAAACAGCAGCAGCGCCGAGCAAACGCAAGAATAGCTTGCTGTTCTACTGAAAGTGAAGAATGGGCGGCAATTAGTCGCCCATTCTTGCTTGAATAGATTTCTCGTTAATGGGCTATGATGGCATTGTGGTTGGCGCGTGGGCCTTTGATGTTGCGAGCGGCAAGTAGTCCGAAGTCTTACTTGCTCTTGTTTGCTGTCTTGTTATTGCTCTATTGTTTGGGCGTGGTCCTCTCGCCAGTGCTTAAGGAAAGGACCTTTCTCAGCGAAAACAACGGCAAAATAGGCATAGCCGATTTCGTCGTTCTCTATGAAGCAGGGGTGATAGCCGCGTCCGGCGATCGCCAACGTATTTACGACCCGGCGGTTCAGCTCAGTTGGTGCAATCGAATAATCAGCCCTGATCGGCTCCGCGAACCGATGTATATCCAGTCGCCGCCGTGGTTTTTCACTCTGATGGCGCCGCTTTCGCTGATTCCCATCAAGCCTGCATATGTCCTGTGGACCTTTTTCTGGACGGCGGCGGCAACAATAGCGATGCTGCTCGTTTTGCGGCAAAGCGGCATGCAGTCGCGGCTCGATCGGGCCTTATTCGTGACCTTCGCTCTTGCTTCTGCACCGGCCGTGGTGAGCATGAAACTAGGCCAAACCAGCTTATGCCTTCTCACCTTCGTGCTGATGTTTTGTTATTGCTGGCGACGCCGGCGGGATAAGCAGGGCGCCCTGTGGCTCGCGCTCTCGAGCTTCAAGGTGCAGTACTGCCTGTTCCTGGTGTTACCGGCAGTCGCCGGCGCCCGCCGCCGCTTGCTTGCCTGGTCGATTCTCCTGGGCGCGATTCTACTCTCGATTTCGCTGCTCGATGTGGGTTGGCAAAGCTTCGCTGCCTATCCGGCATGGGTGAATTATGTCGAATCATCCGGAGCCCAGGGCGTTTACGCAGAGGCGATGGTCAATATCCGTGGATTGCTCAACGCTTACCTGCCTACCAAGCTCGCCTTCCAGCTGTCAGTAGCAGCGATGTTAGCCGCACTGCTGTACCTGGTTTGGCTGTGGCGCCGAGCCGCAAAGCTCTCCCTGCCGGGCAAAGATGAATGGCTGCTCGCCACCACCATTGCTCTGGCGGTTTTGACCAGCCCGCACACGCATTACCACGACTGCGTATTGCTGGCGGCAGCCGCCGCTGTCACATTGACCAAGTTGGATTTAAATATGTCCGCTGGTCCGCTCAGTTATCGCGTCTGGAAATACTTGCTGCTCATATACCCGATGCTGTCATGGCTTGCCTATCTCCATCGGGCGGACAGCCCGGTGCCGCTTTTGGCGCTGGCCAACATGGCTGTGGCCTTGGCCGCCGTAGCGTATTGCGAAAGCCTGCTGCGACGCCCGGAAGCTGCCGTTGAGCCACCCACGGTTACAGCAGAGTAGAATTGCGGTATGGTCTGATTGTCGGATCCAGGACAAAGGACGTCTTTAATCTTGTGAATGATAACGTCGCTAGTACGAGCCAGGCGGCAGCCGAGCCCTTCAGCAAGCAGATCGCCACAATCTCGGTTGTGGTCACCCTGTATAACGAAGAAGACAATGTCGAGCCGATGACTCGCAACATTATCGGCACTTTTAAGGAAGTGCTTCAGGGTGCCGACTTCGAACTCATTCTTGTGCTTAACGGTCCGCTCGATGCAACGCCACAACGAGCAAAGGCACTTACGCTCGAGTTTCCTGAAATTAAGCTCGTCGAACTCACACAGAATCGAGGATACGGCGGCGGAATTCAAGCCGGCCTGAAATCCGCCAGTGGCGAATTCATCGGTTACACCGATGCTGACGAACAAATAAGCGCCGCCGACTCCGCACAAATTTTTCAAACAGCGCTCAACGGTGATTACGATCTCGTCAAGGCTGTACGCAATCAGCGTGCTGATGGACTGCAAAGAAGAATAATCAGCACCGTTTACAACGGTCTTTTCAATGTGCTCTTCGGCTTCACGAGCATGGATATAAATGGCAAGCCGAAAGTGTTTCGGCGAGCGGCTTTTCAGCGTTTGAACCTGCAATCGAAAGACTGGTTCATTGACGCTGAGGCAATGATTCAAGCAAAAAGGTTGGGATTCTCCATCCATGAAGTGCCGATTGCTTTTGCCGCTCGCAAACATGGCAGCTCCAATGTACGCTTTTCGACCGTAATAGAGTTTTTGAAAAACATGTGGAAGTATCGCTATGGCCAACACTAAGGTTATTATTCTCGCCGGCGGGCAGGGCATGCGCATGCGCGAGGAAACGGAGTATCGGCCAAAGCCGATGGTCGAGGTTGGCGGCAAACCGTTGCTCTGGCACATCATGAAGCAGTATGCCTATCACGGCTTCCAGGATTTTGTGGTTTGCCTCGGGTACAAAGCCGAAGTGATAAAGAGCTATTTCCTCAATTTCGACTTTCTATCCAGCGATTTCACAATCCGGCTTGGTGGGCGCGAAAGCATTGTTTGTCACGATGTGGGAGCAGAACACGGGTGGCAAGTGACTCTGGCCCAAACCGGACAGAGTTGCGAAACGGGCAGCCGCATCAAGCAGGTGCAAAAGTACGTGTCAGACTGTGATCTTATTATGCTCACCTACGGCGATGGATTGGCGAATGTGGATATCGGCCGTCTCGTAGAGTTTCATAAATCTCACGGCAAGATTGCCACCGTCACCGGAGTCTCGCCGCCGTCGCGTTTCGGCGAGCTGATTACAGAAGGCGACGTGGTGGCGGAATTCAGCGAAAAACCGCAAGTATCTCAAGGCTGCATAAACGGCGGGTTTTTCGTGCTCGATCAACGCGTTTTCAATTACTTGAGCAACGATCCTTCCTGCAGCTTCGAGCGCGACCCATTGCGCATGCTGTCCGAAGAGCGCCAGTTGATGATCTATCAGCACGCCGGCTACTGGCAGTGCGTTGATACGATGCGCGATCTCGTTCAGCTCAATCAACTGCATGCGTCCGGAAAAATGCCTTGGCTCAGCGAGTTCAACGAGACGGGCAAGAAAGCCGCATCACTCACGGAAATGTTGTCCAAGGGCAAGGTGAACTAACTCATGCGCAAGGCCCTCATTACCGGTGCCGGCGGGTTCCTCGGGGGCTGGCTGTGCGCGGAGCTCGCCGAGCGCGGCATCGAGGTGGTGGCGCTCGACCGTGAATGGCGCGAGGGTTGTCTGTGTCCCAACTACGTGCCTGAGCAAAACCGGATCACCGCCGACGTGGAAGATTTTCCTGAAATGCTACGCATTCTTCGGGAATACGACTTAGACTTCGTCTTCCATCTGGCGGCGCAGGCCCTGGTGCAGGAAGCAGCGGCCGAGCCAATCGCTACTTTTCGCTCCAACATCGAAGGTACCTGGAATGTTTTGGAAGCCGCCCGCCTGCTGCAACGAACAAATGCTGCCAGACCGCTTGGGGTAATCGTCACATCCAGCGATAAAGCGTACGGCGATCAGACAAAATTGCCGTATGTGGAAAGCTTTCCTCTTCACGGACGCTTTCCATACGACGTCTCGAAAAGCTGTGCAGACCTCATCGCTCAGTCATACTTCGCCTCTTTCCGCTTGCCGGTATGCATCACGCGCTGCGGCAACCTTTACGGTGGCGGCGACTTCGCTATGAGCCGAGTGGTTCCGGGCACCATATGCAGTGTCCTAAAAAATGAGCGGCCGGTGATCAGATCTGACGGCACGCCGCAGCGCGATTATGTTTACGTGAAAGATGCGGCGCAGGCGCTGATTCTTATCGCTGAGCGAATGCTTTCCGATCGCAACATTCACGGCGAGGCATTCAACATTAGCGTCGGAGAACCGATTTCGGTACTTGATCTGGTGCATAAAATTCTCACGATCATGAATCGAAAGGACCTCGAGCCGATAGTTCAGGGCACAGCATCCCTGGAAATACAGGCACAATATCTCAGCTCTGAGAAGATCCAGCGATTGCTGAATTGGCACCCACGCTTAGATCTCGATCAAGGCCTCGAAGAAACAGCCGCCTGGTACAAGAAGTTTTTCCCCAGACTGCCAGAGGGCACGCAACGCCAGCCCCAATTAACGCGCGATGAAGCCTGAGCCATTCACTGACTATGCAGGCAAGCGAGTCCTCGTCCTCGGCGGCTCAGGATTTATCGGAAGCAAACTGACACAAGCACTGGCAAGCCACGGAGCCAACGTTTTCGCAGGCAGCCGTTTGTCCCAGGTCAACCGTGCCGGCAGCGACGATTCAAGACCAATCAGTTACTTGCAATGTGATGTAACCGTCTTGGGGGAACTCAGCGCTGCTTTCGATCAGGCGCAACCGGAGATAGTCTTCAATCTAACGATGGCACCGCGAGGCAATGGAGGCATTGCCGATTACAATACGCAGCTCGCCACCACTTTTGGTGGCACGATCAACATTGCCAAACTGATCAACGAGCAAGCGCCACAGGCGCTATTGGTACAACTCGGTTCTTCCGAAGAATACGGCCGATCAGCCACGCCGTTCCAAGAAGTCCAGGGCGACAGTCCAATATCGGCGTACTCGGTGGCGAAGTGCGCCGCCACACGATTTGTGCTCGCGGCACAAGGCAATCTCAACTTCAAAAGCATTGTCGCCAGACCGACGGTGGTCTACGGTCCCGGACAGACAGGTGATATGTTGATTCCCGTGCTCGTCGGCGCGTACTCATCCAACCGCATACCAGATCTGACGCCGGGAGAACAAACGCGTGATTTCATCTATGTCGATGATGTGATCTCGGGCTTGCTGGCGCTGGGAATCAGTCCGCGTCTGTCGGGCGACATTTTCAATTTGTCGTCGGGGGTTGCTTCGCCGCTGAAAACAGTAGCGCGACTGGTGGCAGACCTTTGCCACTACGAGGGCGACCTTGGTCTGGGTCGGCGTCCCTATCGACAGCACGAAGTTATGGAACATTGCGCCAGCTACGCGAAGGTGAAGGCTGCCCTCGGTTGGTCGCCTGAGATCTCCATCGACGAAGGTTTGCGCCGGACAGTCAGCTGGTGGCAGACACGGTTCAATCGCTGCGTCTTACTTTAGCAAGCAAGCGCAGAAACTCTACATATAGCCACACCAGTGTGACCATCAGTCCGAAGGCGCTGTACCACTCCATGTACTTGGGCGCCTGCATGTCGACGCCGCTTTCAATTACTCCAAAATCAATGATCAAGTTGAGCGCGGCAATTATCACGACGAAGACACTGAAGGCAATGCCGATCGGACCACCTGCGAAAAGGAACGGAACTTGAATATGGAAGAATCCCAGCACCATAGTCGCCAGGTAAAATAACATCAGCCCGCCGGCAGCCGCTGCCACCCCAATCATGAATTTATGCGTCGGTCTGATCAGCCGACTTGCGTAAACCAAAAGCATCGCGGCGCAAGTGCCCAGACTTAGCCCTACAGCTTGCAAGACGATGCCGGGATATCGCGCCTGAAAAACGGCCGAGAGTCCTCCGAGAGCCAATCCTTGCAGCATGGCGTAGAGGGGGGCGGTAAACGGCGCCAAGGTGCGTTTAAACGTCGTTATAAGCGCCACTACCAAGCCGCCTATCAACCCGCCAACCATCCACGGTGTGACCACCGCCGGGTTGCCCGAGGTCCAAAACATCTGCCACGTCCAGCAAGCCCCGGCGCAAACGAGAGCCAGCAGAACAAAGCATTTACCCACTGTCCCGTTCAACGTCATGACGTTGTCGCTGCTAACGAGCGCCCGTCCGCCTTGCAACCGCTGCATCGCCTGGCTACGGCGAGCCTCGGTGTACGCGTCTGTGTTTAACGCCGGATTTGCTGTTGCAACTGCCATGGTTTGGTCCTTTCGAGAACTCTGGCTCCGTTGACGACGGCAGGACGCGGGCGGATCCCAAAACCAACGGAACAGCAACATAAGATTACCGTCCCAACGCATGACCCTGTATACGCAATTGAACTGAAACGCATTACGGATGAGGTCCGAACTGGCTGGAGGCGAAAATGGGTAAATTCCAGGCTTTTTTAGCAGGCTTAATATTCGGCGGGCTGGCCGGCGCAGCAGCTGGATTGTTATCGGCGACCAAGCCCGGCAAGGAGCTTCGCCACGAACTGGCCGACGCATACAACGATCTCTACCGCAAAGCGATGTATGAATTGGAAGAAATCGCCGATAAGGTCGATGAGCTGAAGGTCAAAATCGAGAAGAATGAAGCGTTGCATCAGGTACTCGAGGATTTCACTCCCCGGGTCGAGGCTGCCGTAGGCAAAGCCCAATCGGCACTTGAAGAAACGACAAAAACCACTGTTCAAAGCCAGCAGTTATTGCAGGAAAAGCAAACCTAGCAGCCGGCAGGTGGGAGCGCGCCAACAGACGCGCTCGCCCCGGGGAGTCAAGCAACCGCTTAACCTTTGACGGTGATTTTTCTCGGCGCCGCTTTCTTGCTCTTGGGCAGTACAAGTTTAAGCACGCCGTTTTTCACCGACGCCTGGATGCCTTCGCGATCGATTTCATTGGATAAAGCGAACACTCGGCGATAGTCGGCCATGCCGTACTCGGCATGCATCAAGCTGTATCCGTCGAGTTTGGGCATGCTCACGTGTCCGTGAATGGTCAGCATATTTTGCTCAACCGTAATATCGACGCCTTCAGGTTTCACGCCAGGCATATCCGTAAGCAACAACAGATGGTCCGCCGACTCGTAGATGTCCGTCGCCGGCGTGTAAGTTCGCTGAGTATCGGCGGCTCGATTGCCGTTTGTTTGTATATCGGCGTGTTCTTTCGTTTGCATCAATCCAGTAGCCATATAAACCTCCTTTGATATCTGGCGCTACTCGGAAGTGACTGTGATTTTCCGCGGCTTGTCCGAGTGAGCCCGCGGCAAGCTGATTTCCAAAATACCGTCGAAGAAACGGGCCTTCACCTCGTCGGCTTCAACAGGAAACGGCAATTGAATGGTGCGCGTGAATTGACCGTACAGTCGCTCTTGCCGGTGGCAACTGTCGCCTGCCGTTTCCGGTCGGCGCTCACCTCGCACTGTCAACGTATCGTTTACCAATGAGATATCGATATCTTTTGGATCGATGCCCGGAATCTCCGCCCAAGCAAGGGCACCATTATCCGAGCTGAATACATTTATAGGTGGAAACTCGGCCATGCCGGGTTCTGTCGCAAGCAACCGATTTAATTGCTGGCGCAGCCGATGCATGTCCTGCAACGAACTAATGAAATCATTGTCTACAAGTCGATGTAGCAACATGGTTCTTATGCCTCCTTCGCTAAGATCACGCTGCGGTGAATCGAGCGCCTTCTGCTAAATAATTTATTGGCGGCAAACACATGGTGCCAAAAAATTACCGCTTTTTTTAAACATCACTGTTGCCACCACAGGCAGTGCAAGCTCAGCCGGTGAATCGCCCGCCAGTACAACTTTTCCGAAATTATAAATAAATCATTAAGATAAACGCATGTGCCGAATTTTTTTTGATATACAAAATATCGGAAGGCATCGGATTCCTTCCGCTTGGTCCGTAAGATCGGCTATTCATCAGCAGATGGAGGAGGTTGATTTACGTCACTAAAGCAAGAAAAAATCTGAATCCCTGAATTGACAGATGATACCGGCCCGCCCGGCCGGCTGATTAAGCCGTCTGCGGGCAGCCTGGAATGCGGCTGCCCGCAAAATCGGCGATCTCGTACCCAACACGTCACAACATTCGCATGGAGGAGCGGAGGTATTATGCTGGGCATGAATTGGATTGAAAATTATTTGCGAGCAGGCGACCCGGAAGTATCCGAGCAACAGCTCGCACTTCTAGCGAACAGCGAAAATAGCAGAATCAGAATGCGCGTAGCAGAGAATCCCCGAGCTACACGCCGGATATTGGAAAAACTTGCAGTTGATACAGATCCCGACGTGCGGCTGGCTGTAGCGACCAATCGTTCGTCCCCGCGATATTTAATTGAGCAACTTGCTCTGGATAAGGATGCCACTATCAGACACGGAATCGCTGAGGATCCATTGACACCGCTGACTCTCTTGCAGCAGTTGTGTCACGATGGCAACCCATACGTGAGTTGCCGTGCCAAGAAGACCCTCACGGGGTTGGGAAATGTCGATTTCAATGTCATCGACATAGCCAACAACAGTGAGCGGGGCACAGATTGGGCACCGACCATTCGCTACGCCTGAGGCTGAAGCACTTTCCTGGTTTCTTTGAGCTTCTGTCTCACGCCTTCACCGGCAAGCAGTCCGCTTGTCGTCGCCTGGCCGACGCCGCGAGTCCAGCTGCTCGAGTCACCGATGATGAAGAGGTTGGGAATGTTAGTTTCCATATTTTTGCTCACCTGGATCGAGTCAGGATAGCTCTTCACCTCGGGGGCAAACAGCAGTGTGGATTCTCCGGCGACGCCGGGGCAAATTTTGTCCAGTGCTTCAATGTACTCGATGATGCCTTCGAGAATGCGATGCGGATAAGCAAGCGAGATGTCACCGCACTCCGCTTCCAGCGTCGGCTTGATCAAATTGTTTGCCAGCGACTTCGTGCGTCTGCCCAATTTGAGATCGCCGAGCCGCTGTACAAGCGGCCCCCCACCGGCAAGCATGTTTACGATCTTGGCGATGTTCTGCGAATACATCTGGGGATTCTTGAATGGTCGCGTGAAGGTTTTTGATACCAGAACAGCGAAGTTGTTGTTCTCGGATTTTTCGTACATCTTCGAGTGTCCGTTCACGAGCACATACTCGCGATGGTTCTCCGGCGTGACGAAGCCCTTCGGGTTGGAACAGAAGTTGCGCACCACGTCGTTGTGGCGCCGGGTGCGGTAGTAGAGCTTGGGTTCGTAGAAGCGTTTATCGACCTCTTCAGTGAAATAGCAGCTCGTCTCTACTCGCACGCCGATATCCACTTGTCCGGGGTAAATCTCCAGCGCTTTGTAAAACTCCTGCTGCGTAAGCCAGTTAGCGCCACCGCGACCGACGGACATGATGCAAAAGTCGAAGAGATCTTCTTGCTCGTTGCCTGGTTTGCGGTAGCTTTCGTAAGTCACACCAAACTGTTCAGCACGCCTGGCGACCGAGAGAACTTTGGTGTCGAAATGGAACACGATGTTCGGTCCCTTTTCCGTGATCTCGTTGAGAATGCTCGTGTTAATCGCCGGCGCGTTGTCAGAACCACAGTGCAGCAGTTCCTGATAGTGATAGGTCATGCCAGCAAGGGTGGCGCGCTTCTTGATCCATTCTAAATCGTCGGCATCAGGCTTTACGACAGGGATCTCGACGGGAGCGTGGGTGAGAATAGTCTGACGAACCATATCTAGCCGTTTCTGCAGCTCAGCCTCGCCTATGAGGTCGTAAAGGCGACCACCAATGACCTGGCTGGCGGACAGGATGACCTTGAAGTCATTCCAGCTGCCGGCTGACTGTCCAGGAGCACAGTAGCTGCAGGCTTTAGGCGGGCAAACCTCGAGCTTGCCCTGATCTATCGGGCAGGGATAACGCTTGCTGTAGGTCGGGCCCACGTCAAAAACGTGTACTTCCACATCGGCTCCTGCCAGTTCTTTCAAGCAGAAGAGTCCCGACGCGCCCAGTCCGACCAGAGCAAGCTTTTGCATGACACCTCAAACCGGTCCGCCCGCGGCGAACCTCGTAAGATATTACCACCAACTTGCCAAGAACTCTAGCAACCAGCAAGTGGCACAGATGTTATAATGTGGGCAAGATCCTCACTCGTGGGCAATTTATAGCATGGCACACAATGAGCAATTCAGCGAACCCAAGGATTACACCGTCGAGGTCGGCGCTAGAGGCAGAATCGTTTTGCCTGCCGAGATAAGACGGAATCTCGGACTGGCGGAAGGGGACGAGCTAATTATCAGCGTTTTGCCCGATCAAACTATGCGGCTGGCTTCTCGGAAAGCTCTGGCAGCCAAATATTTGGGTATCTATAAGCATCTCTCGGCAAAGAAAAGCCTGGTGGACGACTTAATTGCCGATCGCCGGCGTGAAGCCCAAAATGAATAAAACAGTCCTCGATGCATCGGCATTTTTGGCATATGTAGGAAGCGAGCCTGGGGCACAAAAAGTAAGGGCTGCCATTGCCGACGGTGCCGTCATGAGTGCAATTAACTGGGCTGAAGTACTTACGAAACTAGGTGAGCGCGGCATCGATCTTGAACACGCAGCCGCCGATTTCAAAGCTAGCGGCTTGATCGGCGGGGCTATAGAACTGGTACCCTTTGTGCCCGGTGATGCAGAAATGGTAGCTTTGCTGCGCGAAAAAACCAAAACTCTTGGACTTTCACTGGCGGATCGGGCATGTCTCTCGCTTGCTATGCACTTGAATGCGGATGTTTGGACGGCAGATCGTTCCTGGCTCGGATTGAAACTGACGATTCAAATTAAAAGCATCCGTTAGTTCACGTAGACCGCTTCGCGTTGTTTTTCGAGGCCATCGAGCATGCCGTGAATTTGTTTGCTTAGTTCGCTTGTAGCTTTTTCGAGAACGGCGCGCTTGCTCTTCTTGTACTCGGCATACACGTCGAGCAGATTGATCGGTTCACCGACTTCTGCGGTTACAAGGCGCGGTCCTTTGATCGTTTTCTCGCCGAACACTTCGCCTTCGAGCATCTCGACGACATTGGCAATCCGTTCCTGCGTCGCCGGAGGATTCAGATACCCATCATAGATGGCGATAAACCCGACAATGCGATCCAGATCGCGATAGAACTTTTTGATCTGCGCAGTGCGTTCTTCATGCACCTTACGTTCATAGTCGGAAAGCTGAGTGGTGTCATTGAAAATGAAATCGTCCATTGCATTGCGCAAAATGCGAACCCAATCAAGATAGGTGTTCTTAATCGGTGGAAGCTCCAAATCGAGAACTTTAGCCATCGAGCGCAGCGAGCGTTCTTTGACCTCGGTCATGCGATCGTTCAAGGCGGCATTTTCTGCAACCTTGCAGCCGTATTGCCGTTCGAGAGCTTCGAGAACTTTTAGTGCGGCGTTTCTGGTGCGCTGATACATCGAATCTTCGTGCTTGGCATGAATGCCCAGATGTTTCTCCAGCAGTGTAATCGAATGATCGAGCGCCTTGGTGATGTTTGTTCGGTACGTGTACTTCAGCGCGATCGGCAAGACGTAAACCGGCTCTTGCGGCATCGTCTTTTGCATCTCGTCGAGTGCCCAAAACGAGAGTTGCACGGCACCACTTTCCAGCGGCAGAATGCTTTCGTTTTGCCAGGAGATTTCTCCTTCAGGAAAGAGCACCAATTTTTTCTTGCCAGTCGAAAGAATGCTCTTTGTCGTTTTAAATGATTCTCTGTCGGCAGCGCCTCGAACAACGGAATAGCATCCAAGTTTCTGCAGCAACCAACCATTGAAGCCGTTGTTGTAATCGAAGACTTCGCGAGCGGCTACAAAGTTGAATGCTTCGCCGCATTGACGGCCGAAATCGAACATCACTTCGGGATCGTGCCTGTAAGAATGATTCGGGCAGATCAAAACATGCTTGCCGGCAAGTTTTTTGAAACGCTCTCGACCGTCGCCGTTGATCCGCACCTGCAGATCCGAGCAGCGGAGCAGCAAAATTTGCGGCATGAACAACTTACAAAGACCGATAACTAAGGCGTTATCTTCCGGGGGCCTGAAATCAAGCACGCAACTTTACCTTTGAAAACTGATAACCGAGTGACCTGGTTCTGGATATTATTTCACTTGCGGCTTCGATTGTCTGTTCTGCGACGTGTTCTCCCTCGTGCAGAACGATAAGGGAGCCATCGGTTATTTTCCACATCACCCGGCGAACTACACGGTGCGAGCCCGGTGTAGACCAGTCTTCAGGGGCGCTTCCCCAGTAGACGGGCGTCATGTCGTTTTCCTTCAAGCAGCGCGCAGCACGGTGGTCCATGACACCAAAAGGCGGACGGAACACGTGGGGCGTCGTGCCGGTTATATCTTCAATGATTTTGTTGGTGCCGACTATTTCCGCGTTGATTATTCCGGTAGGCAAGCCGGGCAGCCACAGATGGTGGAAAGTATGATTTCCAAGGGTGTGTCCGCCATCATGAATGCGCTTCACCAGCTCCGGATGCTTGCGGCAGTTTTTACCCACAAGGAAGAAAGTCGCTTTCAGGTCTTGTTCTTCCAGAAGGTCCAAAAGAGCAGGCGTAGTATGCGGGTCTGGTCCGTCATCGAAGGTCAGGTAAACCGTCGGTTCAATTTCCGCATGAGCCGGACCATGTCCCCAGCAACCCTGCGGCAGCACCATTTTCCCCAGCCGGGTGAATAGCTCGACCTTGCCGTTGGAAAACCGGCAGGCTAGCTCATCGGCGGTATAATGCAAACGATTTAGAAGAGTTGGCGAGGTCATTGAGAAGCTCCTTGCCTATCTTATTGTGGACCATATTCAGTATGAATGCATAACGGCAGAGTCGGTTTGTAAAGTGGTACGTAGGGGCGGCCGCTCCGGTCCGGTTCAAGACAAAAGAATAGGGAGGGCACCAACCCCACAACTGATGGGCGCCCTCCTTACACGCGATGGCAGTCGCATGTCATACGTTGATAGGGTCGAGCTTGGTGGTGGACTGAATCAATTTATAGATCACTTTGCGCGCCTCATCGCCAACGTCCGGACCGCGCCTGTAAGCGATCGATTCAACGGCTGAGGCAAAAGCGTAAAAGCGTTCCAGAGGCATGTGAGTTGCCCGCGGATGGGGCAGCAGGCTGCGCATATAGCCACGCAAGTTCTCCGCTTCTTTCTCCTCGAGCGGCTGGACGAGCTCGAGCAACGGACGGAAGGATTTGAGAGGTACAAGCGGAGTTTGGTAAGTCAAAACGTTCTTGGATAGCGCCCGGTGAATGAGCATGCATTGAGGCATGGGCGCCTCTTTATCACCTTCGGACGGCTTTACCTCTTCCAACTGGTCTTTGTATTTGGTGAAATCATGGAGCACGTGTAGCAGGGAGTCGACAGGACCAGCCTCAGGCAAGCCCACTTTCAACAAACCGAAAATAAACGGGCGGGCAGCGCATTTGTCGACGTCTTTCGAGGCGTTGAGCATGGCGCCGGACAGGCTGTTGGCCCTGATGATTGATTCTTCTTTGAACTGCGCCTCTCGTCCCGGCGCGAAATTCACCTCTTTGACCGCATATTCCTGGCAAAGCAAAAGGTCTAGGACTTGCTCGCCCTGGACCTGTCCGAATTCGGTAGCTGCCGCTTTTCCAGCGACGAAGTGAATTACGACTTCCGGGATCTCACGGCCAAACGAGATGTTCAGCATTCCTGTAACCTTCTCCAGGCTAAGGAACTGCATCACGTTGAATATGGTGCCTTCCCGAACAGAAGTAATGTGGAAGCTAATGCCCACGCCCGTCCCTCTTGTACGCGTCCTGCCAGACGCGCGATTGATTAAATTATACCCAGCAGGCAGCTCCAAACTCGCACCGGCGATATTTGCGGCATTTTTTACGCACTAAAAATTTGCCGTTTATCAGCCGCAAAACTCGATAGCAGCGGAGGGCGTGCGCCCGCTGGGCTACGTGCAGGCGCGCTCCTGCAATGCCGCCAGGACTTCTTGCCGGTCATCGAACGGTATGATTTTGTCAGCCAGAATCTGGTAATTTTCATGCCCCTTTCCGGCTACA
>Ga0134128_10004583_pt1 | contig 16886 bp, 15 predicted proteins | sample KB31754_FD_96462 | JGI IMG/M metagenome (GOLD analysis project Ga0134128, IMG submission 96462) | Terrestrial soil microbial communities with excess Nitrogen fertilizer from Kellogg Biological Station, Michigan, USA - KB3-175-4 | ecosystem: Environmental > Terrestrial > Soil > Unclassified ...
CTCCGGGTTTACCCAGGGGCTGCTGCTGTTTTTCGCGGACGAAGTGCAGGAGTCGGAAAAAAAGATGCGCAAGCTCGCCCACATGCAGGTCACAGGCCGCGTCGCACACGCGCTGCTACAGCTCCGCGAACAGTTTGGCGTCAACAACGAAGGGTATCTCGGGCTTACCCTGAGCCGCCAGGACCTGGCCTCGCTGGTGGGTGCCACCTATGAAACCGTCTTCCGGACCATCAACGAGCTGGCACAGGAGCGGCTGATCCTCGTGGATGGAAAACACATCGCGATCGCAAACGCCGAAGGCCTTCTCGAATATACCCTCGAAACGGGCAGTTGACCGCAGGAGCCCAGCCCCAATATTAAATATTATAACAAAGCACGGAATCGCCGGCTTCCAGATCGCCGCTCTCCGCGGGATGCAAGGCCAGCATATTGGCCTCCATCCCCAGCCGGATGTCGCCCGAGCCGTTGAGCGTTACCGGCGAAAGGGCCGCGGGGGCGCCATGTAGACCTGCCGGAAAGAATTCGTCGAGCGGGGATTTCTTTTTGCGCGGCACCGCCAGCGGCAGACCCAGCGCCTCGGTGGCCGGCAGCCCATAACACGCCTGGAGATAGGGCCGGATGAGCAGGATCATATTGACCAGGCAGGAAAAGGGATTGCCCGGGAGGGCAAAGACCATACAGCCACCCGGAGCGACGCCGGTCCACACCGGTTTGCCCGGCCGGATGGCAATGCGATGGAAGAGCTGCTGGACGCCCGCAGCCGCGAGTGTCCCGGGAACATAGTCGGCATCGCCGGCGGATACACCGCCGGAAAGGATCAGGATATCATTCTCCAGCCCCTTGGCGATGGCTGTCCGCAGGATTGCGGGATCATCGGGGGCATGGGTGATAGAAACAAGGCCGGCGCCGCTTTTCTTCAACGCGGACCCGAGCAGCCAGCGGTTGCTGTTACGGATCTGCACCGGCCCTATGGGGTCGCCGGGCGGGACGACCTCGTTGCCGGTGGTCAGCAATCCGATCCGTGGGATACGCTCCACCGTTATCCTGGTCTGGCCGAGGGTAGCCAGCAGACCGATCACCGCAGGCTCGCAGACCACCGGCCGGTCGATCACCACCACACCCGCGGCAAGGTCTTCGCCCTGCCGCGCAATATTCTGATACCGGCGCCATGGAAATCGGGGGTCAGCGGGTGCGGGCAGGGTACCCGCAGGCAACGGATCGGGCAGGATAGGCAGGATCCGGGCATAGTTCGCGCCTTCTTCCATATTCTCCCGCCGGATAACGATATCCGCAGGCTCCGGGACGGCAGCGCCGGTCATGATCTTATAACATTCACCGGGACCAATGCCGCCTACCGCCGCATGGCCCGCCATGATGGTCTCGACCACCGTAAATCGTTGGATACCCTGTTCCAGGTCGCTGAAGTGCATCGCATAGCCATCCATCGTGGCGCGGGGAAAGGGAGGATAATCACGGTCCGCCCGGATGATCCCGGCGAGTACCCGGCCGCCGGCCTGTTCCAGCGCGACAGTCTCCGTGCCGAAGCTCCTGGCCTGCTCCAGTACGAGCTGTTGTGCCTGGCGGTAATTGATCAATGGCCACCTCCTTTCATCATCTTACGCGCATGGAAAATGCCGGGTAGAATGGCTTCCAGCGACTCCCGCGCACCGTCGCTGCTGCCGGGCAGGGTCACGACCAGCGTATGGGCGATCGACCCCGCCACTCCCCTGCTCATCATGGCCATGGGAGTGCGCTGCTGGCCATAGACGCGCATAGCCTCCGCGATGCCCTCGGCATCGCGTTCCAGCAGCTCCTTCACCGCGCTCACGGTATTGTCACGCGGCCCGAGCCCGGTCCCACCTGACGTAAAGATGTATTGGATGTCTTCGGCTACCCATTGCCGTATCTGCCGCTGGATCGCCGTCTTTTCATCGGGAACTACGGCATAATGCCGGACCTCGGCGTTCACGGCCTTCAGCATTTCCTGGATCACCTTCCCGCTCTTGTCCTCGCGTTTGCCTTCGGCGGTAGAATCCGAACATACGAGCACCGCACAGCTGGGTGGCGTGGCGAAATACCGCTCGCGGTCGCTTTTGCCGCCCTTTTTCTCCAGCAGCCGGATATGCCCGATCTCCAGCTGTTTGTCCACCGGCTTGAGCATATCGTAGATCTCCAGCGCCGCCACCGACACTCCCGTGAGGACCTCCATCTCGATACCGGTCCGGCCTATAGAACGGGCCTCGCCGATGATCACGATGCCATTTCCGGCGGCCGCGCGTTCGCCCAGCAGTTCGGCATGCGTCGAAGGGTCCAAAAATTCAAAGGTCATCTCCATGCCGTCGATGGAAACGGGATGACAATGCGGAAGTAGCTGAGACGTATGTTTGGCACCTAGAAAACCGGCCGCGCGGGCCACGTCGAAGAGATTGCCCTTGGGTAGCTGACCGCTACGGATCAGCTCAATGGCGGCTGCGCCGCAAAATACGACACCCACCGCCCGGGCAGTTCGCAAAGTGATTTGCTTGTGGGAGATATCACGCATACAAATGAGCCGCCATCGGCGGCATGTCAAAACGCCGGCCGGGTCGACCCGGCCGGCGCCTCATTATTTAGATTCCAATTAGTTCCACGCTTTCGCATCCTCGAGGAACTTGGCGAGGCCAATGTCCGTGAGCGGATGTTTCAGCAAGCCCATGATAGACTCCAGCGGGGACGTCACCACGTCCGCGCCGGCTTCCGCGCATTTTACGATATGCAAAGGGCTGCGGATGGAGGCCGCGAGGATCTCCGTCTCATAGCCCTGGATAGAATAGATCTCGGCGATCTGGGCGATCAGCTCGATCCCATCCCAGCTGCTGTCGTCGATGCGGCCGATAAAAGGCGAAATATAATTAGCACCCGCTTTCGCCGCCAGGATAGCCTGACCGGCAGAGAAACACAGCGTGCAATTGGTCTTAATGCCGTTGTCGCTAAACCATTTCAATGCCTTGATACCATCCTTGATCAGGGGCACCTTGACCACGATATTCGGATGGATGGCATGCAGTTTCTTTCCTTCTTCGATGATCTTATCGAACGTCGTCGATACCACTTCCGCACTCACATCCCCATCTACCAGTTCCGCGATCGTCTTGTAATGGTTCGTCACAGCCGCTTCACCCTTAATGCCTACTTTCGCCATCAGGGAAGGATTGGTCGTAACGCCATCTAAAATGCCTAAGTCATTTGCTTCTTTGATTTGAGCCAGATCGGCCGTGTCGATGAAGAATTTCATAATATGATGCTTTATTTTGGGGTATAAAGATACTACTTATCCGAGTAGCAAGAGTAGAGGAAATAAAAAGCGGCCGGGGGAAATAAAAAATGGCAAAGTTACTTATATCGCACCGCTACGACCACCTACCGTTGCTGCCTTCCGGCCCTGGCGGGGTTCAGCGGGAGCTGGTCGTATAAGACTTTGCCGCTGCGAAGATACAGAAGCTCAACCTATCCGCCAACTATTTATTGACACTATTGAACCGCGAAATTCCCACGAGCTCGTCGGCCCGCGCACCCAGGGGACGATAATACACCAGGATCAGATAATTGTTTTCCGTATCGATGTGGTTGCCCTCCGTTTGTGTAAAGGATGGCCGCATCGCGGCGTCGGACTTGTCCACCGTAACATAGGCGTAGCTATAATAACCTTCCTTCAAAAAGAAGGCGCGTTCATACCGGCGTTTATCGGGATTCCAGGTCATCCGGGTGGAATCGTTGAGCCCGCCGCCCGAAAAACGCCCGACCATATACACATCCTTATCCGCAAACGCTTCGCCCGTCGCGGGCACAAAGCTAAAGTGCACCGTGGCATAATCCGTTTGCCACAAAGGATTGTATTGTTCCGTGGTATTGATGTAGAAATTACCGTTGAGGTCCTTGTAGGGATAGTATTCCTTCGTGCTCCGGTCCCCATCCGGCTTGGCGATGATATCCGTCGTGTATTTCGTGGTCGTGACGCCCTGTACCCGCTCGCTTTGAAACCGGAAACTCTGCAGATCGATCCACCGCCATTCGTTGCCCCCCTCGAAATTGAGGTCGTCGGGGTTATTGTATTGCAGATCGTTGCCCGTGGCGAAGGTAGGCTTCAGGTTCCGCATGACATCGTCCCACCGGTAATTTTGCAGCACGTCGACCTTGATCTGATCCAGCGGATTGGCAGGATTCACCGCCGACGTATTCACATCGAACTGGATATGCTGAAAGGCCCGGGCCAGCGTATTGTCCTGCGGCTGCAGCATCTGGCTGCGGACCGGCACCCGGGAGTCGACTACCAGGAACCGTTTAGTGAACGCCAGTTTCGAGGTATCCGCATCCAGAAAGACCTTGAGCATATAATTCCCGCTATGGATGGGAATACAATTGGGGTCCGGCAGGATCGCCTGGTAATGTGTATAACGGGTGAGCGCTATCGCCGAAAGCGTATAGTTGTCGATGCGTATCTGCGAAAAACCTTTCAGATAATCGAATTCGCTCACATCGGCAGGCGTCCAGTCCTCATTGCATAAGACGAACGTATAGTAATAATTTTTAACGGCACCATCGTCGAGGTCGTCGAAATGCAGCTCCAGCTGATCGGTGCTGTTCAGCCGGAGAATAGGATATTGCAGCTGATTGCCCGCCATATACAATTGCGGTGACCCGATGGAGGGCGAATAGACGAAATCGGGAATTTGCGCCCGGAGACCGCCGGCCGCCAGCAGCATTAGAAATATGACGATAATACCTTTCATAAGCATAATATTAACACAAAAATTTTACCAGTCGTCGCGCACCCGTTATTTTTGACCACAGAATAACATTCCGTTTGAATACACCCTCGTTTATAGCCCGGCGCATCGCCTTTAACCGCGAAAAGTCCTTTTCCCGGTTCATCATCCGGCTCGCGATCTCGGCTACGGTGATCAGCGTAGGAGCCATGATCCTTACACTGGCCTTTACGAACGGGTTCCAGTATGCCATCAGCCAAAAGGTCTTTAACCTCTGGGGGCATATCCGCGTACAGCATTTCGCGCCCAACCGCGCGACCATCTCGGAAGAAGCTCCCATGGAGACCAACGATACCGTTCTCCGTCTCCTGCAAACCACGCCCCATGTCACCACCGTTCAGGCCTTCGCCACGAAATATGCCGTGATCCGCAGCGCGGAAGGGGTCGACTACGTCGAGGTAAAGGGAGTTGAAAAAAGCTACGACTGGAACAACCTGCAGGGCTTTCTCAAGGAAGGCCGCTGGCCCCGTTTTCCGGACAGCGGGTACAGCAACGAGATCGTTCTCTCCCAATCCACGGCCAAAGAACTAAAGATCGGCGTGGGCAGTAAAGTCCTCATCTATTTCATCCAGCCCGACGGCTCTGTGCGTATCCGGCCCATGTATGTCTGCGGCCTCTATAAAACGGGGATCGAAGACTACGACAAGCTCCTGGCCATCGGCGATCTCCGGCTCATTCAGCGGCTGAACAACTGGAAACCGAACGAGATCGGCGGTTACGAGCTCTTCACCGACGATTATCGCACCGCATGGCAAACGAGTAACACCATCTATGACGCCTTGCCCAAGGAATGGGGCAGCCGCACCACGGAAGAGATCTATCCCAATATTTTCGACTGGCTGAACCTCCAGAACAATACGATCATCATTGTACTCATCATTATGATCGTCGTAGCTACCCTAAACCTGGTCACCTGCCTGATAATTTTGGTACTCGAGCGGACTCCGATGATCGGCGTTCTGAAAGCCGTAGGTACGACCGATGGGTCTATCCAGCGTATCTTTTTGTATCAGGGGGGCATCATCACCTTGTTCGGGCTGCTGCTGGGAAATTGTTTCGGGCTGCTCGTCTGCTGGCTGCAGCAACGCTTTGGGTTTATCACCCTCCCCGAAGACGCCTATTTTATCTCGAAAGCCGTGGTCAAACTGGAATGGTGGCATCTCGTGCTCGTTAACGCCGGGACCTTTGTCATCTGTTTCCTGGTGCTGCTGATCCCCACGGTCATCGTCCGGCGCATGCAGCCCGCCCGGGCCATCCAGTTCCGCTAACGGATCGGCCTGACCGCCACGGATAGGATCCGCAGGCTCACCCCACCAGATGGCTGAGGATGATCCCCGTAGCCACAGCCGCATTCAGCGACTCCGCCGCACCGATCCGCGGAATAGTGATCCGCCGGGTAGCCAGCTTCAACAAGTCGTCGCTGATGCCCCGCGCCTCATTTCCGATCACGACAAACCCCTGCCGGATACGCGGCAGGCCATAGAGCTTCTCCCCTTCCAGCACCGCCGCATACACCGGCAAATGCAGCCGGCCAAGCAACGCCACGGGATCCTCATACAGCACATTGACCCGGCCGATGCTGCCCATCGTGCTCTGGACCGCCTTGGGATTGAAGACATCGGCACTCTCGGGCCCGGCCACGAGGACGGAGATCCCGAACCAGTCCGCTAGCCGGACAATGGTGCCCAGGTTCCCCGGGTCCTGGATCGTGTCCAGCACCAGATGCACTCCCTCCGTCCACACCGGCTGGGGAAACTTCGGTTTTTCGAAGATAGCGACGACCTGGTTGGGTGTAGCTAATGCGCTCAACCGTTCCAGTTCGTCCTGACCGACCTCTACCAACACCCCTGCTTTTAGCCGTAGCACTAAGTCCGGCGGCAGCGCAAGGACCCAATCCTTTACCGCATAGACCTGCCGCGGCCGCAGCCGCGGGTCCATCAACAGCTCCAACGTGACCTTGGGTCCCTCGACGACAAAAACACCCTCCGCATCGCGGAATTTTTTATGGGCTAAACTTTGAATATATTTGACCTGCGATTTCGTGATCAGCATAGCCTATCAGTTTACACAAAAGAATTTGGTTTGTCTACTATGTCCCGCCGCCGGCAAGTTACTGTATCTTTTCCCATCCCTGCATTGCTGTTGATCGCGGTCGCCGTCGCCGGGCTGTTTTCCTGTACCGTTCCCCGCAAATACCAATACCATCACCCTTTTGTCTTTGCCGTCAACGTCAAAGTGCAAAGCCCTTTACCTGCCGATGAGAAAAAAGACCTGGTCGCCAAATTAACTAACCAGCTCGACGACAGCCTTCGGCCCCAGGTGGTCTCCATCGCTGGTGTCTATAACCGGGTGATGAACCCGCCTGTATTCGACACAGCCAATGTCCGCCGTTCCATAGACTTCATGGTAGCCCTGCTGAACGCCACGGGCTATTACAATCCCACGATTAAAGATACTATACAGCGGGACACCGTCCATTTCAAACGCCATCCGGAAAAGAACGAATACCGGGTCACCGTGAATTTTACCGTCAACCCCGGCAAACAGCTGAAGCTGGATTCCTTTGCCTTCGCCCTCTCCACCCCTGCGCTACAACAGCTCGCCCTGGCATCGGCCAAAGCCTCCCTGCTGAAAAAAGGCAAACCCTACTCCAAACAGCTGATGTCGGAGGAGCTGGACAGGCTCGTGAACCTTTTCCGCAATAACGGCTACTATCGTTTTTCCAAGGAGAACATGGTCGTCGTGCTCGATACCGTGGTGTCCGCCCTCATCGACCCCAATATCGACCCCTTTCAACAGGAGGCCCTGCTGCTCGAGCTCAAACGAAAACGGGAGCATCCCACGATCGACGTGGTCGTCGCCCAACGACCCATCAGGGATTCCTCACACGTGATGCAGTACCACATCGGGCGCGTCACCGTCTACCCGGACCTGCCGATCGTGCTCGAGGATACGGTCACGGTGAGCAATATCGACACCAGCACGGCCAAAGGCTTTACGCTCATCACCCGATCGGGTAAATTCAAGCCGTCAAAAATCATCGAGAATATCTATGTCCGCCCGGATTCGCTGTACCGGCTGCAGAAATCGCTGCGTACGGTCAACCGCTTCAACCAAATGGGCGCCTGGCAACAGGAGACCATGAGCTTCGATCCCTCCGAGAACGGAGATTCCATCCTCGACGCGACCCTCAAGCTTTATCCTGCCAAAAAGTTGGTGCTCAATGCCGACTACGAGGTGGCCCGCAATACCAACGATATCGTCACAGCCACTAACCTGTTTGGCATCAACCTGAATTTCGGCTTGCGTAACCGCAACGCCTTTCACGAATCCGTGACCAGCGCCTCGACCATCCGCGGCGGCGTGGAGCTGGGCTCCGATTTTATCCAGACCACACAGGTCAGCGCCGCACACACCTTATCCTTTCCCGAGGTCCTGCCCAAATTCGTCTATAACTTCGCGTTGAACACCTTCGCACATCACCGAAAGGAAGCCCTCGACAGCGTCCGCTCCGTATTCAATATCAATGCCTCCTATGTGGACCGTCGCCAGTTCTTTACCACGCGGTCTATTAACGGCTCCTGGGGCTACGAATGGACCAGCGGCAACCACTCCTGGCTGGTTCGGCCGATCAACGTCGAATACACCCAGCTGGTCAAGACCGATAGCTTCAACACCTATCTATCTGAATTCCCGTCACTACAGCTGGCTTTCCGGAGCGGGCTGGTCCTCAGCTCCCAGGTCGTTTATAAATCCGTACACAAATATGGACAGCAGACCGATTTCCTGACCCTCAGCGGTGAAACCAGTGGAGCCCTGGCAGGCTTGATCCAGCAACTTAACGAAGGCTCGCTCTGGCGCTTTGTCAAGGGAGAGGTAGACTACCGCCATCATATCGACTATCGCCGAACCCAGCTGGCCTTCCATGCCTATGCCGGCGCGGGCTGGGCCTATGGCCGGGGGAATGGCGGTGAAGAGACCCTGCCCTTCTATAAAGCATTCTTCGCGGGCGGCCCCAATTCCATGCGCGGCTGGCAGGTGCGTCGGCTGGGTCTGGGCTCCTCCAATTTCTACGACACCAGCGCAGGAGGTATCCTGGACCGTTTTGGCGATATCCAGCTGGAAGGAAATGTCGAATACCGGTTCCCGCTGGGAACGATCCTGGGCGTCAAATTGCTCAGCGCCGTCTATGTCGATGCCGGGAATATCTGGGACCGCCATGTCCTCATCGACTCCCCGCAGATCACCGCCGAGGCGGACCGGGGCAGCGATTTCAAATTCAATCGTTTCTATAAAGAGTTCGCCGTTGACGGGGGCACCGGCTTGCGCTTCGATTTCGATCTCTTCCTCATCCGCTTCGACTATGCCTATAAATTGAAGAACCCCGAGACCGGCAGCGACTGGTTCCAGGACCTGAAACTCTTCCATGGCCAGTTCCAGCTGGGCATCGGGTATCCGTTCTAGCCGAATTTATTTTCAATAAATTTTTCTGCGTTCTCCATGGTCAGCGCCTGCTCCACCGTATACTCGCCGATCCGCGTGCGCCGCAGACTGCTCAGATAGCCGCCACAGCCCAGGGCCGCGCCCAGGTCATTGGCCAGACTGCGGATATACGTGCCCGTAGAGCACACGACCCGGAATTCCAGCACGGGCAGCCGGAACGCCATGATCTCGAAGGTCTGGATGGTGACCCTTCGCGGGTCCAGCTTCACCTCCTTGCCCATTCGGGCCAGCTCATAGACCCGCTTGCCGCCGACTTTGATGGCACTATGCGCCGGCGGGACCTGATCGATCGGCCCCAGGAATTGCGCGGCGATCACCTCCTTCACAATGCCCGGCGTGACATAGGCGGGATCCTTTTGCACCACGGGCTCGCTTTCAAGGTCATAGGTCGGCGTATAGGCACCCAGGGTGATCGTCCCGGTGTATTCCTTTTCCTTCGCCATGTATTCGTTGATGCGTTTGGTAAATTTGCCCGTGCAGAGGATCAGCAAGCCCGTGGCCAGCGGATCGAGCGTGCCCGCATGGCCGATCTTCTTTGTCCGCACCAGCCGCCGCAGCTTGCGCACCACGTCGAAGGATGTCCAGTCGAGCGGCTTGTCGATCAGCAATACCTGTCCTTGTTCGAAGATATTTTCCATTAAATTGCTAAACGTGCTTTTATCTCTAAGTATTTGTTCACCGTCTGCACCGTGAGATTCTCCGGCGCCGTCAGGATGGTCGCGATGCCATGCTGGCTCAGCTCTTTGACGATCAGCCGCTTTTCGTAGGCGAATTTTTCGGCGATGGTCTTAACATAGACGCCTTCGATGTCACCCGACTCGCTGCCGATCAATTGCTTCAACCCGGTGTTCTCGAAGAACACCACCAGCAGCAAATGTTTTTTCGCGATGGCGCGAATATACGGCATCTGCCGCTCGAGCCCCGAAAGCGACTCGAAATTGGTGAACAGCACCAGCAGGCTTCGCTGTGGGATGCGGGTGCGCACCATCGCATAAAGCTTTTCATAATCGGTCTCCTTCCAATGGGTCTGCTGGTTATAGAGGCTCTCGAGGATACTCCCCATCTGCATGCTCTGGCGGCTCGCCGGCAGAAATGTACCGATCTGATCCCCAAAGGTCAGCAACCCCGCCTTGTCCTGACGGATCAGCGCAACCCGGGACAACACCAGGGTGGCATTGATCGCATAATCCAGCAGGCTCAATCCGTCGAAAGGCATCTTCATCACCCGCCCTTTGTCGATGACGCAGTACACCTGCTGGCTTTTCTCATCAGTAAACGTATTCACCATGAGCTGTCCGCCCTTTCGGGCCGTGGCCTTCCAGTTGAGGCTGCGGATATCGTCCCCGGTGACATATTCCTTGATCTGTTCGAACTCGAGGCTATGCCCTAATTTTCGGATGCGTTTGACACCGCTCTCCGCCAGATTGTCCGATGCCGCGAGCAGTTCGTACTGCCGCAGCGCAAAATAGCTCGGCAAGACCCGGATCGTGGTCTCCGCCGGCAGGACCTTGCGCCGGATCAGTAGCCCAAAGGGGCTCCGGATATAGACATTGATGGCATGGAATGTATATTCTCCGCGTTCTTTCGGGTGAACGGTATAATCCAGCACCTGGCTTTCCGCGGGCTTCAACCTGACATCGAGATGGAATCGGCGCTCCTGCAGCTGGTCGGGCAACTCGTCGATGATCCGCAAGACCACAGGGAAAGGGAACCGGCTTGTCACCTCGAGATGCACCGGATTAACGTCCCCATTGCTCATCCTGTCCGACACCCGGCGCGCCACGGTAACCGGCTCGTGCCGGGTGAACAGCACGACATAATCCAGCAGCGTCACTACCGCCAGAAAGAGCAGCAAGAGCTGTGCGATCACCTGCAAAAATGGAACGCCATAGGCGATCACGAAGAGGCAGATCACCCCTACCAGCAACCAGTACCAGCGGCGGGCAAAGAATAGCGAAAGATAGAACCGTTTAAAAATATTCATCAGCGCGGTACTTCAATGGAACGAATAATTTCAGCGATCACGTCGTCGGCCGATGCCCCTTCCATCTCTTTTTCCGGCGTCAGCACCAGCCGGTGACGCAGCACCGGTGGCACGATATAGACGATGTCCTCGGGCGTCACAAAGTCACGTCCCCGCATAGCTGCCAACGCCTTTGCTCCATTCAGGATACCTATGGACGCCCGTGGCGAGGCCCCGAGATAGATCGCCTTGTGATTGCGGGTGGCGCCCACAATGGCGGTGATGAACCGGAGCAGCTTCTCTTCGATGTGCAGCCCGCGGATCTTATCCCGCAGTTCCTGGATGCGCGCCGCGGTGAGCACCGGCGACACCGTCTCGATCCGCTGGTTGCCTTTCATCAGGTGATGGTTGGACACGATGTGGAATTCCTCCTCTAGGGTGGGATACTGTACCCGGATCTTGAATAGGAACCGGTCCAGCTGTGCTTCGGGCAGATGATAGGTTCCCTCCTGTTCGATGGGGTTCTGGGTGGCTACGACCATAAAAGGCGGCATGAGCGGATAGGTCTGTCCATCTACCGTGATCTGCCGTTCTTCCATGACCTCGAAGAGCGCGCTCTGGGTCTTGGCCGGAGCGCGGTTGATCTCATCGATGAGTACGATATTGCTGAAGATCGGGCCGTGCTTGAACTGGAAATTGTTATCCCGGGGGTTGAACACGGAAGTGCCGATGACATCGCTCGGCATCAGGTCCGGCGTAAACTGGATGCGCGAGAAACCCACGGAGATCACCCGGCTCAGGAGCTTTGCGGTAAGCGTTTTGGCGACGCCCGGCACCCCTTCGATGAGGATATGCCCGTCCGCGAGGATACCCGCGAGCAGCAGCTCGATCATCGCTTCCTGCCCGACGATGACCTTCCCGATCTCCGTCTTGAGGCTCTGTACACTCCGGTTCAGCTCATCCAATTCCGTGCGTTGTTCGAATAAATTCTCTTCCATGTTAGGTATGTTTATAAAATGCTTCTAATTGCCCGTGAAAATCCAGCAGCTCCTCATCCGAAATATACGCTTTTGTCGGCAGGTGATACATATAGTCCACCAGCGGCGCCAGCGATTCTTTCGGGTACCCGGTGCGGTAAGCCAGCCGGTCCACAAACGCCTCATCCAGCGCCGTCACCGGTAAATGGAACCGCGTACGGACCTGGTCCTGGAAATAGGCCACCATCTTCATCGCCAGGTTGTGGTTGTCGCGGCGCTGGAAATAGAGCCGGCCGATCGTTCGCACGAAATCCAGCGAGGTATTGCTCAGCGGGTTTATCACCGGGATCTCCCGCTGCCGCCGTTTGCTCTCGATCAGGTAGAGGATAAGGAAAAGCAGGAGCAAAAGCCAGAAGGCCCAGCGCAGCATCGCGGCGTTCGGGTTGTTCAGGATATAATCGAGCGCCGAGAAACTCCGGCTATGATCGTACCGGTAATATTCATCCCAAATGATCTCGCGGGTATCTGCGGGCAGATAGGAAAGCGCCTTTTCATAATACACGATGTTGTGCTTATGCAGCAAAAAGAAATTGCTGAAGGCCAGCGGAGCAAACTGCAGATAGATGGCCCCGCCACCCTTATACGTGAGCCGGATAAAATTCGGCCGTCCACGGCCATCACGGCCAAGGACCGACGTGTACTGGGTATCCAGCCGGGTGATCCAGTTGTCATAGGAATCGCCGGGATAGGCAAATTCCTTGTAAGCGGTATCCAACGGGCTATAAACGCCCACTGTGAGACTGTCCGGCTCTGCGTAGAACGGCGTTTTCCCCGTCGTCTGGACCGAGAGCGACTTGAGCAGGTTCTCGCTGATGCGGTTGGCGGAGATGAACACCTGGTTACCCTGCTGGACGAAATTCATAAGCGCCGTGACGTCCGAGGCGCTCGCCATTAGGGAATGGCCGATGACCATAAAGACCCGGCCATTACCCGACGAATTCGCCAGCGATCCCGGGTTGTCGTTGGTGCTGACGGTGATCGTGGCATCCGGGAAAAGATGCGGCAACAGCTCATAAGCTACCTTGGTGCCATAGGGGATGTCATCGTGACGCGAGAGCGACATCCGCCGGTTCAGCTCTTTTTTGCCCGTCCCGCAGGAGGCCAGCAGCAGGATGGCTGGCATAACGATCAATATCCGCAAAACCGATCTCATGATCGTACGGTTTTATCGAAGTCCACAAAATGCTGATACAAACGTTGGAATTGCGTTCCACCCAGGGCAAACTCCCCATACCACACCTTTTCATAGGCCGTGGTGAGAAAACGGAAAGGCCGTTCCTGTGGCGTGCCGTTCAGTTGCCGCAGATATTCGTGATTGGTCGCCTGCACGGTTGGCCGGATCAATCCCTGCTCGCCCAGCGTCCGCAACGAACGCAAATATAGATAACGAACGGCCTGCCGGTGATCCCCAATCGCCAGATAATGCTGTAGCCGTTCCTCCAGATCTTCTTCTTCCTGTTCCTCGCCGGCCTCACCCTCACCGCCCGTCTTCCGCACCCGTCGCCGGTAGAAGGCATGCAGATTATTCTCCGACACTACCTTGATGACCACGAACAGCAGCAGTCCTGCGAGTGCGATCAGAATGAACCAGCGGAATGCCGCGCTGGTCAGGATGCGCCACAGCCATAAGGCGAATTTGCTGGGCTCCTCCCGCTGATGCCGCCAATAATCCGGGTCATTGGCGTAGGCAAAATGCGGGTTCTTTCTATACGCGTCGATCGTGGTATCGGGAACGGTACGCAGCGTTGGCGCAGGCTGGTCGCCCGTGCCCGTCTCGCTGGCCGGATTCACCAGCGCAGAAGTGTCGAGCGTAGATTCCTGCCCGGGAGGTGAGACCGTGCCGTGGCTGCCAACGACTATGGTGTCGGCGACCGTGGTATCCAGTTTTTCAGCGGTGTCCGTGGAATGCTGTGCCAGACCGCGGGATGCGGCCAAACACGACAATAGAAGGAAGAGGATCCCCGCCCGGCATAGTACCATCATAGAGCTCGCATTTTTTTCTCCAGACGGATGGGATAGATAACAAAATACCAGATCACGAAGGTGAGCGAGCTCACCAGGATGGTCAGGCTGATCGCAATGGGCATTTTGGAATAACGCGTCACGAAACCTTCGAGGAAGGCGGCTACGATGAAAATCGGCACCAGCCCGATCATCAGCTTCAATCCATCCTTGCCGCCGCGTTTTAGAGAGACGATCCTGCGGTGTGTCCCGGGGAACAGGATGCTGTTGCCCAACACGAGACCCGCGGCCCCGGCTATGATGATCGAGGATATCTCCAGCGTGCCATGGATCCAGATCACCAGCACTGAAGCCCAGCCAAGCCCTTTGGAGAAGAAATAATATTGGAAGGCGCCGAGCATCACGCCATTTTTGAAGAGTTGCCAGACCGTGCCGATATTGACGAGGAAACCCAATACAAAGACCATGAACGATACCTTGATATTGTTCACGGCGATCCAGAAGAACATGCTCAGCTGGTCCCCGTTCTTATAAACACCAAAAGGATCGCCGCGGGCGATGTTGTCTTCCGTCATATCCACATACTGGTCTCCCAGCACCCCGCGGACAAAGGTTTCGTCATGCGCCGCCGAAAAAGCCGCTATCACCGCGAAAAGCACAAAGATCAGGAACGAATAAAGGATCTCCCGATGATATTTCCGGACCACCAGCGGCAGTTCTGTCTTCCAGAAACGCGCGATCCGCGAGACCTCCTCCCGTTTGTTGCGATAGATACCCAGATAGATGCGCGAAGCCAGCCCGTTGAGGTATTGGGTGACCCGGCTTTGGGGATAAAACGTCTTGGAATAGCCCAGGTCGTTCACCAGATCCGTGAACTGACTGGCCATTTCGTCGGGATCGGTAGCAGGCTCATATTGATATTGCTTCCACTTATCGATATTTTTTTTAATGAAGAGCCCTTCTCTCACAGGAAAAATTTAGACTTTATAACTATATATTGGCTAAATATAGTACATTTCTGCATGCTCAATGTAAAATTGGACACCGGCTTCAACATCGAGATAGAGTTCACCATTCCAGCCCTTTACAAACGCTTTCTGGCATGGGGCATCGATATCCTGATCATGATCGCCTATTATATCGTGCTTAGCAAGGTGATGAGCGGGGTATTCGGCATGTCGTGGATCGAACACACGTGGATGGTGGTGCTGTTCGGCCTGCCGCCTTTTTGCTATCATCTGCTTTGCGAGATCTTCCTGGGCGGCCAGAGCATCGGCAAAAAGGCCGTGCGGATCAAGGTCATCTCCGCCGACGGCGGCCAGCCTTCCATTAGCCAATACCTCATTCGCTGGCTGTTCCGCACCGTGGATTTCCCCGTTTGGATCCTGGCGGCCATCGGTTACAGCAGTCTTCCCTGGTGGAGCTCCGTGTTCCTCTTCGGCGGGCTGGCCTGTGTCCTGATCTCACCCTATTCCCAGCGTATCGGCGACCTGGTAGCCGGGACCGTTCTCATCGACACCCGCACCCGTCACTCCTGGGAAGACACGGTATTCACCGAGCTTTCCGATAACTACCAGCCCCGCTACCCCGAAGTCATGCAGCTAAGCGACAAAGACATCAATACCTTGAAAAGCATCATCAATTCGGTGAGCCGGTCCGGGGATTACGATCTCTCGATGCGGATCGCGGAACGCATCCGGACCAAGCTGAACCTGGCCAGCGACCAGGACTCGCTGGAATTCCTGCAGACGCTGCTGATGGATTACAACTATTATTCGACGCGTTAAATTCAGGCTACCTTACCGGTTGCCGCTGTCAAAATGATCATGAATAGGATACCGAGCAGGAAAAAACCGAGCGCGATGATCATCATCACTCCTACAAAGCGGTAGAAGGCCCGCATGTTCTTAAAGGAAGTATTGAGCTGCACCTGATCGTTGCCGGACAGCGCCACCTGCATCCTGGTGGCGAAATTGTATAAGTACAAGCAGGGAAAGAAATTCAGGATCGCGATCAGGATATACACGAAGGCGATGGGTGCAGCCCCGATGCCCGCTACACCGCTTGCGCCCACGGAATTGAACAACGAGGAAAGAATGCTCAGGAACAGGATGGCCACTACGACAAACAGACCGCAAAAGATAAACCCCGCCACGGCCAGGAATTTGGCCCAGCGGGCCGCATCCCGGAGATAGGCCATCGCCGTCTGGTCCACCTGCAGATCGAATAAATTACTTGAAGTCGTTGATTCCATATGCGTTTATTTACTGAATATCAATAGGCCCGCGCGAACAAGACCCGCTGTTTGCTGGGTTTGCCGGTGAGGATACATTTCCCCTCTTCCTGCGGATTGTTCAGCGGGATACACCGGATCGTCGCCTTGGTCTTGTCCTTTATCGCCTCTTCCGTAGCCGGCGTACCATCCCAATGCGCAAGGACGAATCCGCCCTTCTCATCCAGCAAACGCTCGAACTCGGCCATGGTATCCGCATGGCTGATATGCGAGTCCCGGTAAGCCAGCGCCTTTTGGTACATCGATTGCTGGATGTCTTCGAGAAGATCGGCGATATACTTCGCCAGCCCTTCGAAAGGTAGGATCTTTTTTTCCTTTGTGTC
>Ga0134128_10004584_pt1 | contig 16879 bp, 15 predicted proteins | sample KB31754_FD_96462 | JGI IMG/M metagenome (GOLD analysis project Ga0134128, IMG submission 96462) | Terrestrial soil microbial communities with excess Nitrogen fertilizer from Kellogg Biological Station, Michigan, USA - KB3-175-4 | ecosystem: Environmental > Terrestrial > Soil > Unclassified ...
CGACAGCATCACCGGCACTTCCACGAGCACGCCGACGACCGTCGCCAGCGCCGCGCCCGAACCGGGACCGTAGAGCGCGATCGCCGTCGCCACGGCCAGCTCGAAGAAGTTCGAGGCGCCGATCAGCGCGCCCGGCGCGGCGATCGGATAGGGAACGCGGAAGAGCCGCATCAGCCCGTACGTGAGCGATGAGTTGAAGTAGACCTGCACGACGATCGGCACGGCGATCAGCAGCACGTGGAACCAGCGCGTGGTGATGTTCTCGGCTTGAAAGGCGAAGATGAGCACGAGCGTGGCCAGGAGAGCGAGAACGGTCACGGGATGGAATCGCTGCGCGAAGCGCTCGAACCAGGCCGCGCCGTTGCGGCGGATCAGCATGACCCGGCTGATCGCACCGAGCGCGAGGGGGATGACGACGAAGATCAGGACGGACTCCAGCAGCACGCTGAACGGCACGTCCAACCCGGCGGCGCCGGAGACGAGGAACTTCACCGTCGGCGCGAAGGCCACGAGCATGATCAGATCGTTGACCGACACCTGAACCAGCGTGTACGCGGCATCGCCCCCGGAGAGATACGACCAGACGAACACCATCGCCGTGCATGGCGCGGCGGCGAGGATGATGACTCCGGCGATGTATTGGCCGGCCAGCTCCGGCCCGATCAGCGGGACGAAGATCCGGCGGAAGAAAAGCCATCCGAAGAAGGCCATCGAGAACGGCTTGACCAGCCAGTTGACGGCGGCGGTGATGAGCAGTCCCCGCGGTCTCTGTCCGACGCGCACGATCGACCCGAAGTCGATCTTCAGCATCATCGGGTAGATCATCAGCCAGATCAGCACGGCGATCGGCACGTTGATGTGACTGCCCGACCCGAACTCGAGGCGTTGCAGCGAGCCCGCCGCCGCCGGCAGCAGCTTCCCGAGCGCCACGCCGCCGAGCATGCAGAGGCCGACCCAAAGGGAGAGGTAGCGTTCGAAGACGTTCATGCGCGCGGGAGCGGCGGCCATGCGCCGTATATTCGCATGAGCGTATGTACTGGCGCCAATGAGGCTACGGCCGGAACGCCTGCACGACGCCGGAGAGCGAGCCTGCGTAGAGCGTACCGTCGCGGTCGACGCCGAGGCCGCGCGGGACCTGGCCGACGTCGCGGCACCAGCGCGTCTCGCCGGTCATGCGGTCGAATGCGCAGAGCGCCTTCTCCTCGGTGCCGGCGATGATCGTCGCGCCGGTCACGAGCGGGCGGTACGTCGTCCACTCGCGCGGCGTCTCCTGCTTCCAGCGCACGGCGCCACTCTCCGCGTCGAGCGCGAGGAGGTTTCCCTTCGACGTGAGGACGTACAGCAACGGCGAGGCGAGGATCGGCGTGCCGTACGGCATCGCGCCGAGCGACACGCGCTTCTTCACCTCCCCGGAATCGAGCGCGAGCCAGTGCAGGTCGCCATTCTGCGTGCCGACGACGAGCGTCTTTCCGATGACGACGAGCGCCGTGTTTGGGCGGCCGCCGACCGACTTGCGCCAGAGCGGCGCGCCGGTCGCGGCGTCGAGCGCGACGACGTCGTTCGTCTTCTCGGCGATGAAGATCCGCTTCCCCGCAGCGGCGGGCGACCACGTGCTGACGTCGCCGAGGCGCTGGCGCCAGACGATCGCGCCGCGCTCGGGATCGACGGCGACGACCTCGCCCGTCTTCGCCACGGCGACGACGCGCCCGTCGACGAGGAGCGGCGTCACCGCCACTCCTTGATCGAACGCGAGCTTCCACAGCAGCTCGCCCGACGCCGTGTCGAGTGCGTAGAGATGCCCTTTCGGATCGGCGTCGGTGGGGATGATGACGCGCTTGCCGAGGAGGAGCGGCTCGCCGTGGAACTGCGCGGCCGCGCCGTCGGCGCGCGTGTCGTAGCTCCAGCGCGGCGTGCCGTCGGCGCGGTCGAGCGCGTACAGCGTTCCGGCGCAGGAGCCGATGAGGACCGCGTTGCCGGCGACCGTCGGCGAGACGAACACTCACCCGTGCGTGTCGAAGCGCCAAAGCGGCTGCCACGCTGCCGCGAGAAGCAGCAGCGCGGCAACCGCGGTCAGGCAACGGCGCGCTGGGCGATGGTCTTCCGTGCCCGGAAGTTTACGCCGAGCGTGCCGAACGCCGCGGAGCTCGTGTCCTGCGGCGCGCCGCGGAAGACGTCCGCGCGCCACGGGACCTCGATCTCGCCGAAGCCGCATTCCTCGAGGAGCGCGATCAGCTCTGCCTCCAGCAGAGCGCCGGCGATTCACCCCGCCCAGAGATCGATGTTGCGTTTGGCGCCCTCCGGCACGGCCTTCTGCACGACGATGTCGCCGATCTGCAGGCGCCCGTCGTCCTTGAGCACGCGGCGCATTTCGCGGAAGACACGCTTCTTGTCGGGCGCGAGGTTGATGACGCCGTTGGAGATGATGACGTCGGCGGACGCGTCGGGGAGCGGGATCTTCTCGATGTATCCGAGGTGGAAGTCGATGTTCGTCGCGCCAACCTCGGACGCCGCAGCGCGCGCGGCGTCGAGCATCTCCGGCGTCATGTCGATCGACACGACGCGGCCGGCCGGCCCGACCATGCGCGAGGCGATGAGCGTGTCCATCCCCGCGCCGCAGCCGAACTCCACGACCGTCTCGCCGGCGTGCAGCGGCCCGAGCGCAAACGGGTTGCCGGTGCCGGCGAGCCGCTCGATCGACGACTCGGGGATTCCGTCCAGCATCTCGTCGGTGTAGCCGAGCATCGCGGCGAGCTTGCGCCCGGTGTGGAAGTGGAAGCCTTTCGCCGGATTCGTCGCCACCTCGGCGTACTCGCGCTTGATCTCGCAGCGGAGCGTCTCGACGAACGGCGCGTAGACGTACGTCGTCACGCTGCCGATGCCGTCGAACGTCTCTTCCGATTTCGAGAAATGCTCGAGCGGGAGCCGCAACTCCTGCTGCGCCGCCTCGGTGACGACGAGCGCGTCGTCGGCGGCGCTCTCCAGCAGGCGGTGGGCGATGATCACGTCGACGCCGGAGAGCTCGCCGCTGTCGGAGATGGCGCAGCGGCCGCTGTGTACGACCATTCTTCCCTTCGACGCCTCGAAGCGCTGCAGCAGCCGCGCGCCGAGCCCGTCGTCGAGCGGAAGCGCCTCGGCCGGTCCGGCGCCGGCGATCGCGAAGATGACTTTTTCGTCGCGCATCACTTTTCCGCCTTCTGCTCGACGACGATGTCGCCCTTCGTCGAGCCGACGATGGTCAGCAGCTCGTTCTGCTCGGCCTTCGGCACTTTGTACTGGTCGAGAACGGCGACGAAGTCCGCCGCCATCGCGTCCCACTCGCGCTGCGTGATGCGCAGTTTGCTGTGCGCGTCCTTCATCGTCCGGCCGGTGTACATCTGCGGGCCGCCGGTGACCTGGCAGACGAGCGCGGTGACGTGGAACTTGAGCCCGGCCTTCGGCACGCGCGCCCGGGCCTCGGCGATGGCCGGGTTGGCGTTGAGGGTGTCGTTGACGAGCAGCTTCTCGATGAAGGTGTCGACGACGGTGGCGATGGCGTAGACGCCTCCGAGGCGTTCGTAGAGCGACTTCTTTTTCTCCTCGGCAGCGCGGACGGCAACGGCGTTGAGCAGCACGACGGCGGCGAGCAATGCGACTGTTTGTTTTTTCATAGTGTCCAGAACATAGGCATCCGATCTCCCGCGTTTCTTACTCGTCTATACTCGCGGCATCGCGCTCAACGTCTCTCTCTTCGGACGATTCGCAGTGTCGCTCGACGGCGAGCGTGTCGCCGGCGATGCCTTCCGCAAGCGCGCCGCCGACGTCCTGAAGCTCCTAGCGCTCTCGCCGAAGCACGCGCTGCACCGCGATCAGCTCGCGGAGATGCTCTGGCCCGGCAAGCCCCCGGCCGACGGCGCGAACAATCTCTATCGCGCCATTCACGACCTTCGCGCCGTCATCGGCGAGGAGCGCGTGACGCTGCGGCAGGGCGTCGTCGAGCTGCACGACGCCGTCGTCGACGCCGGCGTGTTCGAAGCGGAGACCCGCTCGCCCGACAGCGAGCGCGTGGCGCGCGCGCTCGACCTCTACGTCGCCGATTTGCTGCCCGAGGACTACGAGCTCGAGCTCGTGACGCGCAAGCGCGCGCTGCTGCGGCAGACGTTCGTCGACGCGTCGCTGCGCGTCGCCGCGGCGCGCACGCTCGACGACGGGCGGACGCTGGAGATCCTGCGGCGCGTGGCGGCGATCGATCCCGACAGCGCCGGCGTCGCGGCGCGCATCGCCGAGCGCGTGCGCGCGTTCGAGCGTCCCTCGGCGAAGAGCGCGCCGAACGCGCCGATCCCGAAAACGCGTTACACGAAGAGCGGCGACGTCAATATCGCCTACCAGGTCGTCGGCGGCGACGGGCCCGACCTCGTCTTCGTCATGGGATGGGTCTCGCACGTCGAGTATTTCTGGACATACCCGCGCGTCGCGGACTTCTTCCGCCGCCTGGCCGGCTTCTCGCGGCTCATCCTCTTCGACAAGCGCGGCACGGGCCTCTCCGACCGCGTGACGACGATGCCCGATCTGCGGCAGCGGATGGACGACGTGCGCGCGGTGATGGTCGCGGCCGGATCATCCGAGGCGGTGATCATGGGCGTGTCGGAGGGCGGGCCGATGTCGGCGCTCTTCGCCGCCACGTTTCCGGAGCGGACGAAGGGCCTCGTCATCTACGGCGGCTACGCGCGGCGCTCGTGGGCGCCCGATTATCCGTGGGGCTCGAAGCCGGAGGCGCGCGAAGCGTTCTTCCGCGACATCGAGCAGAACTGGGGCGGCGTCGTCGACCTGCAGACGATCGCGCCGTCGGAGCTGAACGATTCGGAGTTCTGCGAGTGGTGGTCGGCGTATCTGCGGATGTCGGCGAGCCCCGGCGCGGCCGTGACGCTGGCGAAGATGAACACGAACATCGATATCCGCGAAGAGCTGGCGGCGATCCGCGCGCCGACGCTCGTGCTCCACCGCAGCGGCGACCGCGACATGAACGTCGAGGAAGGGCGCTACCTGGCGCGGCACATCCCCGGCGCGCGCTTCGTGGAGCTGCCGGGCATCGACCACCTGCCGTTCGCCGGCGATCAAGAGCCGGTGCTGCGCGAGATCGAGTCGTTCGTGCGCGCCGTCGGATAGTCCCAGTCGCGGCGCTGCCGCCGGAAGGGGAGGACGAGCATCTTGCCGATCGTCACCCCGGCCGGATCGGCGTACGCCGGCACGCCGATCGTGATCTCCGGCTGCGCGACGTCGAGCCGCATCGTGCCGTGCAAGTAATCCCACGCCGAAAGGAGATTCGACCAGTTGCTGTCGGTCTCGCTCAAGCGATCGGAGTGATGGATGCCGTGCATCCGGGGCGTGACGATGACGCGCACGAGCACGCGCTCGAGCGCCGCCGGCAATCGCAGGTTCGAGTGGTGGAAGAGGATCGACGCGAAGACGATGGTCTGCCACAGCCAGAGCGCGTGCGGCTCGACGCCGATGACGATCATCTGCAGCGCGCGCACCGGAACGGAGAGCGCCAGCTCGCCGAAATGGAAGCGCAGCGCCGTGGAGGCGTCGAGGTCGTGGTCGATGTGATGGACGAGGTGGAAGCGCCAGAAGAACGGCACGCGGTGGTTCGCCCAATGCCACCACCAGAGCGTGTAGTCGAGGAGGACGACGGCGACGAGCGTCTCGACCCACGGCGGCCACTGGACCAGCTGCAGCAGGCCGACGTGACGGCGCGCGATCCACGCCGCAGCCGGATGCAGCAGCAGCGCCTGCAGCCACGGCGTGATCGCCAGGGCGATGCCGCCGATGGTCAGGTTGCGCACGACGCGGCGCAGCTTCGGCTCGACGGTCCGCCGCAGCGGCGAGACGGTTTCCGCGATCAGCATCACGGCGAACGTCGCGATGATGACCGCCGCGGTCGCAATCGATTGTCCGGTCACTGCGGTTTCTTGCGCCACGTTACACTGGCGTCATGCAGCCGCAAAAGGTGCTCATCGTCGACGACTCGAAGCTGATGCTCAAGATGTACGAGGTCATGCTTCGCCAGTATCCTCTGCTATACGCCTCCGATGGCCGGCAGGCGCTGGAACGTCTCCATCGGCACACCGACGTCGATCTCATCTTGCTCGACACGAACATGCCGAACATGAACGGCGCGGAATTTCTCCAGGAGCTGCGATCGAGTGACGAGCTCCGCCAGGCCCGGGTCATCTTCGTCACGTCGCGAGACGAAACGGAGACGCACGCCGGCGCGGACGCGACGATCGCCAAACCGTTTTCTGCGGAGGAGCTGCTCGCGAAGATCGCGGCGTTATAGCCGGTCGGTGAGGATCGTCTTCGCGATCGTGGCCAGCTGCATGTTCGACGTCCCCTCGTAGATCTGTCCGACCTTCGAGTCGCGCCAATACTTCTCGACCGGGTATTCCTTCGTGTACCCGTTGCCGCCGAAGAGCTGCACCGCCAATGAGGTGATCTTCTCGCAAGCGTTCGACGAGAAGAGCTTGGCCATGGCCGCCTCGCGAAGGAACGGCTGCTTGGCGTCCTTGAGCCGCGCGGCGTTGTAGACCATCAGCCGCGCCGCCTCGAGCTCCGTCGCCGCCTCGGCGATCTGGAACTGCACGCCCTGGAACTCGGAAATGCGCGTGCCGAACTGCTTGCGCTCCTTCACGTACGAGATCGCGTGCTCGAGCGCGCCGCGGGCGACGCCGATCATCTGCGCGCCGATGCCGATGCGCCCTTCGTTCAGTGTCTCGATGGCGATCTTGTAGCCCTTGCCGGGCTCGCCGAGGACGTTCTCTTTCGGGACGTGGCAGTCCTCGAGAATCAGCTCGCACGTCGACGAGGCGCGGATGCCGAGCTTGTCCTCTTTCTTCCCGACGGTGAAGCCGGGGAAGTCGCGCTCGATCAGGAACGCCGTGATGCCTTTGTATCCGGCGTCGGGATTGGCGTTGGCGAAGACGATGAAGACGCCGGCCTCGAACGCGTTCGTGATCCACAGCTTCTGGCCGTTGAGCACCCAGTGGTCGCCCTTCTCCTCGGCGCGGCACGCCAGCGCGAACGCATCCGATCCCGATCCCGCCTCCGACAGCGCATACGCGCCGACGGTGTCCTTGGTCAGCATGGAGAGGTACTTCGACTTCTGGTCTTCACTGGCCCAGCGGAGCAAGGCGTTGTTGACGAGCGTGTTCTGTACGTCGACGAGCACGCCGCAGGAGGCGTCGACGTGGGAGAGCTCCTCGACGACGAGAACGGCCGTGAAGAACGACGAGCCCGCGCCGCCCCACTGGTCCGGCACCTCGATGCCCATGATGCCGAGGTCGAAGAAGTTCTCGATCAGCTCAGGCGACATCCTGGCGTCGTGATCCATCTGGTGCACGAGCGGACGGATCTTCTCCACCGCGAAGTCGCGGACGCTCTGCTGGAACATCTGTTCTTCTTCGGAGAGGAGGGTCAGGGGAGTGGCGGTGGTGGGTTCGGCAATCGTCGTGGTCATAAATAAATCTCCGCGCGGGGACTGCCGTATCATATCTCGATGGCGAAGCCGGATACCGCGCGGGAGCTGTATCGGATTATTGCGCAACATGTTCGGGGCGACGGAAGCAAGAAAAACGCATACGCCAAACAGCGGCTGACGCTGCGAAAGACAGTGGGCGATCCGCAGATGCCCGCGTGCGTGCGGCGCTACGCGACGCTGGGGCGGTGCAATGACTATCTCCGCGAGCACGCCGGAAAAGGTGTCAAGAAACGGCTCGACCTCCTCAAACGTGAGTTCGAACCGCTGCTGACGGTGGCACCGGCGAAAAAGCCCGCCGCGGCGGCGGCCAAGCCGGCGCCCGGACTCGACGTCTTCATCAGCCACAGCAGCCACGATCGCAAGCTGGCCGAGGCATTGATCGATCTGTTGCGCGCGGCGCTCGGCCTCGCGCGCGAGGCAATCCGCTGCACGAGCGTTTCCGGCTATCAACTGCCGGGCGGCGCCAACGTCGACGCGAACATCCGCCGCGAAACCGTGTCCGCGCGCGTCTTCATCGCGCTGGTCACGCCGGCCAGCCTGCGGTCGACCTACGTGCTCTTCGAGCTCGGCGCGCGGTGGAGCATGGACCTGGAGAACAGCGTACTGATTCCGCTCGTCGCAGGAATCAATGCGCGGGACATTCCGGCGCCGCTGTCGGCGCTGAATCTGGTCGATGCGTCGAAGCAGGCAGCCTTGCATGACTTTGTTGAACAAGTCGGGAAGGTGCTCGACGCCACATTGAACAAGCCGACCGACTACGTCGGCAAGCTCGGGACGGTGACCGATTTGGCTGGCGCGGCGCAGCCGAAGCTCTCGAAGCACGAACAACGCGTCGTGCGCGCGCTGTTCGGCGAGGAGAAAGGTCGCGCGCTGGCGCGCTACGTATCGGATCCGAAGTACAAGACAGCGGTCGGCGAACTGGAGAAGAAGAAACTCGTGGACCAGAACGGCGGGCGCTACGTGCTGACCGAGACAGGAAACGACGCCGCGCGGAACCTCTGGCAGTCGTCGCTCTGAGTGGTGCCCCGGGCCGGACTCGAACCGGCACGCCGCTTACGCGGCAGCGGATTTTAAGTCCGCTGCGTCTGCCTATTCCGCCACCGGGGCGTTTCCCCGCACAGTACACGAACGACGCGCGCGGCGCAGAACTTCGAAGAGCTGTACTAAGATCGTGTCGATGTCCGAGCATCCTGCACAGCCGCACTTCGGCCGGCAGCTCACCTTCGAAGAGTGGGCGGCCATGGACGAAGACGAGCCGGGCGAGCTGGTCGACGGCTACCTCGAGGAGGAAGAAGTGCCGGATCTCATCCACGAGGCGATCATCGCGTGGCTCGTCCGCACCTTGGGCAATTGGCTCAGCGGGCGCGGTTGGGTGTTCGGTTCAGACGCGAAATTCGCTGTCCGGCCGAGTCGAGGCCGTAAACCTGATCTCACGGCCTACCTCACGCGGGAGAAGAAGCCTCAAGCGCGCGGCATCGTCCGTGTTCCGCCGGACATCGCCGTCGAGGTGATCTCGCCGTCGGCGCGTGACGGACGCCGTGACCGCATCGAAAAGATGGCCGAGTACGCGGCGTTCGGAATCCGCTATTACTGGCTCATCGATCCGGCCTTCCGGTCGTTGGAGATTTTCGAGCTGATGAATGGCCACTACGCCCGGACCGCCTACGCCACCGAGGGAACGATGACCTCCGTCCCGGGTTGTGACGGTCTCACGATCGATCTCGATGCTCTGTGGCAGGAGATCGCGGAGCTCGAGCGAAACTAAAAAGGGCGCCTTTGCAGGCGCCCTTCCGGGGTGGGGGTCAGGAACTCTCCCCCTCAGGTTTATGAGAACAATCCATCGAATGCAGTACCTCCTCCCCCATGAATTTCCGGCGGACCCGCGGCAAGCGTCACGTGCATGCTCGTAACCCACCTCGCCACGCCGCGGACCGGATCGACCGCCCCTGCCTGCCCCGAGGTAGAGGGGAGGAGCGGGAACTTGTCATCTGATCAAAGAGCACAACCGTAGCTTCAGGTAAGCGCCTGCCGGTGGTTTTTATTGCAGCGGTCTCGGGCGTTTTCCTTTCGGTTGATGTTTTAGATGATACGTTTTCCATTCCAAATAGCAACAGCAATTCCGCACAAGTCCTTGTGCTACCATGTCGAACTTCCGGAGCTAATTGAGATGAAACGACTTCTCGCTCTGGCGAGCCTGCTCGCGATGGCCGCGCCGCTCGCCGCCGCCACGGTCGGCGGCAAAGTCAACTTCGTGACGAAAAAGGGACAAACGCCGGTGGTGGCCGAGACGCTGGTCTGGCTCGAGCCGGCCGCCGGACGGCCCGCATCGAAGCCGCCCGCAAAGTTCACCATGACGACACGCGGGAAGACGCTGATCCCGCACGTGCTGGCCGTGCCGATCGGCTCGACGGTCGAGTTCCCGAACGACGATCCGATCTCGCACAACCTCTTCTCGCTCTCCTCGGCGAGCACCTTCGACCTCGGGCTCTATCGCCGCGGCGCCGGCAAGTCGCAGAAGTTCACGACCCCCGGCGTCGTCAACGTCTACTGCAACGTGCACCCGACCATGTCCGCCGTCATCCACGTGATGCCGACGCCGTACTACGCCTTCGCCGACGCGGCCGGCAACTACGCCATTCACGACGTGCCGGCGGGGAAGTACAAGGTCGTCGTCTGGAACGAGCAGGGAGGGCAGAGCGCGACCATGGTGGACGTCGGCGCCGCGGGCGCGACGAACGTAGCCCTCACGCTCGACAGCGGCAACTACAGAGCGGGCACGCACCTGAACAAAGTCGGCAAGCCGTACACGGCGCCGCCGAGGGACTACTGAGTGACGGCACAACCGCTCGATAGCACGGTCACGCCGGGGACGATGCCCGCCGTCACGCCGCGGCAGATGGCCGTGGAGAAGGCGCGCTTTCCGCTGGTCTGGAAAATCTTCTTCCTGACCGCGCTCTTGATCGCGCTCGTCGTCGCGGTGGCCGTCGGATTGACGCTGCAGCGCGCGCAGGCCATCGCGCACGCGACCGCCGATAAGTCGATCTCCAGCGCGGCGCAGTTGTACGGCACGTTCGCCGAACAGCGTCTCGGGCGCCTCTCGCAGACGACGCAGATCCTCGGGAACGATCCGCCATTCGTGGCCTTGATGCAGAGCGCCATGCACCCGGCGCCCGATCCCGCCAATCCGACGGCGCCGCCGGCGATCAACTACGCCGACATCTTCGATCAGCTCACGCAGCGCCGCGACGCCCTCCGCACGGACGTGATGATGCTGCTCGACGATCAGGGCAACCTCCTCGGCCGCACCGACCGTCCCGCGCTGACTGGCGCGCCGAACGAGAACATGGCCGCGGAGTCGCCCCTGGTCAAGCAGATCGTCGACGACGCCAGCGTCGCCGTTGCGGCCGGCGTTCTCGCTGACGGGAGCCACCTCTACCACGTCGCCGTGGCGCCCCTCGGCGTCGGCGCGAACAACGTCCGCCTCGGCTATCTCGTCAGCGGCGTCGCCATCGACGACGCCTTCGCGAACCGGATCGGCGACATCACCAACGCCGGCGTCGTCTTCGCCTCGGCCGCGGGCCCGACCGCACGTTCCAAGAGCGCGCCGCAATTCACGATGCAGCAGATGACCGGCGTCGAGAACATCTTCCGGACCGGCAAACAGATGCCGCCGAAGACGGTGTCGATCGACCGCTCGAAGTACGTGATGACCGGCGAGCCGATGACGTCGGGCAACAAGACCGTCGGCGCCGCGGTGTTCCTCCGCTCGCTCGACGTCGAGCTCGCGCCCTTCCGCGAGATCCAACAGGCCCTCCTCCTCGGCGGCGGCGTCGCGGTGCTGCTCGCGTTCATCCTCTCCTGGTTCATCGCCAAGCGCATCACCCGGCCGATCGAAGAGCTGGCCGGCATCGCCCAGGCCGTCACGCACGGCGACTACGACGTCCACCCCGGCATCGACCGCCAGGACGAAGTCGGCATCCTCGGGCGCTCGTTCGCGAAGATGATCACGTCGCTGCGCGACAAGGCGGAGCTCGAGGAGCTGTACGAGCAGATGGCCGCGCGGTCCGAGGAGCGCGAGGCCATCCGCAAGAGCGAGCCGGCGAAGCTCGAAGAAGGAACGGTGCTCGTCACCGACCTGCGCGGGCTCCCGCCGACGGTCGGCGGCGGCGACGCCGCGAACGTCATCGCCGACGTCGCCCGCGTCATGCGGCTGCAGGAATCGGAAGTGGAGCGCCAGGACGGCGTCGTCCGCGAGATTAAAGGGCATCGCCTCGTCAGCGTCTTCCGCGGCGAGCGCGGGATCATCCACGCCATCCGCGCGGCGCGCGCGATCAACGAGGAGCTCGCGGCGCAGGGCAACGGCAACACGATGCAGATCGGCGTCGGCATCGCCACGGGCGAGTTCGTGACCGGCTCGGTCGACCTGCAGCAGGAGAGCGGCCTCGCCGTCGTCGGCAACGCGCCGCTGCTGGCTGAAGTCTTCGCGTGGCACGCGCCGACGGGATACGCGTACATTTCGTACGAGACCGCTCAGGCGGCGGGGAACGAGATTCTGTCGTCCTCGACGCACGAGCAGGTCGTGCTGCGCTGGCTGCCGCAGCCGCTCCCCGTCGCGGCGGTGCCGCTCGCGAATCTCGGCTCGACGATGATGCGCACGCTCGGGCAGACCACGAGCTCGATGGCTACGATGCGCGTCGACACGACGCCCGGCGTGACCGCGCCGGCCGGCGCCCTCGCGGAGCTCTCGCCAGGCCAGCTCTTCGCGAACCGCTATCAGATCGAGCAGATCCTCGGACGCGGCGGCATGGGCGTGGTCTACCGCGCGATCGACACGCAGCTCGACGAGACGGTGGCGATCAAGACGCTGCCCGGCGACGTGATGCAGCGCTCGCCCGAAGACCTGGAGCGCTTCAAGCGCGAGATCCGCCTGGCGCGCAAGATCACGCACCGCAACGTGCTCCGCACCTACGACTACGGCGAGGCGGAAGGGGTCTACTTCATTTCGATGGAGTACGTGCGCGGCTACACGCTGTCGGAGTTGCTCGAGGAGGCGCCCGACCACCGCATGGCCGCGCGCGCGGCGATGGGCCTGGCACGGCAGATCTGCCGCGGGCTGCAGGCCGCGCACGAGCAGGGGATCATCCACCGCGACATCAAGCCGCAGAACGTGCTGATCGACCACAAGGGCGAAGTGAAGCTGATGGACTTCGGCATCGCGCGCATGGCCGAGGCGAAGGAAGGGATGACCCAGGCGGGCCTGATCGTCGGGACGCCGCACTACATGAGCCCCGAGCAGGTGCAGGGCCAACAGCTCGACGCGCGCAGCGACGTCTATTCGATGGGCGTGATGCTGTACGAGATTCTCGGCGGAGTGAAGCCGTTCACGTCGTCGTCGCTGACGGGCGTGCTGACGGCGCACATCACCGAGACGGCGAAGCCGCTGATCGAGGTGCGCCCCGAGGTCGGCCGCGACGTGAACGCGATGGTGATGCGCTGCCTGGCCAAGAATCCCAAGGACCGCTACGCCGACGCCGGCGCGCTGCTCGCGGACCTGGACCGGCAAACGATGACGGTGCAGCAGGCGGCGGCGTAATGGCTACTCCACTTCCCCCTGATGTCGTGGCTTTTCTCACGAAAGAAGCGGGGTTCGTCTACAACCTCTACCAGGCAGCGGAGTCCGAGGTTCGGATGACCGAAGGATATGTGCTGGTGGGACTGGGCGGCATCTACTCCTATCTGGCGACGAAGAAGGGTCGTGTGCCGTTCGGCCGCATCGCCTGGTTCATACCGACGTTCATCGTGGCGTTTGCGGGGCTGCGCGCGCTGTGGCTCGGCGTACGGCAGGCGGAGTTGTTGAAGTACCTGGAGAAGATCGAAGCCAACCTGCTTCAGATGAATGCCTCTCTCGGCTGGGCGACGTCGTTCCGGCAGACGGGTAACTTCATGTCGGTCACCGCTGGAGCGTTCTACGTTCTTCTGCTGATCGTGACCATCGTCGTCGCCTGCATTCAGAAGACGGAGTAGTCGGCTTTCTTCCACCAGCGATCGCACGAATCCCATCACGGACGCGGTGAATGCCATCCGCGATCGCATTCATGCAACAGATCGTCGCATTCACTCCATCGCGCATGGCTTTCATCCCATCGGCGATGGGGTGAATCTCGCCTGGAGGACAGTGAATGCCATGCGCCATGGCATTCATCCCATCCGCGATGGCGTGAATCTCATCGTGAGGACAGTGAATCCCATCCGCGGATGGGATTCATGCGACGAAATGTCGCACGCGCGGCTTACGCGGGATGCTGCTTGAGCAGCCGCTTCGGCGCCGTCACCTTCCACGCCGCCTTGATCAGCGACTCCACCACGCCCCAATCGAGCCCCGTGTCGAGGCGCACGCCGATCCAGCCGGCGGGGCCGACGTAGGGTGGGCGGAAAAAGTGCTTCGGGTCGGCGGCGACGAGCGATTCCTGTACGCCCTCCTCCGCCTTCAGCAACACGGAAAGATGCGGATCGCCGTGATGGTAGGTCGACATCATCGCGAACATCTTGCCGGCGCGCCACGTCGGCTCGCCCCAGGCGAGCTTCTCCGTCGCGCCGGGGAGCGAGAGGCAGATCTTGCGCACGCGGTCGAGCGGCTTCACGGCGCGGAAAAGTATAGCCGTCCGACTCTCAGCGCTTTCTCTTCGCCGTCGCTGTTCGGCGCGAAGCTCTTCAAGCGGAGCAGCGGCAACTTGTGAAAGCGGCGGAAATTCAGCTCGACGTACAGCGGCGTGCCGGGGATCTTGCGCAGCGCGACGGCGGTGCCGGGCGCGATGCCGCGGACGAGCTCCGCGACGATGGCGCGCAACTGTAGGTTCTCCGGAATCGAGGTCGCGGTCCAGACGTCGATCCAGGCATCGCCGTAGATGAGGCGATAGCGCCGCGCCGGGAGGTTGCCGACTCGGCCGTCGAGATCCGGTCCGCGCGACGGCTCCGGCGCGTCGGCCACTTCGCTCCGTCCGAGCTTCTGCAGCGCCGCCACGATCCCGGTGATCGGCTCGTTCGTGGCAAGGCGCGTGATCGGGTTCTCGACCGTGATCGTGCTCGCGCCGTTGCGGCTGAACGCGTTCATCAGCAGCGTCTCCGCACGCACGCCGCCGGGGTAGACGTCGAGCGTCACCGTGCCGAACTTGCCGAGGAAGGGGAAGGGGGCGCCGGGATTCGCTTCGAGCGTGAGGTGGTAGGGCTGCGCGGCGACGAGCGGCAGCGCAAAAAGCAGAAGGGCGGCCGCGAGGCCGCCCTTTCTAGAACGTGGCATCGAGGAACGGCCGGAGTTTTTTCGACCGCGACGGGTGGCGCAGCTTGCGCAGCGCCTTCGACTCGATTTGGCGGATTCGCTCGCGCGTGACGTTGAACGAGCGGCCCACTTCCTCGAGCGTGTGCTCGGCGCCGTCGCCCACGCCGAAGCGCATCTTGAGCACCTGCTCCTCGCGCGGGGTGAGCGTGCGCAGCACCTTCTGGGTCTGGTCCTTCAGGTTCGAGACGATCACGTGGTCGATCGGAGAGATGACCGCGCGGTCCTCGATGAAATCGCCGAGATGCGAATCTTCCTCTTCTCCGATCGGAGTCTCGAGCGAGATCGGCTCCTGGGCGATCTTCATGATCTTGCGGACCTTCGCCACCGGCATGTCCATCCGCTCGGCGATCTCCTCGGCCTGCGGCTCGCGCCCGAGCTCCTGCACGAGCGCGCGCGAGGTGCGCGTCAGCTTATTGATCGTCTCGATCATGTGCACGGGGATGCGGATCGTGCGGGCCTGATCGGCGATGGCGCGGGTGATGGCCTGGCGAATCCACCACGTCGCGTACGTGGAGAACTTGTAGCCGCGGCGGTACTCGAACTTCTCGACCGCCTTCATCAGGCCGATGTTCCCCTCCTGAATGAGGTCGAGGAACTGCAGCCCGCGGTTCGTGTACTTCTTGGCGATGGAGACGACGAGGCGGAGGTTGGCGACGATCAGCTCCTGCTTGGCCTGATCGGCTTCCTCTTCGCCCGAGCGGATCTCGCGGATGGTCTTCTTCAGCTCCTCGTGCGAGGTGCCGTAGAAGGTCTCCAGCTCCTTGAGCTTCTCCTGGTACTTCTGCAGGCGGCGGCGGTAGAAGTCGCGGCGGGTCTTGTCCTTCTCGCGCTTGTAGGCCTGCTCGTCCTTGCGGGTCATCGACAGCACCTGCGACAGCTCGCTGTCGATGTCCTTGAGCTTGTTGATCATCCGATTGCGCGTCTGAGGCGTGAAGTCGATGCCGCGCAGCTCGTTGGCGAGCTCGGTCTCGAGCTTCTCGACCGACTTCTGGGTCTGCTTGAGCGTGCGCTCGGAGAGCTTCTTCGGATCTTCGAGCTTGACCAGCGAGTCCTTGATCTTCTTGTCGAGCTTCACCACGCGCTCGAAGATGACCATGATCTCGTTGATCTTGTTGACCGTGCTGGCGGTGAGCTGGGCGTCGTCGGCGGAGATGACGCCGTCGTCGTCCGGCATGGCCAGGTCGATCATCTCTTTGATGACGCGCGAGTCCTTCTTGGCCGTCTCGTAGATCTTGAAGATCTCGTCGCGGATGATGTTGTTCTGGGAGAGCGCCTTGTAGACCTTGCGCTCGCCCTTCTCGATGCGCTTGGCGATGTCGACTTCGCCCTGGCGGTCGAGGAGCTTGACCGTGCCCATCTCGCGCAGGTACATGCGCACGGGGTCGTTGGTCTTGTCGACGATGCCGGAGGAGGCGGCGATGATGTCCTGCTGGACCTCTTCGCGCTGGTCCATCTCCTTCTCTTCGATGGTGCCGTCGATGGTGATGATGCCCTTGGCGGTGGTGAGGGGCTGGAGCGCTTTCTCGGCGTCTTCGACGACGTCGATGCCGAGGTCGTTGAAGCGGATGTAGATCTCATCCAGCTCCTCGGGAAGCGACGTGATCTCCTCGGGAAGCACCTCGTAGATCTCGTCGTAGAGCAGGAAGCCTTTTTCTTTGCCCAGAGCGATGAGCTGCTTCACTTCTCCATATTTCTCTTCGACACTCAACTCGCCGACCCCCTCGTCGAAATTGGAATCCTGCTCGAGATTCGAAGTGCGCAGTCGTGACGTCATTCGTTTCGCTCCTCGAGGCGTCCATTGCGGTGGAAAATCGCTTCCCGCGGAGGACACTCACGTAATCGGGCGGGCCCGATAATTATTTCATCGTGTTCAACATACGAGTGAGAGCCTGCTTCTCGACGAACAGGTTGCGCACACTGTCGTCATCGCCGCGTTTCTCGGCATCATGAATGTCTCGCTGGATCTGTAGCAGGCGGTTGTCGATGTAGCGGCGCTCCAAGGGCTGAAGGCTTTCTTCCAGGCGGCCGAGGAC
>Ga0134128_10004586_pt1 | contig 16873 bp, 16 predicted proteins | sample KB31754_FD_96462 | JGI IMG/M metagenome (GOLD analysis project Ga0134128, IMG submission 96462) | Terrestrial soil microbial communities with excess Nitrogen fertilizer from Kellogg Biological Station, Michigan, USA - KB3-175-4 | ecosystem: Environmental > Terrestrial > Soil > Unclassified ...
AACAGAGCGAGCACGCCAATGGAAGGCCATAGAGCCAGCGAGGTCCGAGGGGCGGTTGCAGGAAAGAGCGTCAGCAGCAGCGCATTCATACCGTAGGTCAAAGGATTGATTTCCATCAATGCCTTGATCCAGCCGCTCGCGCCGCTCACAGGGAACAGCGCTCCGGAGAGCATCCACAAGGGAATGAGAAATAGATTGATGATGGCGTGAAATCCCTGGGCCGATTCCATGCGCCATGCAATGGCGAAACCGAGCGCAGTCAGCGCGAACGCCACCAGAAAGGTCACGAGAGCGACGATCAGAACTTGTTCCAGGCCCAGATGAATTCCGACGGTCGGCGCAAAAACGAGAAAGACAAGACCCTGGATGGCCGACAGCGTCGTTCCTCCCAGCACTTTGCCCAGCACGATCCCCGAGCGGTGCACCGGGGCCACCATGACAGACAGCAAAAAGCCTTCATTGCGATCTTCAATCACAGACATCATGGTGAAAATCGAGGTAAACAAAACAATCATGATCAGCGCGCCGGGAAAAAAATAAACCAGAAAGCTTCCCGTGCCGGTTGCGCCCGGGTGAAGTGAGCTGCCGAATCCTGCTCCGATCACCACCCAGAACAGCAGGGGGGAGACAATCACGCCGACCACGCGCGCCGGCTGCCGATAGAAGCGCACCACTTCGCGCCACCACAAAGTGAAGGCGGGCAGAGATGGCCCAACCCTGGGAACCGGAATCGTCCTTGGAGTTATAGCGGCCTCTGCCATTTACTTCTTTTCCTCCTGCTCCTGCGGCTCCGTCCAGAAGCGATGACCCGTACGATCAATGAATACGTCCTCAAGGGTCGGCTTGCTTACCGAAATCGACTTGATTTCGCCGGGAAACGCCTCTACCAGGTCAGGCACAAACTGATGTCCGTTTTTACGCTCCATGCGCACCTTGCCATCCAGCACGGCGGCGCCGGCATGAAATTTCTGGTCAATCCGAGGGGCCATTGATTCGGGGTTGTCGGTTTCGAGCAGGATCACATCGCCGCCAATTTGGCTGCGCAACTCCAGCGGCGTGCCCAGAGCCACAATCTCGCCGGCATTCAGGATGGCCAGGCGGTCGCAGCGTTCAGCCTCCTCCATGAGATGCGTGGTCACGATGATGGAAACCTGCTCCTCGGTCCGTAATTGCTGGAGATATTGCCAGAGGTCACGCCGCGCGCCAGGATCGAGCCCCGTGGTTGGTTCGTCCAGCAGCAGGACGCTGGGATGGTGCATGAGCCCCTTGGCCAGTTCGACTCGACGCTGCATGCCGCCGGAGAAGGTTTCTACACGTTCGTTTGCTCGGTCGGCCAGTGCCACACGGCCCAGCATGGCCGCGATCCGCGCCTTCAGTTCGGCGCCGTGCAATCCATAAAGATGGCCTTGATGCCACAGGTTTTCCGCAGCCGTGAGTTTGATATCGACGCTCTGCGCCTGGAACACGACGCCAATGCGGCTGCGAACTTCGTCTGATTGCGTTCTCGCATCAAAGCCGCCCACTAACGCCCGGCCGCTGGTTGGCAGCATGAGTGTGGAAAGAATGCGGAAGAGCGTGGTCTTGCCGCTTCCGTTCGGACCCAGCAGGGCGAAAATCTCACCCGCATTGACCGCGAAGGAGATCCCGTTCAGAGCCGCGCGTTTGCCATAATTATGCCGGAGATCCTCAACCTGAATCACGGCATTCGCCGTGTCACGTTGCGCTTCAATTGCCTGCCTGCTCTCAACCACTGTCGCCATTACCGGGGCACCACATTCAACATCATGAAGGCAAACAGCAGAGGTAGATAGAGCACCGAAGCCTGCAAGAGCTGGCGGGCAAGCTTACGGGAATCGGGAGAGGTCGGCGGCAGCTTAGTGCGGGCGAGGCGGAATACGCAATACAGAAATCCGACGCCCAGCAGGAATGCGGTAATCAGATAAACCCTGCCGGACATGTGCAGTAAAGAGGGAAGAAGGCTCACCGGCAGCAATGCGGAGCAGTACGCCACCATCTGCCGGATTACGCTTCGTCCACCTTTATCGACCACAGGCAGCATCTTGATTCCGGCCGCTTCATATTCGTCGCGGTACATCCAGGCAATCGCCTGGAAGTGAGGGAACTGCCAGAAAAACACGATCAGGAACAGGACCACCGCCTCCGGATCGATCTGGCCGCGAATCGCTGTCCAGCCAAGCAGAGGTGGCATGGCGCCGGGGAACGCGCCCACAAAAGTTGAAATAGGAGAAACTCTTTTCAGCGGCGTGTACAGAGCCAGGTAAGTTACCGCTGTGAGGAAAGCCAATATCCCGGTCAGCGGATTCGTTGTAAGCGCCAGCGCGACTGAGCCGATCAGCGTGGCGGCAACACCTGCAAGCAGCCCAGTGGTCAGGCTCATTCTACCGGCCGGGAGAGGCCGGTTCCGTGTGCGTTTCATGCGGGCATCCACGCTGCGTTCAAGCACTTCGTTCAGAGCGGCGGAGCCGGCACAGGTCAGGCCTATGCCCCAGAGTGCATTAAGCAGAGTCCAGGAGGCGCTTGAAACTCCGCTCTTGGCCGCGCCCATGTAATATCCGGCCCAGGCTGTAATCACGATCAAAGCAGTAACGCGAAACTTGAATAGTTGAGCGTAATCGCCCAGCAAAGATGCTTTTCTAGCTACCGGTGTCGAGGCGATGACAACCGCCTCGGCATTGACCGCTTCTGCTGGAACCAGAGGTCGCGCTGCGCTCATGCCTTCGCCACCTCCTGATGCTCCAGGCGAGTCACGCCTGACTGATCCCGGTGCCGGTAAGTCTGGACTGTGAAGATCCACGCCAGCGCGAGGATCAGTGCTCCCACAGCCAGATGAGCGACCGTGACCGACACCAACCCGAGCGTCGGCTGCACCTCATCAATGCCTTCCACTACGCGAACAAAATAGGCCGTCACGCCCAGAACCAATTGCACAATCAGCAAGATCAGCATCCAGATGGCTGGTTGTTTAAGCTGGGGAATATCGGAGTGCTTGCTGAGCGCGCGCATGCTCAAGTAAAGGATGAGCCCTGCCACAAGAAGTGCGTTCAGCATATGGGGATAGAGAAATGCGTGCACGATTTTGTGTGCTGGCCAGCGATTGGCTGCGTTGGGTCCCCACTTGGTCCACACATGGCGGAACGCCGCGCCCAGGATGAGTTGTAGATACAAGAATCCGATCAGCATCCAGGAGTGGCGAACCAGAGGAGCAGCGTCTTTCAGTGAGATCGTTTGCGTGGGCTCTTCGATCCAACTCCAGCTGGTGAAAACTGCCATGGCCGCCAGAACGCAAAACATTGTCTGCCCCACGGTTGCGTGCGCCGTCGAGATGAGTGGAGGCGTAAACTCCAGCACGGTCAAGCCGCCCAGGATTCCCTGGAAGATCACACCCAAAACAGCCCCGATGCTTAGCAAGCGCATCCAGCGGCGCTTGTCAACCTTCCATGTCCAGATCGCGATGATGATTGTCAGCAACCCGACAATTTCCGCCACGACACGGTGGCCGTGCTCAAATTTCACTCCGCCCACCATGCGCGGCCATTTGTAGATTGATCCAAAGCTGGTGGGCCAGTCCGGCACCGACAGTCCGGCGTTGTTGCTGGTGACCAGGGCCCCTGCAACCAGCAGCAGAAAAGCCAGAACGGCGACAAAGACGGTAAAGCGATGAAGGGCGGCGTTGTAGCTGGTGCGGGTCAGAACAGCTCCTTGAAACTTATTATTCTAACATCCGAGTTGGGAACGTCTATCGCCCGAACTGCACTATTGTTCAGAGTTTGGCCAACTCAAAACAAATTACGACCGAACGTGCTACGTACCCTCTCTGAATACTTGAAATACGCTCCCCAAAGAACGACGAAGCCCAACGGCTGGAAGTACTTAAGAGCGAGATTGGAGCCGTTTGGGGAATCGATGTCTCTTAGCGAAGTGCCTATTCCCAAGACGGCCAATGCGATCAGCGTTATGAAATAAGCTCTCAGAACAATAATTGTCCCGGAGCTTTCGAACAGAATGAGCGTCCCGATAGTCAGCGAGAAAGCCACAAGGCCGAGATCAATGAGATCCCATGAATGTAGTGGATGGCTGAATACCGACACAAGTATCCGAGCTGGGCTGAGAATCGTAATAACAACCCAGAACAGGGCGAGCCAGCCCCGCACTCCTTTTAAGCGGGAATTCCTCGGGGCGGCGCTGGCGAGCTGGGGCGCCGCGGCTGCGGCGAGTGATTCAGGACTTGGAGACACCTGCATCGGTAGTTTCAACTTCGCCGGTCTCCCGCAAACGGGACAAATCTCTGACTCCGGGATTGATTCTCCACACCTTGCACAGAACATCTGCTCGTGTCCTTTTAGCCATGCACGCCGTGTTATTTTGTTGCTGAATACGCAAACTCCGCCTTGGCCGTCTGCTTCGGTCCGACCTTCACCTTCATCGTCTTCTCGCCGAACTTCTCATGCACGGCAGCCAGCGTGTATTCACCGGGCGGCAGGTTCTTGATTTCAAAAGTCCCGTCGGGCCCGGTTACCGCGTAATACGGATTTGACATCACGTTCACGTAGGCGCGCATCCACGGATGCTGGTTGCATTGCATCGCGATCATCATTTCCGGGCTGGAGAAGCTTTTGAAAATCGGCTTATCCGTGGGCATCTGCGTCTCATTCCATGCCGGATTCTTGGTGGGCATGTCGTGGATATTGTGGTCCGCCTGATCCGTGTTGGTGATTTTGAACTGCTGCTTCACCATCACACCCATCATGTGAGGGTTGTAGCGGCAATTCTTCTGGTCGAGAGTCACCGCTTCCGAAGGCGTTGGGTATGGTCCTGCCGGAGCGCCTTCTTTCACGTACACAAAGACGTTTGCCAGCTTCCCATTGTTCACGACAACAGTTTCGGCGGGCTGCGGCGTCTGCGGGCACATCGGATCCGCTGTCATATCAATGGTGCGCTGGCGGGGAACTGCGCCTTTGAAATCGATCACTCCTTTGATGCTGCCCGCGGCTGAGAGATCAGGTGTGGCGGCTTTCGCGGGAGGCGCTGTTGATGGCGAAGCAGCCGAGGGCGCCGTTCCAGTGGATGCCGCAACAGTTGAAGGTTGTTGTTGCGATGGCTGCGACTTGCAGCCGAAGAATGCCAGCAGGAATAACAGGAGAGGTATATTTTTCATTTGAATACTTTGAGATTATTCCAGCCACACCGCGTTGGACAACCCATTTCAGCTGAAAACATGCGAATGAAAGCGTCTTTTCGGGACTTTGACTTACGTGGCAGCCACCGCAGCGCTTTGCATATTCGCGATCAGCGCGTCTGTGAACTCGCTGGTGCCTCCCGTCCCTCCCACGTCGCGTGTCGTGTGCGTCTTCTCTTTATAGGTGCGTTCCAGGGCCGCGTAGATTTTGTCGGCTGCTTCCACTTCGCGAAGGTGTCGCAACATCAGGATGGCCGATTGCAACAGCGCGGTTGGATTGGCCATGTCTTTCCCCGCGATATCAGGGGCCGATCCATGGACCGCCTCAAAAATGGCGCAGCCATCGCCCAGGTTTGCGCCCGGAACCAGGCCAAGTCCCCCGACAAACGCCGCGCAGAGATCGGAAACAATATCGCCGTACAAATTCTCCATCACCAGCACGTCATACTGATAAGGATTCATCACTAGTTGCATGCAGGTGTTGTCAATGATGTGCTCGGCGTACGGGATCTCCGGGTATTCCTTGGCAATCTTGCGGCAGCAGTTCAGAAAGAGGCCATCACTCAGCTTCATGATGTTGGCCTTGTGAATGGCGTGGATCTTTTTGCGTTTCTCGCGGCGGGCAAACTCAAAGGCAAATCGGGCGATGCGGGTAGAGGCCTTCTCTGTAATGATCTTCAGCGCTTCGACTACTCCAGGAACCACTTCATGCTCGATGCCGGAGTACTCGCCCTCAGTGTTCTCGCGCACAATCACCAGGTCCACAGAAGGATAGCGCGTGGCAAGCGACGGCAGACTGCGCACAGGACGGAAGTTGGCATAGAGCTCAAATTTGCGGCGCAGCGCAACGTTGATGCTGGAAAAACCGCCGCCGATGGGAGTGGTGATGGGGCCTTTGAGCGCCACTCCCGTCCGCTCAATCGATTCCGTGAGTTCTTTGGGGATGTATTCGCCCGTCTTCTCGAACGCTGTTGCCCCGGCGTTTACTGTTTCCCAGTCAATCCTGACGCCTGCGGCTTCCAGAACACGCGTGGTTGCGCGGGTAACCTCCGGGCCGATTCCGTCGCCCGGAATCAACGTCACCTTATGTGCCATATCACCTGCTTACCCTGGGGGACGGATCTCATTTCACGGGAGCCTTTGCTTTGGAGGTCTTTGGTTTTTCAGGATTATTGTTGAGAAGCTGTTCAAGTTCGGAATGGAATTCGCTTACGTCCTGGAAGTCGCGATACACGGAAGCAAAGCGGATATAAGCCACCTTGTCCACCTGCTTCAGGCGGTCCATGATCAGTTCGCCAATCTCGCTCGCCGTGCGCTCACGCTCAGGCGAGTCAACCACGAACTGCTCCACTTCATTCACCACCTGCTCCATCTTGCCCATGGAAACAGGGCGTTTTTCACAGGCGCGCAACACGCCGGCAAGAACTTTTTGACGTTCAAATTTTTCCCGGCGGCCGTCCTTCTTCACCACCATGTACGGAATTTCGTCGATGCGCTCGTAGGTAGTGAAGCGCTTTTCGCATTTCAGGCACTCGCGCCGGCGCCGTATCGATTCGCCTTCTTTGCTTTCCCGCGAGTCCACGACCTTATCGTTCGCGAACCCGCAAAAGGGACATTTCATGTGTGCTAATAGAGCTTTCCAGGGATGTTGTACCTCTGATTGTATCAGCAGCGGGGTACTTGGTACTTGGCAGTTGGTATTTGGCCAATTACCAAGTATCGGATTTCAGCCTTCCTTCAGCACCTGTTCTTCCTCTTGTTGGCTCTCCCGTTCCACGCGCAGGATGGAGACGCGCTCAAAATGGGCAATCACCAACCCGGCCGGAACCACGGACATGAAAGTGATAAGCCACAACATGATGCCGCAACTGGTGGATATCTCTGGGGAGATGTGAAACACCCCGCGCAGAGTGCCGATGGTTGCAAGTTGCGAGCCGCCACCCACCACCGGAAGCTGGAGAATTCCTCCCATCACGCTGGCGGCGGTCAACAGCAGCACACTGGAAAGCGTCATGTGCGACAGGCGGTGGATCGAGTACGCATGGGTTACGCAGACATAGGCGAAGCCGATGACGATCCAAACAAACAGTGATAGCGCGGTGAGCTTCAGGAAAGCCTTGAAGTCCTTGACTGTATTCAGGCCCTCACCGAAGGCGTGAACGCGATGGTAGGCTCCTTCGCCCGCCCTGGGCGAGATCACGCCGAATAAGCCTCGAAAAAAAGCCGAGGCCTTGGCCGGGTTTTTGCGAATCCAGAAGGCCACCGAGCCGATGATGGCCACCAAGGCCAGAAGCAGTAGCCCGGAGAGTTCAAAGATTCCGAAGGTCGTGATATGGATCCCGAGCACAGATCTCGTGGTTCCTCCCGCGAATCCGGGGAGCCTTCGGAGCGTATCCGCGTACCAGAGAACGTTCAAGGCCATGATGAGCCCGAAGCCGCCCATATCGAAAATTCTTTCCACCGTCCACACAGCAAGTTGCGAGGACATGCTCAAGTTTTCCTTGCGAGCAATCAGGTAGGGGCGGATGAACTCACCGGGACGGCCAAACAGCGCCAGCCCGGTAAAACCAACCATGGTGGGCGCGATCAGGCGCGAGGCCCTGGTCTTGCAAACAGGCTCAAGCAGGATCTTCCATCGCCAGGCGCGCAGGAAATAATCGGCATAAATTAACGCGATTCCCCCGGCGAGCCAGGCTTTATTGGTATCTCCCGTGGCAGCGAAAAAACGCTCCCAATCGAATTTACGCCACGTTCTGATCTGTAGGTAAACCAGCCCGGCCAGTATGACCAGTACCACCGTGGTGACGAGGAAGCGTTTCTTCTTGTTCATCAGGGTCCGGGAGTTGCAGGCACACAGAAAAGCACGCGTGGGGCTTCCGCGTCTTCACTTGTCTATTGTAAACGTTTGTAAATGTTTACTCGGCAGCTAGAAGAGCGGCTGCGGCTTTGGCGCCGCTCGCCTGCTGTGGCTGGAATTTGCCGGCTTTACGCGAGGTTTTTGTCTGCGCATACTTGTTGGCGGGAGTCTTGGCGGCAGCTTTCATTTCCGCGCGTTTGCGGGCGTTGAAATCGCGGACAATTTTGGCTACGTAAGCGCGGGTCTCACGGTAGGGCGGGACGCCGTGATATTGCTTCACCCGATGAGCACCAGCATTGTAGGCTGCAAGCGCTTTGACGGGATCATTGTGATACTGGTCGAGCAGATCGCTCAGGTGTGCTGTACCCGCCTCGACATTGGCCTGAGGATCAAACGCATCCTTCACGCCCAGTTGTGTAGCGGTTTGCGGCATCAGCTGCATCAGGCCGCGAGCGCCCTTTGGCGACACGGCATGAGGATTGAAGTCGCTTTCGGCCTTGATCACACTGGCCACAAAGTCAGGATCGAGCTGATATTTGCTGGCCGCCTGGCGCACGAACTCGTCAATATCGGACTTGGTGGCCACAGTGGCCGGGGCATGTGTGACCCGTGTTGCCGCAACCGGCTGGACTTTTGCGGCGGCTGCCGGGCTCGCTTGCACCGGCTGCGCATTACTCATTTCCGCTTTCGGTGCACCCGTGGCGAGATTTGCTGCGGCTGCGGGTTGAGCGTCAGAGGTCACGTCGTCCAGCGGGGAATCGTCCTTGTCGTAAGAGGCGATCTGGGAAGTGGGAATGTCGAGGTAACCGCCGGGAATGTAGAGGCGCGTCATGCTACCGATCTGCTCTTTCCGCAGAAAGGGAATGGTGGATCCGCTCTTCAGGACGGCCAGATCAGCCGCCGAAGCGCAGAGCTGCGCTCCGAGCAGAAGCAGTCCAATTCCCAATGGTCTGAAAAAGCGCATACGATTCCCAAAGTAGCTATTGTCCCCGAATTTGCTCCTGAATGCCAGCTCCAAATAGCTCCTCCAGCGCTTGAGCTACTCCGCTTTCCGCGTTGCTGCCGGTGAGCTTCCAGCCGCTCTGCTTCAGTTCTTCTGATGCATTGCCCATGATTACGGGAAGCCCCGCATATTCAAGCATTTCCAAGTCATTGTAGTTGTCGCCGATGGCCATGATTTGGGCCCGGGGGACGCCGTGGTATTCGGCCCAACGCCGCAAAGCATGGCCTTTGGAGCAGTTGCGATTAAGGACGTCGAGGATGCACAGATCGCGATGATCATACTGGGTGCGTACGATGGTGATTTCATCAAGAAAGTCGGCCTCTGCGAGCCGCAACTGAGCTTCCTGCATGCGGCCGACGCGACCGCAGTACATTGCCTGGATCGGATCTTCGCCGGCCAAGGCGTCCTCAAGAGGCGAAACGTAACGGATGTAGCGTTCATTGTTCTGGATCCAGCGGGCAATGCTCTGATTGAGCTCCTCTACGCGTTCCAGAACGAGCGCGTCGTGGCCAGCACGATCGAAGGTCAGCACGGCGTTTCCGCGGAACTGCTCCATGTGGCGGATTAGCTTGATGGCCGACGTGCGCGGCAAGAGGTCAAAGAAAAACGTTTCTCCCTCGCTTGACCGGATCAGAGCGCCGTTGGAGCTGATCAGCCAGACCGGAAACCCAAGTTCCTTTGCAATCGGCAACGCATAATCATGGCGGCGACCGGTGGCCAGCAAAATTTCTGCTCCCGCCTGATGGGCGGAGCGTAGAGCCGCCACATTGCGAGCTGTTAGCTGGAAATGCTGGTCGAGCAGCGTGCCGTCAATATCAATGGCGATGAGCCGGATGGGAGGAGTCACTCCCGATATTTTACGGGAGAAGGGCTTGGCTGGGTTGAGGAAGGCGATTAAACATGGACGACCGCTGCAGACCTTGCGGGATGAGTATCTCGATATAGATCACCTGAAAACGCGGGATGCCGGTCTCTACGCATGAACAGTCATAAGGGTTTGGCGGCAGTGCTGAAGTTCTTTATCACCGCTACTGCCGCCCTGGCCGGCGCTGGTCATCCATAGATGGAGAAGCCGGTTGGTTCCGCTTGCTGGTCCTGCTTTTTGTCGTTCTTCTTTTCTTTTTTGTTTTTCTGTTTCTGGTCTTTGCTGTGCATTGAGCTTGACTGGCTCGAGCTGTTGCAGGGCTGGGGCTCGCCGGAAAGAGCAAAGCCGGACATTGAGGTGGCCAGCAGAGCCACGCTGAGAATCAGATTGCGTTTCATGGTTCAACACTCCTTCAATTTTCATCAAGACGTTTTTGTCTATTCGTCGTGAGGTGGCGAAGCATGCAGAAACTACAATGAATGTCGATTCTGCCTGTTTGCCATCTTCTGGAGTGTTTAACCGGGCAGCGGAGGTTTTATTCCCGATGTTGAGAAAGACAAAAAAGAAGAAGTCAAAAGAAGGAAAGCGCTCGCAGAATTTTTCGCGAAGTCGGCTCTGCGCGGGTCAGGATTGAAGATTACCCGCCTCAAAGGCCGATTGCGCAAACCTGACCTGTGAGACGGCAGAAAGACTATATTCCGAGATACGCGGCCCGCACCACATCATTGCCAAGCAGGTTTTTGGCTGTGTCTTCCATCAGCACGGAGCCGTGCTGGACGACGTAACCGCGATCGGAGATGCTGAGCCCGCTCACTACATTCTGCTCGACGATGAGCATTGTGATTCCGGTGTTGCGGATTTCCTGAATCTTTTCGAATACCTCATCCACAACTTTCGGTGCGAGGCCGAGCGACGGCTCATCCAGCAGAAGCAGTTTTGGTCGGGCCATGAGCCCCCGGGCAATGGCTACCATCTGTTGTTCGCCGCCGGAAAGCGTCCCGGCAAGCTGGTTCAGGCGTTCCGCCAGTCGTGGGAAAAGAGTGAGCTGTTCCTGAAGGGATTCTTTCATCAGTGCGCGGGCACGCGGCGTGTATGCGCCCAGAGAAAGGTTCTCGCGCACCGTCATGTAGCCGAAGACCTGGCGGCCTTCCGGCACGTGGCTGACGCCGCGAGCGACCATCTGATCTGCGCGCACATGAGAGACTTCTTCGCCGGCGAAGCGCAGCGATCCTGCCGATGGATGCTTGACTCCGGAGATGACACGAAGCGTCGTGGTCTTACCAGCTCCGTTCGCGCCGATGAGAGTTACGATCTCGCCGCGGAAAACGCGCAGGCTGATCCCGAACAGCGCCTGGAGATCACCGTAGTGGGCTGTGACTTTCTCAGCTTCTAGAAGCGGAGCGGACCCTGCGCCGGTGTCAGCGATCATCGCGCGATCTCCTTGTATTTAGGACCGAGGTACGCCTCGATGACTGCAGGATTTTTTACGACTTCCTCCGGTTTGCCTTCGGCGATTTTGGCGCCGTAGTCGAGCACAACGATGCGCTCGGCGATCTTCATGACCACCTGCATCACGTGTTCAACTCCGCCAACAACGCTGACCCCCCATTCCGGCAAGCGCTTGACCAGCCCCGCCAGAGCTAATGCTTCGGCCGTGGTAAGGCCGGATACGACCTCATCCAGAAGGATCAGCTTTGGTTTGGTCGCCAGAGCGCGGGCAATTTCCAAACGCTTGAGGGCGGCCAGCGGAAGCCCGCGCGCCTGAAAATCCCTGAGTGAAGTCATTTGCAGAAAATCAAGAATCTTGCCTGCTTCTTTTTCCGCTTGGCTCACGCGGCCGGTATGCATGAAGGCGCCCAGCATTACGTTCTGTGCCACAGTGAGGCTGGGCAGCGGCTTGACGATCTGGAAGGTGCGGCCGATGCCGAGGCGAGCGGAGTCGTGCGGGGCCATGCGCGTGATGTCGTGGCCGTTGAAGGTGATTGAGCCCTGGTCCGGATGAAGAAAGCCGCTGATCAGGTTAAAAACCGTCGTCTTCCCGGCGCCGTTCGGCCCGATCACAAAAAGAATTTCGCCCTGGAGCATGGCGAAGGAGACATCCTTCACCGCGCGCAGACCACCAAATCGTTTGGAAACGTTCTTCACTTCCAGAATGGCGTTCATTGTTCTGCCACCCCCTGAACCTCAGCGCGGCCAAGAGCAGATGCCGCCGAACTGGCCGGGGGCTTCCTCCGCCGTCGCACGTGCTGCTGCAGGCTACCCACGATTCCTTCCGGCAGAAAGAGGACGACCAGCACGATCAGGGTGCCGTAGATGAGCAGATGACGTTCGCCAAACTCATTCTTGAAAAGTTCTGAGGCAGAGACCAGCAGAAGAGCGCCCACAATCGGGCCGAAGAGAGTTCCCGCACCGCCCAGCATCGCGATGATAGCGATCTGCACGGAAATGTCGATGGTCAAAACGCTATCAGGAACAATGAACTGAAAGGCGCTGCCGTAGAAAGCGCCTGCGAGCGCAGTCAGGTACGCGCTGATCAGAAGCGAGCGTAGCTTGTAATTGGCGGTATCGATTCCGACTGCGCTGGCCGTGTCTTCGTCTTCTCGAATGGCCATGAGGTAATAGCCGAAGCGGGAGCGGGACGTCCAGTAGTTTGCCAGAAAGCTGAGCACGGCCAGAACGATGGCAGAGAGATAAAACAGCTTCCAGAAAGCTTCGCCGGTGAAAAGCGACGGAGTACTGAGACCGATGGCGCCGCCGGTGATTTGAAGATTGGCCGCCCCGAGACGAAGCACCTCAGCGAACGCAATCGTCGCCAGCGTGAAATATGGCCCGCGCAGCCGGAAGACAATTTTGCCAATCACTCCTCCGATAAGCGTGGAGACCAATGCCGCGAGCAGCAAAGAGATCCACATCGGCACATGATGCGCAGTAAAAATCGCGAGCCCGTAAGCGCCCATTCCGAAGAAAGCAACGTGGCCGAGCGAGAGCTGGCCGGCGTATCCGCCCACCAGGTTCCAGGCGAGCCCCAACCCGCCAAACAACGCAATGCGGAAGAGCACCTGGAGTAGATAGTTGTTGTTGCTCAGAAGAGGCAGGCAGCAGACCGCACAGGCAACGCCCAGGAGCACCCAAAATCTCCAGCCGCTCATGCTCGTTGCCTCCCAAAGATGCCGCTGGGCTTCAACGACAGCACCAGCAGGAAAAGCACAAAGTCAATCGCCAGCGCCCACTGGTTGCCGATGTAAGTGCTGGTGAGGCTCTCAGCCACGCCGAGCACAAGGCCGCCAATGGCTGCGCCTTCAATCGAACCCATGCCGCCGAGAACCACAATGACAAAAGCCTTCAGGGTATAGTCTTCGCCGACGCTGGGGAAGAGATAGAGCGCGGGCAGAAGCAAGCCGCCGGCGATCCCGGCAAATGCAATGCCTAATGCGAAGCTCAGCCCCTGGATACGGATCACATTGATGCCCATGAGCGGAGCGACGTCACGGTTCTGCGCCGTGGCTCGCAATGCCTGTCCCGGGCGGCTGCGCATGACGAACTGCTGCAACCCGACAATGAAAACTGCCGCGAGACCAAACGATAGCAGTGAGGCGGCATTAATGGTGAACGGGCCGGCATGCAGCGAGCGATTCACCAGATCAATGTTGGCCTGGTGGTAATCGGCGCCGAAAGTGAGCTGCGCGAGATCAATGAGAATCAGGTCAATGCCGATCGTCATGAGAATCTGCATGAACTCAGAGCGGTTGCGGATCGGCTGGATGAGCAGCTTATAGACAAGATAGCCAAAAATGAAAAGAAGAATCCCCGCCGGCAGGAATCCGTAGTACGGATTGATTTGGTAGCGGTCGAACATCAAAAAGCTGGCGTACATTCCTAACATCAGAAACGCGCCGTGAGCGAAGTTCACAATGCGCATCACGCCGAAGATCAGGGCAAGGCCCATGCCGATGAGCGCGTACAAAGCGCCGATCAGCAGGCCGTCAAGGCAGGCTTGAAGAAACGTGGTCAATGCGACCTCTCCGGGTCACTTGCGTTCCGACCACTTGGGAGCAGGGATAATTGGCTTGGAGTCGGCCACCTCCGGCGGATAAACCAGGTGATAATTTCCGCCCTGCACCTGGGTGATCAGCACCACATGCTGATTTTGTCCGTTGGCGTCAAACTTGACTGGGCCGAACGCGCTGGTTTTCAGGTTCGTGCTGCGGATGGCGTCGCGGATTTTTGCCGGTTCGAGCGACTTGGCAGCGTTGATTGCCTGCGCGACGACGAGCAGCGATTCGTAAGCCTGCATGGCGTGGTACGCCGGGTGAGATCCGAACCGCTTAACGTACTCGGCGTCAAATTCTTTTGAGCCGGGCCAGGGCGCGTCGGCCAGCCACTGCGAGACGGAGAAGGTGTATTCAGCATCTTTGCCTGCCCCTTTGGGAGTGGGGAATTCGGCGGCGGCAAATCCGGTTCCGGACGAGGTGTAATACCTGGGATTGATATCCACTTCGCGCGATTGCCGCATCAGCGTCGTGGCATCCAGCAGGTAGGAGCAGAAGTAGATCACGTCAGGGTTCGCAGCTTTGACGCGGCGAAGCACAGCTCTGTAATCGGGTGACTTGGCCTCGTACTGTTCAACGGCCACCAGCTTGATACCCGCTTTCGTGGCTTCGTCTTTCATGGCCTGCATGTTGGCCTGGCCGAAGTTTGTTTTCTCATACACGATAGCCATCGTCTTCGGCGAGCCGTTGTGCTGGAGAAATTCGATTGTCTTTTTTGCGTAGTCGTTGGCGCCGGCGCAGATGCGGAAGATCCAGGGCGACTTGGAATCCATCACGTTGTCCGCAGTCGCCGTGGGGATGAGCAGCGGCACCTGGTGCTGGATAACCGGATTGATGATGGCTTTGGTGTTCTCGCTCGAGTAGGCGCCGATCAGGACTGGAACATGGTCCTGGTCGACAAGCTTGGAGACGCCCTGCACCGCCTGGTCCGGCTTGCTCTGGTCGTCGTAGATATCGAGTTCAATTTTCTTGCCCAGCACGCCGCCCTTGGCGTTGATCTGGTCCAGCGCGATGGCGTACCCGTTCTTGTGGGCCTCGCCGAATGCAGCCTGGCTGCCGGTGACGGACGTGATAATGCCGATTCTGATTGTGTTCTGGCCGGCGCACAACGTTGCGCTGGCAAGGATCGCAAATGCGGCAAGAATCTTCGATCGCATACGTCTCTCCCCATTTCGAGCGGCTGAATTATACACGGGTGCCTTTGGCGCGAAGGCGTGATTTAGTAAAAGCTTGCGGCGAGAGAATTACCACGGAGGCACAGAGATACGGAGGAAAGCGGATTCGGCTTTTGTCCCCTCAGCTCGCGCTGTGTAGTGAACGGTCGGGGAGCTTCGCGCTCACCGCGATGGCAGAGGAGCAGATCCCTCGGGCTGCGAAACAGAGGGCCGAAACTTGATGGATAAGTCTCGGCCCTGCGGATGATCACATTCATTCTGAGCGGCAGGTCAGTTCGGCAGATTATTCCTCGTCTTTGTCTTTCGCACTCACCACAGCGCGAGCATTTGGATTAAATGCTGCGAGCGTCAGTTCCGGCTGGCCGGCTTGGCGGAGCTTTTCATTGGTCGCCGGCAATTCTCTGGTTTTCAGCTCCTGCCATTTCTGCATCAGCGGAGGCAGTTGCTTTTCGATTTCCGCAAGCGCCGCCCTGGACTGCGTGGTGGGCGTTGCATCCGCTTCCTGAAGCACACCGAAGAGCGCGCCGTACTTCGCGCGCAGAGCGGAGAGGCTGGGGACATCGCTGGGCGGGCCGAAGCGCTGGCGTGGGGGACCAAGCACTGCATTCAGCACATCATTGAGCTGTGCGAGAGCTGTAGCCGCTTCGCTGCCCTGAGCAGCCGTCTTCAGGCGATCTTCAACCTGCTTGCGCAACTGCGAGCCTTGGTCGACCGCTGGGACCAGCGTCAGCAGGCGCTGGTAAAGCTGATACGACATGGCGAATTGCTGTTGCAGACCCGCGTCAGGAGTCTTGACGCGCGGATCCATTTTGATCGTCAGCGGCTGCGAGTAGCTCTTGCCATCCACTGCGAGCACGACGGTGTAATCGCCGGGCATCGCCCACGGGCCGGTGGGCTGAGGCGCGGTGTTGTGCGGAACCGCGGCGATCGGATACTCCTTTTCGGCCCCGGGCACGTCAGGGTAATGCATGTCCCACAGAAAGCGATGCATTCCGGCTTCGGCGGAGAGCACCTGCGGCGGACGCACCCAGTATGTAGGAATGTTGAGCATGGGATCGATCGCTTCCGGCTTGTCGGCGCTCGAATACTTGCGAACGGTCTTGCCGGCGCGATCTCTAATCTCCAGCGCGACCGGACCGCTTGGCGCGGATTGCAGATAGTAATCGATGATGGCGCCATCAGGCGGATTCTGGCCGGCAGGGAAGTCGGGCGGCAGAGGCGTATCCGTATTCATGTCCCAGCGGACACGAATGGCGGTTTGCGGTTTGAAGAGGTGCGCCGGCGTGGACAGAACCTTCTGGTCAATCTGGCGCAGCGGGGTGATGTCATCGAGAATCCAGAAGCCGCGGCCGTGAATTCCGGCGGCGAGATCATCATTCTTGATAATGATGTCGCGCACGGAACTGGCGGGCATATTGAGGCGGAGTGATTGCCAGTGGTCTCCGTCGTCGAAGGAAACGTAAACGGCGGCTTCAGTCGAAGCAAAGAGCAGTCCCCGGCGGACGGGATCTTCACGCACGGCGTTCACGTTTTCATTCGCGGGAATGCCGTTGACAATCTCCGTCCAGGTCTTGCCGCCATCCCGCGTGCGCAGGATGTGCGGATGAAGATTGTCGAGGCGAAGCGTGTTGATGGCCGCGTAGGCCGTCTGCGGATCGAAGTGGCTGGCTTCGATGATTGAAACCTTTTGAAACGCTGTCATGTTGGACGGAGTAACGTTGGTCCAG
>Ga0134128_10004587_pt1 | contig 16872 bp, 14 predicted proteins | sample KB31754_FD_96462 | JGI IMG/M metagenome (GOLD analysis project Ga0134128, IMG submission 96462) | Terrestrial soil microbial communities with excess Nitrogen fertilizer from Kellogg Biological Station, Michigan, USA - KB3-175-4 | ecosystem: Environmental > Terrestrial > Soil > Unclassified ...
ATATCGTCATCATCGAGAGACATCAGTCACCATAACTTTTATGCAGCCGGAAACTATGGGCAGTTTATCTATCTAATTCCTGAAAAAAATATAATTATCGTAAGACATGGTTACAAATCAGGATATGACAGCTGGATTGGCATCTTTAAAGAGTTGGCATCAAAGATTTAAAAATATGTTATTAATCCTTCCTCTTTCTATCCAATATTATCTGAAAAATTCAGCGTAATCCTTTGCAAATTGATTAAAAGATATGGGTTTTCTTCCTATAATCTGTTCAACTTCATTAGTTGTTTTTGACGCGTGGCCTGCTTTAATGATGGTATAGAACTCCATTATAGCATCGATAAGCCAATCATTCATACCGTTTTGTTTCATTGCTTTTCGAGCGTCTTCTTCTGGTATGTCCATATACGATATTCTTCTACCAACTTGTTTAGAGAGGATTTCAGCTGCCTGTCTATAGGAAATTGCTTCTTGTGCAGTAATCATGTATGCCTTTCCTATGTATTGTTGATTGTCATTACTTGTCAGTGCTTTTACAGATACAGCTGCAATATCTCTAGTATCAATGAAACTTATCTTTGCATCTCCTGCAGGAACATAAAATGCGTCTTGCGTTCTTATTGTATAACCAAATTGAGTTATGAAATTTTGCATAAATGCAGGAGGACGCAAAAATGTAAATGGTATTTTAGATTCTTCTATGATCTTTTCTTCTTCTCTATGTATTCGTCCAATTATAGTTCCAAGGCCAGTCTCCTCAGCAGCCGCCGCCATAGAAGATAATTTCACTATGTGATTGATATTACCATTATATTCCCTGATTTCTTCTAGCAAGTTAGAATAAACTGCCATGTCTGGAGCTGGCAAAGTTAGTAAGAACAGTTTATCTACATGGTTTAAAGCATCAGCAATAGTTTCTGGTTTATTATAATCCATGTTGACAGTTTCAACACTTTTGCCATATATCTTGAAATTATCGGCTTTGTCTTGAGAATGAACAGCTGCTCTAATAACAATATTATTATGATCAGAGGAAGATACAAGCTGTTTTACTACTTCATTACCTACAGTTCCGGTTGCACCTGTTACTAAAATTGTGGTCATAGAGATGTTTAGTGAATTCTAGTCATATAAACAAATGAGTTTACAATTTATACAAATGATGGGACACTAGATAAAACAATCTACCCCACACAACATGACATATTTGATGCTTCTAGACTAAGTCAGGTGTCTTATTCTGCACCACTATTTCCTAATTTTGTCTAATATTTTAGGTCAATAAAGCTTTGCATAGGCGAGATATTATGAATTTGTGAGTTTCTTATAAACTCAAACTTACAATAAGTCAGATTAATGGTTTAAGATCATTTATAGGAAAGACAGATGACAAGAGAGAATATCGTAGAACGGTGGCTGTATTTCAGAAACCGGATGGTAAAATATATGACTACATAGCTAGAGAGCATAGAGTACGCATAAGAACGACTAAGAAATGAATAGGTGATTATGTCAAAAAAGGAATTGAAGGTCTGAAGATAAGCAAAAATCATGGTGGTCGAAAGCCCAGGATTACAGACGAAACGAAAGCAGAGAGATCATCCTTTCAGTATTATTCAATGATCCGCATATCTTTGGTCATCTTCGAAATAAATGGAGCCTAAGATCACTTGCAAATTGTCTTACAGATGGCTTGACATTCAGATCAATTTCAAACACCTGCAGCGTATAACCAGAGACTTAGGAGTCAGGTGTAAAAGGCCAAAACCGGAACTGTTACATGGAAAGGCTTATGAAGCGGGAGGGAAAAGAGCGAGTGGAAAACTACAAGCATGTAGCAACAGCTTTGAAAAAAAGGAGTGATGTTAGTATTTGAAGATGAAGAAACTACTACAATAACGCAGAAACCTTGTGTTCGCAAGTCCATGAGTTTTGAAGGTGAGCAGCGAAGGATAGAATATAACGGTAGTAGAAAGAAAGAAAGAAGTTTTCTCTACATAAACCAAAGAGACTGATCTTGAAGGCTGAATTATCAGCAGGATTTAGAGTAGCAACAGCCACGAGTCTACTTTCTACTGTAATGGGAGTATTATCTTTGTCATATAGCGCTGCATATACTTGTGCAAGAGTTATTTAACTAGTTGAGGCATGAGCGCACAGTATATACATTGTGGCATATATTCCATCATAGATAATTATCTTGCAATGTTTTTTTCTTCCTTATCATCAGTGATCTTCGTTTTGCAAAGGATCCATTTACTGTTGTAGTAGTAATCCCTTGCTCATTTTTTTATCAGGACAAATTAAGTTATGTTCGTATTATATATTGAATCCTGATTTTCAATCAGTTGATTTTCCATTCTGAGGGCCTCAAATATTTTATCCATTAATTGAATCACCGGAGCTATCATGGAACGCAATATTGGAGACCAATAATACCAAAATGTAATGTAGGATTTCACATGATATCCTTATACTGATTTAGCTTTTTATCATTGCTATTTTTATCCTTGCTTACTATAGAATATACAGAATATTTGTTGTCAGAATTGTCAATTGAATATCCATCTATTTTATTAAAATGATAAAGATGATCAAATTTAGTCTTTGTGACTTGATATAGATTGTTACCTATTACCATTCCATTTGGCTCTGCCCTGGAGTTTATTTTTGCACATAGGTTCACGGTTGGTCCAAACAAATCTTCACTTATAGACGTTAATGATTTTGCTATTTCAACTCTGCCATAGTCAGCACTAATTCTATAGGAAAGATTTGGCAATCCTTCTTCTTTTTGTAACTTTACATTGATGATTGGATTGACTGATATCATTGTAAGACCACATTCAAAAACGTTTTTAAAAGCAGACATGTTATTATTAGAGGAATCTGTGGTCTTCGGAAAATAAAATATCACACTATCTCCTGTATTTTTGATCACGGTTGCATCGAAGTCTCTTGCTAGAGCTGCCATTGTGTTTATGAATGTGGAATAATATCTTTTGATTTTTTGTGGATCCATTATTTCTAATATGGTAATCCTAGTGGAGTCTACTATATCGATGAAGCATACACAGCAGTTTTGTGAGCTGCCAGTAAATGATATCTCCTCAGCCACAACTAGCATTACTGTCATTACCATAGGATAATAAAATCTAATACTTTATTCTACTCAATCTCTTTTATGTAATGGCAATGATTGCTATTGGTAACATAGAGTAAACGGAGAATCTGCCACCAAAGTTCTGGGGACACACAGAATTCCTGTTAATTTTTCTTCGATATGTCGGAAGACGGTAAATATAACCATAATCATAAAATCTTGCTTTCAGATGCTTTTTATTAACTTTTTCTAGCTGACTCCCTATGCCGTCTACCCCTTACCTTTTGACTGTGTTCAGACTTAATTCTTCTATCCAGCCTGGATACTAACTCTTTACAGGCACTTAAATGGTCATAACCTACGGCCTTTGCATCAGTTACGCCTCTGTTGGCAATCATTCTAGCTCTGATGGAATATTTACGGGTTTTATGTTTGTCGACATATACGATTACAAGCTGTACATTCTCTAGTTTTCCTTGAATTTTCTTCAAGAACTTAGATATCTGCTCTTCAATTTCTTGACGTTCTTCCTCATTATCAAGGTGTGCAATATAACCTGTGAAAATATTAATGTCGAACGCATATGAAATTAAAGTGAATCACAAAATACAAAGCAGAATATCTAGTTTTCATACATACATACATATTTCAAATACCAACACGCATATGATATCATTAATCGTTGTTTTCTTGTCAGCCGTAACTATTGAAGGGATCTGAGCAAACAAGGTTTTAAATCCTAACGTCAAGCTGAAATAATGGTGGATTATTTTGATATCAAAAAAAAAATTTTATGAAATGGCTCGACACGAGCGTCTACACTACCTAAAAAAAATAACCGCACTGCCCAAGAGAGATATTGCTATAATACAAGATCCGTTATCGGCATTCAACTTTGATGATGCCAATAGAATGATAGAGAATGCAATAGGGATGCTGATGCTTCCTCTTGGAATAGCAACAGACTTCATGGTCAATAGTAGAGAGTACCTTGTTCCAATGGCCATAGAAGAACCGTCGGTGATTGCTGCGGCAAGCAAAGCAGCCAAAATTGCAAAAAGAAGTGGAGGTTTTACAGCAGAGGCAGATAAATCACTGATGATAGGTCAAGTGCAATTACTCCCATTACATACTCCTAAGGAGATAGCAAAACAGAAGATTTTGAGTAATAAAAATGAGTTACTTCATATAGCAAATTCTAAAAGCAGGTATACTATAGCAAAGGATTTGGAGGTCAGGGAATTACAGGACAAAAGTCAAAACAACATGGGAGAAATGTTGATTGTGGAATTAATCATTGACACTCAAGATTCAATGGGTGCTAATGTAATAAATACAATGTGCGAAACAATTGCTCCAAAAGTGGAAGAGTTAACAGGAGGCAGCGTCATCCTAAGGATACTTTCAAATTATGCAACCAGACGACTTGTGAGATGCAAAGCAATTTTTGCTAAAAATGAGTTGGGAGGAGAACATATTGTGGAACGAATTTTATATGCATATGCCTTTGCATATTCTGACATCCATCGCGCTGTAACTCATAACAAAGGTATAATGAACGGTATCGACGCAGCTGCGTTGGCTACAGGACAAGACTTGCGTGCGATCGAAGCAGGAGCACATGCATATGCTGCCAGAGATGGAACATATAGATCATTGACAAAGTGGTATAAAACTAAAGAAGGCGATCTAGCAGGAGAAATAGAATTGCCAGTTGCTGTTGGAATTGTGGGTGGAGTAGTGTCAGTTCATCCCATGGCTAAAATTGCATTAAAAATTCTAGGTGTTAAAACCTCCCAGGAACTGGCGATGATATTAGCTGCGGCTGGGCTTGCTCAAAATTTGGCTGCAATCAGGGCATTAGCTTCAGAAGGCATACAGAAAGGTCATATGAAACTTCATGCAAGAAATATTGCGGTCATGGCTGGAGCTAAAGGTGATCTAATTGATAGTGTTGCTAGGAGAATTAGTGATGAAAATAATATAAATATAGATCGGGCAAAGGATATTCTGTCATTGCTAAAGAAGCCAGAACGAGAAGCAAAAATTACATAATAAGAATGCTATGTTATTCTTGTCATAGTAAAAAATTTATTTTAAAATGAATTTTCATTGCGCATTCATTTGGATCCTAGCCGCAACCTGGAGATCTGCAATCATCAAGCGAAAATACAACACAATAAGACTATAAAAACAGGTTCCTAGAATGATACAAACCTGTAGTAAACATACATGAAAGAGTGAAAAATTACATTTTCAATTAAAAAATACCATAATATGTAGATTCTTTTTCAAATAATCATATAAATAGCACGTTAATTCTAGGATAATACTGTGTTAACAGATAATACATTATTTTGAATTCACTATCCTTCAATGCGGCTTTGCAACGCTTGCAACTTTTAATAGAATAATACTCAAAATTAGCCTAATAACTGAACTTATTGTTCTACACAAAGCAGTCAGAGACGTTTCCTATAAATATATATCCCTATAATAGGTTCGCTCAATTCTATCATGCCTACGGTAAAATTTGCAGTCCCAAAAGGTAGCATTGAAGAAGCCACATTCAAAATTCTCGAACAGGCGTGGCAAAGCATTAGTGGCAAGGGACGTACATATAGGATAAGACTCAGCGATCCTGAAATAGAGGTCAAAATCCTAAGACCACAAGAAATCCCAACTTACGTACAGGAAGGATTCTATGATGTTGGAATCACAGGCAAGGACTGGATCATAGAGGCTAATGCTGATGTCAAAATATTGCTAGACTTAGAATATGGAAGAGTAAAACAAATAATAGCGATTCCAGAAAGTTTTGAAGCCAAAGATCTGACAGAACTGATTGTGGACTTTGCAAAGAAAAACAAACCTCTTAGGTTATCTTCAGAATATCTCACCAGTACAGCTTCTCATATCAAATCAAATTACGCTTACAAGAAGCACTTTGGAGATACTAACCCCCTGATCATTACGCCGTGGTTAAGGGTTGGAGAAAACAAGAATGTGCAGATATTCCTTTCCTTTGGAGCTACTGAGGCAAAGCCGCCAGAAGACGTCGATGCAATTTTTGACATTACTGAGACTGGTACCACTTTAGCACAAAACAACCTGAAAATAATTGATACAGTGATGGAATCTACTGCCGTTTTTGTCGCAAATAAAAACGCTCTCAAAAATCCAAAAAAGAAAGAGAAGATTGCGGATATGATTGCATTATTAAAGGGGGTGGTTGAAGGGCGAAAAAAGCTTCATATTTTTGTCAATGTAGAGGAAAGAAATCTTGATAACTTGCTGAAAAACATGCCCGCATTGAAAAGACCTACGATTAGCCCATTAAGTGAGAAAGGATGGTACGGAGTCAATACAATCATTGACAAAAATGAATTTATTAAAATAGTTCCAATGATGAGGAAGATGGCACAGGGTCTGGTTGTAATGGAGACAAGGCAGATTTTACCGTTAGATGAGTTAAATATAGATGAGAATTCTTGATGAAGACAATAGTTATTCTTGACGCAAAATCCGATGCTGCGAAATTACGCAATTCTATTGGCGCTATTTCTGACGACCTTATTCAAAAAACGAAATTGATAATGGATGAGGTAGCAAAATATGGCGATTCTGCACTTATTGATTATACGGAAAAATTTGATGGTGTACGATTAGATTCATTAAAGGTTACAAGCGAAGAGATCACGGAAGCATACAGTAACGTTACCAAAGAGCAGATTCACTCTATCAAGATAATGAAGGATCGATTAATCAGAGGCGAAAAGATTCTTCTGAAACGCCTTCACGGAATTGTAATTTCATCACATGGAGTAAGAGTACAACGTATTGTTCAACCAGTTTCTAGTGTTGGATGCTATATCCCTGGTGGAATAGCAAGATACCCCAGTAGCATGGTCATGTGTGCAATCCCTGCAAAAGTTGCTGGAGTAAAGAGAATAGTAGCAATATCGCCTCCACTGAGAAATGGAAAAATCGACGCACTAACTCTTGTTTCAGCAGATATTTGTGGTGTCGATGAATTTTATAAGGTAGGCGGTGCTCATGGAATTATGGCATTGGCTTTTGGAACCCCATCTATTAGCAAAGTTAGCAAGGTTGTAGGTCCAGGAGGAATATTTGTTACCATTGCCAAAGTTCTTGCTTCTAGCAGGGTTTCGATAGATATGATCGCAGGTCCTACAGAATTACTAGTATATGCAGATTCCACGGCTGATCCAAAACTAATTGCTTTTGATTTAATTTCACAAGCTGAACATAGTTACGATACATTATGTGGCCTAGTAACAACCAATAAGGAATTAGCAGCAGAGGTGGCAAATAAGATTCAATATATTCTTGGGAAGAACGTCATCAAACGTGCTGATATAGTCAAGAGAAGTTTAGAGGAAAATGGATTCATAGCAATATGTAGAAACGATCACAGTGCAATAGAATTTGTAAACGAAGTAGCCCCAGAACACTTAGAAATAATTGCACAGAATGCAACAACCATCTCAAGGAAGATAACCTCGGCTGGCCTAATTCTGATTGGAAAATATACACCCTCTTCAGCCAGTGATTATTGTTTCGGTTCTAACCATGTTCTACCAACATCAGGATTTAGCAAATCAAGGGCATCACTTTCAGTCCTTGACTTTGTAAAGATTGTAAACACGGTACAAGCGACCAAACTAGGTTTGGAGAAAGTGGAACCTGTTGTTAAACAAATTGCAACGGCTGAAGGATTGATGAATCATTATGAAGCCGTAAGGGAAAGATTCAAAAAATGAAAAATTGGCTGTCTGAGAAATTAGATAAAATTTCTAAATTTGACAGTTATAATAGACCTGAAAAAAATAAGGGATCACTCAAGTTAGATGCGAATGAAAACTTTGCACTGAAGAAAAAATTCATTTTAGAAATTGCATTACGGGCAGCAAAAGGTACAGATCTGAGGGAATATCCATTAGATCAATTCAAAGAGATTTACAGGCAGCTTGCAAAATATACAGGTATCAGTAAAAAATATCTCGCAGTGGGAAACGGGTCAGATCAAATAATTGAATTAATTCTTTCAATTGTTGGTAAAGGACATCGAGTCACTCTTTTCACTCCAACATTTTCTTATTTTATAAACCGTTGCAGGTTGCATGAATTGACAGTGGATAGAGTACCTCTAAGCAGAGAAAATAATACTCTGCATAAAATGGAATTTCTACAAAGTGCCAAACAATCTGACATTGTATACATTTGTTCTCCAAACAACCCAACAGGCAATCAATTTGACAAACAGTCAATATTAGAAATTGTAGATTCACTCAAAGACAAGCTAATTTTACTTGATGAGGCTTATGTCGAATTTGCAGATTATTCCTTAACACCGATTGCTACCAAATATGATAATGTCATTGTATTGCGTACTCTTTCCAAAGCATTTGGATTAGCTGGAGCGAGAGTAGGCTACTTTGTAGCAAATGAGAGATTTGCGCAAATATTTAGATCTAGTATTCAATCTCCCTACCCTCTCAATAGTCTATCATTAACAATAGCAGGCATAGTATTATCCCAATACAATTATGTCAACAAGACAATCAAAATGATTAAGGAGGAAAGAACAAGAGTATTTGACAAGCTCGCTAGAATCAAAGGAATCAAGGCTTTTGAGTCTGATGCCAACTTCATTTTCTTTGAATCTTTTAATAAATATGAAGCAATTTTAAAATCATTGAAAAAAGAAAGGTTAGTTGTTAAAGCATTTGGCAATATTGAGGGTCGCAAAGGCTGCATTAGAGTCACGATTGGTACTAAAAATACGAACGACAAATTTCTTGAATCAATAGAAAAGGCAGTTCATAAACAAAATGCATAAATCAATAGGTAAGAGAGTTTCCACAGATCCAAAATTCAAGTCAACCGGTGCTGATTGTGCTCTTTTTGATATTGATGGCGTCATTGTGGATATAAGGAAGTCATACGATTTTGCTATCAAGAAAACTGTAAATTTTATCATCAAACAGATTACAAAAGCATCTAGTCTTAATGGTTTAGTTACTCAAGAAATGATTCTAAAATTTAGGCGTACAGGAGGTTTTAATAACGATGTCGATACAAGTTACGCTATAATCCTTACAGCATTGACTAATTGTCATGAGAACGTTAATCAGGTGAGAAAATCTATTTATAATGTGGCTAATAATGCCGACGAGAATGGTATTATTTCAGTGGAAAGGTTCCTGTCTCTATCATCACCGTCGTATCGAAATGTTCATAAACTTAAAGAACTTTTGGCTTATCCTGGTCCCGTTGGGCAGAGTATTGTGGCAACCTTTTTCGATGAAGTATTCTATGGACCAGAATTATTCAAAAAAAAGCATAGACTTGAACCAAAATATTATTTTGGAAAACCACTAATTGAAAATGACAAGCTTGTAGCCACAAGAACTGCGATAAATACTCTCTCAAGGATATTCAATGGCAATATTGCCATAGTTTCAGGTAGGAGTAAATTGGCGGCAGAATACTCTTTGCAGCCCATATTCGATATTTTCAATCAAAGTGCATCCATATTTCTTGAAGATAAAAGTCGAAAATATTCCAAGCCTAACCCTTATGCAATAAAAAAAGCTATGACTACTATGAAGGCCAGAACTGCTATTTATGCTGGAGATTCATCAGAAGATCTACTAATGTCCAGAAGGGCAGAAGATGAAACTGGAGTTAAAATCACATTTTTTGGCATCTATGGATGCAGTGCTAGACCTGTTGATAGCATTAGGCAATTCAAAGAGAATGGTGCAGATGCAATAATTGAAAACATCAATCAATTACCAAACATATTAAATAAAGGATCAACAAAATTGTGATTGTCTTGGCTGCCTATCGCGCTCTCCGAAGAACTGCAAAGATGGAAAGAATCACCAAAGAAACTTCAGTTACAGTGGAGGTAAATATCGAGGGTTCTGGTAAGACAACTGTCAAGACAAACATTCCATTTATAGATCATCTTATCACGGCTATTGGTAAGCATAGCATGATGGATATTATCCTGACTGGCAAATCCAACGACGGTATTACACATCACCTTATAGAAGATATATCAATCGTGCTTTCACAAACTATAGACAAAGCACTGTACGACAGATCCCGGATTACTCGATTTGGATATGCGATAGTTCCAATGGATGAATCCCTAGCATATGTATCAATAGATCTTGTGAAACGTCAATTCTGCAACATACAATTAAAATTAACCAGAGATGTTATTGAAGGAATTCCAAGGGAAGACCTTGAGCACTTTGTAAGCTCAATTGCACAACATTTGAATGCTTGTACGCACATGATTATTGAATATGGAGATAACGATCATCATAAAATTGAGTCCGCAATGAAGGCATTTGCAATATCCCTTAGGATGGCCGCTAGCATAGACAAAAAAAGGAAAGAAGTACCCAGCACAAAAGGAGCAATGTGATGACCAAGATAGCAATATTCGACTATGGAGCAGGAAACCTTTTCAGTTTAAAGGCAGCCTTGGAAAGGAACGGTGCCGGCAGTGTCTTTATTGTCCACGATATGAAGGGTCTGGACAAATTTGATGGATTAATTCTTCCAGGCGTAGGCAATTTTGATCCTGCAATAAAATCTATCGAACCCAATAAGGAATTATTGATAGAATCCATTGATGGTTGTATGCCAACGCTAGGCATTTGTCTAGGCATGGAGATGCTATTTGATAATAGTGAAGAGGGAACATTAGAGGGCCTTAAAGTTCTTAATGGTGACGTAGTGATGCTACCCAAGAAAAAAGTCAAGATTCCACATATTGGCTGGAATAACCTTGAAATATCCAGGAAAGAAACTAGATTGTTGGAAGGTATTGGAAATAGCTCCTGGGTATACTTTGTACATTCCTATTATGTAGCTCCAAAAATTAAAAGCATAGTGGTTGCAACTGCAGAATATGATATTGATATTCCAGCAGTAATTGAGAAAGATAACATCTTCGGCACTCAATTCCATCCTGAAAAATCAGGTAATACGGGTGCAACTATAATCCAAAATTTTCTGAGAGTATGTGCCAAGAAGAAATGAGAATAATACCAGCGATAGACATTATGGATGGAGATGTTGTAAGACTTCTCAAAGGCAATCCTGACAACAAGGTGACTTACAGTAATAATCCTATTGAAACGGCAAAAAAGTGGGAAGTAGCGGGGGCTGATATGTTGCATGTTGTTGACCTTGACGCAGCACTGTCTACTGATAAGAACAACATTGAAATTATATCAAATCTAATTAAAGCAGTGAATATTCCTGTCGAAGTAGCAGGTGGCATTAGATCAATTAATGCAATACATGGGATGCTTAGTAAGAATGCGTCTAGAGTCGTACTCGGCACCATGGCTTACAAGGAACCGGAATCAATAAGACAGATTACCAAGAAAATAGGAGAGAAAATTGTAATCGCAATTGATCAGAATGAAGGCAACGTTATGATAAATGGATGGAGAGAGATCGCTGGTCCAAGAATCGATGAAATAATAGAGCTATTTTTGTCAATGGGCATTAGAGAATTTTTGTTAACAAGTGTGGATAGAGATGGAACATTAACTGGACCTGACATCTTATCGTTGTCTTATGCCAGTAGTAGCTTCCCTAGTGCAAGAATAATAGCTAGTGGTGGAATTTCCAGCATAGGAGATGTAATCAGGATTAGGAGTGTTGGATGCTCATCTGTCATTCTTGGAAAGTCACTATATGATGGCAAAGTTAGTATAGAGAATGTAAAGGCGATAGCATAAAATGCCATTAGCAAAGAGGATTATTCCATGTTTAGACGTCGACAATGGCCGTGTAGTTAAGGGCGTACACTTTACAAAGGTAAAAGATGCAGGGGATCCTGTAGAATTTGCTGAGAAATATAGTCAACAGGGTGCCGATGAACTCATTTTTCTTGATATTACTGCATCTCAACAAGGAAGAGAAACCATGAAGAATGTTGTTCGAAATGTGGCAAGCGTTATCGATATTCCATTTACCGTAGGCGGTGGAATCAAAAGGCTGGAAGATGCAAGGGATATTCTGCTTAGTGGTGCAGATAAAGTATCTATAAATACAGCGGCTGTAAAAGACCCACAATTAATTATTAAATTAACATCGATTTTTGGCAGGCAATGTATTGTAATTGCAATAGACGCAAAAAGAAATTACTGCATTGGTGGGAAAAATTTTTTTAAAAGTGATGATGGAAAAAAGAAGTATTGGTTTGAAGTCCGAATTTACGGCGGTAAGGAAGGAACAGGAATTGACGCCATAGAATGGGCTAAAAGAGTAGAGTCTCTTGGAGCAGGAGAGATTCTTCTTACTAGCATTGACGCTGATGGAACTGAAAACGGATATGATATTAAATTGAATAAAACTATTTGTCTAACTTCTCGCATCCCCATTATTGCATCTGGAGGCTGTGGGCACCCAGAACACATGTTAGATGTTTTTAAAAATACAGAAGTAGATGCTGCATTAGCAGCATCCATTTTCCATTATGAGAAGTCGAGTGTTGACAAAGTCAAAGAATATCTGAATAAAAATGGCATAAAGATCAGGATGTAAATTCTACCAATTTATGGCACTAATAACCATTTGTAGGCATATTCTATAACCATTAGATGCGAGATGTGTAAAGATGTTTTCTTGCAATCAAGGATACTCTCGAAATATTAAGGATCCACGGTGCGATATCAGAAAGTTACTATCAATACACATTGTAACCTCATCGGCTTTATTGTACAACAAATTGTAATAATTTAACTAGACTGCTACATAATTGTTTTCTTAAATCCCATTTAAGTATCCGTCTTTTTGTAGTTTATCTGCATGAGCGGCAATATATCGCCATATAATATCAGCTTTGTCAGATTGAAAGTCCCATGGAGCAACCAATACTAGATCATTGTCTCTTATCCACATTCTTCGTTTAATCTTTCCACGAATACGACAAGTCCTTACCTTTCCGTCTGTACACTTTACGATGATATTATCTCCTCCCACAAGTTTGACTACACGACCAAGTAGTTCACCCGTTTGTGGCATGACTAATTCTTTTAATGCCGATTCGCTTAGTACTTTTCTCTTGCCTAAATTTAAAACCTAATATTAGATTAACATACAAAGATAAAAATGTAAGGGTTCTATTATTCGTATAACAATATTCTAATTCCAATTTTTAACTACAGCGATTACAAAAGAAGTTTTCCAAATCTATTGGCTCCTGCCTACATAAAATTATTATTTGCTAATTTAAATACAAACATGTAAAATAAGCAAAACGCCGCTCACACTATTGGGAAACGGAAGTACCAAAAACAAATCGTAAAGATTTATCAGATTTAATTTAGATGGCACTTTTTAATAGTTAACTTTAAATTCTTGAAATTCACCTGTGTGTTTTTGATATTTTATTTCAACGTCATCAACAATAGCCTTTGCGGGGCCGGCATGACACCATTCAATGACCTCACCAACATCAATTTCATTTCCCTCTAAAATTACTTCGACCCGTCCGTCTTTTAGGTTGCGTACCGAACCTGTAACCTTATGTCTAGAAGCCACGATCCGCGTATTCTGTCTAAAATATACACCTTGCACTTTGCCCCTGATGAATAGATGCGCTCTGATCTTCCTGTTATTTTTGTAAGGGGATGCCGACGCAGAGGAAGACATACATCAAATCGCCTCCTAACGCAGACCTAACTCTAATTGGAAATATAAAAAGTCGCTAGGCGATGTCTCCACCTTCTTCTATAAAAAGTTGTTCATATGATGTTCCCTTTCTAACAAGTTTAAAATCCCCATTACTGTTCTTCATCACAACAGGTGGTTTCGTTTGACAGTGAAAAGGCATATTAAAGACAACAGAATATGCCCCTACATTATAGAAGGTCACATATCTTCCTACATTTGCGTCATTAAGATTTGACACCTTAGAAAGCGGAAACAAATCATACGTATCGCACAGTCGACCGGATAAATGTATATTCTTGGGAGTCATCAGACGCGTTGTCCTTTTCTTGTTGTCAGGTAGTGATACTATCTCCTGTGGATATTCTTGTTTTAACAGCGCTGCATCCAGCAATAAATGATAACCCCCATCAACTATAACAATCTTGTGTTCAGTGTATTCCTTCGTATTTACTATTTTGCAAACTAAGATCGATGATTCCGCTACAAGAAAACGCCCGCTTTCAATCATCAATTCAAATCTGCCATGAGTCTCTGCAAGTTGGTTCAGTCTACCAACATGGTTTTCAGCCATTTGTACAGGGGTTGGCACAGGCTCATTGTAGAATACAGGGGTTCCACCTCCAATGTCAAACGTATTGATTTGAAAGTTTGGATACTCTTTTTTCATCTTTGTTATAAATGCATCCATTTTGTCGAGCGCATGTGTATAACACGAAAATTCCGTAATCTGTGAGCCCAAATGAAAGTGGAAACCCTCGAATTTGAGTAAGTCGTTGCCCATCAAATGCTTGACCATTTTAGCTGCGCTATCGATTGTTCCCCCATTGAATGGAACGCCAAATTTACCGTTTCTATACGATGCACGAACCTCCGCTTTAACTCCTACTTCCGGATTCACTCGAATCATTGTTTGAGGTTTAGATCCAACTTTGCTAGCTGCTCTGGCCAGATTTGTCATTCCATTAAATGAACTAACGACAACCCTTCTTACGCCGCTTTGTAATACTTCAACATATTCTTCTGGTTCTTCTGTAACACTTGTATAAATTATGTTTTCAGGATCTCCTTTGCATTGTTTCACAAAGTTTAGTTCACCAATAGACGTCAAATCGAACGCTATTCCATCCTTTATGAAAGCACGTAAAATTGCTGGGCTGAAGTTTGCCTTGACAGAGTAAGCAATCTTTACAGATCCTCTAAACTTCACATAAGCATCATACAGTTCCTTAACTTTTGAGTGCAGTGTATCTTCGTCAACCAAATAAAGAGGCGTACCGTAATGTGCAGCCAATTTGCCAATATCATTTGGTTTTACAAAGCGATTTAACTCTGGTGTCGTTAGATTTGGGTTTTCCACCAGTTGAACCTGAGAATTCTCCACCAATTTCTTTTTGTTATTTTATGTGTAAAACATATAACTTAAAAACATTACCATAAAATACTACAGAGCAGTAAAAAATAAATTCTTGTCAGATTATTTCCTTTTTCCATATGTATTCATTAAAGATGTCAACGTCCTTATTGATGGGTTAAGAAAATCTTCCATACGATAAATTTGAATGACCCATTACTTTGGTCAACATAGGTCATATGGTCTGCTGTTATTTTTTTTAGTAACATGTTTTTAGATACTGTTACATTAGCATAGATCCCATATAAATTTCCAATAATCGCATTTTGCCTGTTATCTTAACTCTTCCGATTAATTCCGATCAATCAGACTTTCAGATCATTATCATTTACCATATATCATGGTATTTGCTATCAAAAAGAAATTACAACACAAAATTACTTGATCTCCAAAATAATAGAGTGGTAATACACGTTCTCCTGTTTTCTATCTATAGTAGGGTACTGTGACCTTTTCTCCGGGTTTGCCTTCTCTTTGTGTCTTGATTTTCTTTACCGCTTCTTCAAAGTGACGCATCATTACATGAGCTTCTGAAGCATGTTTTGCTGCTTCTTCCGGTGTCGGATATTTTGCTAAGTACTCATGCAATACAAGAGATACCGCAGTATTTGCTACAGAACTGGTATCAGCTCCGCTAAACCCCTCAGTAAGCTCTGCAACCTTCGCTACGTCCATATCAGGCCCAATAGGCTTGTCCTTGGAATGGATCTCTAGGATCTTTTGCCTAGCTGTCTTATCTGGCATAGGAACAAATACAATCTTATCAAATCTTCCTGGTCTGAGCAAGGCGGGATCAATCATATCAGCTCTGTTTGTCGCTGCTAACACTACCACACCGGATAGTGCCTGAATTCCATCTAATTCCGTGAGTAATTGCGAGACAACACGTTCTGTAACCATGCTATCGCCCCCCATACCTCTTGTTGGAGCTATTGAATCGATCTCATCAAAGAATACTACACACGGCGCTGCTTGTCTTGCTCTTCTAAATATCTCTCGGATACCTCTCTCTGATTCACCAACCCACTTACTTAGTAATTCTGGTCCTCTGACACTGATAAAATTGGCCTCAGACTCTGTTGCAACTGCCTTTGCAAGTAATGTCTTACCGGTACCAGAAGGTCCATGCATCAATAGACCTTTAGGCATTGCATGACCTAACTTTGTATATAAATCAGGATACCTTAATGGCCATTCGACTGCTTCCTGCAATTCACGCTTAACTTCTTCTAGACCACCTATTGCCGTCCAAGGGATATCAGGTGATTCAAGGTAGACTTCTCTCATGGCAGATGGCATTACTTCTTTTACGGCGTTTTCAAAATCACTCATAGTGACCACAAGTTTATTCAAGACTTCGGGGGCAAGTTTTTCATCTTCCAAGTTAAGTTCAGGCAGTAACCTTCTCAAACATTTCATGGCTGCCTCTTTGCACAAGTATTCAAGATCTGCACCTACGAAACCATGGGTCACTGCTGCGACTCTATCTTGGTCGACATCTGTGTCCAGTGGCATGTTGCGAGTGTGAATCTGAAGTATCTCTAACCTACCGCGCTTGTCTGGAACCTTGATTTCAATTTCCCTATCAAACCTGCCAGGGCGCCTTAAGGCCGGATCA
>Ga0134128_10004589_pt1 | contig 16871 bp, 35 predicted proteins | sample KB31754_FD_96462 | JGI IMG/M metagenome (GOLD analysis project Ga0134128, IMG submission 96462) | Terrestrial soil microbial communities with excess Nitrogen fertilizer from Kellogg Biological Station, Michigan, USA - KB3-175-4 | ecosystem: Environmental > Terrestrial > Soil > Unclassified ...
AAATCGTTCACTGCGGCTGCATCAACCTGGTCTATATTCCAATCCTTGAATGCGGCTTTTACAAGGCCGGCTTGCCGCTCCCATTCTGCCCGCGATGAATCCGCGATTTCCGGAGCCTTCTCCTTGACATAGTCTTCGACATGCTCTGGGACGTTGCCTTTTCCCTTGCCGTCCTTCAGCGCCTTGGCGTGTGCCTTTTCCTCGGCCAGCCTGGCGATCATCTTCTCTTCGCCCTCATCGAACCGGCAGAGTTTTATCCATGCCGGGCGATCTTCGACTTTCTCTTTCGGGAACCAATACCAGGCGCCGTCCTTAGGGTAGACGCGGCCCGGCAGGCTGTCATCGGAAACGGTGCGCTTCTTCGCGTTCATACTGTTTTTAGCGAGTAGATTCTCGGTCGATCATTCTTCGGCGGATCTGCAATCAGCCCCGCACGACGAGCCTGCAACTGTTCCCAAAGGGCGCGGGAAATGATGACGGACTCGCCATTGCGTGGCAAATCGACGCCGAATTCCTTGTTAAACCATTTCCATTGCGCGTGGGGCCGCATCTTGCCAGTGATCCGCAAAAGTTCGACAGCCGTCAATTCCGTGTTGTCGTTCATCGTCTCTACTCCTTCATTTCAACTGCGGCGCTCTGCTCGCGCGCTACTCGCCGCCTGTACGATATTCCTGCCGAAATAATTCCCACGACGAAAACAATTTGCGTGGCGATGAATCCCCAAAACAAGATCCATCCGATCCACGAAGTATCTGCCTCTTGCATTACTCCCCCTCATCATCCGCACGGGTGTTATGCGATGCGCCGAAAATCATCAAGACGGCAATCGTCAACACCACGCCAGCCAATACACCCCACATGAAATTCAGCATCTCTTCTCCTGATCCTGATTAGGCGGCTTCACTTGATCTTGTGAACAGTTACGCCAGTGATACCCTTTGGAAGTTCTTGGCCTTTGTCGAGAAACCCGCTTCCCTTCGCATCCGTAGCCTTGATGTAATCCACCTCAACCTTGGCGCTGTTGATGATCGTTTGCGCGATGTCGGACATTGCCTTCGCTTTCTCAACGGTCATCGATCCATCTTTAAGGCCTTTCATTGCGTCAAAAAGATGCGTACGCAGCGTGTCAATGTTTTCGTTCATTTCTGGCTCCGTTGATTAAGTTGGCGGTTTAATGCGCCCATGAGCTGGATCGCCTTGGCGATCTCTTTCGGATAGCGGTGTAAGGTGTTGCGGCGCATGTTATCGGCCAGGCTGATGCACTCCACGCGGTCAAGAGTGATTTGCTCCAACTCCTGCGTGCGCATGCCGTGCTTGAAAACGACGATGTGCTTAGGCGGTACTGGTCCGTTTGCCTCGATCCAGACCAGCTCATGCACGCCTCGCCAACGGGCGCTATTGCTGCCCTTGCTGTTGCTGATCTTGCGTTGCAACGTGCCATCCTTTGTGATTCGATAGCTGCCAACCGGGTGGGTGTTGTGGGGCATCGTTCCGGGTTTGAAACGTGTGGCCTCCCCGCCGATCTGCAAGCCCTTCATGCCCTTGTTCCATGCCGGCCGCCCCTTCTTGAACCGGTAGCCAATACCCTGGCGCCCGTTTGTTCGACCGGACGCAGGAGTGGCAAGGAATTCGGCGGATTTCTTCAGCCCGAACCAATTTGCGCGGTTATAGATCATGCGAACCGTGCGCCCGAGAAGATCCGCGATGCGCTCCGATTTCTCGTGCGGGTATAGCGCAATCACAATCAAGTCCTCTTCTTCCTTCCAGAATGTCATCACTCCCCCTGCTTGCCGATAGTTGCTGCAGCGCGGACCTCGATCCAGTTTTCCACTTGCGCAGGGAGCGTGCGGCCATGGCTGTGAAATCTGGCGAAGCGTTCCGCGCCCTCTGCCTCGTAGACTGCCTGTTCGATTGGCAGAAGTTCGCGCCCGCCGTGTAAAGTGGCGAAGGCTGCATCGTCCATTTCTCGGAATTCCCGATCAGTTTCCATTCACGTCCTCGCTATTTACGGGAGATTCTTTCGCGTCGAATTCATCAGCCCTGCGTAGAAGATCGCCGGCCTTGCGAATTTTTTCTAGGGCTCGTTCACGTCTGTTGCGGTCACGTACAGACAAGATTGGTTGTCCTGGCTGAATTCCGTCAAGAGAATCGTGAGCTTCTTTGCTGATCCGGTCAGCCTCCATTCGAAGTGCGGCAGATTTAGAAACCGGCCCATAAGGATCAATTCCGACCGACTCTAGTGCGGCAGTCATAGCAGGAGAAACTACCTGTTTCGATACTTTCATCTCAACCTCTCTCGTTTTCCCCGTCTCTGGAGACGGTAGGGCGGCACCACGATGCAACTTCAGCGTCGGCATATTGCTCCCGTTCCGCGTACTTGATCATCAGGCCGATCTGGAAACTCACCACGTCTCGCGCCATGTGCAGGAATGCCAGATCGTTCGTCTTCGGGATTTCGAGCGTGACGTATTGTTTCCCGAGCAGGCTGCGCAAGATGTAAGGATCGCTCACGATCTCTCCTTATCGGCGGAAGGGGCGGCGGGAATCGGCATCCAATGCGTAGGTTCCTCGCTGCCTTCCTGCCAGCCATATTGATCAGCAAGCCATGCAAGTTCGCTGGAGTCGCTTCCGCCTTCCTCAACATCGCAGTAGGCAATGCGCTTAGCCAAGAAAGCCCCGGAATCCTCGCGCCATACAATCACTTCTCGATGGGGTTCTGGCAGCCGATCATCAACGCTGATCCATTCCGCCACTCCAGTAGCAGTGCTAAAGACGGCGCGGACGATTCTCCTAATTGTGTCTACGTGGATGATTTCGTAGGACTCCTCAGAATCATGGGGAGCGCCTTCCGTAAGCATGTAATCATCCACTTGCCGGAATTGAGGAAGCGCAGCCCATACTTGACGCAACACCTCCCGCTCCATCGGCACTGCTGCCTGTGGTGCTGCCTGTAGTGAGGCAAGTTGCTCGCGCAGGTTAGTAATCACCTTGTCTCTAAAGCGCACTGCGCCATCTGCCATTTGCAGTCGCTCATTCATCGGATACAGCGGATTCTTCCAAAGCTCAGTCGGCAACGTTTCGCTATTGGCCCAGTCCGGCTCGATCGGTGCGGTAGCCTCATCCTTCCGCAGCCAAGGCATGTCTTCAACCAGAACGACGTGCGGCTTGTACATCTCAAGTTCGGCAATCCAGTCGGCGTGTGTTGCCCACTTTTGGTAGCCTGCTTCTTTTTCGTTCTCATGGCGAAAAGGGATGCCGAGCGCCTTCAGCATGATTTCGATTTCGCCCAATATCGCAGATTTCCCGCATCCAACCGGGCCGAAAACGATGACCTTTATCTCTTCATGCATATTTAGCCTTTCGTGCCGTCGGGCTGTTGTGGTGCTGGTGAGGGAATGGAGGCGTCCGGCCACATGTCTTCCCACCAAGAGAACGCACTTAGAAGGTCATGTATAGAAAGTGTAAAGAGCCAGTTCTCCATTTCCCCGCGCTCATCACGTCCGGCGAAGTTGTGGCCGATGAAATCAACTGCCTCTTGAGGAGTGCGTGGAATCTTAAACGCCATCGCCCCGGCAGCTTCCTGCTGTGCTGGCGGCGGGGAGGACATGCGTGCACGATTACCGAACGCATCTCGCTTGAATTCCCATTTCCAGTCAGAACGGCGGTCAATGGCCAGTTCGAATCCTTCGTCGTTCACAACAAGGATTTCGAGCGATACTGGCTCTTGCGCCTGTGCCGGCTCCGGTGCCTGTAGGGGAGCGGCGTAGAGCATGTGAACGCCGTCCTTCAACTTATCTTCAGAGCCGACCAGCATTGTGAATACATGGCGGCGCACATTTCTCGGATCGCCAACATTGACCGCAGCTATCGGCTTTGGCTCATCCTGGGATTGCGTGGCGGCATAATAGCCTCGCCATGCTGATCGTGTATCGCTGCTGATGTACTGTCCGAGTGAGTCTTTGGTCAGGTCAAATCTATCGCTCTCCACGCCGAGCGGAGTTTTAAGCACCCAGCGCTCGAATGCTTCGAGAAGTTCTTCCCGACCGCTTGATGCGGATGGCTGAGAGGCGGTAAAAAGGCCCATATCTTCAGGCTGAACCTCCATTGGCCATTCCTGCCGCTTACTGGCTTCCTGGGGAGGGGATGAGAGGAAAGGTTCGACTGCCTTCCATGCGACAAAATCGCCTTCGTCATGAGGCCCAAAGTAAAGCGATCCATCTTCGTTCTTGGTGAACTTGAAGCGCCAGCTATCAGGGATCATCGGCAGCGCTGCGCGTGCAGTGGGATCGAGCGGATAAACGCCAATGAAAACTACTCTTCGGCCAATTTCTAGATCATCATCCGATGGGCGCGACTCCGCTCCGCCGCTGGCTGCATTGGGGGAGGATTGCAGAGCGCAGATATGTTTCTCGAAAAGCGGGACAAGAGAAATCAGCGTGTCACGTTCGTCGGATTGATCCATATCCGAAATCACGCCTCGTACACCATTCAGCAAACCACGCAGGCTTCCGATGTCGTCCGCCATCTCCCCTCTGGATGGCGAGGAGGGGGATGATGGGGAAGATTTGAGCAGCGAGAAAACGCACAGATCATCCGGCAATCCCCAAGTCCCGCCGGCAGAAACATGGCCGATGGTGAATGTCATGGAGGATCCGGTATATTTCTCGTCCTGTGGGTCCCAGGCTTCGAGGATGACCGTATCGCCAGATTGATAATCACGGTCATTTTTGCGGATCTCATGAAGTTTGTTGCCAAGCCTGACAGCCAGATATGGCAGCGGCCAGCATTTCAATCGGTGCGTCATCCGCTCCCACTCTTGTTGATCAGCCATTATTTACGCTCCTTCATCAACATATTCATAATCTCGAATTCGAGACTTTCTTTTGCCGGTTGACCGACATCTAATGTGCCGAGAGTTTTTCTAACCGCGGCAAGCATCGCCCGCTCTATATCGGCATCGACGGATGAGCGGAGGGCGGCGTTCTTCTCCATGCAGAGCTGTTCAATGGCTTTTGCGAAATGCAGCCATCCCCATGTCTTCATGAATCCATCGAGCATGTCCGGCTGCGATTCGAGCGCCCACTTTCGGTCATCGTCGGTCAGGTAGTTCCATTTTCCCGATCGCGCCTCTTCCAGTTGCTTGCGAAGGGATTCAATATCGGTGACGAATGACGGCAGCAAAGTGACAAGCCTGCCCACGTTCTCTGGAGTTAATTTCCCTTCCGCCAACCTCTTCAGCTCGTCCAGATTCAGTTCTGACATGATTTATCCCTTATCCGATCTTGACGTCATGCTGCGCAGCGAACATATTCAAAAACTCGATGAACTCCGAGAACTTTCGCTTTCCATACTTACTCGTATGAGCCCCAAGCATGATCAAGCCGGTATTTCCGATTCCCTGAGCCATCCGCCTCGCCTCGCCTTCGAAAGAACCGCTCACAAGATCCTTCCAGTCATACTCGGACATCTTCTCCATATGCCATTGGCCATTCATCAGGACAGGCCATTCCAGTTGCTTATGGAAGGCGGTCAGATATTTCCAGAGATATGCGTTCTGCTCCAGACTTCGGTTAGGCTCACTGATTTGCATCACCTCTCCCACTTGCATATCCCGCACAAGCTGGAGCAAATGGGCTTCGTTGCTATCGGTCTTGTAGGCGATGCGTTTCATGCGATCAGCGAATACTTGCCGCGATACGGGTTGCTGAACGGGATGTCGTCATCCATATCGGAGAAGCGCTGGCTGCCTCCTTGCGGTTGGGTTGATGCTGGCTGCTCTGCTGGTTTCTCGCCGCCCGATTGCTTGCTGCCCAACATCTGCAGCGTGTCCGCAATGACTTCAGTCGTGTAGCGATCAATCCCTTCTTTGTCGGTCCATTTGCGAGTCTGGAGCTTGCCTTCAAAGTAGACCAGTGAGCCTTTCTTCAAATATTGGCCAGCGACTTCTGCCAGCTTCCGGTACAGCGTCACGCGATGCCATTCCGTCTGTTCCTTCTTCTCGCCGGAGTTCTTGTCCTTCCATGTCTCGGAAGTGGCAAGCGTAAGGTTTGTGACCGCTTCACCGTTAGGCATGTAGCGTGTCTCCGGGTCTTTCCCGAGATGGCCGATAAGGATTACTTTGTTGACTGACGACATTACGCTGCCTCCGGTTGGGTGAGTTTTGCTTTCATTGCATCTTTGGCGTCCGTGAACAGCGCCATGGCGTGCGAATCTTTGAGTTCCTGGGCCTTGTTGTAGGCAGAGGTAAAGGCGAGTCTTAGGCCGTCAAGATCGGTTGCAGACTCGATAGCGGCCATGTGGTCAGCAAGAGTGCTCTCATCAACCTTGGGAGGCTCTACGCCAGTTTCCAGCCATGCGAGAAGCTGCTTGCCGGTGGTTTCGGAAATTTGCTGCGGATCGCCATTGAACAGCCCCGTACGATCCTTGGAAGGAGAGGCATAGTGCCCGTCATGGCTGATGTCCAAGACAACAGTCCATTCATACTCGAAACCGTCGCGTTGCTCGACTTTCATGCCGAGCTTTGCAACCTTCTTGCGCCCGTTTTCCTCAACTTGCGCAGTCTCGGTCTTGCTGCGGCCTGTAGCAATAACATGGAGATTGGCCTGCAACATAGCGTCAATGAACTTGCGGTGACGCGGCGTGGTGTCATTCCATGCGCTCCACGTATTGCCTTTGTACTTGGCTTTAGCCGTGGCTTCGTTGATTTCAAGGCATCCGCCCGTTCCGCTCCATTCGTGCGTGGTGGAGTCGATAATCAGATTGTCGTACTTGGCTGCAACTGCTTCGTTGATAGCGGCAATATAGGCTTCTGGCGTAAAAGGAGGCTGCAATTCCATTACGTCGAAATCAAGAAGATCGCTATAGAGCCGTGCGCTCCCGCGCTCCGTGTCGATTACCGCTGTGCGCCCCCCTAGGCCCTTTGCAATCAACAGTGCACCACGCGTCTTTCCTGATCCTGCGGGCCCCGTGAGTGCAAGCCGTAGCTTCGCCTTCTCTCTGGTGGCTTTTACAAATGCCATGATTTCTCCTAAAAAGGTAATGATTCGTCCGTTGGTATGGCTTTTGTGGTTTGGGCAAAGCCATCAGCCCGTTTGAAATCCTTCTTTCTGATTTCCGTTTCCTGCCAGTTCAACGCTTCCAGCGCTTCGGCCAGATCGCAGCCTGTTTGCTCCATGTAGTCATGGGCTTCGATCAAGCTGTTCCCGTTAGCCATAGCGCCTCCTGAATATCCTCTTCAGCCATTGCAGTAACCTTCCTGTGGTGCATGTGTGGATAGTGGTCACGCTATTCTCCTGATCTGCTCTCGCATTTCCTTCCGGCGCTTGCGTTCTGCGTTGATAATGTTCAGCACTGCCGGCAGCATTTCCATCTGCTTGCATGAGTCGCATCTGTGCTGCTGATCCTTGATGATCTCCGGGGATAGCCCGCGAGCGGCGACGTAGGCATGGCCGCGTAGATCGCTCTCGAAAATCGTGCGTAAGTCAGGCATGGTGTCTACGTTCATGCCGTGCCCTTGATCTGCTCGCGGAATTCGCGCCTTGAACGCACCCATTCCTCGAAAGTCGGCATCGGCCCCGAATAGAACATGTGCGACTTGTGGTATTCATCGAGAAGCCTGCGATGCTCACCTTCCGTTAGGTAGATGTCCGGTTCCTTGATAGTTTTGATCGCCATCTGCATCCCCTTAAATCGCGCAATACAACACGCACACCATCACCAGCGCAAAGAGAACTAGCGGCTGATGTTTGTCCGTCCATTCCATGGCCCAAGTCACGATTTCAGTCCTGTACCTGACGCCATCCGGCAGGGGTGTACTCGCGTTGTCTACGAATCTCGAAAATACCGGGCGGGATGCTGATAGTTTCGTGTGTATCGAAGGAGCGGAGATGTTCGAGTAGCGTTTCCGTTTTATCAGTCGCCTCGATGACTTCGAGATAGCTGATCATTGGGTCGTTGGTTGCATATAACTTCACATTCGGGCGTTCTGCAATAATGTGTGAATGGCCGGTTTCAGAGTGAGCACAAATATGCATTCCATTCTCTGGCTTTACCTCAACAACATTAGACGGCAGTTTCTCGACACGACGGATATACAAATCACCCTGGGCGGCTGTATTTTTGAAAGTTTTCATATCAATCTCCTTGGTTGTTAAAAGTGATTAAGTTCTAGGTTCTTACTTCAGGCTTGTAGGTATAGAGATCATCAATCCCATATGTCCATGCTGATGCTTCCAATGCAGTACGGCACTCTCTAGCCACAGGGATCGCGAATTCACGACCTGTGCCACAGCGCACACGAAGGAATCGCTCCTTGCCAGAATCAGGAACGTCAGCCTCAAGCAACGTTCCAATCTCCTCGTCACCGTCTTCGTCAATCACGCGGGCATTAAGCTGTTTCAGGATCTTCGACCAACCGACGATTTCAGCAGCAGCGCGGCGCTGTTCGACGTTCTTCCATGTCAAAGCTTCTTTTGCAGATGGCGGTTTGCCAGTGACCCACTCGGCGGGGATTGAGACGCCGTGCCAGTGGTATAGGCTCCATCCGTCTCTGTATGCAATGGACGGACCATTCTCACAGTGCAGCCTTCCTTCAGCATCACGTTTGATAAGCGAGGGCCGATCAGAGATTGCGAGAACGTTCTGATGCCACCACGTCCAACCGCATGACTGTACAAGCTCTTCATTTACTATAAAGTTTTCAAGCGTTGAGCCGTCCCATCCACACACATCGCGCAGGAATGTGATGTATGCAGCGAAGGAGCACCATAGAGAACAATAGCCGTCGTTATTCAACCCTTCTTTTGCGGCGGCGAAGCCCGACGCCCCGACCTGAGCCCTGACCTGAGCCCTGACCTGATCCCAGACCTGATCCCCGACCTGAGCCCTGACCTGAGCCCTGACCTGAGCCCCGACCTGATCCCCGACCTGATCCCCGACCTGATCCCCGACCTGATCCCCGACCTGAGCCCTGACCTGAGCCGGATTCAATTTCAGTTCTTTCAAAAGCATATAGGCATAAGCGCCGGCCAACGTCGCGGCATATGGGCTCCCCATGCGCAGAATGACCATTGGCTTTTTGAGATTGCATAGCTCGTATGCCTTTAAGGCGGCGGCGGTTGCGCGTTCGAAATCAGCGGGTTCTGTGGAGAGGCCAATATCAACCCACTTTTTTGTCCACTCGCCGAACTTCGCAATTTGCTCGGGCGTCAGCTTTTCAATTTTCTTTTTCAATTTATTCCCCATATCCAAATATCGAGATGTATGTCCCGCGCTTCAACATCTACAGGGGCGGGAACCTGCCGGACTCTTCGCTTTCGCGCTCATGTTCCGCATGAGTGTTGGTGGGCCGGTACTGATCTCCGGCATCTACGTGGTCCGAGTTTTGCAGGCTCGTTGAGCTGACTAAGCATGTTCAATCTAATGATTGACTCAGAGGCCGTCTCCCGTAGTGCTTTACTGACTTCCGTCCTGCTGCGGTTCAATATCGTTAGCGCATCAGCCTGCGCATTCCACCAACACAGAAGCGGGCAGGGCTTGATACCTGCTATCGGGTCCGTTTGCCACCGCTTGCGAGGCGGGCGCTGAGACATTGACCCTGCGGGCTACATAACGGGATAGCATCCCTGCATGCGCCTTTCCGACTTCGCCTTACCAGCTTCGGCATGTGTCCTTCCACATCGCCGCTTCTGTGTTGGTGCCGGTCTTTCCCGGCTGTCACGTCTGTTCATCCGATGTGCTGCTCCTATCGTTGGATCACCGGACTTGGCTTATGTCTAAGACACTCGACGTTCTCCACTCAGGTATTCATGCCAGTTACACCGCTCGGGACTGGCAGCTCCGTATCGCTTTACATCGCAGTGCTGATGCGGGAGGGTCTATTGCCATTGCGTAAAGCGGCACTCGTATAAAACTTCCTTATCTTCGTAATAATTGGTGACAGGCATTTGCACCGAACACATGCCTTTAGAGTCGTAGCTAAAACACTGCATCGTTGTTGTCTCGTACTCTCGCGTCTTACCTGTATAGGTGGTCTTACAGAATTCGGCGGGGACAGCAATAGTTGCGGCTTTTGAGCATCCGAATAAAAGCGCCACTGAAATAAGAATTGCTCGCTTCATTTCAGATCCTTAGTTAACCTGCTCACACAACATAGATTCAGCCAGCCTTGCTATGTCTTCTGCTGTTCCGTATTGGCCGATGATCTGGAAGCGCAGCCACGAGGGCATTTCCTTCTTTGCGTCCATTGCCAAGCTAAGAGCACGCTTCTTGTCGTTGTCCGTAACAGGATGGATGTGCGTGTGGAGGATTCCTTGAAACAGCGGGTGTACGTTGCTATTTGCGGTAGTCATGTCTTCTCCCGTTAGCTATAAAAGACTTCTTCAACCACTTCGTCACGGATGGAATCTCGTTGCTCTTTCGTCAGAAATAACTCCTGTCCGTTGAGCGTGATAGAGACAATCTCCGCACTGTTGGGATGGCCGATGTCACGTTCGGCAGGCTCTTCGATGTACTTCACGCGGAGTTCAAACTCGCGCTGTACGGTGGTGGTGTGGAGGAGAGCCATTACGATTGTTCCGCTTTGGCGAGGGCGGCGCGAGCTTCTTCCCACGCGCCGAGGATTTCGCCGGACGGAGCGCCACCGACATGGTTAAGAACACGTTCTGCGCGCTGCAACGCCTTCACCAGATCATCATGAGCATTGCAGGCACGTACGATGAAGGCGGCGTTGGCTTCGCCGCGCTCATTAACGCCAATGAATACTTCGCAAATCCCGCTGTCGCCGGTATCAGCGATGAGGCAGCGCCCTTTGTCATTCGGCCCGTGGTTCTTCCACGGCGTTGCTGTATGTACTGTTCCCATTTCCTGCTCCCCCTCAGAATTGGTTACGTGCTTTGCGCTCGATCTCGGCGCGCTTCTCGGCTTCCGTGCGCGTCTTTTCGTGCTTCAGACGGTCGAAGGCATCGAGGACAAGGCGCTTTTGCTTGTGCGCCTTGAGGTCGATAACTTTGGCCTTTTGCATTTGCTCAGGCCCAGATTTGATGAGGTTGGAAGCCATGTTTCTGCGCGATCAGGCTCAGCGCCAGCTCTTCTGCCTCGCGTTCAGTTGCGCAGAACTCTATGAATGCAAGGCCAAGAAGGCGTGCCTTGCGCGCTTGCTCCATCTTTTCGCGGTAGATCGCAAGGGCGGGATGAGATTGGTACTCTTGGCGAGCGACTTGGCGGCGAGCCTCGGTTGCCGCTTTGGCTTCTGAGCGAATTACCTTCGATTCTTTGCCAGTGTGGCGAGTGGCGCAAACTGAGCCGTAGTGGAGAAACTCACCGTCAACTTCAACGACAACGGTCGATTTCAGATTCGTTTTGCCGCAGCAATCGCACTCATGAACCGAATCGTCGATTCCGTAGACTTTGAGCTGTTCGGTGATCTGGGACATTCTTGACTCCTTCGGTGGTGCGGCGGTTTGCTGCTGGCCGGTTGTTTGGTGCGATGATTAAAGTATAGAACACTAAACCTGAGAAGGTCAAGAAAACTATACACCGGCAATAAAATAATTTGTAACAGCCAAGAAATCAGGTGGAGAGGAGCGTAAAAAGCCAGTCCGGCACGAGTGCGGCCGAGAATTTGCTATGCTGGGCAACAGGAGGTGGCACCATGACAGAAGAGCAAATATTGCAGATGATCGCGAACCCGGAACTACCGCCTTATAAGGGCACTTGGTCCGATCTGATTAGGGAATACGTGATTGCCTTGTCGGGGATCTCGAAAAAGATCAACCGGGAGGATATGGCTGCGCTGGTGGCGTTTGGGGCGGTCATCTACCAGCGAGGGCTGGCGGATTTTCGGTCAGGAATTGACGAGGAAGCGCTGTTTAAGGCGTTGCAGGAGCGGAAGGCGCATTAGAAAAGCCCTCCGCGGAGGGAGGGCTTGGTATTGTCGGCGATGAAGCTTACGCGGACTGTTTTGCTTTTCTTGCTTTGGGCTTGGGGTTCACCTCTGCCGCATCTACGCTCAGTGGCGCCGGGCCTTCGACTCTCTTAAGGCCAAGACTTGAGATTCCGAACGCTATACCAGGCATTTGCTTTTCCGGGTCAGGACCAACAGCGCCTGCAGCAATTTGAAACTCGACAGCCGCTGCGAAATTTCCCTCATGTATTCCGTGATGCTTGATCAGTAATACCATGAGGTCTCGAATAGATAATGATGGGTAGTCTTTTTCCATGTTAGTGCCTCGTGCCAAAGGTTTCCCATACTGGCGCATCGGCAGTAGCGATAATTCGATCTTTGACATCTTCCCCGGCAACGATCAGATGCGTGTGGATATGCTCGACCTTATCAGACTTCTTGTCCGCAACCGCGATGCACACGGCCTCTTTTACGAACTCATTTAAATTAACACCATTCAGCCTGGCTTTAATGAGGGCTTGACGATGAAGCTCTGGACCTATGCGCACATTGAAAGAACCGCTGCAGGGCGCATTGGCTGGCTTTCCTGACTTTTCGCAATAGGCTAGATAGCGGTCAACTGCTGCCTCGAAATTTAGTTTGAGCTCCGGCGGATTCGCCCCCTCATAGGTAATCAAATCTTCAATGAAGAGAATTCGGCCATGCAGGCATTCGTCCTCGAAGCTCACTTCGCAAGACCCAACATACCCTTTGTAGCTAAGATCTGATTTACTCATTTTCTTCCCCGTCAGCCGTTCGAACTGTCTCTAAAGCGGTTTTTGCATCATCGATTTGATACCGTTTTAGAAGTCCTGTTGGATGTGTTTTGGACATGCCGAAGCGATAGCCCGATTCATGTTCGAACGTATAGTGCGATCCTCCTTCACACGATTCCTTAAAGCCTGCTTGCCTCATTAATGTCACCAGTTCATCCCATGTGAAGTCTTTTGGTGCCGGAACCTTATACAGCTTGAGCCGAAGTTTCTCTTTTTTGGACACGGGATTATGGGTTCCGTTTCAGTATTATGCAACTAAAATATAGTTGCAATATACTGGGTTGATCAATGTTTTCTTGTGTTGCTTTATCGCAATTCTTGATGAAACTTTGTCACTTACCACATCCCTTCCGTTCCCACCGATCCTTAGCCTTGGCATCGGCCACGGTCATCCATTGCATGTTTTCCGGAGCATCGGCGCCGCCGCAAGCCAACGGCTTCACATGGTCGATCACATAGCCCGGACACTTCCCACGATGCCGGCCAGTGGCAGGGCATGCGACCTGGCGCTGGAACGCTGCCTTCGCCGCATGTGATCGATGGTATTTCGCGCTGCAGATCAGCGGCAGGCAGAGAAGGGCGGAGAGGATGGGGCGAATGATTACAACGCCTTTTCATTCATCGCGCTCGACGCCGCGTCTTCCCGGTCGGGCTTGGCATTCTTCTTCAGACGCCCTGTTTTATCGTCAATCTGGGCCGACGTAAAGCCATAACTTTCATATGCGGCATAGGCACCTACGAACTGAGCTATGGCCATAGTCCTGCGTACATCCAATTCTTTTATTTCATTGGAAATTGCATCCGAATCTCCGCCACCGGAGAAAATTTCTGCCAATCTGGATGCTCTATCTTTCTGTACTTGTGAAGCATTTACGAGCGCCGTTTTCGCCTTGAACAGAAAACTGTAGGCTTGTACGTTCTCGATGTCAGGTATGTCGATCTGATCAATCTTTTCGCTCTCTTCGACGGCATCTACACTGTAATTTGTTACAGCGCGCATCATTGCTTCTTCGTCTACCGCCCTATACCCGTTTCTTAGCAGCCTAGTCACTCGGGATTCGATGGCATCCATTTTTTGCATGTGTGCGAACATCTTTCCCACAGCATCAGACACCAAGTTGATTTCTTTTTGGCTGTATTTCCCTATGGGCTCCCATGGCTCCTGTTTTTCGCCCTGTGCTTCGGCCTGCTGTGCGGCAGGTGTCGGCGAAGTAACGCTGCTAGTTTGAGGTGTCGAGGCAGCAACCGAAGCGATAGAGTTATCTTTGTGATCTATCGCCAGAATAATGAACATGAGGATCAAAATGACCCCAATGATCTTGAACACAATGTGCGTCTTAATTACTTTGGCACCGCATTTCGGGCAGGCATCCGCCTTCGTGCTGATTTCATTCCCGCATTCTTTGCATTTAACGAGCGGCATATCCTCTCCTTTTGTTAATATCCGCCTTGGCGATAAATGAACTCTCCGCAGATTTTGAGCAAATCAACTTGATCCGGCGGAACTCGCTCGTCAGGGAACGAGCGCTTGTCAGGATTCCGGCTTTCCAATACCCATGACCCATCAATGCCGAGTCGAAGCTGTTTGATTCGGAGTCCTTCCGGGTGCTCTATCAAAAAAATCTTTCCGCTGACAGGAATTTTCTTAGATTTGTCGAATATCACGATGTCGCCATCAACGATAAAATCGGCCATGCTGTCACCGTCCGCATACACGGCGATCGCGTTCGATGGTTTTAAATTGAAGCGCGAGAAGAACGACGCCTCCTTCACTAAATGCCCTTTGGGCAACTGGTCATAGTTCAAAAATCCGCCACCGCATGAACCCTTTGCCGCCCAGTAGGCAATCTTCCCAATCTCTCCATCGGCATCGTCCTCGTGTACGAGTTCTAAATCCGAGATACGGCGCCTCGGATGATCCTCATGGACACGCTTTTCGAATCTTTTTTCGCCCTTCCCGGTGACGATCCAATTCGCGTTGAACCCTGTTAGCTGCTCGATACCTTGGGCATATTCAAGCTTTATCGATTTGATGCCACCGTTAAGCCATTGATTTGATGTCCCTTTAGTAACACCGGCTGCGCGCGCCAAATCAATCTGGATGAATCCAGCGTCAATTATTTCCTGTATCCGTTCCGCAAGTGTCGTCATGTTTAGAAATCTAAACGATTGACGGTTTAGAGTGCTTGACTCCTTGAGGTATAGCGTTCTATACTCAGTCTGAATAAAGGAGTTATCGCATGGATCAGAACCCTGAACAGGAAGCGCTTCAGGAAGCAATTGAGATTGTGGGGTCGGCATCAGCATTGGCATCCGGACTTGGATTGACCAAAGGGGCCATATCTCAATGGAAGGACGATGGACGTCAGGTTCCGGCAGAGCATTGCCCTGGCATCGAGAAGCTTACTCATGGTGCTGTGCCATGTGAACGATTGAGGCCAGACATTGATTGGGGGTATCTGCGGCGCAGCCAACTTGCAGCCATCCCCAAATCCAGTCGCTCCTCCGACAAGGAGGCGGAAGCGTGATGATGGTCAGCGCAATTACCGTATCGCTGCACAGCGAGCTTTTCGTTGAGTCGATCGAACTCTTGAAGAAGGCAGCGTTCGTCTATCCCAATGTTGTTAGTCATTTCGATGCCGCCTTCAAGTTTTCCGATGATTTGTATGAGATCGAAGCGCTGCCGAAAGAAAAGCCGCTTTCTCGCTGCACTCTTGTGATTCGGCCTTCGAAGAAACTCGCCGAATTCATTGCTCGTGCATTGGCTGGCGAACTCCACACGGATTTCATGCCGCAGCCTTTGCCTGAGAAGGAGACGACAGCGTGAAAACGATTACTTCCTCGGCAAGCCTGTCAACGCATAGAAAAATGCATCGCCATGCAGGTACCTGTGCACTTTTCGCAGGAACCACCAGTAAATGGCGAGCACGCCAAGCACTGACCCGCCAACAGATAGAAAGATTTCGGCTGGTTTGGAGTGGAGCATTGAAGTCCACGCCACTTCGGCGTCCTTCGTCGTTACGCCGAGCCACCACACGACTGCTATCGCTGCCATGGCGATCGCAAGATGAATCGCAACGATCAGTCCCTATGCCATCCATTGAGCGAGACGTCGGCAGATCGTGAGAAGGACATTGATTGCCTGAACGTCGTTGATGACGTTCGGATAGAGGTTCATTGGGGAGTCCTTTCGAAGAAGTTGAGATTTGGGAATCGCAACTATATCCGACTGGATGCCCCGCCAAACAGGTGAGGAAGTAGTGAAAAGACTCTACGTGAAATTGATCCTGATGCTCATCCGGCCGGCGCTCGACGCCTACAACGAGCAGCGCGTAAGTGAGCGGGCGAAGTTGAGGCTGGTAGAGCAAACGCAGGACATTCGGCGCCGCGTGAAGAGTGGTGAGTTGCATCTGTAGTCCTCCCGTTTTTGTTGATGTGAGCAGTGTCGTTTTTTTTGTCCGAACAGGGTACTCAAATGAACTCAAATAACAAGAACGTGGTTGAGCAGGGTCAACTTCCATTGGCCCGATATGCCATCAAAACTGTGATCCCCGTTGAGGTCGTGGCGAAGCAAAAGACGCTGCTAGGCGCAATTAATCTCTGCATCACCGAATCTGGGCTGGATGACAAAGAAATCTATCTCACGCTCGGCATCGACGCAGGCCATTTCACGAATCTACGCAAGGGGAATGGACATTTCCCCACCGAGAAGATTGACCCTCTGATGGACTTATGTGGCAACGAAGCGCCACTGATCTGGCTGGCGAACAAACGGAATTACGGGCTGGTGCTGCTGAAGGATGAAGCCGAGCGCCGTGCTGAAGAAGCAGAGCGCCGTGCGAAGGAAGCGGAGGACAAACTGAAGTTTCTGACGCAGATCATGCAAGGCAAGGTGCCCGCATGATCGCCGCCACGCTCGATCGCATCCGTCAGCTCGGCGCTGCGCTCTTTGGTCGGAAGCCTGATCAGTGCCCTGCACCTGAGTCCGCACCGCTTCCGCCAGTGACCGATTGGTATCCGCCTGAAGTCGATCCTGCATATGTCGGGTTCTATCAGCGGAAATACGGCCTTGCTACAGCGGGCGATTCCAGCCCGCGTTCCCCGGACTATTGGGATGGAAGAAACTGGCACTTTGGCGTTGGAGATGGCCGATA